>Ga0180432_10000721_pt1 | contig 53724 bp, 62 predicted proteins | sample SS_ome_10_FD_132414 | JGI IMG/M metagenome (GOLD analysis project Ga0180432, IMG submission 132414) | Hypersaline lake sediment archaeal communities from the Salton Sea, California, USA - SS_1_MS_2 metaG | ecosystem: Environmental > Aquatic > Non-marine Saline and Alkaline > Hypersaline >... | reverse complement strand
GTCGAAGTCGTTGAGTTCCATTGTGCCGTCTCCTGTGTTGTATGCTACGCGCTATGAATTGCTCGCGTGTTCATTTATGTGGCATTGCGGACAAGACGTCGAATCTGCCGCTTCCATGTCGCCATGTCATCAGTGTGAACATTGAATGTTCCTAGCCAACGACCACGAATTGTTGATACGCTCCACACTTCTCTACTATTACGTAGAGCACGAATAAATTGGACATCATAACGCTTATTGTTGATTCGCACTGTCATCACTCATACTCCTGTTTAGACGTGCATGAAGAAACGAAAATACAGCTCAGCGCGTTTCCGCGTTGAGCTGCTAGATTTACTCGGGGGCAGTTTTCCGATTTGCACGACTTTGCGGTCAAGCACCTACGTGCGGAGTTCGCCGGATTCACGGATCAATGTTCAGAGCCATATTTCGCGAGAAGGGGTAAACATCGAGCGCTGACCGGCCAAACCTCGGTAAGGTTGAGAATCGTCATTCTCGGGCGTCGCTGAGTTGATTCGTTGTTTTCCCCTTCGCTCCTCAGACATCGTTGTTCCGATCGGAACGTTTCCAACGTTGCCTGGCACAACTTGAAGGGGATCGCGGCGTTTCGTGTCAGCGCCTGGTTGTCAAAGAGCACAGGGTCATTATCGTAGATGCCGGGGGGTATCGCAAGGAAAAATGAGTATTTTCGCTAAAATTGTGGAGATTTTCAGGTGATACCCCGCTTTACGCCCCCGAAAACGCCGGTACGAACATTCCCCTAAGACGCCCTTTCCCAATTTGACACCTCCCAAAACTGGGTTAAAGATGACCAGTGTGTCATCTTTTAACGGTGGCATTATCGACACGAAAAATACCCCCGCCAAGTATGGTGGGGGCATCTTGTGTCAATGAGTAACAATTGCCAGCGGCGTTATGCGGCGGGGCTACGTGTTTTTTTCTTGGTCGTTGACTTCTTGGTCGTTGACTTCTTGGTCGTTGACTTCTTGGTCGTTGACTTCTTCGCCGTCTTCTTCGCCGTCTTCTTTTGATCGCTGATGCGATATCCTTGCGCTCGCAGTCGAGCACGAATCTTCCTCTTCTCCGTTTGATCCTCTTCGTGGTCGAGCATGGCCAGCAATTGATCGATTGTATGCTCTGGCTGTCGACCGCCCGTCTTCTTCGTTGTTGTCTTCTTTGCTGTTTTCTTAGTTGTCTTCTTCTTGGCCATTTGTTCGTGTCCTTTCACGTTTGACCATTTAGAGAATGAGCGCTCAGATTTTCTGAGTCGACTGAAACGAGTACACTCGGCGTTGAATTCTCGAGCAGTTTTTGTTGACCGCTTTTTCAAGTCATCGAGTGTGGACAATCCTCGTTCAATGTTGGCAATGATTCGGTCTGCTTCCTCCTTATGCTTTCGTAATACGATCATTTCTTGTCGTAATCGATCGGCCGATTCCGAAGTGTTCTGTACTAGTCTGTGATACTGAGCTATTTGCTCTCGATTCCTTGGTTCAACTGGACGTCCAGGACGATACGGGTTTAGATCGAACTTGAACCCTTCGATACGCAAATCCTTAGTTGCCACCATTTTGTACAGTTTAGTACGTGTCTTCTTGTGTGCGGATTCAAGGTCGTCCCGTATCTTTGTGAGAGTGGTGATGAACTGCTTCGGTGTTTGTTGTCTCGGTGTGCGGGGCATGGAAAAGACCCTTGGGGATATAGAACAATCACAGACTCGAAGCGTATATTACCAAACTCGTAGTCGAGTATCAGTATTTTTTTCCATAAAAAAGCCCCCGTCGGGAAGGAGCAAATACGTGCAACACGCTTTTACCCGCCGGGGACTTTTCAACAGTTGCGAACAATGGTGGATTTGCGTTGACCACGTTGGTCATTGCGAAAAGAAGTCCATATCCTAACTGCCTTATTCGATTGCTCTACTTCATGTCACACCTCCTCTTGTTGGTTATGTCTCTATCACTCCCCTGGAAAAGAGAGCGTATTGTAACAATTACGCTGCTCGCATGAAGCCATATTTTTTTGCTTTTTCCTTGTTCCCCCAGTGGGACCCATTAACCTCAACATCCGCAGTAATTGGGACAAAGAATGAGTCGTAATCTTCCATAATATCAAGCACCAATTGTGGCACAATGTTTTCTTCATTGCGGGGAATCTCAAGAACAATCTCATCGTGGATGGTCTTGATGATCTTTGATCGTAGTTTACGCTCTTTAAGCTCCTTCCAAATCGTGACCATTGCAACTTTGATCTGGTCGGCCGATGTCCCCTGACACATATAATTTAGAGCGGTGTATGCACGACTTAGACGGATATGATATCGACGTCCAAACGGATTGGTTACAAACCCCTTCTCTGCAAGGATTGCTTTGAGTTTATTCGTTGTTCGTCGTACTGATGGAAATGATCGATGATATGATGCAACTAGTTTGGATGCCTCTCGCTTTGTTGTTGGTAATCCCTTCCTTGTCAATGTTTCAGCTTGTGTGCCTGGACCTGACCCATAGATGATCCCAAAGTTTACCGCTTTTGCTCGTTTGCGTTGCTCTTTTGTAACCTCACGTTTTGGTTTGTTATATATTTCCGCAGCAACGGCGAGGTGGATATCATCTGCAATTGCTCGTGCCATTATCTCATCTTTAGCGAAGTGCACAAACATTTTCATTTCGACTTGCTCGTAATCGAAATGCCAATTTCTACGTCCGTTGCGGGGGATGAAACATTCCCGAGGACCAAAGACACGTGGTACATTTTGCAAGTTGGGGCTTGAGGACGAGAATCGTCCTGTCATTGCTTCACTCTGATTGAATCGACAATGCAATATACCAATCTCTCTGCCGCTCGACGTAACATGCACATTTGTTGCTTCGTTAATAATGTGGTCGTAATACGTAGAAACCATTTTCAACAATCGGCGACAATACAACACAAGTGGAGGTAATAATTCTCTCCGATTGAGTTTATGGTTTCGACGTACTGCATGTACGGCATTGTAGAATTTTCGACCACTCCATCCCTCCTCACTCGAATCACGAATAATCGATGCTAGCGGCTTACTAACATAGCGGATAATGGCGTACTCATCGAAACTCCAATTGCCCCCTCCTGTCTTTGCACCACCCTTCTTTCCCTTCTTCGGTTTAGTCTTATATTTCAGAGGGATTCCAACTTTGTTGAACGCCGCTTCCATTTGCAGTCGACTATTTGGATTGAATCGATCTGATATCTCAACTTCAATTTCCTCGCCCTTCCGCTTCTTTTTGACCTTGATGGGGAGAACGAGGCGATCGAGTATTCTTTGCATGAGTTCAATATCGCGTTGTGCCTCCGTACGTAATTCCTTTGCTCGTGTTATGTCAACTTGCACACCATGATCTTCCATCTCGATGCACACGTACATAAGCATAAGTTCGGTTTCAAGTAATTCCGGAGATGCTTTAACAACGCGCTGCCGTATCGCAAACCACAGTAGTAATGTCGTTTCAACATCCCAGTAGACGCGCTTCTTTACTGATTCAATTGGTGCATCATCAAAGCCAAGTTTGAATCCCCGATTTTTCACTTTCGCTTTTGTGTTCTCTTTTCTCAACCAATCGATAATCTCAAACTTATCAGCTGTCGATCGTCCTAGTAATCGATCACCAAGGAATGCTAGCTTGTGTGACGGCAACATGCCATTGTACAGCTTACTAATGATGAGCGTACATTCGATCCTTGCTTTAGCGTTGTATATGTCAACGCCTTCTTGAGCAAACATTTTCAAATCAAACTTAGCATTGTGGAAGACAATAGTAAGTGTGGAGTCATTGAACAACCGCTTTATCCATGTGATATTCGCCGATGTGTTCAGCATGAAACCCCGCTCACCCTTTTCCGTTATGTACGCCCAACAGAATATTCTATCGCCGTGATAAGGGTCGAGTCCTGTCGTTTCCGTATCAAGTGCAATGACTTTGCCTTTTAAGCAAGGTCCGCTTGACGCATCGCTACAGTTTCGACTCCGCAATTTCTTAGCACGTCTCCCCCGTCGCCGTTCCTGTACTCCGAAAGGAAGATGACCTTGCATATCCCCGCTTGGACGATTCGTTGAGCACACATTTTGCATGGGAACACCGTGGTGAACATTATCATTTCATTCTCGAATGAACGAAGGGCCAAGATTGCGTTTTCTTCGGCATGTAAACAACCACAATTACCTTGTATGCCACTACAACTATCGTGACTGAGTCCCTTTGCTGGTCCATTGTATCCAATAGACAAGATTCGTTTCATGTCACCAGACGTAATGACAGCTCCGACTCGGAGACGTTTACATAGTGAACGATTTGCCCACATGAGCGCTGTTTTCATGTGCAGCGATTCACGACTTGGTCTATGTGTACTTTGCATTAAAAAATACCTCTTGCTTTCATATCTTTACGATATGCGTGCAGTGAACCAGCAAAATAGGTAAATGTCCCCATAGGAATATCACATGATTGAGCGAAGTAGTGTTGCAATCGTAATGCAAGTGCAATGTCTACTGGAAAGTGCACGAGGTAGTCGCATGAGCGCATTACGTAAATTAGATCAAGTCTTTTGTTCCGTCGCATAATTTGATAGAACATGGAACATGGGACACGTCCCCCACCACCCATATTGCACAAATCTCGTCCTTGCTGCACAATGTTTGCCGGTCCGTCTGGGGGTGTTACATCGAGTGCACAAATGTTTGAGTGAATCGTGATAATTCCCTGCCGAGTGTCAGGCTTTGACTTGAGTTCGGCAATGATAGATGGAAGTTGAGGCGTAATTCGTTCGCTATACGTGTAAGCGAATTGCCCCCCATGCATGAACTCATTCCACAACTCAGCACGTGCTTCCCATGCATTACCGGGATTGAGTTGTTCACCCGATACTCGATCACTAAATTCTTGTTCAATGTAATCCATTACTTGCTTGTACGTTGTCGCTGGGGCTCCCTTCAATTTGCCAGTAAGCACGTAGTTAACCATGACAGCAATGCCCGGATTATTCCATTGCCAATTTACAATCTTAAATGCATACCCCTGCATTTCGATTGTTTCGTAGTTGGGATCATCGTGAATGTCTTTGTCTTGCATAGTCTGTGGATGGACCCGAACGCCCATTTCCCACAGGTCACGCTCGACTTCACGAACTGCTTCAAGTGGTGTACTGTAGATTCTCATTTATTGCCTATCCTTTGTCCAGTTTTTTACCCATTCAAGTTGACGACGTAACACACGCCGTCCATTATGGCCACAGCGCATACAATACGCTGGGTGATATCCAAATCTCATGTTAGTGCCATGAGGAAAGAGTAATGATTGATGAAACCAGCATGATCCACGAGTATAATCTTTACGTGAAAATCCAAGCGCATTGAACGCAACGTTGCCCATAATAAGGACAGCACGTGGTCGGATGATATCCATTTCAGCAATGATGTACCGCCCGCACTTTGCAATCTCATTATCTGTGGGGTTTCGATTGTGGGGTGGACGGCATTTAACGACGTTGGTAATCCATACTTTGTCGAGGATTTGCAATTCTCGTAGTACATCGTTAAGTAATCGCCCACATTGCCCCGAAAACACTTTGCCTGTCAATGCTTCGTTTGCACCCGGCGCTTCACCGAGTAATACGACGTTAGCAAGAGGATTTCCCCGACCAACAATGCATACATGATCGGATGAACGATGGAGAGTGCAATGCCGGCAACGTGGATTATGTACGCCGCGTATTTTCGCGAGTTGTCCTCGACGTCCAATCATGTTTCATCATCACTTTCGATGTCTTCATATTGGGCCCCATACGGAAGACATTTAGTGAAATCAAGTTTAGCTGGCATAAGGCTGGGCGGGATGTTCTTTGTCAAATGCCCCTGATGCTCCAACCATCGTCGTTTAATACGTCGAAACGGACCGTACTTTTCATTGGCGAGCATCAATTCAGGATCTTGATATTGCGCCCACGCATCTTCAACTTTTTGGTGCCACCTAATTATGTGACGCCACGCTGGTGACTTATCTTTCTCTCTGGCCCATCTGCCTTTCAATTTTTTATGAAGGTCGAATTGCGAGTAGATAAACGGTAACGATTTGAAGTGATGCAGTTGTGCAGATGTCAAATACCATCTAAACGCAATGTGACTAACATCCAGATCTTCAAATTGATCGGCAATTTCTCTTGCTATGACATAGGCGATTGCTGCGTCCATCATTCCCATATAACCAATATATGACGTGCGGGAATAAAACGTCAGCGTGGGATTATTTGACGCATCTCCACGGAACGTTGCCGATTGTAAACAACCTCCCCACCGATGCTTTTTTGCCATTCGTCGTGGATCGTTGAACAGCATACCTACGCAAGCACCGTCTCGTGCTTCGCCGGCGAGGATTGTGGCTGCTCCATTAATAAATGCCTCGAGTGAGTCACTTGCAATGTATTCACGAGTTAATCTCGTCCAACGTGATTGATTCAACCACAATTCTTTGCCGATGTCCAATTCATATTCACAAGAGTGGGCAAGAATTATGACATTGAAGTGGTGAGTTTCAATATTAAGGATAGCATCGGGATGTTGCGAATCGAGCATATCCCGGACAGCTGTGTGCATAGCGTCAGTAAGGGTTGACTCTTCAATGAAACAACTGTTACCAGTGTAGGATGGTCCACGTACTAATGACATCAGTAGTTCGTCCTTTGTCTGAATACGTTAACTGTTGCCTTCTTCATGTAGAGAATGTAGATGTCATTGAGTGTGAACTCATACGTAGCGAACATTGCACCGAGTTGTCGCCATGCTCGATTTAAGTGTTTGGTGAAGTTCTCTTTGTCGGTCTCCATATGAGTGTTTTTCCACGGTTTGTTCTTTAGACAGTTCGCTGCGAGACCGAGCTCCATGATGATACGAAATGCGTACTGTTCAATGGGTCGTTGCCCCATTGTTTTCTGGAAACCGGGGAACGCCCAATCCTTCGGCTCAAAGTCAACGATGATAGATGCCTCGACAAGGAAGTGGAGAGCATCGGCGATCTCCTCCCATACATGCCGAATTTTTGACCTTTCATCCCATTTTTGCCGCCATTGCCACAAATCCTGGGGCACATCCTCAAGTGCTTCGGCGAGTTCTTCTGTGACACGCCAGAACATATCCTTGACCCGCATCTGGACACGGGGATCGTTAATCCCCCACGCTGGAGACGGGACAACTGCACCGTTTGCTCGTTCAATCTCTTCATATTTGTCCATGAGCGATGCTTGCTTCACATAGATATGTTTAAGCACGGGCCCTTCGGGGATCTCAATCTCGGTCGATTCTACGTCGTCAATGTTCACTGCTATACTCCTTGTTTTGTGACGAGTTGGTAACCCAGCACACAGTATCCCAATAAGTCGAGCAATGTGTCGTGGATTGATTCGCCACATTCCTCATCTCGTAATTGCTGAGTCAAATTCGCAATGCGAACAACTTTTGAGTCAATCCGAATAAACACTCCCAATACTCCCCATCGAAGAATTGGTGCACTCCCATATGCTGAGTGTTTTCGTAGTAAAAAATCAGCAAATGTGCCAATATCAAACCCCTTTTTGTCCTTTAACATCGAAACTACGATTGCACCAAACGAAATGAAGAACTCTTGAGGATTATCGAACGTAACACCCTTATGGAATGTTCTGTTTATGCTATCTGTCATCTGGAATAGCACATAATTCCCCGTCACTGGGGGATTACGATCGAGCATTTGTTCAATGACCGGAATAATGTCATCCTTTGTTTCGATTAGCAGCATTGTGTTTTCTCCTTGAGTAGTTACGTAACCACATGACGAAATCTGGGTTTTTCATGTATCCCCGTCCATCATCACGACGCGCTAAGCATCTAATCTGAACTAGCCCGCCAATTAAGTCTTTTGCAGTAATAATGTCACCAATAAAATCGCCGAGTGATTCAGGTGTGACATAACGACAATTAAGCAGTGCTTGCATAACTTTTTCTTTGCCCGTTGGTACCCACTGGTCAATGACTTTTTCAATCTCATCTGTTGTTGCCATTGTCGTTGACTGCTTGATGATTCGACTATACGTATCGTATGCTAGACTTTGTTTTGCATACGCTTCTCGTAAAAACGAACAAGCATATCGAACATGACTTGCTTGAACGATAAGTACCTCTCCCGTTTTGTCTGAACTAAATGTACGTGCAGCAACAGCTGCTGCGATCTTTGCAATCTTTACTCGGATATTCTCTCCTTGTACGAGAGGAATTGTAGCCGAGTATTTGCTTCCAAAGCGTATAGCCGAATCAATCACTGTTCGTGTTGCTTCATTTGTGAATTTGACTTGGTCGGGTTTTCGACTCCACGCCCATAGCACAAGAGCACGACACAATGAAATAGGGTATTTTTCTCCATCAGTAAGATCATCAGTGCATAAAGCATTAATAATCTCACTTGGCACTTCATCAGTGGCAACGCTTAATACAAAGTCGAATCGACTGATATCTTCGTTATTTCCCACAAGTTCACGAACTGCTTCTATACCCGTATTGTATGATCGTAATGGGCGTCCGCTTCGAGGATTTGACAACCATATCAATCGAGTGTTTGCTTGTGTTGCTTCTTTGACGATCTTTGTAATTTCGGCAACACCTTCTGATCGTACTCGTGACATTCGGCCAAAGTCATTTGGATCCAATGCAGATGCTTCATCTATAACTACAAGTCGGTTGTTATTTAATGGGATAACACCCCATGTTATAAACCACCGCTTTGATACTTGCTGTACACCCCCAACAAGCCCAGCGAACGAGCAATTTTCACCTGATGCAACTTCGCCTAGTTTATAGAATCGACATAGACGTTCAGTAACATATCCTTTCCCGCATCTTGTATCTCCAATGACCAGCACATCGAGCATTCCTCGGGAGATTTCCTCACCGTTGAACTCAAACGCTGCAACGCTATGAAACACAAGATCAACAGCAATGTGTAGATCAGGACGATACCGAATTTTTGTTACATGGCGTGATTGCCAATCTGCTATGTCGTTAAGATGTACGTTGATCTTACGTCGACCGGGCGAAAAGACTTTCAATTGCTCTCGCAATTTTTTAGTCAGTTTGAATGATTCGATTTCTCCCTGAGTGGGCACTGCACTGTCAAATAAGTGGACGGCTGTTTGATCCTTTGGGTTGGGGACAGTAACTCCTCGAAATCTGTATGATGTGTTACTTTTCAATCCATGCCCAGTAAAGTATGCGTTTCGCATTACGTATTGAGCGGCGTGACTTTCAATAGTGGGAATGAGAATCAATTGCTCAACGTTGAACACTTTAACGGGTTCAACCTGCACGTTACACCCCGGTTTTGCGTTAAATCCCGCAAGCTTTGCAAGGATCTTGTCGCGTGTTGTCCTCGGAATATCGATAAGTTCGAGAATACGTTCATTTGATGGGTCTAATGTAATCTCTCTAAACTCAGCATCAACTTCGGCCAGGGGACAGTCATCACAAGATTTATTACATGAAACGCGGTACGTTTCCGGTAAGTCATATGGTGCAGCTGACTTTCCCGATACAATTGCATCAACTTCAATTCTTTTTCCAAACGTTGATGCTTCGCTAGCCATATCAAGTCGGACATGGACAAGCTCTTTGTTTACTTCTGTATTCTCGGGGTTTTCAACAAGTAATGATGCACGGTGAATCCGTGTTAACCACCCCCCGGGATTTTGCATCTGGGGTTTGTTGTGAATCCAATCGCCAACGTCTTTACCGTACCGTTTCGGAACCACTAATTTCTTAACGATGCCGGCAATGTCTCGTAATTCTCGAAATACTTTGGATTGCCCCTCCCGTCCCGCTTTGTCGTTATCATAGACGAGTGTAACTTCAAGCCCCCGAAATTCGTTGTTGTATTGAGATGGCCATGATCGTGCACCCGCCGTGGATGTAACGGTGGGAATTCCCATCGATATAAGTGCAAGTGCATCCCACTCCCCCTCACAGATGATAACATATCCCTCCTCTTTTGCATCAATCATTGCCCCGTATGGATACAGATGGGGAGGAGATCCGAATTTACGTTTTTCCTGGGGGTCAGTATGGTTTATCATCTTGGGGAATTTCGGATCACCTCCCGCCAAATACAGTCGAGCATTGACAATGAGACCGTACTCATTGATAACGGGGAAAACGAATCGCCGACCATTCCACCCAAGACGAAAACGTTTGATTGCTTCAATAGTTAAGTCTCTGTTGTGCAGCGCGTATCGTAATGCCATCGGTGTATTGAGTAAAGCAGTATGCCACGCTTTTATTTTAGTGGGGGATATAATTGGCTGAATGTAGCGTACAAATAACTCGATGGCTGCCTGTTTCAGAGATAATCCTTCAACTTGGGCATGGAACGAAACAATCGATTTCCCCCCTTGCTCACATCCATGACAATACCATGCACCAGTTTTTGGATTAACATGCAAACTTGGTGTTTTCTTATCATCGTGCAGTGGACATAACACACGGGGTTCAGTACTATCGTCAATCCATCGAATCTCTGGGAATGTATCGGTGTAATATTGCTTTGGATCAACAGTTGACTTTACATGGTGCACAAGTGAGGGCATAGACCTTGACCCTTCTTAATCTGAAAATGACGTCCCCCCGCTCTAGTGAACGGGGGAACATCATACTGCTACAAGGCAGCTGGAGAGAAAATCACTTGGTCTTTGCCTTGCACTCCTTGATAAGCGTCAGTACTTTGTCAAACGACCCGGCGACTTCGAGATGTTCAGCAATGTCACAGAGCAAGTCTACATAGGACTCGTAGTCGTAGGGATCGAACTCATGCGATGTGGCGAGTGTCTTGATCGCCTTCTTCTGGGAAGCGTTCAAGTCATCATCGGTAAACGAGACTTCTACGGTGCCGTCACCGCCGTCACCCTCGTCTTCCTCTTCGTCTTCGCCGTCATCGCCCCCACTTTCCTCCTCTTCGCCCTCTTCGACTTTCAGATCGTCGATGGGGTATTCGCCTTCGTCGCCGTCATCAAACGCGACGCTGACAGTTCCTTCCTTATCGTTAATCCCGTTGATCTCGCCAGTGTAGTCGGCTCCGTCGATTTCAACAACGCAGCGATGACCAATTTCCCAGCCATCCTCTTCGCCGTCTTCCTCTTCGTTTTCGCTGTCATCACTCCAATCTTCGAGATCCTCGGCATCAACGTCATCGCTGTCAAGCGCTCGGTTAAAGTAGACGTTCTGAATGTCCGAGTCGCCCTTTGTGCGAGCAGTTACTTCGGCAAATGTGCCAATGACCTCCTCTTCGAGCATGTCGGGAATGTCGGTCGCTTTTTCCGGCCAGTCGATGCCGAGTCGTGCGAGTCCGCCCCTGAACCACCCGAGATTCGTCTCATCTTCCATACCGTCGTGCTTGAACAGCATTCGCCCTTTGTGTTCGCCACTGACGATCTTCATCTGCCATGAACACTGGAAACGGCCCGATGATTTGCTGTGATTAAGTACTGCGGCAGTAATCTGAACTTGGTAGCGTCCATCGGGGATGTCTCCAAATGACGATTCCTCGACATCACCCCAGACGCCTTCGAGTTCCTCGAGCGACGACATTACGTCCACTGTTCCGTGCTCGTCGCCCTTTTTCACTGCCTTTTTTCGTGCTTTCTTGGCCATTAGGATTGGCTCCTTCAAACGTTTGAATGAACTTAGCGCCATCGAGTAATTCACGTTCCGAGCGACGCCTACTCGTTACGCGATCCTTTGCATAGAGACTTTCACTTGGATTAGTTATGAGTACACGTACCTCCTGGCGTTTGCCACCAACTTTAATTGACTTAAATCCACAATATCCGATCAAATCACAGAGGGGAATGAGCACATTCCATGCTGTTTTCGATAACGCCGGCATTGTTCGCTCGAGTTGTATAGATTTCGTGCGAACTGTTTTTATTGTTTCGTGGGCAATAAACACAACACCAAGGTCAAGTTTCAGAAGCAATTGGATATATGCGTGCATGGTTTTCCGAAACGCCGCCCACCCTTTACCGTATTCCGCATCGGACAATGCTTCAATTCCGAGTTGATCGCATACATGATCTTCACAGATATTTGCAAAGTCATCGACATGGTCAATAGCGATCATGTTATATGGTTTACATGCACCCGGCTTCGTCAATGCTCGTGCCACTTTCATAAAATCCTCAAACTTGTGACACTCAACTCGCATCGCTGAAACGAATCGTGTTCCCCTGTCTGTTGATAGGAACAGCACCCGCCCCAAATCTTTAACGAATGTCGTTTTGCCTACGCCTGGTGGACCATAGAACATCGTAATGTAATCGGTTATCGATGTCGCTACGAACGATGGTTCTGTGGGTAATTTGAATCCACTAGGCTTTACTCCCCTTTTCTTTGCAGTTATTTTCTTTCGTGGCGGCATTATTTGGCCCTTCGCTTTCGGATAATGGGTTCAGCAATTAACTGACGCGGTAAGAAAATGCCAACAATCGCTTTCTGGCGACGGAAGGCAACGAATCGAATTTGAATCTGCATTCCACTAATGCTGAACATGACAGCTTCACGGAGGAGAATCGTCTCGGATCGCTTGTGCAGCGATAACCATACAGTGATATCCGTACGATCATATCCGTTATACATCCCCAGCACTTTAATGATGCAGTAGGGAAGGTTATCGTTGTTCTTTGCTTTTACGATAACTCGATCACCGATGGTCATTGGGCGAATCATGCTTCCATTACTTCCTCGTAGTCGCCGCTCAACTCTTCGTGCCAATCGCTATGTTGCTCGAACAACATACCCGTCCCACGATCAAGACCCGTCGTACATACCTCGAGGTACGGACACGTCCTGAAAAACGCAGAGCATTCGGCATCATCTGGTCCCCACGATCGGGGATCAAGCGGATCACTTCCGTTGATAATCGCCATGAACTCAGCATGTGTTTGTCGCACTTCGTACTCGAACGCATCGATGTCTGATTTGTTGAATTTCAACGGCTGCCTGAAGAAATAGAAGTCAGGACGTGCTTCATAATCTTCAGCAATGCGAGCATTGAAGGCATCTGCTGTTTCTCCGGATTTTCGACGCAAGCTGCATTTACGGACGACATCATACAATACTTCATTAACACGAAGTCCAAGACCTTGTGTTGCGCCGAATACGTAAGAACGAACTTGCGTATCCATTGGCAATCGAGTAATGTATGCCTCACTGATTTTCCTTGCTGTCTTGTGTTCCACAACTGTGTAGCATTTTGCTTGTGGCTTAAGCAGCGTCACAAGGTCGATTTTGCCGGCGTAATCGAAGTCACCCATATCAACACGGAACTCGACTTCGACTAACTTGCGATTGATCGTCCAAATCCTGCGATCATCAGCATATGTGTGAGCATAGCCAAATAGCATTCCGTACAGCGCTTGGATTTCGGCGGATAATTTTTCAAAGTCATCGGGATTGTAAAGTGCCGATTGCTCGCGTGCTTCTGTCCATGCGGGATCGATGCGCCGCCGTGCAATACGTGTCATCCTTGCACGATTGCTACTGTACCAATCCCCTATACACCAGTGAAACAAACCGCCAATGAGAAGTGCATTATCGGGGATACGCTTTCGCAATCCCATTACGTACTTCCAGAAGAACTTACGCTTACATCGCCGAAACAATTTGATGGCACTTGATGTCCAGCAGATTCGTTTCGGCAATACGGGCGATTTGAACTGATGCTCACCAATCAATTGTCGAAGTTTGAGAGTTCGAGACACGTTTTTGCTCCAGTAAAGCGGAAACATAAATCATAACATAAGGGGTACGATTTGAAAACCCTCATTTTAGAATCTCGCGAATACGGTGTCCATTTTTCAGTTGATCAAGTATGAAGGTGGCAATTGACATCTTATTGCCAATGCACTCTAATACTTTTTCATCCACTGATCCCTCCGTGATAAGGTCGACATACGTAATAGCCTTGTGTCGTTCAGATCCGATTCGACGTGTTCTTCGCATTGACTGCTGTCGAGATACTACTTTGTGTGAATTGCTATAATACACGGCAGAATCAGCGACAACTAATTCATTCATGCCCACACCCGAATCAACTTGTCCGATGAACAGACGTACTGTAGGATCGTCTCTAAAGCGTATACGAGCGTTCTCTTTCTCTCGACGCTTCGATCCCATGAATTGCACAGTGGAAATCCCCCTATTTTGTGCAATTCGAGCAATACGAACGATTTCCGCAGTAAATGAACACCAGATTACAATTTTTGGTTTGATCCCCAGATAATAGGGGTTTTCGAGAAGGTCAAATAGTACATCCAATTTCGGGCATGGGAATTCATGGGTATCGTGATTCTCATCGTACAGAAATCCCGATGCGACTTGTCTCAATTTCGCAACTTGAGTGACAATGTAGTCGACTTCAATAATACTCCCCCCATTAAGCACTGTTTCAAACTCCGTAAGAATCTCCTCGTAGTGAATTCGCTGCGTCCGATGCATTGGTGCACTCTTACGATAGCGTCGTATAGGGGGCAGTGTAAGAACATCATCTTCATGCACATGGAACGATATTGCTGGGAGTTTTGAAGCAATCTCATCCTTCGCCTTTTTTCGTGGATACCAGCCGGGACCTGATTGTAAATAGTAACGTTGTTTAAAATACCATTGGGAGTTGCCAAACGTTTGACCGTTATCGATGAATAACGCTTGGGAGAATACATCCATCACTTCGTTTGTGATGGGTGAACCAGTCAATGCTAACCGACGTTTAATGTGGCGTGTTGCACGTATGACTGCTTTCGTTCGTTTCGATTCCCACCGCTTTATCATATGAGATTCATCGGCAATTACGGTATTGAACGGTGAGTGTTTAATCCACTCGTAAATGACCGAGTTCTTGACGAGATCATACGTAACAAAGAACCACTTGACACCAAAGTCGGACATTGCATTAATTTGATTGAGGCGATGAGCGCCGCTTTGAATGAACTCCATTTGGTGCCGTTCGACGCCTTCTAACTTCAATTCCGTATTCCACGTCAAGAAATCATCACGTCGGCAAATAACAAGGATGGGCCCAATCGCTGCACGTATCGCTACAAGCGTCTTGCCTGTTCCCGGTGCCATGAACAATCCCGCCTTACCGCCCTTTTTTCTCACGAATGTTAGCGCGTCTCTTTGATGTTGCTTTGCTTTTCGTGCCATGCATTTTACTCTGCCGCTTTAACATAGCGGCCATTTCGTCTTTGTTGATTGTGGGTGTTGGATCAACCACTGTAGCGTTTAACCAAATACGATCATATAAGCGGATAAGTGACTTTGGTGTCGTGGTCAACAAACATGAGAAGTCATCCCACCCAGATCCTGTGAAATTGTGACCGCCAACAATGGAGAAAATGGAGTCTTTTGTATTGAGCGGCTCGCATATGACACACTTTAAATGCGTCTTTGTTACTAGTCGCCATTCGATACCTCGGTACTGATCTGCAAATAGTCGAATATGATTCCATGTTTCGTCGGTGATGCCGTCAGAGCACCCAACAAGAAATCGATGCATTTTACCAATCGGAGACCGACTATTGATTGCAGTAAGAATACTTTCACCACCCCACCATTGCCCTATGCCGAATGACGAAATGCTAACACGACGCCAGCCACGTACATGAGTGACAAGCGACAGTACCATGTCGTTATACTCTTCAATCGTTGTTGCTGACTGTCGCACTTGGCTATCCTTGTATCTTCGGCAGATAGTCACGGACGTGACTGATAATATTACGAATCTCAGCATCGGCATATTCACTGCAACGCATAGCAATAATGTGTTGCCATTGACTTAGTGTTGCACTGAAGACAAGTTGTGTCGCCATTGCGTTTGGCAGTACGCCGCGGGCCGCACCGCGAGCTTCTTTCCGAGTATGGCCTTGCACTTCAAGTTGATTCGCTAGTCTCATGTATAGCGACTGTGACGCTTCATTAATCGCAAGCGGACCATTGTCGTTCGCAACCGTGAAGTCGGCGTCGCCAAGCAGTGGATGCCAACACATCTCCGCGTCCGATTCGTCACAGTATCGTGTACTGCGTTGGGAAATTGCTGTCCAATCGCCGTGGCGTACAAGTTCATGGGAAAAACCACGTGATCCCTTGAACCAGAACGTGAACCAAATTTCACTCATCGCTTTCGGGGGAACGAGACGTGACCATTGTTGTATGTCAAGACGGAATTGCCCCTGTGGGGGATTGAGGATTACACGTGGCGCAATCTTGTTCCCCCAGAATTGCAGATATGTTCCAATCACTTTTGCCTCTGAGGGCCATAACGTCGTCCGCTCTTCCCATTCGAGGATCGCACGCAGATTTACGGAGAAGCGTATACCGGCTTCCTCAATTGCAGTGACAAAAATACCTGGACGGTTAAGCAAACATGGAACGAACGCTGGCCATTGGTTGCTTTTCCCATGCAGTTGCAATGTGAAGTTTGCATGTTCGTAAATGGACAGGTGGCCAATGTCAAGTATGTGCTGATGAAACTCGGCTGAAGACCGCCCTTTACCAATTGAATCGTAACATACTCGACCAGCGATTTCGGACACAATTTCAGCGGGTGTACCAATACATTGGTCATCACGAGGTTTTCCCATTTGTGGGGGACAGATTACTTCCTTGTCGATGTTCGATCCAATGGGGCAAACATCTTCATGGAGGGGTATTGCGTCCTCATTCTTGTGTTGATCAGTAATTAAGCCACTCATGTCGTTCATGCCTCTATTTCCCAGTCGAAGACTGTAACAATTTGACGTTGTCCATCATCCCAGTAAACAATAGTGTATGTCTCTCCTTCTATGTCAGTGTTAAGCCCAATGATTCAAGCATTTATATCAACGGCAATAACTCGTACGGAGTCACCGATGTCACACTTATACGTTATCTTCTTCTCCGGCATTAGAGATTGATTCCCCTGATTCACCAGTTGTTTCAAGTTGAGGTAATGGAAGATACGCCGGCAGTTTACATCCAAGGGTTTCACAACGATGGCGAATCATCTCATCAACGACTTTGGCGATACCGTCAACAATTGACTTGTGCCGCCCATCATCATAACCGAATCGGTGGTGCAATAGTTTACTTCGCACTTTTTCCCATGGCACACCGTATTGAAGTGCAATGGATGTAATGGTGACAAGTGCATCTGTTAGTCCGCTGATTTCAGTTCCCTCCTTGGCAATCGAGATGAATATTTCCGCGGGCTCAGTTTCGTAACCCTCTTCTTCAAAAAACGAGACAGTTGTGAATGTTTTATAGCCACATATAGAGCGCTTGTGTGTTATGCTCCCCCGACTTTCAGGTAAGTGTGTTCTTTGTGGTTCATAAATCGTCATTTTCGTCTGTGCCTTTCTTCGTTTGGTGCTCGAAAACACGATGTAAAAAGTTGGTAATGATGCTGAGCGATGTTCTTGTAATTTTGGCAAGTGTCTCAGGATCATTTATCAAGTCAGGTGACTGTTGTAGTTCATTGATGATACGTATTTCTCCTATTGCCGTAGGCATTGGATAATCGCTCATATGCCCTGTTTTCCACAGAAATATGGCCGCTTGTTTAAGTCGGTGTCGCACAGCGCCCTCAGACATTCGGAATTTCATAGCGAGCTTAGCAATTGTCATCTCGCCTGTATATTCCTCGAATAGCTCGACGCTTACATCAAGTGGCTTTATTTCCCGTTTGGGGGGCGGTAATCCAAGTCGGCGAAGATGGTTGTATACAGTGACTGTCGATACGCCAAGTGCTGTTGCTACTTCAAGTACTGTCGATGCTTTCCGAACTTCACGCTTGAATCGTCCATCTGTGAATGTCCGCGGTCGTGACATACTATGCCTTCTCTGATCCACTTAGCCATGAAATCATTACTTTACGTTGTCGGCAACGCTCATCGGGTGTAAGTGATCGCCACCACTTACGAATCTTTTTGTGCTCGTTTTTCGTGGTCTGTTGGTGTTTCCTCTGTTGAGCGGCGTAATGTCGTTTCAGCAATTTCACTGTACGTTGATTCAAGCACGTCCCTTTCTTGGTTAAGATTACGGTTTTCTGGATTGGCTTTTTCTGCTGAGAATTTGTCACCATATCGTGTCCGAAGTTTGGCGATGTTCTGCGCCCACAAATCATGGATAGTGATACTACGTGAACGGCAGTACAGGGTAACATACCATAACAAATCACCAAACTCTTCGTCGAGATTCGGTATATCTGGTGGTATATCGTAAAAAATTGCCTTTTTTACCACGTCCATCATCTCGCCTGATTCAGTGGCGCAACCAATTATTGCGTGCAGCATATCACGACTTATACGTTTGACCTGAAAATGAGGCGAGCACAGTTGGCCGACAACATATGAGTGCTGGGCGAATGTCGCTTGGGGTGTTTGTCCTTCGGGCATAAAAATGGGCCCTTTCCCTGCAATATGTATGCTAAGCTCGAAATGTTTAACGGGGCTGAACATTATGCACTTTGCACAAGTTGAAGTTGACGCTGACGCTGCCCTTTGCGGGGCTTGGCCACAATACTAATGTTTTCGAGTAAACCAAAATCATCCATTAGCAGTACAAGTTGTTCGGCGTGTTTCTTGTCTTGTGCAGTAATGCCGTCTCCCTCACAAAGCTTGAAAAACGAGGACATGGCGTGGATGATTTCATTCTTACGTTGCTGTGGTTTACGCCGATAGTGTATTTGGCGATCGTGCGCTTTAACTCGGGTTTTCTTCTTCAGTTTGCGTTTCGTGAGTTGGAATCGTTCGTAGAACGTGAGCGGTGAGTAGTCATTTGCCATTTGTTTGACCGTTCCTTTCTTTTCCTTGATATAACGCGAAGCATTTTCTTGCCGTCAATACCCATTACTTGTTCGAGTGCTCGGACGAGATCGGGGAATTCGTGGGGGTGCATATAGACTACGTGTTGTATCGCTTCGCACAACTGGGAGCGTGCTACGAAATTCATCTTGAGTTCGTCGATCTCAACAAGTTCCCATATGGCGTAATACAGCTGGTTCATGCCCCTGTAATGCAGCTCTAGTCGCCTTTCGTAATCGATGGGGGAGAATTGTCGTGAGACTCGATGGAGGATTCGTGCTGACATGGTTTTCCTTTTTTCGTTGGGGTGTAAGGGTACGATGATCGTGAATCACGAGACGAGCAATACCATGTATACGTTGCATCCACGAATAACTCAAAGAATCGCTTATCACAGCCGATCCCCGAATCGTTGAGAAAATTAGCCCACGCCGCTCGAATAGCTCCGTATTTTTCGGGCGCAGGAACAGCACCCATATTTACTTCGGTAATGACCTCACGATCATTAAGCTCGAATGTGAGGTACCACTCAAGTTTGTTATGGTCGGGTACAGAAACGATGATGGTGTCATCACCGTAATTAAAAGTCAGATCCGTTCCGATGAGTTTTGCTGTTGTTGTGGGCATTGTTTTTTCCCCAGCACAAATTGTGCTCGTTTCCATCCTAGTATGTAGTCGTCCATTGCCTGTGTGCCTTGTTGTGTTACCTTCATCATCCTTTCAATTTGCTTGATACGTAATCGAAGCTGTTGCTCGGAGAGTTGGTCGAATTTACATAATCTCCCCGATGGTCCAAACTCCTTGAGTTCCTCTTGTGTTACGGGGAACGAAAGAAAACGTGCTTGAGCATCATTCGCCTTGTAAGTATGGAGGTTAATCTGGGTCACTATCTGATTCCGTTTCTGCCCGCAAGGTATGATGAGCATACAGAGACTGAACTCGTTTGTGGAGTTCGTCACTGATAGCGCCGAGTAGAAAAAGCATCATTTCAGTTTCGTCCTCGACGAATTCCTCCAGGTTGTTCATGTGGAGCACTGCGGGGATCATAAACGTCATAACGCCACCAAATATGTCGATCGTTTCCTTCTCAGTGCTGGTAAACTTTGGCTGCTTTGCAAGTTCAGTACATTGAAACAAGTAGGTAGCCGAGTCGCATGTATTTTCCAGTATCTTGGCGAAATTTGGGTTCTTGGCATTGCGGAATACGCCATTCCGTTTTACTACTTGTTTAAGCCTTTGAACTTCTTTGATTGTATACGTTGATTGAGCACTTCGGGGGATTGACGCCCAATAGGACATAATTAGTCACCTTATTTGCCATGAAGTAGGAGCGGGTAGCGTCGTACCAATCACAGAATGGGCAGTTTGGAATGCTGAGCCCGCAGTTACTTTCCATCATTTACCTTCTCCCTTGCCGGCGGCAGCGGCTCGATGCTTTCCGAGCATGTCGCTCTCTTCGCAGGCCCACCAGTACACATGCCGGCCTTTCGACCATGCGAGGCGATCAAAGCAATCCGGACAGAGCACGGTGTTCGGTTGCCCGGTTACATCGTTCCATAGCTGATCTGGAGCGGTCCAGGCGATAGGTTGGCGTCGTCCGCACCGATGGCAGTATTCCGCAATCAGCCTGTGATGAGCGAGCCATTGTTTCCATCGCACGCGAAACCACGAGAGTAGCTTCATTCCTCACCCCCTCCACCGCCAGTGGCGGCACGGGAATACGCCTTGATGCGCTCCGCGTCGGCCGCCATTTGCGTGGCATATTCCAGCGCGAACCGCAACCGTTCGACCTCGGCTTCGAGGGCGGTGATGCGGTCTACAAAGCCATTGATCCAATTCGCCACATTGACAGCAGACGGTCCTGAATACCCACTGGTGATAATTGTGTCCCCAATGGCAACCGCTGCGGGACCGAGGATCACTCCCCCGTTGACAGCAAACGACATTTGGGGGAAGGTAACGTAGGCTCGATGGGGGGTCATGGCTGAGTCTCCACATTAATCACCCCCTCCACGCCTGAACGCCTGAACGCCTCCTCGGCGGACACGGGCGGAAGGCGTACCGGGGCAGAGTAAGCATTGCGATAGAACAGTGATATCGGAGCGGCCCGTTCGAACCTCCGACAACTACGTGGGGTGTCTGCGGGCCACCAAAGAGCACAGCCGAACTGGTGCCCCTCGTTGTCGCGGACCATGTGACGGCACTCTTTGCAAAGATGGCAGCCGTAGCTCATCGTTCACCCCCTCCCCCACCGGCGGCAGGGTCATCGACGATCTCCTTTGTTGAGTCAAAGTACACTTCAAATCTACCGTCAGCATAAAGAAATTGGGTTTGAATCAAGTTACTTGGATTAGGCATAATGCGTAGCATGGTTTGTCTTTTCGTTTTGTCGACTAAAAATGATCGCATTAGGGATATCCTTATAAGGGGATATACGATCGATTAAAAGCATCGATCATCATATGTGATATGGTACCATTTAGCAGCTCCCAAAGTTTAATTTATTTGCGAGTCTAGTTGTGTTTGCGTGAAATCGAATATACACACAAATCGACAGAAATGCCCTGTTTTATAGGATAAATACCATGCTTAATGAAAAAGTGTGTTATTGCGTGTTGTTGTGTGTTATTCTGTTGTTCATGTCTATAAAATAAACGTATAATATAATATAAAACGGCTAAGAAAGCGCATTAACGGGGGGATAAGCGGGGGAAGTTGAGTATCAAAGTTTATTATTGGACTAATTAGATCGTAAATTTATTTAGATACTTGATCTAAAAGCGTAAACTAACAGTGCGGGGTGTTGTGTTTTTTTCCATCATTAGATCGAGTATCGAAATAATTTTCTAATCTAATCAGTAGAATAATAAACTTTGGGTGATCAATGACGGGAGTTTAAAAACGAATTTGAATGGACTTTATTCGTTGTAATTGTGGCTGCTGTATGAGTATACGTTGTGTAAAATATGGGATGGTAACTAAAGTGATGACAATTGATCCTGGACTTACGGAGTGTGGATGGGCCGTTTTCGACATTGACCACGAACGCCAACAAGGAATACTTAAAGACTGCGGCGTTATTCGATGTCGAATCGGTGACTGGGTTATGCGGCTTGATTTCGTTGTTGACCAAGTCGCGGATTTGTTGGATTCATGCAGGACTGAGCGTGTTGTGATTGAATTGCCTCATACGTATGCAGCTGGGAAAGGAACAGTGGCACGAAATTCGGGGGCAATTATGAAACTTGGTGCGCTTGTCTTTTCTATTCGCAGCACTGCTTTGATGGAGGGCGTTGATGTAACGCTTGTATCTGTGGCGAAGTGGAAGGGGAATTTGCCAAAAAAGATTACGCAGAAGCGTATCCGAACGCGGTGGGGATGGGAAGGAAAAAATCATAATGAAGCAGATGCTGTTGGTATTGGCGATTGGTATATTCGTAAATCGCTACGTTTTACCCCAGGAAAATAATCCGTGAAAAAATGCTGACAGCCCGGTGGATTTCCTCCACAATCACAGCGTATTGTTCCTTCGTGTGCATGAGGCCTCTATGCCTGGTCGAAACATTGGACCAAGATCGAAAGCGGGTAAGTCGCGTCAAAAACCGATGCGAAATGGCCGTAGTAATGGACGCACCGTATTCACTCCTCTTGTGATTGAATACGTGGCTTTTCGTATGGTTTGCCGAGAACGAAAACATAAGATCGTGGCATCAGTTTGTCGTATATTACGACGTAAAAAGATGAACGCCGGCCAGATGGAGCGGATGTTTCGTGAAGCAAGGCAACTGTTGCAGACACGCCTCGATCAAAATCCGCGACACCATAAAGCAATATCGCTGGCGACATACAACGAAGCAATCCGTCGTGCTTTCAAAGGCGAAGCGGAATTACGCGACGGTTTACGAGCACAGGAGCGAATTGATGCAATTCTTGGACATGATGCGAAATTCCGTGATATGCAACTTGGAGATGCAGAACGTGCTCGAATGTGGAATGAATATATTGCTGAAACCGATGCACTAATGGGCAGCATTGATGATGGAATTGAACCAGAGGAGGGTTGACTTATTGTCGCCGTGTTAACACCACGATGGACGCCAATGCGTCTGCATCCAAAGCAGCGTGCATTTTATCGATCTCAAACTCGGTATGATGTCGCTCCGTGTGGACGTCGTTCTGGTAAGACGGAAATCGTTAAGCGAAAGATGGTTCGTCGTGCAATGATGCGGCAACGTTTTCTTGATCCGTGGTATTTGTTGACGGCACCAACACACGATCAAGCAATCCGTCTCTATTGGCGTGATGTCAAGAATTTGATCCCCCGATGGGCGGTCGATCATATCAGCGAATCTCGACATACTGTCCGTCTGTTGAACGGCTCAGAAATATCAGTGATGGGGCTAGACAAGCCCGAACGTGCAGAGGGGCGTCCCATCGACGGCATCGGTCTTGATGAGTTCGGCAATATGAAGGCGTCCGTATGGGAGGAGCATATTCGTCCGGGACTTGTCGATCATCAAGGATGGGCGATTATCTTTGGAGTTCCTGAGGGGAGAAACCATTATCATACGTTGTACGAGACAGCAAGTGCTGATGATTCGGGATACTGGTCAGTGCATCACTGGACAACTGAGGAGATATTGCACTTGTATCTAGGTGAACATGCTGCTAATGCCGAAATTGAGGCAGCAAAGCGTGACATGGATACTATGACGTATGACCAAGAATTCCGGGCGTCATTCGTTGTATTTGAGGGGCAGATTTACTACAACTTTAATCGAGAAGTTCACGCTTGTAGCAAAATTCCGTATCTAAAGCATGCACCACTCATTATATGCCTTGACTTCAACCGGGCTCCAGGTGTAGCGTTGATTGTGCAGGAGATAGGAGAACAATCATGTATCCTTGATGAAGTCTATATTCCTCGTAATTCAAACACGGTAGCAGTGTGTAGAGCAATCATCGAGCGATACGGCAAACATAAGGGGCATATCTATGTTTATGGTGATGCCACGGGGGGCGCTCAACACAGTTCATCAACTGAAGGATCTGATTGGAATATTGTAGAACGTATGCTACATCGTCACTTTGGGATTGATCGAGTTCATTTTCGTGTGCCGCATTCTAATCCTTCAGAACGTGCTCGTGTTAACTCAGTAAATTCACATTTTAAATCAGTGGATGGTTACATCGGTGTCCGTGTGGACAAGCGTTGTATTCATACTATCCGGGATTTTGAGGGTGTCCGGGCATTAGAAGGAGGATCGGGCGAAATCGATAAGAAGCGGGATAAGAAATTGACACACTTGTCCGATGCTTGGGGATATTACTGTGCTCAAGAGTATCCTGTAAGCGGCGGACGTAAGTTAACCATCGAGGAAGTAGCATGACGGCAGCTCCAATTTTATTGTCCACAACCGTATTTAATCAGACTTCAGCAGAGGGGGAACAGCGTATTCGGTCGCTTGGATTTTCACGGCAGCGATTCATTACTGAGCACACATACATTGCTCAGGTATGGAAGGATCAGTTCGGTCCAGGTGATGAATGGAAAAAGAAACTGGCGGAAATTCCGAAACCACAGCGCCTTGATGAAGTTGTGCTCGACTATTCACTGATTGCGGATGAGATGATGGCAATTCCGCCCATGGACAAGCTCGGAAATGATGAAGACGAAGATCACGTCGTTTGCCTGAATTATGAGGATTGCCATGCATTATTGGATTGGCAAGCGAAAGATGATGATAAACGGCGGTATGCATTGGGTATGCATGCTGGCGTAGTTGGGACAGCGCAAGCGTACTTGACGCCATCTCGTATTTTTGGGACATGGGGAACAGCGAAATGTAGACGGGGGGGAAAGCATACTATTTCGTCGTGGCGAAATGTGGCGGCGAGAATGTGTCAATGCGCTCATATATCTGGTTATTTCAACAACCATAATGTCGAAGAATGGTCGTGGCTGAAAGCACAAGTCGCTAATGGGTTGCAGTGGCCATATGTGCGACTTCATTTGTATCATCGCTCTCAGAAACATCATATTCTGCTGAATCCCGACATACTCAGTAAACAAGCATCGATGTTCAAACAGATGGTTGGTGAGTTTGGCCATCCAGATGCAGGCATTGTTTTCTGGGCGATGGACAAGTGGGGAGTTATGAAAGGACAGCCACAGCACGAGATCGATCAAACGTTTTTCGATGCCTGCAAAGCAATTCGAGATGGCATTACTGGATAAGGAGTTGTATCCGTGAATCGAGGACTTGAAACTACATTGCTTGCGTTAGCGCTCGTTATACTGACGGCGCTCATTCTCATCTTTGCTCCCGACAAACACAAGGAGTGGATGGCAGCCATTCCGATTGTTATCGGTGCTGTACGTTTATTGTTCGCATATGGTGTAACCAAAGATACGACACGAGTGGGCAGTTTTTTCTTGGTCGCTGCACTCGGTATTACACTGATCCTTGGCGGGTGTATCGGCACAAGTAAGTTTGAGGCAGAAACAGAGCAAATTGCGTACGTTATCGATGAAAGCGGTAACGAAGTGGAACAGCGTATCCCCGTAAAAATCAAAGGCGAAGGGGTGCATGCTCCTCACATATACGCGAACGAGTGGGGATTGCATATTACACCCGAACCATCGAGCGATACACAGATTACAGCAGAGGAGGGGCTGCTTATTACTGGGGATCGCACTGCCGCCGGCATTGCTATTATGATGAAGAAGGGGGGTGACGTTGCCATTACATATGGGAGCGATAAGCTAGTCACTATCGGAGAGGCGTCATATGATCCCGTAACTGGCGCGTTTACACTTACGAATCTTGGCGCTGATCCGACTGCAAAGTTTCAGACGCTTATGGAAATAGCGCTTGCACACTACGATCAAGCGGAACATGCGACTGGAGCTCAAAAGGAAGCCATGATTGCAATGGGGGATATGCTTACTAAAGTTGCCAAAGCGTATTTGACAGCAGGCATATCTGAACTTGCCCCTAATGAGACTGTCGTTCAACCGCCGATTGAATCAATCCCATAGAGACCTTTCTCTTCTTTTCCTCCTCAATTGCGCCCCGCCCGATACACAAAGTGGGCGCAGTCCCCCAGCCGTCGGTGGGCGGCTGAGGGGATTTCTCAAATCTGGAGTATCTAATGGCAGTAACTGGGACATTACCGAACGATAGCGATAAAGTCGACGTCCAATCGGTGTCATATCAAGCAATGTCTGAGAAGTGGAAACCGCTTCATGCATTGCTTGGCGGCACAAATGAAATGCGTGAGCGGAAAGATACGTATTTACCACGGGAGGAAAAAGAAACAAAGAATCAGTATGATATTCGTGTAGCCCGGTCGTACCTGTTTAATGCATACGGTGACACAGTTGGCAAATTGTCCGATAAACCATTCACAAAACCAGTAACAATTAGTGGCGCTGAAGGTGTTGACTGGATTGAGGAAATTCAAGCTAATGTGGATGGCGTGGGCACCGAAATATCACAGTTTGGTCGTGAACTACTTAATGCGTGCTTAGTATACGGCAAAACTCATGTCCTTGTCGATTTTCCCTTTGTCCCGGGGGGGTTGACAATGGCGGAAGAAAAAGAGTTGGGCGTCCGTCCAACGTTTGTGCACTACACAGCCGTACAATTACTTGGATGGAAAAGCGAAGTTGTCAACGGTAAACGTCGACTTCTGCAAATTCGCTTGTACGAGGTGCAAGTTGAACCAAGTGGATTGTACGGTGATTGGGAAGTTGAGTATATCCGTGTATTTAATGCGCCAGGCACTATTACTGAAGATAACCCAGACGGCAAAGGTACATGGGAGTTGTGGCGAAAGACACCAAATGATGATGAGTTTAAACAAGACAAGGTTGGTACTCACACATTCGGCGAAATCCCGTTCATTACAATCTACGCTGAAAAGACGGGATTTATGACGGCGGAACCCCCGCTGTACAACCTCGCTCAACTGAATATTGCTCATTTCCAATCGTACTCTGATTATCGTCATGCACTTCGTTTCCAATCGTTTGGGATGGTATTTATTTCAGGTATCACCCAGGAAGAGGCAGATGATGTTACGGCTGTCGGACCAAACCGTCTGATTCATGCAAAAAATCCTGAAGCAAAAGCAAGCGTTATCGAACATCAGGGAAAAGCACTCGCTGCTGCTCGCGAGCATTTGAAAATGCTTGAAGAATTGATGCAGGTGCTTGGATTACAGCCCCTTATGCAAAAATCGAGCAGTACGGCGACAGGTGAGGCAATACGTGAAGGGAAAAACAATGCATCAATCCAGACGTGGATTCGTGCAATCGAAGCGGGCATTTATGCGTGCTACGAATTCGCAGCAAAATGGGGAAAACAAGAACTGCCCTCTGATTTCGGAGTTGACATCTTTAGTGATTTTGCCTTGTCATACGCTGCCACTAAAGATATTGAACTGCTATTAAAAGCAAGGGAAAAGGGCGAAATCTCGCGTGAGACGTTCCTGTACGAACTCAAACGTCGTGCTATGCTTGATGAAGCAACGGACATCGATGAAGAGATGGAACGTATCGATCAAGAGGGGCCAAAATTATTTGAAATTGGTCTTGGAGATAGTGGGGAAGATATGGGCGGGGATAAAGATGGAGACGAGGAAGACGAGGAGTAAATCATGCCAAGTTTGCTGAAGGATCCTCGTTATATTCAAGCAGCTTCGTCAGTGAATGATACGTTGGCGAATGCTGCTATTCGTCACAGTGTTTATCTCGAGCACTTTAAGACGGGTGAAGTACGAAAGATAATAACACTGCTTAATCGTGATGTCTTTCCAGACATTATCGAGAATTATGGGCGACGGCTGAGCAATATTGCTACTCGAGGATTCGACACTGGTCCAGCAACAACGCAACGTATAGCGAACTTGGTAAAATCAACACGAGCACAGATTGGTGCTGGTGTGCAGCTCGCTGGTGGTACACTCGTTAAGGACATGAAGGATTTTGCATTAACAGAGGCAGAATGGCAACGTGCAATCCTATCGAAATCTGTTCCTTTAGATTTGCAATTTACTCTTCCTTCTGTGCAGCAATTACGTAGCATTGTGACAGCACGTCCGATGCAGGGGGCATATATTAAACAGTGGTTCGATTCGCTTAGTAAATCGTCCCAATTGAACTTCGTTCAGCAATTGAATATTGGACTAGTGCAGGGGGAATCTGTCCAACAGTTAACACGTCGTCTTGCAAGTAAAGGGGGTGTTCTTGATCAAACACGTCGGCATATCCAAACGCATGTTCGTACAGCGGTCAACCACGTCTCAACTCATGCACGAGAAGCAACGTATGAAGCAAACGACGATGTAATAAAAGCCGTGCAAATCGTTGCTACACTTGATGCACGAACGACTGATATCTGCATGGCGCAAGACGGGAAGACGTATCCTATTAACGAAGGATGGCGTCCACCTGGTCATCATCAATGCCGTACCACAACTGTCCCCATAACAAAAAGTTGGAAAGAGTTGGGCATTAAGGGGTTAGATGCTCCTCCTGCTGGTACACGAGCATCAATGAACGGACAAGTGCCTGCACGTCAAACGTACGGTGCGTGGTTGAAAAAGCAACCGAGAAAAGTACAGAATTCAATACTGGGCAAAGAACGAGCAGAGCTATTCCGTCAAGGCAAAGTACCGATTACAAAGTTCGTTGACCATCGGGGTAAATCGTACACACTCGAACAACTGCGTCGGAAAGAGGGATTACGTACTGTACATGAGCAAGCACCGATCCCCACTGACCCCCTTATTTTACAGGAGGAAATTAACGATCTTCTTGCTCAGTTGCAAGTAGCGACAGATCCCAAAGTGAAGAAGCGTCTTCGTGCAGCGTTGAGGAAGCGTGGTCATAGGGGTGGCTTAAAAAAGACGACCGTTAAAAAGAAAACGAAAAAGAAGGTAACGCCTAAACCCCCCATTACATCGGATAAACCCGATATTCCAAGACGTGGTCAACCTGATCTACCCAAACTGCCCGAGCAAGCATTGACGGGCAAGCAAGTAGAAACAGAGGCACGAAAGTTGATTGCACGTCGTAACGGGTTATCTGAGGCGCAACTCAAGAAAACTCGTGCATCGATCCGTCAACTTGAAAAGCAGCGCGATAGTATCGCTAAGCAAATTGAATCGAGGTATCTCAAAGGTGAGTTGGGGGATTTGAACGCTCAGATTAGCAGTGTTCGAGCTGGAAGAATTAGTGGGCAATTAGCGGAAAGGGTCACACAAGATTATCGCCGTGTAAATCGGGGAATGCAGGCAGAAATTAGGAGTCGCACCTCTCATATTAACGATCAAATCCAATCACTTAAGGACTCAATGCGGGTGAACATGAAAGGGGTAAAAGAGGAGATTCACGCGCTACTTCGTGTACCTTTATCTGAGCGATCATTAGTCAAAGCATTTTTTGAACGTAGCATTACTAGTCTGCATGTTCAAGAAGACATCAAAGAATCAAGCAGATGGCTTAGTAATGTCCTGTCAAAAAGGAGTGTTAAGCACGTGGGCGTAAATGCGGGGCAATTGATAACAGGGGGACGTCCATATCATAGCGTGGGAACGATTTACATTGCTCCTGATAATGGGCTGAAAACAATCTTGCACGAAATTGGGCACTTGCTTGAGTTCCATAATCCGAAGTGGAAGCGTGCAGCGAATGCATTCTTATCCAAGCGTACAGCGGGGGAACGCGCTCAATCACTAAGAAAACTTACAGGATTATCGTATAGAGCGGATGAAGTTGCGAAACCTGATAAGTTTATTCAGGCTTATATGGGTAAGATTTACAAATCACCATCTACTGAAATATCATCGATGGCGTTAGAAATGCTGTACGCTGACCCGGTTAAGTTATTACAAAAGGACCCGGAAATGTTCAGGTGGATTGTGGATATGTTACATGGAGTAGAGATATGAGTCGCGTATCAATTGAAACTCCTCTGGGGGATGCAGTTATTGAGAACGGCCAATGGGAATCCGAAGATAATGAGTTCCTTGAGATGGTCGAGGCGGTACAAGCATGGGTGGATGAGTTTGAATCGGTGGGGCATATTCCGGATACTGATGAATTTTCGGCGATTCGTGTTGTTAATGAACTTGGGGGTAGGGTTGTTTCGATTGGGGGAAGAGAGGAGTTTGTCAAAAACCGGGTATATTAGAGGGAACTTCTAGATCTTTTCTTATAAAAAAGCTGCTAGGCGTACCCCCTCGATATAAAATTTACGCCGTCCAATAGATTGCGAGAGGCAATCTTGATTTCATAAACCCGAACGGTAAATGAGATGTTTACCAGTCCAAAGGCGAGATGCCGAGGAGTAACACAATGGCCCTTATTCCTGTGATTGACCAAGAGGCGTATGATGCTTTGAACGAGACGATCAAAGCGGAGTACAAATCGAACGATGGCGGCAATTTCATCTTAGATGTAACGCCGACAAATGGATTTGAGTTGCGTGATACTAGTGCTCTTCAAAAGGCACTTGGCGAAGAGCGAACGGCGCGGCGAGCTGCTGAGACAGCAGTCAAAGCGTTCGGTGACATTACCGCTGAAGAAGCGCGAGAGGCGATTCAGAAGGCGAAGAATGCAAAAGCTCCGAAGGACGTAGACGAGGCGGTTCAGTCCGCGCTCGCTGAAGCACGAACTCGCCACGAAAGTGAAACGAAAAGCAAAGACGATCGAATCACTGCACTGACGAGGCAACTTGAAACTGCGCTCATCACAAGCGAAGCGACAAAGGCGATTGTGGAAAACGGTGGTTCGGTGGATCTGCTACTTCCGCATGTTAAGTCGTCAACTCGTATGAGAGAAGGCGATGATGGTAAAGTCGTAGTCGAAGTACTTGATGGAAACGGCAATGCTCGTTTTAACGCGGAAGGCAACCTTCTTTCGATTGGTGAAAAAGTCGGCGAAATGAAGGGTGTAGATGCATATGCACCGGCGTTCAAAGGGACTGGTTCCGCTGGGAGCGGAGCTGGCAGTCAGGACAGTACAGGCGCAAATAGTGCCGGTATTAAAACCGGTAGCGCTGACTTTCAGAAATTGCCCCCCTCCGAACGTCTCAAAGCAGCGCGGAGGCAAGGGTAGAAGTAGTCGAAAGGAAAACATCCATGGCGCTCACGCTTGTTGAAGCTGCGAAGCTCCACTCTGGCGACGTTGTTCGGTCAGCAGTGATTGAAGTATATGCCCGTTCTTCGGATATTCTTCGTGTACTCCCGTTTGACAACATCCCCGGCAATGCGCTTCGTTACAATCAAGAGCAGACGCTTCCCGGCATCGGTTTTCGTGGTGTGAATGAGGGATACACGGAGGCAACCGGTATCATCAATCCCGTTACGGAATCGCTTGTGATCGCTGGCGGTGATTTGGACGTGGACAAGTTCATCGTCCGTACGATGGGCGTAGACCAGCGTTCAACACAAGAAGTGATGAAGATCAAGTCGCTCGCCCATCGCTGGACGAAGACATTCCTCAAAGGTGATACGGCATCGGCAGTTAAGGAGTTTGACGGACTTCAGGTTCGTCTCGTTGGCAATCAGTTGATTAACGCTGGATCGACTTCGGGTGGCGATGCTTTGTCACTGGCGAAACTCGATGAACTTATTGACGCAGTAAATGATCCGTCTTATCTGATTATGAATAAGACGATGCGCCGCCGTTTGTCAGCAGCGGCTCGTTCTTCATCTGTAGGCGGTTACATCACGTATGAACTGGATGAGTTTGGCCGTCGAGTAACTAAATACAACGATCTGGACATCTTGATCGCTGATGAAGACGAGACGGGTACACAGATCTTGCCGTTCACGGAGGCCAACCCCGGTGGTGGAGCTGCTGCGTCAACGTCGATCTATTGTATCTCAGTCGGCGAGCAGAAACTCAGTGGTATTCAGAACGATACGATCGAAGCGGAGGATCTTGGTGAACTCGACACCAAGCCGTGTTACCGTACTCGTGTCGAATGGTACAATGGTATTACTGTTTACCACCCGAAGGCTGCCGCTCGTCTGAATGGAATCAAGAATGCGGCTGTTAGTGCATAACATCAACTGAGCGGCATATCCACTGAACATGGGCTGTTTAGTTTGATTATCGTCTAAACCGTAGGAGGTTTTTCAAGTGACGACAACCATCAAAACTACTTCGATTGCAGTTGATAGCGGGGGCTCCAAGAAAGAGCGACAAGTGGCGGCTGCTACGACATTCTCGCCGCTTACAATTACATGGACAACTGCTGAACCTACGACAGGTGATGCGCTCACGATTGCGGACGGGGCGACTCCGACCGTGGCGGAGCTTGGGTCTTTTGCGGCTTGCATTACGCCGAAAGTGAACGCTCTTCTTGCGGCATGTAAGGCGCATGGCATTATTGCCGAATAATGGAACTAGTCCTCGGCATTGTGACTGAAACTAATACCGCAATCCCTTAGGAGATTTAAACAATGGGATCCAAAGCGGACATGAACTTCACATTTGACAGTGATCTCGAATTGAAGGACGCCGGTCTTGTCGCGGCATCCGCGGCAGCGACTGTTAACGGTTCAGCGCAAATCCTTGATCTGGGTGATGCGTTGATGCAAGGCATGGTTGTTATCGAGGTCAGTGCGATCGAAATTGCCTCCAACGACGAGGCGTACACAATTGTAGCTCAGTTCTCGTCTGATGCTGACTTCGGAACTGCCGGGAACATTCACGATATGTGTCAAATGCATCTTGGCGCCAAAGAGACGAAGCTGAGTGACTGTGATAAAGACGATGAGGCTGGACGCTATCTGTTGCCCGTTCAGAATTGGGAGGATGGCACATACTACCGTTATATGCGGCTTTATACCGTAGTTGCTGGCACCATCGCCTCGGGTATCAACTATCGGGCATTCCTGTCGAAAGGAAGTCTTCAGTAGTTGATGACCTCTATGTTTCTCGTAAATAAGGAGTGGGGATTGCATGAGTAATCCCCCCTCCCTTTTACCCACTGACGGAGTTTTTGATATGATTACACAAGATCACGTTGGTCCGGACGGTAAAGTATCGATGACGTACATCGGTGAAGACGCCAAACCGAACCAAGACCCGATTCGTGTATGGCCTGTGGACGCTAACGAGATGTTACGTTCTGGGCATTACAAACTTACTGAAGGTACTGTAAGTGTCCCCCTTCCGCCGATTATTCCGACGTTCAAAACCTTGATGACGAAAGCGCACGGTGACCTTATCGAAATGGCGGCATTGGGGGGTGTTCCTGGCGTTACAAAAACATCAGCAAAAGAGGAAATCGCTAACGCCATCATTAATCACTTTGCCATCAAGATGGGGTTTGGCCCCCAACACCCTCAAGGATCTATGGCCGAAGATACTGATGAAATTTCGGCCCCAGCAGCACCATCGAAAAAGGTGGGAAAGGAAACCACCAAGAAACGTGGTCGTCGTGCAACGAACGGTAACAAGGGCACCGACACTAATGAAAATGAAGAAGGATCTGATGACCCCCGGACGTGAAGTAAGTTCGCGAGCTGTGTCAGTGGGTCCTGTGGGTGTGCCTCGCAGTCCATGACAAGGCACGATGGGTGGCGGGGTTCTTTTTATAAGGACGAGGAACCACTATGAGTAATGAACTTGGCGAAAGACTTATTGAGCTCGATGGTCCTGGGGGACGTCGGGTTATTACACTAGAAGAGTATCATCGGCGGTACAAGTCGAACGTAAAATATCGTCTTGCTAATCCGTCGGACTACAACGACGATTACAAAGACGGTATTCCCGACATTCCCGCTGCCATCAAAGTTGAGGATAACTTTGATGAGTTTGATGCGTTTGAAGAAGACGAAAACGACGAGGAGCCGTAGCTATGGCATTGGTCGTCGAAGATGGCACTGGGAAGAGCGACGCCGACAGTTACCTTTCGGAGACGGATGCCGATACGTACCATACGAAATACACAGGCTCAACCGATTGGTCGGGGGCATCAAGTAGTGAGAAAGAAATGGCGCTGCGAAAGGCGACTCAGTATCTTGATGCAGTGTATGGTCGACGTTGGAAAGGCGTCCGAGCGAATGAAGCTCAAGCGTTGCATTGGCCTCGCAGCAATGCGGAAGATCGAGATGGTGTTGCAATCGATGACGACGATCTGCCTGTGATGCTTGAGCGTGCAACTGCTGAAGCAGCGCTTCGTGCAATTACTGAAACGAATGGACTTATGCCCGACATCTCTGATCCTGGTGACATCAAACGGGAGAAGAAAAAGTTGGATGTGATTGAAAAAGACACCGAATACATGGGAGGAAAATCTCCGATCAAGAAGTTCAGAGTCATTGACTTGCTTGTTGGTGATTTAATCGAAGACCGTGGCGTATTGTCAAGGATGTAAACCATGACCGACCTCGATGATGAATTTCTTCCCCTTATTAAGGAAATGATCGAGGAAGATGGTGTGCAAAGGCACTTTGTTGTGGATGGGTCAACGTCATATAATCCGGACACTCGAAAAGTAACGCACACTGATCCCGTCAATACGTCATGGTGGACGACGCCGCTACTTCAGTATAAGCAGCATTTGATTGACGGAGATACGATACAACGTGGTGACGTGAAAATTTACATTGCCGCAAAGGATCTAACATTCACCCCCACTGTCGGGATGAAAGTCAAGCCGACTGATAGTGTTGATCCAATTTATCGTATCGTTGAAGCAAGCCCTATTCATTCGGGCGAATCAGTTGCTGCTTGGCGGATTCAACTTCGAGCTGCGTAATGCCGACAAATGTGAGACAGTTTAATCGTGCAGTTACTAAGTTCGCGGAGACGATGCTCCCGTATCAAGTCAAGTTGTTTACTAAGAAAGTGGCACTTGATACACTTACGCGAATTGTCCGAAAAACTCCTGTAGATACAGGGCGAGCACGAGGTAACTGGCAAATTACAATCAACACGGCATCCGAAAGTGAGGTTAACAACGTAGCAGGTAGTGGAATTTCAGACGTTGTGTCACAAGGACGAGTAGCGCTTGAGAACATGGAACCTTTTTCAATTGTGTTCATCTCGAATAATGTTCCATACATTGCTTATCTAGAACAAGGATCAAGTAGTCAAGCGCCACAAGGGATGGTGGCAACAACAATTGAGGAAATGAATCAAATCTTTGCTCGTATTGTGTAGGGCGAGATACAATGGCCGATACTTGGCTAGCCGACATTTCAAAGGCAATTTCGAGTCGATTTCAAGATGAAGTTATTGATGGTAATTATCCATCGAACCTGACTGTCATCTACGATAACGATCCGACACAGCCGCCAACTGCTGAAACTGCGTTACTAGCTGGGGATGTGTCGGCGTGGTGTCGTGTATCAATTCGTCCTGCTAATACGGAGCAAATAACGATTGGTGCTCCCTCAACAAACCGATTCAGACATACTGGTGTTATGATTTGCCAGTGCTTCTGTCCGATACATGAGGGCGATGCTACTGTCCTCAAAGTTGCTGACGTTATAGCGAAAGCATTTCGTGCAGCGACAGAAGATGGCGTCCGGTATAGGACACCCCGAATTGAAGTTATTGGTCGAGTTGATAAGTGGTGGCAAGTGAATGTCACTTGTCCTTGGCAATCAAATAAGGAGTAACATCGTATGGCTGAAGCGGACCAGATTCAAATATCATATGTGGAAGAGTCAACGTTTGGCGTAACTCCTGAATCCAATCTGCAAATCATCCGTGTAACTGGTGAAGATCTCGGGGGTGATATCGATACAGCAGAAAGCGCAGAAATTACAGGAGATCGCCAAAAGAGTCGTGTCGCTCGAACTGGGGTAGCGGCATCCGGTTCCGTCAATGTCGAATTATCTTATGGTACATTCGATGACTGGCTTGCCGCTGCATTACTTGCTGCTGAATGGTCGTCTGAAACGACTGTGTTATCAGCGGGGACAGCTAGTGCTGCTGAATCAGGGAATAAGTTCACTCATACGGTAGCATGGACAGCGACACCATCTGCCGGTCAGTGGATCGAAGTTCGTGGATTCACGACTGCTGGGAACAATGGGTATTTCAAAGTTGCAAGTGCAAGTAGTACAGAGATTGTGGTTGAGGGTGGAACGCTTGCCGACGAAGCAAGTGTAGAAGGTGTCACCATTACTCAGGCGGCACAAATCGTCAATGGAACTACCAAGACGTCATTTGCTATTGAGAAACTGTACTCTGATCTTGCCGGTACAGTAATCTCGATGCTTCACGGCATGATGATCGACACGATGGACGTAAGCATCAGTGCAGATGCGTACATTAATGGAACATTCAACTTCATAGGCAAGAATGAATCATCCGAAGAGTCGTCTGAGGGTAGTGGTTACACGGCTGCAACCACCGAGGATGCAATGGCGGCGGTGGATGATGTCGTGGCAATTTACGAGAATATGAGTTCAGTACAGCTTATTGAACTATCGTTCTCGTTAGGCAACAATCTTCGTCCAAAGAATGTAATCGGGACAGCGGGTCCAATTGGAATCAACGCCGGTAGCATTACGCTAACTGGTACTGTGCAAATGTACTTTGAGAGTGCAACTGTCCTCAACAAATTCATCGATTTTACCTCCAGTCGATTGGCAGTCGTTACTGAAGATACAGACGGTAACGCTGTCATTTTCGAGTTTCCGGAAATCAAATACACATCTGGTCGTCGTGTGGCTGGGGGGCAAAACACTGACATTATTGCGGATTTGGGGTTTACAGCATATGAGGATCCCACTGAAAATGTGACGATCCGCATTGCCAAATTCGCTGCGTAACAACTTGGGGACCTGGGATGCGTCGAATGTGTGCTCGGCGCATCCCCTTCTTTCCCCTTTTTCACTGACACGGAGATAATAGATGCCCTTACCATTGTCGAAGTTTCGATCTAACCCAGTGAAATCTGAGGAAGGCGTATGGATTGAATACCCCGAAGAGGGGTTTGCGCTGAAGATTGCCCGTATGGGTAACGCGAAATACACGCAAGAGATCGTATCCATGCGCCGGGGTAAACAAATCGCCAGTCCGCTTGTCGAAGAGATTTCGCCAAGTGCAGTTGAGGCGATCCAAATGAAAGCGATGGCAAAACACATCCTTCTTGATTGGAGGGGGATCACGGACGACAACGGTGAGGAAATCCCGTTTAGTCCAGAAAAAGCGTATGAGATCATCTCTGATCCACAATACCGTGACTTTTATACGCTTGTTCAAACGCTCGCTGCTGATGCAAAGAATTTCCTTGATGAAGCTGAGGGCGTGGATGAGGGAAACTGATAGAGTGCCTCGATTGGTATTTGAAATACGCCGCTGATCCGAAAGTGCTGAAAGCCCTTAAAAAAAGGCAAAAACGCGGGCATGAAATCAAAGCACTAAGCGAGGCACCGTCGCTCCCCGATTTCTTGATTCCATTTTGGGATGCTTTCTGGGATTTACATGAGAGGAGGCAGTCAACACAAATCCCTTCACCGATTCAAACGAGCGAAGTAGTTGCTTGGTTAGATTTACATGGGGTTGACCAATTCAACCTGCGACTCGAGTTCTATCGAATGATTCATGCGCTTGATGCCACGTGGTTGGCACATCTGTACGAAAAGATCAAGCCGAGATTGAAACATGCCGGTTCTACAAGTAGTCATCGATGCTCTCAAAGCAAAAGCGGGCGCAAGGCAGTTCAAAGGCGCCGCAGATAGTGTCAAACGGGGCGGTGACCAAATTCATCGCAGTGTGACACGAGCGGATAAAAGCATCGATCAACTAGGTCGTACTGCAAGTGGAACAAGGCGAATGCTCGGGGGATTATTCGCCGGCGTGAGCGCTGCCGTTATTGTCCGTGACATGACGAAGGTCATTCGTGGATATGAAGAAACGATCGCTATACTTCAGGGTGTTTCGGGCATTGTTGATAGTACAGACGTAAGACTTGCTGCGTTGCAAGATACTGCACGTACACTCGGTGCTACAACCCGTTTCTCAGCACAAGAAGCAGCAGAAGGACTGTTGTTCCTTGCTCGTGCAGGATTTGAAGTTGACGAGCAAGTTGCTGCCCTCCCGTCAACGCTACATCTTGCGCTTGCTGGTGTTCTCGAATTAGGACGTGCAGCGGATATTGCCTCCAACACATTGTCACAATTCGGGATGGCAGCGGTGGAAACAGAGCGTGTTGTTGATGCGCTTGTCATTACGTCGAACCGAACGAATACGAACGTTGAACAACTCGCCGAGGCAATGAAAATGGCGGGGCCGATCGCTGGTGCACTTGGCTACACTATTGAGGATACAGCCGCTGCCATTGGTGTACTTGGTGATTTTGGTATTCAGGCGTCACTCGCCGGCACAAATCTACGAGGTACAATGTCGGCGCTTATGGAAAGGAGTGATAAACTTGAAGCAGCGCTGAAAAAATTGGGATTGCGATTTGAGGATGTTAATCCCGAAGAGCATGACTTGTTGACTATTTATCAGCGATTCGCTGAAAGCGGTTTAAGGGCGAGTAATGCTGTTGAGATATTTGGTCGACGTAATGCTGCCGCTGCTCTCATCCTGTCTAAGCAGACCAAAAAACTTGAGGAACTTAGGGGAGAATTTATAGCAAATACGGGGGAAGCAGAACGGATGGCGAAGATCCAAGAAGATACGTTGACGGGTTCGTTTAAATCGCTCCGTTCATCAATTGAGGAAGCGTATTTGGCGATCGGGGAAGGGGGATTCGGAGGGGGGCTTCGAGCACTTATCGACATTATGACCAACACGGTCCGAGTGATCGTTGGCATGGATGATAAAGTCACTAAGTTTAGTACAACTGCTCGTGTCCTTGCCACTACGCTCGAAGTACTTACAAAAGCGCTCATTACGTTGTTGGCGTTGAAGATCGCAGTGTGGATTTACGGAATTGTTACTGCACTCGAATCCCTGCGATTCACACTGTTTGCAATCCAGTACTTTGTCGTTACAAATCCACTGGGTGCGGTGGTAACAGGATTGGCCGCTGTTGTTGGTATGGCATGGTCGTATAAGTCGATCATTAGATCGTCGGCGTCTGCAACTAACGAGTATGCAGAAGAACTCAATAAACTAAATGAAGTGCTCGGACGAACGAAAAATCTTCAAACTCGATTAAATCGAGCAATTGCAATTGAAGATTTACGAGAGCAAGCAAACGTTATCGATGAGCAAGTTCGTCAACTTGAGGATTTGTCTATTGCTTGGCGTCAAGCAAATCGTATGTTTGTTCCCGCTGAGCAACTGTATGATGTAGGGTTGACAACCTCTCTTGCCGAACAGCGTAAAATGCTCGCTGAACTTGAGGATCAACTTGGTGATGCTAATAAAGCATGGCTAGCATTTAGAAATTCACAACAGACTAGTATAAATAGAAACACGTCGTTTATTGTATCGCAGATAGAACTCGATGACGCATTGAAGATGGTCGAGAACCGGATTATCGAGTTGAAGGAACAGTCAAAGGCCTTGAGGAGGGAAGCAGAAAAGACAAGTAAAGTAACGACTGAAGTTGCGGGTGATAATAGTAAGTATGCAAAGGCGGTTGCTCTTGCCCGTGATGAACTATCGAGAATGATCGAGGAATTGCAACTTGAGAATCAAGCGTTGCAAATGGGGGAACAAGATCGCGAGATGTTTATCCAAGCTCACAAGGCACTTGGTCTTGTGATGGCGGCGGAGGTTGAGAATGCCGGCGAATTGTATACTCGTATACTTCAATTGATTGATGCTAATAGGCGTTTGACTGAGGGAGAGGAAAAACGTCTTGAAGTTGAACGCGAATTGGGGCGGAGCCGAGCTGCATTTGAGGAGTGGATCAGTGATCTCCGAACTGAGAAATCACTTATTGGTGCATCCACTGAAGATCGCCGTGCAGTCACTGCGCTTCGCCGTGCAGAAGCAATGGCAGCTCAAGATGCAACGGGATCGCTCGATCATTACGTTGATCAAGTAATTGAAGAAGTCGAGTCGATCAATCGACTTACAATAGCACATGAGGCATTAAAGAAAGAGAAAGAGGCGGCAAAAGAAAAAGAGGAAGAGCGGGCGCGCTCGCTTGAGAATATTAACAAGACGCTCGATGAGCAGATTGCACTAACTGGGATTGAGATCGAATACATCCTTGCGGAAAATTCGGCTCGTGAAGGTGCTATTACTGCATATCGAATCCAGCAGACATTGCAAGAGGCGGGGATCCAATTGACGGAAAAGGAACTTGAGTTATTACAGAGAAAACTTGAGTTACTCGTTAATATGAAACAACGAGAAGAAGATCTTCGTGAATTGGATATTGTTGCCAACCAAATGGGACGTGAATTTGCAGATGTACTTGAGGGAATGATATGGGAGGCGAAAAGCTTTGAGGATGCAATGAAACATATGCTTATGAGCATTTCTCGTATGGTATTCCAACAGATGGTAACAAAGCCTATTACTGATATGGCATCTTCGTTCCTTTCTTCGATACTGACTGCTGGGATGGCCGCGGGTGCAGGTGCAGGGGCAGCAAGTGCTCAAGGTAATATATTCTCAAACGGTCGTCTTGTTCCCTTTGCTCGAGGTGGAGTTGTATCATCCCCCACTGTTTTCCCCATGGCTAATGGGGGCGTTGGATTATTGGGAGAAGCGGGACCCGAGGCAATTATGCCGTTAAAACGTGACACAAAGGGAAATCTTGGTATTGTGGGCGGAGAGAAGTCAGAAATTCATATTCACGTTCACGGAGCAACAAATCCCAACGAATGGCGTCGTGGACAACGGAAAATTTTTGGCGATATCGATAAACAACTAATGGCAGCACGTCGAGGAAGTTGATATGAGTTTTCACGAAGTCGATTTTCCTGAGATTCCCGGTTACGGTACACAAGGGGGTCCCGGCTGGAAAACGGAAATCATTACCGTAGATAGTGGTGCAGAACAACGTGTATCTCGTTGGGCATCGCCTCGTCGTAGGTGGACGTTGAATTTGGAAAATCTCGATCGAGATGATGCCGGTACATTGCTCGATTTTATTCAGGGACGGCAGGGTGCTGCTCATGGTTTTCGATTTAGTGATCCCGCTGATTACACGACATCAAGCGATCACCGCTCTTCACCTGATGACCAGGATGTGCTTATCGGTACGGGAGATGGAAGCGATGTTACATTCCAACTCAAGAAAAATTATTACGACGGGTTGACGACACGAGAGCGAACACTTACGAAAATTGTGGCAGGTACAACTGTTGTTTCACTCGATGGTGTTGCATCGATTGATCGAGAAGGAACAGTTACAAGTGGGGGCGGTGGAACAACGCTCGTGGATAGTGCAGCAACGTTCCAAACATGGGGGATTCGTGTTGGACAAGTAATCTCAAATGATGATGATGGGTCTACAGGCGTTGTTGAATCCGTTGACTCAGAAACACAAATCACTCACTCGGCGCTCAGCGGTGGTACGGAGAATGACTGGGATGTTGACGAAGCGTACACAATCCACAAAGGATGGTCGGTGAATACTGCTACGGGGTTGGTGACCTTTACGACTGCGCCATTGGAGGGTGTTGAGATAAAAGCGGGATGTCAATTTTTAGTTCCCGCTCGATTCGGAGATACAGTCGATGAACTCCTTGGGATGCATTTTACTGAGTTCGATATTCGCAACTTTTCAATAGAAGTTGTTGAATTACTTGAGGAGGGTGAGCATCCCGAATCGTTTTTCTATGGGGGGTCTACACGTATTTATCCGTGGAGCAGCATAACGTTATCAGTAATTGAAGGACGAGTGGTTTATCTTGATCCTCAACAAGCGGGTTTGAATTGCTATTTACCCGTAAAATCACTGATTGCTCCAGGCGGGGGTGCGCCGATCATGTACCTCATCAACGGATCAGATTCCATTGATATTTCTATTCGTGAACACGCAGATGATGGTGGTGCATTTCTTTTTACTTTATCCGCAGAGCAAACCGCTGTGATGTTACTGTCATATGATGGGCTTTCAACTTATACGTGGCATGCAAAATGATTAGTCGAGAACAATTTTTTGGCGGAGCGTATGAAGTCGCTTTAACGGGTGATGCTGATGTTATTCTCGGCAATGGTCGCGTACAAGTGTTTACGCCCGATGCCAATGGATATACCATCTATTTGCCTCAAGCGACGTTTGGGGGTCCTAAGCATCCCCTCCATGCCGGGGGTCCTGTATTTTACTTGTGCAATAATGGGGTTGTTGGCCATGATATTACGGTCAAAGAGAAATCAACGGGACTAACAATTGGGACGCTTGCTGCGGATAACATTTGTACGGTTTTTCTTGTAAAAACCGATGGGTGGGTTGATAGCGTCCAATCGGAAATAATTACGTGGGAGATGGATTGTGCAAATGACTTAGTTAATATCAGCGGAACAACAACGCCCTCTGCAACAACAACTCCAGGTACGACACCTAGTTGGTCACATACACAACCAGCAACTACATGGTGGACAACAAACACAACAAGTACAACAATATCCGCAATGACTGATGGGGGTGAATTTACAGTGTACGGTGGAAACTTGTTTGAGTGGCCTATGATTGAGGAAGGAATGTAATGCGAACTTCAGTAGTTATTGTCACAAAAGACGAAGGCAGAGACCTTGAAGCAACAGTCGCTTTGTGTGGCGCATCGGAGCCCAGGCCATACGAGATTATTGTAGTTGACGATCATTGCCATACAAGTGTCCAGTCTCGTATGGGATCATTCCCCTATGTCCAAGTTGTCAAACCACCGATACAACTTGGTGCTGGCCCCGCAAAGCAATTTGGTGTAGAGCATACAACTGGGGATATTATTGTCATCCTTGATTCTCATATGCGAGTCCCTTATTACTGGCTCGAATTAGTAGAAGAGGCTTGCAAGATTTTCCCCATGTCGGCATTTTGTCCGACATGCCGAGGATTTGATCTTCGTAAAGGTATGATTGGCGCGGGGGCCGAATACATCCGTCGAACAGAAGAACCCGGCGATTTTTTCTTGATGCGGAATTGGTGTAAGCGTGGCAAACTCGATGAAATTGATCGTGTGCCTTGCCTATTAGGGGCATGCTACATATTTCCGCGTCGAGTGTGGGAGGGTATTGGGGGGTTCAACCCGAATCTAATCGGATGGGGAATGGGTGAACAAGATTTGTCAATGCGACTGTGGTTATTGGGCTACGAGGTAAGACGTATTAATCTCCTCACTGTTGCCCATCACTTCGGGCGGAATTTGCCTCCATCTCAACGCATGAACTCGTGGCATCGTGACTATAACATGATTGTGGTTGCAGCAACGCTTTTCGAGGATGGTGTATTTGAAGAGCTCTACGAACCGTTCATGCAAGAGTTACTTAAGCGTCGTGCGTGGGATGAATTTGAATCTCGTCTCCCCCAAGTCATCAAATACAAGGAGGAATTCAGGAGTCGCGTGCTTGTGCATGAGGGTCGGCTCAATGCACTCTGTGGATATCGACATCCGACGGTTGAAGAGCAACGTCGTGCTGTGGATGCTATTGTTCGCAACCATGCAAATCAGAGACGTCAAATTTCAAAGGTAGTTACGTATAATCCATGGAGTCTCGAGCCGAAACAACGACGGGCAGTACTTAACGCATTGCCACCAAATGGTCGGATGCTTGAGTGGGGCGTTGGCGATACGACGAAGTGGTTCCGTGAACGACTATTGCCCGAGCAAGAACTTGTGTCTATCGAACATGATCCTGAGTGGGCATTGAAATTCCCTGGAACAGTGTTGCATGAAGTCGAGACCGTTGGTTATGCAGGACCAGGCACAGTTCACGAATCGGTTAAGGGGATCGACGGCATTTATCTTGGACAGGACCTACCGTACATTCGCGCTGTCGATGACGGGCAAAAATTTGATGTTATCCTTGTTGATGGTGTGCTTCGAAATGCGTGTCTTATTCGTGCAGCAGAGTTGTTAAAACCGGGGGGTCGTGTATTTCTCCACGATGCACAGCGAAGGGTGTATATGGCGGGGATGAAGGGATTTGACTGGGAACGTCGAATTAAAGCCGAATATAAGGGGAGTGAAGCACATCTTGATGAAGGGAAACTTCGCCAATGATCCCGCTACGTAATGAACTGCTACTGTTTGTCAAAGGTACGGTGCATCGCTATGCAACGTTATGGGAAATCGAACGGGTTGACGAGACGAAGTTTAGGTTTACAGATCACAGCCATACGATTGACTATGGTGGTTATCTTTTTGTGCCAACAGGGGGGTTTAATGCTTCGGCCATTGAGTATCCCGTGAACTTTGCAACCGCGGGGTTTGAGTCGATGGGTTTAGTGACATCAGACGCAATTACTCAAGAAGATTTACGTGCCGGGAAATTCCATCATGCCAAAGTGACCAGGCGCATTGTTGATTGGTTGTATCCATGGGCAGGATTCATTCGTAAGGATGTTTTCTGGATTACCAATATTCGATACAATGAATCGGTGTGGTACGCGGAATTTTCGGGGTTAACGAATCGATTGAAACGTCGGCGGGGGAGCGTCTATTCATCAACTTGCCGACATCGTCTTGGTGATAGTAACTGTGGCGTAACACTAAGTTCGTATAAAACAGCGGGGGCAGCAGTTACTGCAATTACAACACAGCGAAAGGATTTTGAGACAGATCTAACGGAGGAGGATAACTATTTCAGTTATGGCTATATCGAATGGTTGACGGGCGAAAATGCGGGACTTTCGCATGAGGTATCTAAATCGTACTTATCAAATGGTCGATTGGTACTTCATCTGTCCACTGAATTCGATATTGCTGTGGGTGATACATTCGATGCATACGCTGGCTGTAATAAACAGTTTAGTACGTGCGGGACGAAATTCAACAATGCAGTCAACTTCGGTGGATTCCCATGGATCCCCGGACCATTTAACGCATATCAACCAAGATGATTACTCGTCAGGCTATCGTGGATAAAGCTCGGGAATATCTCGACACGCCGTTTCACCACCTCGGTCGACAGAAGGGCGTAGGTATTGATTGTATTGGTCTTGCAATATGTGTGGCGCAGGAATTGGGATTGTCATGGGATGAAGAACATTACGATCGTCACCCAAAACCGGGATTATTGCTTCGTCGATTACGTGAGACACTTCAGGAAAAACCACTCAATGAACGACTTCCCGGTGATCTCGTTGTTTTTTGGATTCGGCATACGAGTGATGATTGCCATTGTGGTATTGTCACGGATAGAGGATTTGTGCATACATACTATGATCCTAACCGAGTCAATAGTCGTGTGACGGAAGTTGAGCTTGTATCGTTCTGGGAAGAGCGTTTGCTCGCATGTTTCAAGTATCCTGAGGTGATTGACTGATGGCAACTTTAGCATTTGGTGCTGTTGGTACTGCTATTGCCGGTCCAATTGGCGGAATGATTGGCGCGGGAATTGGTAGTTACATCGATCAAGCGTTTTTGTTTCCTGCTATTTTCGATGAAGATCGTTCAATTACGAATGAGCAGCATTTCGGCCAGGAAAAACTGTCTGACTTCAATATGACGTACTCATCCGAGGGCTCTCCAATGTCGTGGGGAACGGGACGTCGCATGGTTGTTCCGGGAACAATTATTTGGATGAGCAAACCGTACAAAATTACAACGGTTATTGTTCATCAGACTGAGCAGGGGGGCGGAGGTAAAGGGGGCGGAGGGGGTAGTACTACATCAACTTCGACATCGTACACTCATACATGGTATGTGGATGTTGCTGTTGCAATTGCTGAGGGGACTGTCGATCGTGTTGCTCGTGTCTTTGCAAACAATAGGACGATCTGGCGGGATAGAGGCGGGGGAGATACAGTAAAAAGTGGTTGGGTACAGTCGGTTCATCGATATAGGGGAACGACTGGACAATCAGCTGATTCTTGGATTGATGCAGCAGTTGATGGCACAATTCCCGCTTTTAGGAAAACGTCATACATTGTGCTAAAAAAGCTTTGTATCAGTAAAACAGGCAATCAGATGCCAAGATTTTCACTTGGTCTTGATGTCGATGAAGATGCTATGTTAACTGATGCAATTGCAGCAATCCTTAGTCGGGGTGGTGTTGAGGCTGGTGAGTATGACATTAGCAGTACACTTGATAGTATTAAGGCATGGGGTATTGTTTTATCAGGACCTCAACCACCAATCAAAGCACTTGAAACACTTGCTCTTGCCTATGATCTCATGGGATATGAAAAGAGCGGTAAATTGCACATCATCAAGTCATCAGATTCGACAAGCATCACTGTAGATTCTGACCATTTGGCTGCTCATTTGTATGGAGAGCAGCCCCCACCTATGCTTGAAATCAATGATAAGCCTGATGATGAACTAGCATCTCAAGTGTCAGTAACTGCTGGCAAAACGGGGTTTACGAACAATACCACATCTGCGTATGCAAGTCGTCAACTAAAGACGGATGGACCACATCGAAAAATTACGCTCGATGCTCAACTTGGATCGGGACAAGTTCGCGTAATCGCAGATCGAGTGTTATGGAAGGAATGGGAGGATCGACGATCAGCGACATTGTATCTGCCTCCATCATACATCGACATTACTCCAACTGATTTACTTAGCATTGAAGATTCAGATGGTGAGGGATTTACAGGGCTTGTCACCAAAGTTGATATGTCACCTGACTTTAGAATACGTGTTGAGGTTATTCTTAGAACTGTCGAGACTATTGACTTTGTGGATGATGACACTGAAGACGACGATGACGGTGACGATCCCTATACCGGCGGGACGGGTGTGCTTGCGACAATCGATGGCCCTGCGCTTCAAGAAAGTCAAAACGTTATTCCTGGATTTTACATGGCTGCATGTCTCGAAGAGGGGAGTGAAGAATGGGACGGATTGGTTGCGTACATTTCGGATGATGATTCGACATTCAGTTACTATGAACCGTTTCCGCATGAGGCATATATCGGCAAGACGACTGATGCACTTGGTGATATGAATGAATCAGAAGGGCGGATTTGGGATCGAATTAATACAGTCAACGTCGATATGTACGAAGGGGAATTGACAACTCGTACTGAAGCAGAAATACTAAATGGGGCCAATCGTGCGTTCATCTACGCGGATGGTTCATGGGAACTGATTGGATTTGTTACTGCCACACTTGAAGGAGATGGGACATATACGCTTTCAACTTTGCTGCGTGGAATACGTGATACATTCGATGAAATGGATGACCACGCTATTGATGATACATTTGTACTTCTTGCTGAAGCGTATATGGCATTCCGTGATTTCAGTATTGGTGAGATTGGTGAAACAAAGTACTTTAAACCAGTACCAGCGTTTGTCGATGAGTCAGACGTTTCGTCGTTCAGCGATACACTTGACGCTCGAAACTTACGTCCTTTCCCTGTAACTCGTGTGCAAGGATCTCGAGATGCCTCAAATAATCTTACAATAACGTGGAAGGCAGTAACACGATCACTTGTTCCGATCTTTAGAAAAACAACTGCGCCACTTCAACATCCAACTGATATTACGGGATATGAGATTGATGTGATGGATGGCGTAGATGTCGTTCGTACAATTACGATAAGCGGGGCAAACACAGAGACAGCGAGTTACACGGCTGCTCAACAATCAGCGGACGGGTTTACCCCCGGTAATGTCATTAACGCAATCGACTTCGAGATCTACCAAATGTCTAGTATATATGGACGTGGTAGGAAAAAGGAGGCCACGTTATGAGTACTTCTCCAATCCTCGGCATCACTTACCTTGTCGAAGGGCAAGCGAGTGCTGAAGTAAGCGTCAACGATGCAATTAACATTCTTGAAGCGGTAGCGTTTGGTGGAGTGAAGGATCGTGACCTTACTGCTCCCCCTGGTGGTGAGAGTAATGGTGACCGTTATATTGTTGGTGCACTAGCAACAGGGGCTTGGTCAAGTCAAGATGGTAAGATTGCGGTTTATTACGATGGGTGGTACTTCGTTACAGTTGCAGAGGGGTTTGAACTGTGGGTAGATGACGAAGACGTTAAAGTCACATACGATGGATCGAACTGGTATGTAACGAATCGTAAGACACGACGACTTACCCTGCACTTCGATGACCCTGCTGCCGGCGATGAAGCACTTGCATTGCTTGTCGAATCAGCAATCACAATCACAAAACTTGTTGGTGTTATCAGCGGGGGTACAAATGTTAACTTTGATGTAAGGCATCATACGGATCGCAGTAATGCTGGTAACGCTGTTAATTCAGCGGGACTTACTGTGACAAGTACAACGACAGGCACAGTAGATACGTCATTCGATGATGCGACAGTGCCAACTAATTCTTTTGTCTGGGTCGAAATCGATTCTGTATCGGGATCAGTCGATTGGGCAGAACTGATGATTGAGTTTACGGTGGACGGATAATGTACTACGAAATTGAATCCATCCGAATTGTGAAAGGAAATAAGGGACTTGCTTGTCGTATCTTATACTGGGCGAGCAAGAAATCGTATGACCAAGGCGATGATCCTGAATTTCTTAACGATCACTTCTTTCCTCCCCCGCCAACAAGCAAACGTAAGCGGATCAAGATGCAGGATGATTTGCTTGTACTTAAGGATGGGACAAAACTCACTCGCGAAAAAGCTGCTGAACTCGAAGAAAAGCAAATTAATGAATGGTGGGCAACGCACGATCCTAAGGATGGCATTGGCCCCCCCGGTCTAGATTGGGAATATGAAGAATACGACTGGGACATTGATGAGTTTATGAAAGCAGCATTTGTGCGTTGGTATAAACGTGCAAAGGTGCGTGGATATAAAAAGGATGGGCGTGATAAGAGTAAGAAGAAAATTACAGATGATGGTCATATCTTCATGCAGCCTAAGATCAAAGCATTGAGGGGTAAGAAGTACGAACATACGGAGCTAGCACCCTAATGGCGGCATATACAGACTATGACGAAGGTATTTCTGATACTGGCCAAGATTGTTGTATGAAGATGAACGATTCCGGGTATAGTGAAACTCGCACCACTGATTATCATATTGCTGATTCAGCAGATGCCGATCGTTGGATAACTGGGATGAGGTGGGCTAGCGTCGATATTCCCCAAGGAGCAACGATTGATGGTGCAGTTGTAAATGTCTACATCGAAAACAATAATTACTGGGATAACTTATACACCACAATATGGGGAGAAGATGCAGACGATGCAAATGACTGGGCGAGTAACGATAATCCTCTCGATCGTGTAAGTACAACTGCTACTGTGAATTGGGGAGATGGATCAGGTGAAGGATTTGGGCAGTGGATCGAAAGTCCCGACATTTCAACAATCATCCAAGAGATTGTTAATCGGGCTAGTTGGGCAGGAGATCATCTTGTACTATGTATCGAAGGACGAACATCGGGAACTACTTACAATAGTCGGCAGTATTCAATGAATCAAGACATAGGGTACGCACCAACTTTGGAAATTGATTACACGGCAGGTGGAAATCCGATCGTCTGCATAGCGGCGTAAATTATAAAGAGTGTATTCCATGACAGAAAAAAGGCAAACATCTATGACCATGAAGTCGAAAAAACCAATCGGTGAAATGAATGGGCTTTGGGGTATTTTACTGAAAGTCCTATTGGTGACATTTGTTCCATGGGCAACATTTATCACATACAATCAAATCCTTGATAACGATTTTCGCGGACAAGGACGACGTTGGACGGCAACTGATGCTGAGGTACAGACAAAGACGATCATATCTGAACTTATCATCTTTGTCCATGAGGAATTGAGGAAACACGAAAACAGTGGTCATGCTGTTCTGCAAGCTCGTATAGCATTTCTTGAGCGTGTATTTCCAGAGATCGTCGATTGCGAAAGCGACCGCATCGAAATCCTCCGAGCAATACAGCAAGACATTCATTCTTATGCCCAATTCGTAATGACTAAGCAACGTGAGTCGGAGGAGGGTTAATTGGGGGGCAACCACTGATTGACAGGGGAAACATATCGACTTATGTCGATTCATTGATACAATGGCCTATGTTTGGGGTATGTTCGTACAGGGCCGTAAATCGCCTGTAACGCGCTCGTCTGGGGGAACGACATATCCCCCCGCCCCCCGGCGTCGATGCGTGCAGGCGTGATATACGCCCCCCTAGCAGATGCGTTGTCGCCGACGCTTGACTGTGCATTAACGTCCCCCGTAGGGGGGACAATATTCGGGGTATGTTCGGGGGATATACGATCGGGCGTATGTTCGGGGTATGTTCGGGGGGTTCGATTGAGCGTGATAATCGTCTCCTGTGCAATCGAGGAAGGGGAACGATTCATGTCCCACGACACATGCAGAAGGACGATACGTGCAATCCAGCGCGCCCGTACGGCATGCTATATGTCGAACATCGGAACGAAACGACATACAACACACAACACGGGCGTCTTGTGTCGCCAACACGGTCCCTCCACGGGGGGAATATCCCATACGTCGAAACGATGGATGGAAACGCTACACGACGATCCAATGCTGCCATAAAAAAAGCCCCCCGGCGTAATGCCGGGAGGCGTGACAAGGGGGAACGGGAAAACAGTCAAGCGGCGGGGTTGAATCCTACGCGCTGCTTGAATGTCGTCAACCGATTGTTGATTATTCGGCGAATTACTCGTCCATGCGACATTCCACGCCCCGCACACCTGGCAATTGTTCGAGCGATTACCCTTTCTCGTGCAGTGTTAACACGGCGCGCTAGCTCACGATCCATGTAAGCAATGGTGATTTGACGTTTCATGCTTTATGACTTTGTCGTAATAGTGACGGTGATGGCGTCGATCCCTTCAACCGCCTTCTTGTCAAGATAAACATTAGTGACGACTGCGTCTTCCTCTTCGTCGACTCGGAACACTGCCTTTCGCTTTGTGTCCCGTTCCCTTTGCATTACGACTTCGGCGATTACGTTCGTTGTTGCCGTCTTCTTTGTCGTTGACTTCTTCGTTGTCGCTGGCATTGACTTGCTCCTTTTTAATCCTTGAGCGTGCTGACTTGATGCCGCCCCTGATTCCTCTGCTACGTAGCAGTTGACGGATACGGCGCTGTTCTACCCGATTTCCCTTATCATATTGTTTCACAAGCAATTCTAATGATGTATTGTCGATCGTTTGCTGTAATGCAGCTCCTTTCTGTCCCTTCTTGCCTTTCGATGCAGCAACGCCATCGAACACTGCACCATGTAGTAGTGAGGGAACTTTGCCATCGAGCGCCATTGCTGTGGATGTCACATCGATATTTAATGTGAGCGCGGGTTCGCCAGGGAATTCGCTTTCGATACGGAATTGTCTTGCACCACCACATCGTAATGCTGTGTCTCGCACTGTCGTCAAATCAAGAATGATTCGATCAAGTGTGGCAGACGACTTAATTGTGATGGCTGGATGATCCGCACGTTTCCGAATATCATCGATGGACTCATGTCCTTCTTCGTTTCCCTCATGGCGATAAATGAACTTGTTGATTGCCGCACAGATATCAGCGTCCAACGACTTCTGTCTTTCGCGGGGGTCCTTGTCATAGTAGTACGGAATGGAGTCGAGCACATATGAGTGTTCGCCTTTCCGTGCATACAACCAAATTACCCAGCAATCGACTTCATCAATTGTTCGTGTACGACTCCAGAATCCCCAGAAATGAAAATCGCCAACATCAACTGTTAGATGTGTCTTTGTATGGTCCCACTTAACGTCGTATTGGCAGAACCCGATATACTCCTGTTTAGTTGCATCGCTTGATTCGTTGTCTTCGAGATCGGATGAAGGAACTAGTTCATCGACGGGTACAATCAAACGATCGCCATCTTCAAAGTGAACGAGTGCCGTACCGTTACGGCGACATTGCTTTACTGTTCCGGGATAGTCTTCTCCGTTATCTGACCATATTACTGAGGTTCCTTTCTTGAGCTTTGTCGTCCTTGACGTTTCACAGTGTTTACCCATAAGCGTTGCTCCTTTACGTGCAAGAGTGCACGTTATCTCAACGTCTTGTCAATGTAAACTGACATCGACTGGGAAAAGAAAATCATTTTATGCGCCCGGTTCACGATGTTTTAACTGCAAGATCATATCGTCCTTCTTGATTCGCGGTATATGTCGTCGCAGCCGTCGGAAGGAACGAATCTTGATTACCCTTTTCGTCGTTAAGTTGGTTCCGACGTAACCACCATTGGGTAATTCGTAATCGATGCGAACTGGGACAATCTTGCCCGACACTTTTACTGCATATATGCCACCAACGTATACATCTGCTTTCCGAACCATTGTGTTCTCCTTGCGTTACTACCAGTTACGGTAGTCATCACGAAGCGAAATATACGATTCAAGCCAGGCGGACAATGGCAACGATCGAAGTCGTAGCACGCCAACACTTGACGAATACCAGCTACATGATGCATTATGAGAAAAGTACCAATAACCACGACCGGGCGACAGTTGAACATCATCCCCCGTATGTGCTTTAATGAAACGTTCAACTTCACGAGCAGTTCGTGGTCTACGATCGGGAGTGAGGTCAGTCATCGTTGTTTTTACGCCGGCCTGATATGACAACCGAATGATGCCCAGCGACCATCTGCGAACGGCCACTGCTTGAATGGCGAATATTTAACAACTCTGACTACTGTGTTATCCCCCCGCCGTTTGATGATTGCAGTGATATCCGTCTGTGACTCCGGCCAACACGAATCGTAGCGAAGCATATCCATCGGAAATGCACCAGTGAATGTAATCCTTGCTACGTGCCGCCACTTCATGGGTTCGATTAACTTGATCGGGTTTGGCATTACGTTACTCCTTGTAAACGTGTAGTTTTAAAACAAGAAAGCGGCGAGGGGCGTTCCCGCCGATCGCCACGTATACTTCATGCTAATCGCTCAGTATGATACGTGAGCGATTGGTTGTTATGACTTCTTGGTCGTTGACTTCTTGGTCGTTGACTTCTTCGCCGTCTTCTTCGCCGTCGACTTCTTTGTCGTTGACTTCTTGGTCGTTGCACGAACACCGAGTCCCCCCGTATGTCCCCGACGACGAAGTGCACGACGAATCCGCTTCTTATCCTCGGGATCATCCGATGTCTTCAGCTCAGCGAGCAAATCCTTAACCTCCTTTTCAATCTCAGCCGGTGTCATTTCTTCGTGCAGTGAACGACGTCCCCGCTTCGAGATCGTCACATCACCGCGCTTCACTGCTGCGGCAGTGTACGTATGAGTTTCACCATCATCGAATTCGACAGTGATATTCCCCTTCGCTGTCTTGACGACTGAACCGCCGTACGTTTCACCGTCGCTCCACAGTGCATTGACGCGCTGTCCATCAGTGAATGAAACCGTGGCATTTCCGTTATTGTTACGAGTCGACATTGCTTTGCTCCTATTACAAAGCGATTTAAAAAGTGGCAATCATCATCAGATCATGTCCGCCACGACATGATGACGTGCTCAGTCATGGAGCACGTTTCGATTTACATTGTCAAGGCCCCCATCTCGATCAAGATACTGTTTCCCACAAATGAAAACCATCAAGATCGATTACTAATCGAACGTAACCGTGACGCTCGAGCTCTTTCATCTTGTCGTAGAATGCGCCCGCGCTCATGCCGTGGTCGATTCGGATCTTACCGACTGGACGTGGACCGTTTCGTTTGAGATAAGCGATGATCCGCTTGTCGAAGTCGTTGAGTTCCATTGTGCCGTCTCCTGTGTTGTATGCTACGCGCTATGAATTGCTCGCGTGTTCATTTATGTGGCATTGCGGACAAGACGTCGAATCTGCCGCTTCCATGTCGCC
>Ga0180432_10000720_pt1 | contig 53752 bp, 47 predicted proteins | sample SS_ome_10_FD_132414 | JGI IMG/M metagenome (GOLD analysis project Ga0180432, IMG submission 132414) | Hypersaline lake sediment archaeal communities from the Salton Sea, California, USA - SS_1_MS_2 metaG | ecosystem: Environmental > Aquatic > Non-marine Saline and Alkaline > Hypersaline >... | reverse complement strand
TACTACCTTCAAGCCTTTTGCAGTAGCCTGCGCTTCGCTAGCACTACCGTCGGGCGTTATCTTCACAACGTTAGAACCGCCCAAAGCCTGTAGATAGTTGAGGAAGCCTTTACGCCCAAGCTCGATATCACCTATGCGAGCTTTGGGCGCTTGCGCCCTCGATAGGGCGCTCACGAGCCTCTCCCTGTGGCATATAAAGCCTTCGCCAGAGCGCTTGCCCTCGATATTCAATTGTTCCAACTATTCACCCCTCTTGGGAAGTTAAGGCGTCGGGCAATACGCCTTGCTTCCGCATTAGTAAGCGCCAGATACGCTGCGCTTCGCTAGCCGTAAAAAGCGCTTCCACTTATATAATGTATTTGAGGGGCTAAAACCTTTCCTTTACGATGGTAAAAACAACGGCAAGGCTTTCGATTCCTTTTTTCGCCATTTGCACAGGTAAATCATATCGGCATTTGTTAAGGCGATACCATTTACCCTCTTATCGGCTATCTGTATCAGCCGTTTGGGGCAACCGAGTAGCCATGTCCGAGCGTCAACCCATGATTCAAGGTCGATGGCGCTATCATCGGCGATGGTCTCGATAAGCTCCACGCCCTCGCCTTCGCCATTACCGGTATCAGTATTGAGGCTTATCACCTTGCCGTTGCGCTTCTCGGCGTGCCAGTATTCCATCACCACGTAGCTGGCTACCCTTACCATTGCGCCCTCGGTGAAGGGCTTGTGCCCGTTGTTGCTGGCTACCTCGGCAAGCCTTACGATGATGTTGTGCTTCAAATCTTCCCTGTCGGCATACTTCGCCTTGCGTTGAAATATGTCGGCAATCTCGCTATACTTCACCCAGTCTAGGTTCATACTTGCTCCCTTCGGGGCAAGGCTAGACTTCCCCAGTTAGTTACCGCTAGCTGGGGATTTATTATGCCTCGCCCATAATGGGCAAGCGCTCTGGTGAAAGCTCCATCCTATTCAATTGTTAAGGTGCAATGCGTTTGCGTTTACCATATTCAGCATTGCACAAAATGTCCTTTATTACACGAACAAAATGAACCTATATTTACGTGATATGGGCAAAACACGTACGATTGGATATTGAACAATTTGTAAGCGGAAGTGTTCAGTACGTAAATTTAGGCGGGAAAGGGCTTAATTGCCTATCCGAGGGGTATCCTATGGTCGAGGGCTAGTTGCTGCCATACAGGGCAGCGTGGGGGTTTCTCCAAGCGATCTCTGGGGCTTGCTTCCCCTTCTGCGTCAGCCGGAAGTACTTCTTTGAGGGGCCTAGCGGGTAATTGTCTTGAAAGGCAGATCTCTCCTCTTTGCCTGTCTCCGCGACCCAGCCGAGACGCTGCAGGTTGGAGAAATATACCACGAATGAATGGTAACGGCAGGCGATGGTCTTGTATGGCAGGCGTTTAAGGTAATGCTCGGCTATCCTCTCAATTGCTTCAGGGCTTATTGGGCGCTTCTCTCGCTTTGCCCGCCGCTCCTCTTCCCTGGTGGCGTCATTTAGCGCTGTAGCCCGCATCAGGGCCTCTTTATAATGACGAAAGATATCAGCTTGTGGCGCGCCTACTTCAGGGTCGATATGTGGCGAACCCTCTGGGCCGCGCCCCATGAGGTACTCCCTTATGAACCCCCCGCAGCCGAAGGGCCGCATGAAGCCGCCACGCTTGGGCCTCAACAGCTCAACCATTGTCTTTATTATCTTTCCACAGCTTCCCGTACCACCGCCGGAGCTCATCACCGGCTACCTTGCGGTATCGGGCTGTAGTGTTGAAGGATTGATGGCCCAGGTGCTCCTGGAGCAGGCGCAGCCCGTCGCCTGAGTCATCATGCTTGACTGCATTGACGGCGAAGGAATCCCTCAGCCGATGGGGGGAGATACCTCTCGTTTTTCCTGTCTCAGGATTCACCAGTTTGCCGAGTCCAGCCCTGTCTGCGCATTCGTGGATTATCTGCCAGGCGCGATGCCTGTTAATGCCGAAGAGCATCTGCTTGCCGTTTCTAGATACCGGGCCCCCTTTCTTGATAAAATGTTCCAACATCTCCAGTGTGTCACCATCGATGGGCAGGGTCCTGACCCTGCGGTGCTCCTGTGCTTTGGTTACTGCTTGCTCTACCTTGTTGCCGCAGCCGGGGCAGAAGGTATGAGCCTTGGCCAGGCGCGCGCCACACTCAGGACACATAGCCCTGACCCGCGACTTCAAGTGCTGGATGGTGACTCGGCCATGGTCAAGATCAATATCGTCAACTGCGAGCGCTATCGCTTCTGATACGCGACAGCCTGAATGAAAAAGGATGCGGACAAGGAGCCTGTCGCGTGTATTGGCTGAAGCATCCTCCAACTTTTTAATATCTGAGAATTCAAGATATGCTTCCATGCTACCTTACACGCCAAAAATCACCAATTGCCTACATATGCCCTTCATGACCACTGTGCACTGCACACCTAAATATATCGGCTACAAGGTGCATCTGTCGATGAAATTATCTCCCGATTATTTCAACTTATCTAACAACACAGAACAGCTATGCCAACTATTGACAAACCTCTTCTATAAGGACAACAATGTGAGCTGAGTATGACCCTTAAAACCTTGGGCAGAAAATAAGGTCTTGCCTTATTAACGATGCATATCACGATCTAAGGAGGTTCAGAAAGTGTATAAAAGGGCGACTGCTTATACTAAAACCAAAGGCCTCAATGACCCCCCTTCAAAGTTACCGCAGCCCCCAAAAAGGGGTAAGGATGAGGGATGCCTTCTAAGCAGTGGGTCGCTGGTTCGAATCCAGCCAGGGACGCATTAATACTGAAACGGCAGCTAAACGAGCCATGACTTTCGAGATTTATATTTCGATGATTCAACGCAGGTAAATTATATGAAAGTTCTGCTGGTCGAAGATAACCCTGGTGACTCCAGGCTGATACAGGAGATGCTGGCAGAGAACCAACCTGGCCAGTTTGAGCTGTCGCATGACATCTATCTGAAGGACGCGTTAAATCGATTGGATGAGCAATCATTCGACGTAATTCTGCTGGACCTGGGACTCCCTGACAGCCATGGACTCGACACCTTCACCAAGATATCATCCAGAGTTCCCGATGCACCCGTCATTGTAATGAGCGGATACGATGACGAGTCTTTCGCCGTGAAGGCGGTCAGACAGGGGGCGCAGGACTACCTGGTTAAAGGTTGCTTTGACAGCAGCCTGTTGATACGCGCCATCCACTACGCGGCAGAGCGCAAGAGTCTCGTTCGCGAGCTGGCCGAGAGCCAGTTCAAGGAGATGCAGACAAAGAATCAGTTCCTATCATATATCTCGCATGAGCTGCGTTCACCTTTGACCGCGCTGTACCAATTCACCACCATACTGCTGGACGGACTGGCTGGCGATATAACCCCGGAACAAAGAGAGTATCTTGAGATATCTCTAAACAAAATCAAGGACCTGCAGAGCATGGTTGGTGACCTGCGCGAAGCGACCCGCGCCCAGACGGGGCGCCTGGCATTCGATTTTACAAAGGTATCGCTGCCGGATGTCATCGAAGAGACGATCAAGATATTCCACATCAGGGCAGGGGAAAAAGGCGTTAACCTCTCCAGCAAAATACAGGAGGATATCCCTGCAGTCTATGCCGACAGAGAACGTATCATACAGATAGTATCTAACCTTATCGACAATGCCATCAAATTTACCCCGGATGGCGGTTCGATCCATATTAAAGCCTGTGTAGACTCGCAGATTCCTGAGCTCGTATGCGTGTCCGTGGCTGATTCCGGCTGCGGCATCGCCGGGGATGAAAAGGACAGGATTTTTGAGTATCAGTACCAGATAAAGTCTACCCACAAGACCAAAGCCAGCGGACTGGGGCTGGGCCTATATATATGCAAAGAACTGGTTGCCGGGCATGGCGGGAAAATCTGGGTTGAGAGCCAGCCCGGACGGGGTAGCACCTTCACCTTTACCCTGCCTGTCTACTCACTGGAGAAACAACTGGAAACGATCCTGACTGACGAGAAGTTGAAGACAAGCTCTATAGCGCTTATAACCGTTGAGTTTCATCACAGCGACGGTCGGACCATTTCCAATATGGATGAGGCGCATATTCGTAAATTGATCGATCTGGTTGAGCCCGGCATCAAGTCCGATTCCGGGTTCCTCCTGCAGCTCGACGATACCCGGTCAGCGGCAGACAACCTGAAATCTGTAAGCAAATCCTACCTTTTGGCCTCAGCAGATAGCGATGGCGATAACGTTATCACAGCGCATATCAGTGACGCGCTCGATAACTATAAAGAGATGCAAAGCACCAAATTGAAGTACAATATATCCAGCCTCCGGCTGGCAGACATGACCACTGTTCAAGAAAGCAAATCTGTCGAAGAAATGGTCAAAGAGCTTGTCACCTGCATACAGAAGTCGGCCGAAAAGTAAAAAGCAAAGGGATAAAGTACCATGAAAAAAATATTAGTAGTCGATGATGATGATGACATACGCCTTGGTCTAGCCATCAGGCTGAAAGCCAACAATTATGAAGTGGCGATGGCAGCCGATGCCATCACTGCTGTCAGCGTCGCTCAGAAAGAGAGGCCTGACTTAATCATTCTGGATGTCAATATGCCTGGCGGCAACGGCTTCGTGGTCATGGAGCGTTTGCAGAAGATCACTCATCTGGCTCTTGTCCCCGTTATCGTTGTTACGGGCGGAGATCCATTCATATACCGTGACCGTGCCATGAGCCTGGGCGCACTGGCGTTCTTTGAAAAACCTGTCGATAATGAAATTCTCATAACAGCCATCAAGAGAGCGCTGGGTGAAGTCGATTGAGCCACCTTTTTATCGTGTACCTCCAGTTTGAATTCCGCTATGACCGATCGATAAAACAGACCTCACATCACTCTGAACCGGCACATGATCCAATAATACATATTTTGGAAGGATAACATGAGTAAATCTAAAGGTGGTTCCGAAAAGGACTCGGTTGACCAGAGCCACATGTACACAGGCCAGCGCGTATGGCCGCTGAAGCGTTACGTGGAGATGCACCGGCGTTCCCTCGACGACCCTGAAGGTTTCTGGGCACAGCAGGCAAGGAAGCTCGACTGGTACAGCACATGGGACCGCGTGCTGGATTGGGACCCGCCTTACGCCCGGTGGTTTCAGGGTGGGAGGCTGAATGCCTGTTATCAGTGCGTCGACCGCCATGTGAAGACATGGCGCAAGAGCAAAGTTGCCATCTACTGGGAAGGTGAGAACGGCGAGACCAGGGTGCTCAGCTACTCCACGCTATTTCGAGAGGTGAACAGTTTCGCATCGATACTGAAGAAACTGGGTGTCGCGGACGGCGATCGCGTTGCCCTGTATCTCCCCATGATTCCCGAACTGCCCATCGCGATGCTGGCCTGCGCCCGCATCGGAGCGGTACACACCGTAATCTTCTCCGGCTTCAGCTCGCAGGCAATATGCGACCGCATAGACGACACTCAGGCTAAAGTAATCATAACCTCCGACGGCGGCTATCGACGCGGCAAGATCATGGCGCTCAAGGAGATAGTCGATGAGGCAGCCAAAAGGTGTCCATCGGTTGAGAAGATTATCGTAATTAAGAGGACGGGACAGCCGGTGCCGATGACAGAGGGCAGGGATGTCTGGCTGTCATCGCTAGCGGAAGACGTCGAGAAGTGGGTCGAGCCCGAAGTCGTTGAATCCACACACCCGTTGTATATCCTTTACACCTCGGGAACCACAGGCAAGCCCAAGGGCGTTGTCCATGGCACTGGCGGTTACCTCGTGTTCAACCATTGCGCCTATGAATGGGTGTTCAACATCAGGGAGGAATCGGTATACTGGTGCACCGCCGACCTCGGCTGGGTGACCGGCCACAGCTCGATAGTGTATGCCCCCCTGTCGCACGGCGCCGCCATCGTTCTGTACGAAGGCGCTCCGGATTACCCCACGGTCGACCGCTGGTGGGACATTGTAGAGGAGTACGGCGTCAGCATATTCTACACCTCTCCCACAGCGGTGCGCATGCTGATGCGGCACGGTGAAGACTGGCCTGCCAGACACGATTTGTCCAGCCTGGAGCTGCTGGGCAGCGCCGGCGAGCCGCTGAACCCTGAGGCATGGCAATGGTATTACAAGTATATCGGCCAAGAACGATGTCCTGTAGTAGACACGTGGTGGCAGACAGAGACCGGTGGCATCATGATATCGCCGACACCCGGTATCGAGAACATCCCTTTGAAGCCGGGCTCAGTTAACTTCCCGCTTCCCGGCGTGGATGCCGCAGTAGTCGATGCTCAGGGTAAGGAGACCGTCCCTGGTCAGACCGGTTATCTCATAGTAAGGAAACCCTGGCCCGGCCTGCTGACTGACATATACGGCGATCCGAAACGTTACTTCGAATCTTACTGGTCGCGTTTCCCCGGGTCATATTACACCGGGGATTTCGCCATGCGCGATGAGGATGGCTATTTCTGGCTCCTCGGCCGAGCTGACGAAGTGCTCAAGATAGCCGGGCACCGCATCGGCACCGCCGAGCTCGAAGGGGCAGCCGTTCAACACCCGGCTGTCACCGAGGCAGCAGTTACCAGCAAACCAGAGCCGGTAAAAGGCGACAGCATTGTCCTCTTCATTACACTTAAGGAAGGCATGAAGCCTTCCGCTACCCTGCGCGACGAGATTGCGAGACATATGCGAAACACCATCGGCCCGATCGCCACCCCTGAAGAGATATACTTCGTTGAATCACTGCCCAAGACGAGGAGCGGCAAAATTATGCGGCGTGTACTCAAGGCAGTCGCATCCGGGGAAAGTCCGGGGGACCTCACTACCCTGGCCGACGAGTCATCCGTGGAAGAGGTTAAAAACGCATACGAAAGACTGAAGAAGACATCAAAAATACAGATGTAAATTTCAATGAGTTCGGCGGCTATTGCCACTCAACATATCTGCGGCAGCGGGCATGCAGCACCACCGACAGAACTGGCCTACTCCACGACTGCATATGCATAGATTAGAATCTGCCTGACATCACAATCGTAGTTGCACTGGCCACATTCGTCCCTTCTATCGTAAACGAGATTCCGAAAAGTCTTCCACTCTAAATGTCTTCATACCCTTCCTTTAACGGCTCTTAACAGGACTTTAGCAGCATATACCAGGCTTACGCGGGCCATATCCTCCAGCTTAAGTAAACCCATCAATCTGCCGTTCTGCGTCACCGGTATAATGTGAATGCCGTGATCCGCCATCAGCCTTGCGGCGTCGAACAGGCTATCGCCCGGCGATACCATCGGATAACTGTTGTCCACCAGTGACACCGCATGTTCTTTCGTAGGATTATCTCCAGTTGCGGCTATAAAGGCAGTGATGTCACGTTCCTTAACAACTCCCTTGAACTTGCCATTGTCACAAACCGGCACCAGGTTGATATCGAAATCAGCCATCTTACAGGCAACCTCAACGACAGATGCCCACGGTGGAACATGCGCGAAATCGCAATGCATAATCTCCTGCACTTTTGTCATGCCTGTCTCACCTGCAAATAACCGAATGCCCCATGGACATTTTCATAACTCCGGCCTTAATCACCATGATAACCTGAGCTGTGTAGAATTCTATCCGTCAATTCATGTATTCGTACATATCTCTATAAGGGGATGTCAGGTTTCTAGTACAAAGTCCGTTTCATACGAATTACGAAAACATTCGTGCAGAAAGCTGTTTCCATTAAAAATCCGCTATTGGCAGCGCGTCAGATACAATCAATTCTGCCTATCGCTCTCATTGAACACCGAACTGCCTATTCGATCGTGAGTGCTGATTGAAAAGACCCCGGAATAGTCCGGGCGATTCCCGGTGACGAAAGAGCCGCAGGCCATGCAGATTCAGAGGACTCGATCGATCGCTAAGGTATTCTAATCCCGCGCCTGTTAAACCAGAATGACTCCATGCTGTTAACTCCAAACGCTGAGGTGTGCTATTATATAACGGAAAGGTTACAGGAGTATATTTATGGGAGAGATCAAGAGCGCCTTCGAGAGGGCGATGGAGAAAGCGGAACGACTGGGTAAGGCCAGCCCCGAAGAGATGAAGAGAATCGAGTACGAACCCATAGGCAATGCCGTCGCTACCAGATATCTCAGGGGCGATATCGCCGATATTAAAAAGGAATTATCACAATACGGAACCGATGTCAGTGCTTACATACTGGAAGGTGCCATGCAAACGCTTATCCGCAACATATCGCTCCCCCGCAACAGCGGCAGCAAGAACACCCTGGCGAAAGCCATGGACGGTATCCTGACACTCAAGCGTAACAAGGACATGGTAAAAGAAGTCATGAGCCAGATCGAGCATCTCTTTACATACTACGAAGAAGCGCTGAAGCAAACCTTTGCCAATGTAAAGCAGGATTTTGAATCCAGGCTCAGAGAAACCAGGGCAGCTCTCGAGCACCAGTACGGCAATAAGGTTAACATCGAGATGGAGCTACAAGCGCTGTTTCAAGAGGAATGGCGCAGAGCCCGGGCACAGCTGGATGCACAGTATGAGTCCACGCTGGAACAGCATAAAAAGCAGCTCAAGGGCATAGAGTAAATCCCTGCTACGAAATTTCTTATATCTTACCCCAGGAACACTCTGGTATTAAAGGAGTGCAATAGATTGGATGATCAATTCTCGAGTTCAACCCCTGTCGATGGAAGGAAACTTTATGTAGTGCCCCTGATATTTAAAGGCTCCGGTGCCAATGACGAATACGCCCAGAAGCATGACCTATACTGGCAGCAGGCTAAACAGCATATATCCAATCTCGAAGCTAAGTTCGGCAGCATCAACCGCATCTATCATGAATTTATCAGCGTGTCTGGAAATGAAGGGCTAAAGGTGATCGAAAGGCTCAGCGGCAGTCACATCATCGTAAAGGACATTGCACAAAGAGGCGCAATCCTGGAGTCGATCGAAGATAAGGACTTGCTTGACGAGTGTATGGACTGGGAGCGCTGCATACTCATGGGGCTTGTCAGCCAGAAAGTAGCTCAGGTCGTGGTCAGGTCCTTCGCCGATGCCTCACGCCTCAGGTGCGAACACATAGCCAATCGTATAGACGCGACACTCCACAGCGTCGAGTCCGGCATCCTTTTCATTAGAGAGGGACACAGTATCCAGTTCCCTTCCAGCATACAGGTGTTCAGCGTTGCGCCGCCAGCCCTCGACCAGATACACCGATTTCTCCGCGAGCGCGAATCCCGGGAATAAACCCGTTTTCGGCAGCGAAATAGAATCAGCGATTAGGGGGCCATTGCAGGTAGAAGTTCTACTTCCGAGGCGGTAGCGACGGCAGATACATTAGTTGTATATACTCTTTCATCATCCTTCTGGTGCAAAAGGATGTAGCGGCAGAGAATATAGCCTCTTTAATCACCTCTATCCATCGCAGCGGCATACCCATCCTGTCCCTGTCATAGTAAAGCGGCACGATCTCCTGCTCCAGCAGTTGATATATCGATTCGACATCCGCCTCATCCTCATTTTCCATGCTGGATGATCCTGGTTCACTGCCTATGGCCCAACCATTATTTCCTCTATACCCCTCGTTCCACCAGCCGTCACGCACACTCAGATTCGGCACGCCATTCATAGCCGCCTTCATGCCGCTGGTGCCGCAGGCTTCATGCAAACGCCGCGGATTGTTTAACCACACATCGACACCCTGAGTCAGATAGCGTGCGATGTGCATATCGTAGTCCTCGACGAAGGCGATTCGACCCTGAAACTGTCGATCCGTTGCCGCGGTGTATACCCTTTGCAGCAGCTGTTTGGACTCGTCATCAGCCTGATGTGACTTTCCGGCGAAAATTATCTGCACCGGGTAATCCCTGTTTGTGAGAATCGCCCTTATGCGGTCATAGTTGTGCAATATTAATGTCGGGCGCTTGTAATCAACAAAACGTCGTACATAACCGATTGTGAGTACATCAGGGTGTAGAAACACGCCCAGCGCCAGCAACTGCTCCGGCGTAAAGGCGTTCTCGGCGAATTGCTTGTGAGCCCTCTCGCGCATCAATCCCAGAAGTTTTTTCTTCAGATCCTGATGTATCAGCCAGAGTTCACCGCTGTCAATATCCCGAATGGACTTCCAGATCTCAGGATCGTCGTGTCGCAGAGCCCATGATTTCCCCAGATGCTTTGAATAGAGCTGGGAAAACTCGGGTGCTAACCATGAGGGTAGATGAACGCCATTGGTTACATGTGAGATTGGTATTGCTTCTTCAGGCTCTTCCGGCCGAAGACAATGCCACATCTTTTTCGATACACCCTCATGGAGTGCGCTAACAGCGTTAGCCTTATGTGACATCCTTAGCCCCAGCGCTGTCATATTGAAATCGAATTCGCAGGCTCCATCAGACTTACTCAATCTAAGCAAATCATCCAGCTGGATACCCGCGGAATCGCAAAACTTACGAAAATATTTTTCTACAAGCTGTGCCTGGAATACATCGTGCCCCGCAGGCACCGGGGTATGTGTTGTAAAAACTGTATTTGACTTTACTGCGTCGACTGCATCGCTGAAAGTCGCACCACCCTGCATACATTCCCTAATACGTTCAACCATCATGAATGATGTATGCCCCTCATTCGAATGCCATATCTCAGGGCTGATCCCCAGCGACCTCAGCATACGCACCCCCCCGACTCCCAGTATTATCTCCTGCTGTATGCGTAATTCCCTATCGGCGGCATATATTCGATCGCCCAGTTGCCGATCCTCAATCGAGTTTTCCTCAAGGTCAGTCTGTATCAGATATATGTTCGTGCGACCAACTCTTACCACCCATGCACCAATGGACACCGTCCGATTATCCAGCTCCACTTGAGCCAGCACATTCTTGCCTTCGGAATCATAAACCGGGCGTATGGGCATCTCCCCTAAATCCAGCTCATGTAAGATATCCTCCTGCCAGCCATGAGGCGGCATATGCTGGTGGAAATACCCTCGTGGATACATCAAACCAACCCCGATCATGGGCAAACCAATATCGCTGGCTTCTTTGCACATGTCACCAGCAAGTATTCCAAGTCCACCAGAGTATATCGGCAATGAGTTGTGGATGGCGAACTCAGCGGAGAAAAAGGCGACCGGTCTGGAGAGCTTGTTGCCACAGTTGCTGTGGAACCAGGTGTTTTTTGAAGACATTTCCCTATCAAGCGCTGATATAACAGAGTCGTACATCTCTAAAAATTCCTTATCGTTTGCCGCTGCCTGCAAACGGTCATGGTCAACTTTCTGCATCTGTTTTACCGGATTGTGGCCGCAGAGCCTCCACAGAGGGTAATCCAGCGAGCGAAACAATTTGCGAGCCTGCGGCTGCCAGCTCCACCACAAATTGTATGAGAGCTCATCCAGCCGTTTTATACGTTCGGGGATATCCGTTCGTGATATATGCTCCATCATGTTATCTGATACCCGCGTTACGAATCACTGTTAAGACGACCCCTCGCCCCATAAATATCAGCTACCTGCAACAATCGACTTATAGCCTGGCAGCGTTCTCACCTTATCCGGGGAATTAACGAGTCCGTATAAGAAATATCGCTTTAAATTCTAATACAAAGGCCTGTTATTTTCAAACAGTTTCGGCGTCGCTACTTAAGAAAGAGATGGTCCATTATACTGCTTCTGAGATCACGTGATGCTATGACCCGATAGTAGAATTCCGTCTTCACCGCCTCGCCAGCATTGCTCAGCCTGATAGCCTTATAGGCATTGTAGACGACCTCGCGTTGCTGCACTAGCCCCCTATTCACCATATTTGCATCGAACCGGTAGTCGGAGTTGGCCCACCAGAACTGATCGCTGTGCAGCGCTTTATCCAGTGTCGATCGGGCTATATCAGCATAATGCCTCGCCGAATCGCAGTCTGCCACCTCCATTGCCTTGTATGCCAGTTCCATAACTATGTTCATGTGCTCCCATAGCAACTGGTGGATTGAATTATATTTCGACTTCCACAGCGGATAGGGGTTGCCCTCCGTAATATCGTCACCCGAGGTGCTCCACGAAGAGCTGTGCGGCTCGATGGATTCACCTGCAGGAAATAACTGCATCAACTGACTGATGGTAACCACCCCTATATCGGCTTCTTTTAAACTATCACTGGAATGAAATATCTCTTTCTGTTCATCGACCAAGCGTCTCAGCTGTCTGATCCCTTTCTTTACCGGCTCCATATGCACTATCTCTTCATACACTTCCCCAAGAAAGAGCGTCTCCCACTTCTTGATATGGTGCCCGAATGTCTCTGCATCCATAGCGGTAACTACATAGATATCCTCTTGCCCTTCACTGAGCTGCCTCAGATGCGTTATAAAACCCTTGGCATCTACTTCACGGAACGAAATTTTGTTGCTCAAAATGTCATCCCGAAAAACAACCTGAATGCTCTGGCCATCTACAGATACCCTGTGTATTACAGACTGAGGCCATGCGACAGGACAGGCTATACCACTCAATATTATCCACCTATGTCCGGTTTCCATAATCGATTCTACAATATCATGGCTGTAACACATTTCAGGCGGAAAAAACCCCGATGGCGCATAGACCCCGCCAAAGCAAGCGCAATTGGTGTTATGGTTGAGCACTATCTGGCGCATAACCTCCTCTTGAGGTATTAACGGGAGAATGGGGTGATATTTGGCCGATCCTACAAATTCAATTCGACCTCTGGCTGCTAAATCCTTCAGACCGTCGATGACGTCTGACATACCATGTTCTATGAGGAGATCAGTGAGAGATGCGCAGATATTAACAGTAACCTTTGCGTTGGGAACCTCATTGAAGAGTCGAATAAGTGGCCGATACGATTCGTCACATATCTTTTTCAGTACCCAGTAAACCTGGGTCGGTGGCTGATAAAAATGCAACAGAGGAGCCCAGTATATCATATATCACCTTTCGATTAACTGGGCGATATTTTTCACAAGCTTAAATGATAATAACATATTACGATAGACGCTGCGATATTGAGATCTCCCTGTGCCTATCCGTACGCAAACGCCAGCTATGCTCCATACGACAGCCTTGAGAAAGGACAACCGGTGATTAAGCCATCTTGCTGGACAGGAACTCTATCCTGGCGGAAACACATTTGGCTGCCTGCTGTTTATCTTTCGCCTTTGCCAGGTCCCTTGCCAGCTTATCGTCGCCGATGACATCGTTCACCCAGTTGCTGAAGTCCTTCTTCTCGGCATTCGAATGCGTCGAGAACGTTTCATCGCGCATCTTCTTCAGCGCCTTTTCCAGTTCGCGCATGCTCCTGATTATAGAGCCATCGCTGCACCAGAACGCACGATCCCCGCCGACGTCTGAAAGCCTCCGCTGGGCTTCCTCTTTCGAAATCTTTATTATTGGTGCCATCTTTTTCACCCCCTTTCAGTCGTTAATAAACGATAGAATTATATATCCCCCATTTCAATAATTCAATCAAACTGAGTGACGGATCCAAACCTTCTTAGTTACGATAGCCTTGCAGCTTTCTAGCAAAGCCACAGACACAGATGTGCGATATATGCATACCTATTAAGCAACTGCTTGTGAGGTTTGCACTATATCGCCAGTCGAACTTTCCCCGGAATCCAATTCGCCCTGCGCTAACGGCATATCGTCTAACGCCTTACTCGGTATTAACTCAGGTGGCAACTTCGACAGGGTGAACTGCGGCTCCTCCATCCTGGGTTTCCCTCTCAGCGCATCCTGCATTCGAGCCTGATTTTCCAGCTTTCCGATGAGGTTCCTCACTGCCGCTTCCCACGTGAAATGTCGTGCAGTACGACGCCCTGCCTCACGTATCCTTAAGCCCTCCTGAGGATAATCGCGCAAGTACATTACATATCCGACGATCTCCATAGGATTGGCGGTCTCCAGCACAAATGCGTTCACGAAAGGTATGGCATAGTCCTCACCGGTACTCCCGGTGTAGGTAATCCCTCCAGAAGCCATCGCCTCCAATCCGACGATTCCGAAAGGCTCGTGTCCGCTGTTCGCCAGCACTCCATCCGATGCCCGATACATAGTTTGAAGGAAGCCCAATGGCAGGTGGAACTTTATATCGATAACGTCTGCCGGTGCCGCTCCATGTAATGCTTCGATATAATCCTTTGGTGCGCCGGCTTTAAGACTTGCCTCCTTCACCTTTAAACCCAGTGACCTGGCATTGTATAGGACTTCCTGACCATGCTGCTCCATTCCACCTCTGGCCAGCAAAAGCGTGTTGATCCCCATCCCCTTCAAACGCGCCACCGCCTCAATAGCCATATTCCACCGCTTGTCGGGATCCCATCGCGCAACCTTACACAACACCAGATCCGCGCCAAGGCTTTGCCTGAGGACAAACGCCCGCTTATCATCGATCTTACGCAGAAGGTCCTTCGGTATGCCATTGGGAATGACCAGCGGGTTCAGCCCCATGCGCCACATCGTATGCTTCATATACCGGCTCACGGTTGTAACAGTCATCGCATAGTTGAGCCTGGCCCAGTTGATACGATCGAAGGAAAAGGTGTTGTTTGCATTCCAGAACATTACCACCTTATCCCTCAAGCCGCTGTAGTGCAGCGTTTCACTTAAACGACACATCACCTCAGACGTCTGCCACTCCTCCCCAAGGATAACTACCAGCTTACCTCTGTCAATAGAAGGTTTAACTATATTATCTTTAATGTAATACGGAAGGGATTCATTGAAATCGTACAGCTTTGCTTCTTCCCCCTCGTATACACCGTTGGGATAGTATCTGCTGATCCATTGACACCACCGGTGCAGCGTCAACCTGCCTCGATACCGCGTCTCTTCTCCCGGCAAATCTGGGCTACCGATGAAAAACAGATGCGTATGGAATCCCATATTAGCCAACGTAGTCGATAAATTGTCAATGCGAACCCCCAGCCCCCCCGCCATCGAATAGCGGTCAGGACCTTCTAAGCTCAGTATTACGAAATCTGTATTCTCCGGAGTTATAGAGCTTTGCCTCATATCAACCCTTCACTCAAGTCAACATTGCTGTAATCTTATCGTGATCGCTATTACCATTTTCACCATCGGAGCATTAACGTTACACAATTTCATGCACCATGTCAACATATATAATCGCCTATAGGTGAAGATGATTGATGTGTTTCAATATTAAATTCCCAACAAGGAGTTAACTGCATAATACCAATATATACGTACAATCGCCCGGTATTCAATCCGCCGAATCAAGTATTATGTATATACCCATAATTACTATATCTAATTGAAATACCACTTTTATTCACATCAGAACCGATTAAACTTGACAACGATGCAATTATGTGTAATCATTATCTACGAAATTATTCTAGAATGATTATAGCAGAATATCAATTCCAGCACATCTCTATACTTCAATCGGACTCGATATACGACCATATAAAATAACCTGATCGGAGTAATATATGGCAGAATGGGGCTTCATCACCAATCATGGACTAGTGCTGGCTACTATAGCCAAGCATCCCAGCAGCACCGCCAGGGAGATCGGTGACAGCGTAGGCATAACAGAGAGGTCAGCTCACAAAATCATCAGGGACCTCGAGCAGGAAGGCTACATTACTAAAATCAAGGTCGGCAGGAACAACCATTACCGAATCCATCTGGATATGCCAATCAAGGATGAAATGAGCGATGCGGCTGTCGGTGAATTGCTTATCGTCCTGAGCTCAAAACGCGGCCGCAAGCGCCCTGCACCCCATATGCAGCAAGTGGCTGGCTGAGGTCCGGCAGATAACTTGCACTTGCGCTACCGACTTCATCACGACGCTTCCTGAAACTCATGATTCGCGATCATTTATCCTGGCATCATAATCTAATTCGACCTCTTTACACGGCACAAACTATCGATATCACATTTTCGCTCAAAATATGCAACCCTGAATGCAATATCCGATGTATTGCAGGATTGTTAATTCCGATGGGCCAGCAGCCCCATTCGCCAAAGAACTATCATCGCCTTTCATACATTTGCAATATATCTTACTTTTCTCTAAAATGTCTAAATCTAATGAGGTTACAAAAACAGATGGCGGAAAACGATGTCACATGGCCTTATCACAACAAAATCACAGCAGCCTTCCGGACATCACCGTAAATGCGTTCGACACGGAGGATAGAACTTGGTCAGCCATTTAAAGAACTACCTTGATGCTGTAGACAACTATCTATGGTACAAAGATGCCATCATCTATGAACTCCATGTCCGTGCCTTCTATGACAGCAATGGCGATGGCATCGGGGATTTCCGCGGGTTGATAGATAAGCTTGACTACCTGCAGGACCTGGGTGTGAATGCGATCTGGCTCCTGCCATTCTATCCATCACCCCTCAAGGATGATGGATACGACATAGCCGACTACACGGATGTGCACCCCAACTACGGATCACTGCGAGATTTCAAAACATTCCTGCGCGAAGCTGGATGGCGCGGCATCCGGGTCATCACCGAGCTCATACTCAATCACACCTCCTTTGAGCACCCCTGGTTTCAGCGATCCCGCCGCTCGGAACCAGGCAGCCGCTGGCGCGACTTTTACGTATGGAGCGATACGCCCGAAAAATATAGGGATGCACGGATAATATTCAAGGATTTCGAACATTCGAACTGGGCGTGGGATCCTGTCGCCAGGTCATACTACTGGCACCGTTTCTATTCACACCAGCCAGACCTGAATTACGATCATAATTTTACTCGTGAAGCCATCAATCATATCGTCGACTTCTGGCTGAACCTCGGCGTTGCCGGGTTAAGGCTCGACGCTGTCCCCTACCTGTACGAACGCGAGGGGACAAACTGCGAAAACCTTCCGCAAACTCATTCCTTCATTAAAGATCTGCGTCGATATATAGACCAGCGGCACAAGAACACGGTTCTTCTGGCCGAAGCAAACCAGTGGCCCGAAGACGCGGCCGCCTACCTTGGCGAAGGCGATGAGTGCCATATGGCATTCCATTTTCCGCTAATGCCGCGCATGTTCATGGCCACCCGCATGGAGGACCGCTTCCCCATAATCGATATCCTCCAGCAGACACCGAAGATCCCGGATATCTGTCAATGGGCCTTGTTCCTCAGAAATCATGACGAGATGACACTGGAGATGGTGACAGACGAGGAAAGAGACTACATGTATAGAGTATACGCACAGGACCCCAACGCCCGCATCAACCTCGGGATCCGCCGCCGCCTGGCTCCGCTGCTCAACAATGATCGCAAGAAGATAGAGCTCATGAATGCGCTGCTCTTCTCATTACCGGGAACACCCGTTATTTACTACGGTGACGAGATCGGAATGGGAGACAACTTCTTCTTGGGCGACCGCAATGGTGTTCGAACCCCGATGCAATGGAGCGCCGACCGCAACGCAGGGTTTTCACCATCCAATCCACAGCGACTATATCTACCGATAATCATCGATCCTGAATACCACTATGAATCGATCAACGTGGACAATCAGGAGAGGAATCCGGATTCCTTGCTGTGGTGGATGAAACGAATGATTTCCATGCGCAAACGTTTTAAGGCATTCAGCCGTGGCAATATCGAATTCCTCCTCCCCGAGAATCGCAAGGTCCTTTCATTTCTGCGCCGCTATCAGGATGAGAATGTGCTGGTCGTAGCGAACCTATCCCGCCTGGCACAACAGGTTAGCCTTGACCTTTCCCCTTTCAAAGACATGACACCCGTTGAGATTTTTGGGCAGACAGGGTTCCATCCGGTCGGGGATGCCCCCTATGTTTTAACACTTGCCCCCCACAGCTTTTACTGGTTCTCTCTCGTACCACCACCACCATCACTGGTCCGTGTCTCAGGAGCGAAAGAGGAGCCGACTATACCCGCTATCCACCTTAGCGGCAACTGGGAAAACCTGTTCAAAGGTCGTGTGAAGGCATCTGTAATCGAGATGCTAACGGCTTACATCAAGCGGTGTAGCTGGTTTATCGGAAAGGGTCGCAAGGTGCAATCATCAGAGATCTCCAATATTGTCAAGATCCCCTCCGGCAGTCACGATACTTACCTGATACTTATTAAACTTGACTATACTGAAGGCGACCCTGAGACCTATCTGCTACCGGTCGCCACGGCCGAAGGTAACTACGCCGAACAAATTTTAAGTAACTATCCGAATCATGTTATTGGCAGGCTGCAACCACGAGCCACTGTCGAAGGAAATGATCTCATCCTATACGACGCGCTCTGTGACAGCGAATTCTGTAATACGCTTTTGGCTGCTATCAGTGGGCGACGTACATATAGAGGCACCAAGGGTGAGCTGAAGGTGACTAACACAAGCGTTTTGCGAAAGCTTAAAGCCAGCGGCGAATCACAACTTGAGCCCTCACTGCTGAAGACAGGTCAGAGCGCTACCTCTGTAGCTTTCGGCAACCATCTGATACTGAAATTCATGCGCCGCATGGATGCAGGTGTTAGCCCTGAACTGGAGGTCGATCGATTCCTCTGGCGAAATAATTTTCCCCATATTCCGCCTCTAGCAGGTTCTATAGAATATGTCCCATACGTACGATCCGAGTCGGAAACGATCGCAGTGCTCCATGGATATGTGCAGAATGTCGGTGATGCTTGGCAATACACGCTGGACCATATCGGGCGGTATTTTGAATGGGTGTTGGCTCACCCTGACAGATCGCAACTGACCCTTCCACAGGGATCGTTGCTGAGTATTTGCCAGAAGGAGCTACCGCCACTGATTGAAGAGTCGCTGGGCACTTATTTTACATCGGCGCAAACCCTGGGGCAGAGAACCGCTGAACTTCACATCGCACTGTCTTCTGACCAGGACGATGCCGACTTTGCCCCTGAGCCCTTCTCTCTCATATACCAGCGCTCCGTTTTTCACGCCATGCGCGGTCTGACCATGCAAACGCTGCCATTGCTTAAAGAGCGCATGAAATTTCTGCGTGGTGAGGCCAAGCCTAATTCAAAAACAGTACTTGAGATGGATGATGCAATTATCAAACACTTTCAAACCATCTCCAAGCAGAAAATCAAGGCAATGCGAACTCGCTGCCATGGCAACTATCACCTCGGGCAGGTACTCAACACTGGAAACGATTTCGTCATTATCGACTTCGAAGGGGAGCCTGCAAGATCGCTGGGTGAGCGGCGGCTTAAACGCTCGCCTCTAACTGATGTGGCCGGCATGATCCGCTCTTTCCACTATGCAGTCTACCAGGCGCTGTCCGGTAAAACGACAACTTTTGTGCGGAGCGAAGACCAGCCTGTCCTCGAGCCAATGGCACGCCTGTGGTACCTGTCGGTGTCATCGATTTTTCTAAAGTCATACCTTGAATCGATGGCCGAAACACACATTCTGCCTGATGACCCGGAAGAGCTCGAGATACTCCTCAACGCTTACCTCCTGGAAAAAGCCATCTACGAGGTCGGCTTTGAACTTGTCAACAGGCCTGACTGGGTGAATATACCACTGCTTGGCATCCTGGAGATCCTTGAGGGCGAACAGTGACATCCCATAACGCTATACAACAATTATACCGGTTGGCTCGACTGTATAACGTCGAGACGGAATTTATTGATATGTACGGGCGTGTCCAGCAAGCTTCGACGGAAGCCCTGATAGCAGCACTCAATATTTTAGGAGCGTCAATCGAGAATATCGATGACGTCACCAGCGCCATACGCGAGCGCAGGCTGGAACTCTGCAAACGCTTCATCGAACCTGTAGTTATCGCACGGCAGGGAAAGCAATCTACGACTAAGATCTCTCTGCCAGCAGATTCCGAGACACCGCCCCTCCAGTGTCAGCTAATTCTCGAGAACGGTGAATCAACAGAGTGGATCACACCCGTAGAACAATCGGCGAATACCCAAAGCATATCTATCGAAGGCACACGCTACAGTCGCGGACAGCTTTCACTACCATCTGACCTGCCCCTGGGCTACCACAGGTTAATTATTGAGTTTCATGGGCATACACATGAAACGCTGGTGATCGCTTCACCCGGAAAAGCGTGCACATCCATACAGGGACGCCGCGGACAGGGGCACTGGGGCATATTCATCCCGCTTTATTCCCTGCACTCGGAACGAAGCTGGGGGGCCGGCGACCTGAACGATCTCGACAGGCTCACCGCCTGGATTTCCAACCTCGGCGGTAAGATTGTAGCGACCCTTCCCCTTTTACCTGCATTCCTCGATAAGCCGTTCGAGCCGTGTCCTTATGTTCCGATAAGTCGACTATTCTGGAATGAGTTCTACCTGGATATTGAGCAGATCCCGGAACTGGAGATATGCCCGGAAGCTCAGGAGTTAATGAATTCGGCTGCCTTTGTAAAACAGGTCAACCGGCTGAGACGGTTGCCGCTGGTGGACTATCGCCGTCAAATGGCTTTGAAGCGCAGGGTGCTGGAAAAGCTGTCACAATGCTTCTTCAGCAGTACAGTAAACACGGGAGGCTTCAGGGATTTCGTAAAGAACAATGCACTCGCTGAAGATTACGCCGGATTTCGCGCCGTGTCGGACAGGCACCGGACCCCGTGGCATGTCTGGCCCAAAAACATTAGAGAGGGTCACATTTCTCCTCGTCATTTCGATGAGGACAAGATGCACTACCACCTGTACACGCAGTGGCAGGCCAGCCGGCAGATACGCTCGACCACACAAAAGATGCAGGACGCAGGCGCCATCCTGTATCTCGATTTCCCGCTGGGAGTTCATCCTTCCGGTTACGATACCTGGCGCTTTAGAGACACCTTCGCCATGGAGATATCGACCGGCGCGCCGCCGGATACCTTCTTCACGCTGGGTCAGAACTGGGGATCACCTCCACTTCACCCGGAGAGACTGAGGCAGCAGCGTTATCAGTACTACATCGCGTCCATACGACATCACCTGAAACATTCCAATCTGCTCCGCATCGACCATGTCATGGGACTGCACCGCCTCTTCTGGATACCAAAAGGCATGGAGGCCAGACAGGGCGTGTACATCCGATATCCGTCCGAAGAGCTATACGCAATACTATCTTTAGAGTCCGTCCGACACAAAGCCGTCATCGCCGGTGAGGACCTGGGCACCGTGCCGCCACAGGTGAGGCCAGCAATGTCACGACACGGCATCTACCGCACTTATGTGGTACAATACGACTTGCACTCGTGTCGCAACGGAGGTTCGCTGGATATACCCCGGAACTCGGTGGCGAGCATCAACAACCACGATATGCCAGCGTTCGCCGCATACTGGCGCGGAGATGACATACGGATGCGCCAGGAAATGGGGCTGCTGGATGATGGCGGAGTTAACCACGAATACTGGATGAGAGGAGAGATAAAGAAAGCCCTGCTCGACTTCCTGCATCGGATGGGCTGTGACGGGCTCAACATTGACGATGTAGAGGCAGCGCTGGGTGCAACTCACAGCTTCATTGCCGGATGCCCGGCAAAGATCGTTCTGATTAATCTGGAGGACCTGTGGCTGGAGACATTAAATCAGAATGTACCCGGCACTAGGGATGAATTCCCTAACTGGCGACGCAAGACCCGATATACACTGGAGCAATTCAGCAATATGCCACAGATAGCGGAACAGTTGCGAGGAATAAATCAGCAAAGGAAATTACGATTGAAATGACCGAGAAACGCACACGAAAACGTAAATCTACTGTCGCCCACGATAATGTTAACCGAGCACAGCCGGTACGATACGATATCTCGCTGCTTACAAAGGACGACCTCTTCCTGTTCAATGAAGGCTCGCACTTCCACCTGCATACCAAGCTCGGCGCGCACACGATCAATGCCGATGGACAGGACGGGACATATTTCGCCGTATGGGCACCGGACGCTGAAAGGGTTTGCGTCATCGGCGATTTCAACGGCTGGAACAAGTCCAGCCATCCGCTAAGCCCACGCGATCGCTCGGGGATCTGGGAGGGCTTCATACCCGGTGTCGGGCATGGATCCCTGTATAAATATCACATAGCTTCTCGTTATCGCGGCTACCTTGTTAACAAAGCAGACCCCATCGCCACTTACAACGAAGTCGCTCCGAGGACTTCTTCGATTGTATGGGATCTGGAATATTCTTGGAACGACAGACACTGGATGGAAAGCCGTCACACAGTCAACTCGCACAAATCTCCAATCGCTATCTACGAAGTGCATCCGGGTTCTTGGCGCAGGGTGACCGAAGAGGACAGTCGCCCGCTGAACTACCGCGAGCTGGCCCACGAGTTGGCCAACTATATTAACGATATGGGGTTCACCCATGTCGAGTTCCTGCCGATCATGGAACATCCCTTCGACGGTTCCTGGGGCTACCAGACGACCGGCTTCTTCGCGCCAACGAGCCGATACGGGACGCCTCAGGACTTCATGTATCTCGTCGATTACCTGCACCAGCACGGCATAGGCGTAATACTCGACTGGGTGCCATCACATTTCCCCTGCGACGAACACGGCCCGGGATTCTTCGACGGGACACACCTCTACGAGCACGCCGACTCACGCAAGGGGTTTCATCCTGACTGGACCAGCTTCATTTTCAATTACAGCAGGAACGAGGTGCGCAGCTTCCTGATCAGCAGCGCCCTGTCCTGGCTCGACCGGTATCATGTCGATGGCCTGCGAGTTGATGCAGTAGCCTCCATGCTCTATCTCGACTATTCGAGGAAGTCTGGTGAATGGATACCGAACCAGTATGGTGGTAATGAGAACCTCGATGCCATCTCTTTCCTCAGACGCTTCAACGAGGAAATCTATGGACATCACCCGGAGGCTTTTACAATGGCCGAGGAGTCGACTGCATGGCCTATGGTATCCCGTCCAACCTACGTCGGTGGACTGGGTTTCGGCTTCAAGTGGGACATGGGATGGATGCATGATACATTGCAGTACATGTCTCACGAACCCATACATCGCAAATACCACCACAACGGTCTCACGTTCCGCATGGTATATGCTTTCAGCGAGAACTTTATTCTTCCGCTGTCCCATGATGAAGTGGTGCACGGCAAGGGATCGCTGCTTGGCAAGATGCCGGGGGACCTGTGGCAGAAGTTTGCCAACCTCAGGCTGCTCCTGTGTTACATGTACAGCCAGCCGGGCAAGAAGCTCCTGTTCATGGGCAGCGAGCTGGGACAGTGGCGCGAATGGATTTTTAACGAAAGCCTTGACTGGGATCTGCTTCAACACGAACCCCACTCGGGCCTCCAGAGGCTGGTGCGCGACCTGAACAGGGTGTATCGCACGGAACCTGCAATGCACGAACTCGATTGCGACCCTTCCGGGTTTGAATGGATCGATTGCAACGACTGGGAGAGCAGCGCCCTCAGCTTCACCCGCAAAAGCCAATCTACTGGCGACACCATGCTGATAGTATGCAATTTCACCCCTGTCACTCGCTTCAACTACCGCCTCGGTGCTCCCAGTGGCGGCAGATGGATCGAAGTGCTCAACAGCGACGCCAGGGAATACGGCGGAAGCGGACAGGGCAACCTAGGGGTTATCGAGGCATCACCTGCAGGGCACCACGGCCGCGCCCATTCGCTCAACATCACACTTCCACCGCTGGCCGTCGTATTCTTAAAAAGCGAGAGGTGAGGTTAATACCACCCTTTTAGCGCATCCCAACCTTTCTACGCTATGCTGATTCATCCATACCTTTCTTTGCAATTAAGCGGTATATCACGGAGATCCCCAGAGGGGAATCGTCAATACCCCGCCTATTGAATTTATCATATTCCCATAACCCTGCCGATTATCGCGGCTTGATTTCGAAGGCTTCCATATTCCAGAACATAGCTCTATAATTGAGTCAGTATTGTGAGGAGGCCGATATGTCGAAGATCCTGGTGATGACTGATACTGTCGCCTGTTTACCTCAGGACGTAGCTGATGCTAACCACATTAGGATTGTCCCTGCAGCCAATATCATCTGCGGTGACCAGACGTACATTGAAAACGTAACCATCACCGCTGCCCAGGCCTATGATATCATACGCAAGGACCCGGACCACTTCATGACCTCCGCTGTAACTCCCGGCCTGTTGCTTGATGCTTTCCGCGACGCCAGCAAAGAATACAAGGGGATATTCTTCGTCACCATATCATCGAAGCTCAGTGCCGTAGCGCAATCGGGAGCTCTGGCGGCAGAATCGCTGCGCGAGGAATCGCCGGACGTACAGATACGCATCTTCGACTCCAGGACTTGCGCCGGCGCCGAGGGACTTGTCGCCCTCGCCAGTGCCAGGGCAGCGGCCAAGGGTTTCACGCTGGATCAGCTGATGTCATTCGCTGAGGATGTGCGGCAGAAGACGGGAGGCGTGCTGATGCTGGATACGCTGGGGTATACTTACCGCACAGGTCGCATGACCAAATCGGAATCGCTGGAAGCCGCCAAGATGAACATCAGACCGGTGAACCGCATGTCCGATGAGGGAACGATGGAATTCCTCGGCATTGTGAGAAAGAGGTCGGACGGGCTGAAGAAGATAATCGAGGTCATTAAAGGGGGTGCAGACACCGATGCCCTCCACTTCATGCTGTCACATGCCGCCGCACCCGATGTCGCCAGCAGCTTCGCTGACCAGCTCAGGCAGGAATTCAACTGTCTCAGCATGATAATAAGCGACTACAGCCCGGTCATGGGCTATTCCACAGGCCCGGGTGCCCTGTTCGTCGGTTTTCACCCGGAATTGAATCTATAGGTCGCGTCAAACATGATAGCTTACTTCGTATCAGTGATATGCAGATAGACCAATCACAACATCGCCGTGACTTTTTCCGACAACTCAGCGTGAGCAGTCATTCATGCCAGGAGACATATACAAGTTGAAATCGCTTGAACGCTTTCGAGAACTGAATAGGCAATTCCCCGCTACGGAACAAATACAGGAATACAAAAATCAGGGCAAGAAAGTTTTCGGCTGGCTGTGCACCTATGTCCCCGAAGAGGTCATCCTGGCTGCCGACGCCCTGCCCATACGTATCATCGGCTACTCACACGAAGCTGAGTTGGATGATGCCAACGCCCATCTGTACATCAACAATTGTTCCTTCTCGCGAAGCTGCCTCCAGTTGGGGTTGGAGGGACAGTACGACTTTCTCGACGGCGTCGTCGGCGGTTCCACCTGTGATGGCGCCCGGCGACTGTTCGATGTCTGGAGACAGTACATAAAGACACCCTTTCACCACGTTCTCACCGTCCCCCGGAAATACAACGAGAGGGCGCACCAGCTGTATTACCAGGAGGTACTTCTGTTCAAGCAGCACCTGGAAGAGTATCTCGGCATTTCGATCCCCGACGACGCCCTGCGGCAATCGGCAATCCTGCTGAACGAATCGAGAGCGCTGCTCCAGCGCCTGTACGACCTGCGCAAGCGTGACACGCCACCGATAACCGGCGCCGAGACGATGGATGTATTGAATGCGGCCTATCGCATGCCAAAGGATATCTTCAATCAATGGATGGAGCAATTACTGAGTGAACTCGAATCTGCCGATACAGCCAATACCGGCAGGGCCAGGTTGATGATCGTTGGAAGCGTCCTGACCAATCCCGAGTTCGTAAGGTCGATAGAGGAGCAGGGCGCACTGGTTGTCACCGACGAGCTGTGTACCAGCACTCGCTACTGGGGCGATCCCGTAAAGCTGCACAGTCCCAGACCAGCGCTGGAATCTATCAGTCGGCGTTACCTTGACAACTACCCCTGCGCACGGATGTATCCCTCAGAGGAGCGTTTCGACCGCATAATAAATTCGATAAGAGAGTACCGCGTTGATGGCGTAATCAGCGAGACGATACGTTATTGCGTGCCCTATGCTCACGATCTGCCATTATTGACCGACAGGCTGAACGAATGTAATATCCCGTGTCTTGCCCTGGATGTCGAATACGGAACATCCGGCTCAGGACAGATCGCCACGCGGGTGCAGGCCTTTCTCGAGATGCTGGAGGCGCGGAGAAAATGACCATCGAACGTACTGAAAATACAAAAATTGGCGCCATACTCAAGGCATGCCGCATCATTCAGAAGATGAATCAGTCGCGGCCCGATGCCCGCAGGAGCGATGCCCTGTACTACGATATGCTCCAGAGCTACTACAACCGGCTCCAGCACGCCCGCGAGGAGAATAAGCTCATCGCCGCCCATACGGACTTTTTCCCCGTGGAGATCCTGTATGCCCTCGACATCGTCCCCATGCACACTGAGGTAACCACGTGGATGATGGTCCTGTTCACCGGCGAGATCGAGGGCATCCTTACCGCCAGCGCCGAGCTGGGATTGGCCCCTGAAATTTGCACCCCGCATCGGGGCCTGGCCGGCGCGTTCACCACAGGCGCTATCCCGCGCCCCGACCTGATGCTGTGGTCTAATCTTGTCTGCGACAATACGTCCAAGAGCGGCGAGTTGATCATGAAGCTTACAGGTTGCGACGGCTATTTCCTGGATCACCCCTTTAAATCCAGCGACAGCGAATTCAGTTATCTGCTCGACGAACTGAGCGATATGATCGCTTTTTTGGAAAAGAAATCCGGCCACAAGATGAACAATGATCGGCTGTCCGAGATGGTCGCCGCGATGGACCGGCAGATAGAATTGATCCGCGAGATAAACTCGCTGAGGCAGGCCAGGCCCACACCATTTTCACCCCTGGGCTTCATGCAGTTGCTGACCGCCGACTACCTGTGCCCGGGACAACCGGAAGCGATCGCCTACCTCACGGCCCTTCGCGACGAGATGAAGGACATGGTAGCGCAGGGCAAAGGTGCTCTACCGGCGGAGCGGTTTCGACTTATGAGCTTTTTCCTGCCACCCATGCACATGGTTAGCTTCCTTGAAAGGATATCCCAGGAGTTCGGTGCGGTCAGCGTGACCGAGCCCTTCTTCACTTTCTGGGGAGAAGGTCACCTCGACCCAGATCGTCCACTTGAGAGCATAGCCAGAAAATCCTACATGCTCCCCGAGATGCGCATGTTCGGTCCGCTGGACCAGCGTTCAATCGACAGTATCGTCGACTGCGCCAGGCGATTTGCCATCGACGGGGCGATCTTCTATGCCAGCGTCGGCTGCCGGCACACCTGCGCCACCATAAAATTGTTCAAGGATGTACTGGCGGATATCGACATCCCGATGCTGACACTGGACTGCGATGTGGTCGATCCCACCATAACTTCTGAAGAGGAAATGCGGGAGAAGCTGGAACAATTCTTCGAGCTGCTCGAAGATAGATAAATTCTATATTGATCGACGACCATGAAATATATAGGCATTGACATTGGCAATCTCACCACCAAGGCCGTCGTGCTCAACAGCGACGGTTCCCATTCCTGTATCATCATAGCATCCAGCGATGAAGCCTCACATAGCGCCAGGTCCGCCCTGGATGCAGCCCTGGCTCAAGCTGAAGATAGGGATAGCGGCGAACTGTATATCGTGGCTACAGGCGCCGGCGGCAAATCGGTAGACTTCAGCCAGCAATACAAGTCGATCAACACTTGCCTCGCCCGCGGAGTCAACTATCTCATGCCTACTGTGCGTACAGCCGTCGACATGGGAGCCGAGAGCAGCAATGTCATCAAATTGAACGATAGAGGTCGTCTGAGCGCCTGGGAAAGTCAGGACAAATGTGCATCGGGCACAGGCATCTTCTTACAGCAGATGTCAAACCTGATGAAGATGTCCCTCGATGAAATGTCTGAGCTCTCATTCAAATCAACATCCAGGCCTGAGATCTCCAATACCTGCGCCGTATTCGCCGAATCAGAGGTCATATCCCATGTCCATCGCGTCCCCCCGACACCGGCGGCAGATATAATTGCAGGTGTCTATGCCTCAATGGTCAGCAGGGTTAAAGCGATGTGCAAGCGCATCGGCATCGATAAAGACCTGGCCGTCACGGGAGGTGTCGCCAGAAGCAACGGCCTCATACATATCCTTGAGGATGAGTTGGGATACAAAGTCCTGGTGCCGGAAGTGCCCCAGTCAGTTGCCGCCCTGGGCGCCGCCTTAATCGCCAAAGAAAACGTTGAAAAGGGTGCTGCGAAATGATCGTTGCCGGTATCGATATCGGCTCGCGCGCCGCCAAGGCGGTACTCATGCGGGACAACAGCATCATATCGCATGTCATCGGCGATACGCTGCCTGACAGTGTCATGACATCGAACGTGACCATGGAGAAACTTCTGGATGGAACCGGTGTCGCAATTAAAGACATCGATTACATTGTCGCTACCGGATACGGCAGGATACTGGTACCTTTCGCCAACGAGAACGTCTCCGAGATCAGCTGCCACGCCCGAGGCATCAACTGGTACTTCCCTTCGGTGCGCACCATACTCGATATGGGTGGTCAGGACTGTAAGGCCATCAGCTGCGATGGCGCAGGTAGGGTTATGCGATTCGTCATGAACGACAAGTGCGCCGGCGGTACCGGCCGCTTCCTCGAGATGATCGCCGAGGTGCTGAACGTGCCCCTGGAGCGATGCGGAGACCTGGCGCTTCAGTCAACCAACAAAGTTCCGTTCAATACGATATGCGCTGTCTTCGCCAAGTCCGAGGCCATAGCCTACCGCCGTCAGGGAGTGGAGAAATCGGATATATTGTCCGGACTGAATGACGCCATAGCCCAGAGAAGCCTTAATCTGCTCAAGCGCGTAACCATAGAGAAGGACTTCAGCATTACCGGCGGCATTGCCAAAAACAGGGGCATGGTTGCCAAGCTTACGGAGAAGGTAGGGCTTGAACCACTGCTGAGCGAAGACCCCCAGATAATCGGGGCGCTGGGCGCCGCCCTGTTCGCCGCCGAGCGACTTGCCGGGGCAAAACCCGAAGAGGCAAAGGTTCAATACGGCTATTCCGACGCCACCGGAGATTATTTCATCATCATCGATAATGCCCTCTGTGATGGATGCGGCAAGTGCGTCGACGCCTGCCCCGAAGGCATATTCGACGTGGTACAAGTCGACGGTTACCAGCCCAGGGCTGTAGTTAAAGAACAGGTGAGAAAACGGCTGTCGTATGTCTGCCCCGGAATCTCCGGCTGCAGCGATAAAGACAACAATTGCCAGAAGGCCTGTCCTCATGCGGCCATAAGCCATTCGTGGTGACCTGTTCCACGCCAATCCTTTCTCCCTGAAGGAGGTGCTAGATGTCGGATAAGGGTTCGACCAGCAAGAAATACAGGGTCTCAATCGATGCCATGGGTGGCGATTTCGCCCCTGCGGAGATCGTTAAAGGGGCTATCGATGCTGCCACTGAACTGGGTGTCGACATCATACTGGTGGGAAGGCCAGACGAGGTTAAACAGGAGCTGTCCAAACACGAAATCGGGCGCTCCTCGATATGCGTGGTAGCAGCCAGCGACGTTATCCGGGATGGACAGGAGGCCGCCTTCGAAGTTTTCAAGCGCCCGGATAATTCCATATCGGTGTCCACCAGGCTGGTTAAAGACGGTGAGGCAGATGCCGTGGTCAGCGCAGGCAATACAGGCGCCTGCATGGTCAGTGCCCTGCAGCACCTCGGCATGCTGCCGGGGCTCGACCGGCCGATGGTCGGGGGCGCATTCCTCGGTCTTGCCCCCAATACAGTTGTACTCGACCTCGGAGCCGTGGTTGGAGCACAGCCATATCACATGCTGAACTTCGCCGTCGCCGGCACCGTCTATGTCCGCAGCTTCATGAACATAGAAAATCCTACTGTAGGACTGCTTAACGTCGGTGCCGAAGAGGGCAAGGGAAACGAGCTTGCCAAGGAAGCATACCCCCTGCTGAAGAAAAGCGGGCTTAACTTCATAGGCAATGTAGAAGGCATGGACATAGCATTGGGAAAGGCCAATGTCATCGTTTGCGACGGATTTGTGGGCAATATCCTGGTCAAATTCTGCGAAGGTCTGGGGAGAAGCGTGCGCGACTGGCTGCAAAAACAGTTGAAAAGCGATATCGAAGCGAGACGGCTCGCTGCCGCCACCACTGAGCTTTATAGCCTGATGAGCCCGGCGACAGCTATGGGCGGTGGCCCCATGTGGGGGGTAAACGGGGTTGCCTGCGTCGCCCACGGAAACAGCAAAGCCCCGCAAATCGTCGGTACGATACGGCAGGCTATCTTGGCAATTGAGAACGGCTTTGTGGATCGGCTGCGAAGCGAGCTGGAACGCACCCAGTCCGCAGGCGATCATTAATCCCTTCGTCTGATAAATTACGATCTGTCAGGAGGTTAGATGTCCACCATAGAAGAGCTGGAGAAGATAATCGCCAGGATCACGCACGGCGGCGCGCACAATCTTTCCATGGAAACTGCGCTCAAGGATGTCAAGGCAGATTCCCTGCACTGGGTACAGATCATCATCGCGGCTGAAACGGAGTTCGATATCGAGGTAGATATCGATAAGATGCGGGGGTTCACCACCATCGCAGATTTCGTAAACTACATCGACGAAGCCAGGGAGTAGCGCAATAGCATCTGACGATACCAAAAGGACCATCCCGCTAACGATTAAAATCGGAGCCTCAATCAGTATAATTTCACACCATAATCCCAAATGAAACACTCATGTATACACCAAAACGCGTACACGAGCCACAAGTTGACCCGCCAGCGGCAATAGGGTAGACTATTCATGCTCATAATATCTATCGAAGGCAACCATGGGTAAATTCGAAGCCCTCTTCCAAACCGGCAACATCGGTAAACTCAAGCTCCCTAATAGGTTAATAATGAATGCGATGGGGGTTGTGCTCACCGATGGGCAGAGCAACCCCATACAGAGAACGTTCGATTACTATGCCGCACGGGCCCGCGGTGGCGTAGGCATGGTGACCACACAGTGCATGGCGGTCAGCGAAGACGCTGCTACGCCATGGGAACTGGCAATATACGACGACAAGTTCATACCGGGATTATCCAAGATTGTCGAAGCTATTCACACAAACGGCAGCAAAGCGTCCATCCAGTTGATGCATTACGGTCTGCTTATTACCTTCGCCGGATTTATCCCGGAAGGCATGCGCATAAAGGTGCCATCGATATCCCGATGGCTGAGCGATGGCAAACCATACGATGAAGTGAGCGAGGCAGACATCGATCGCTATGTGGAGGATTTCGCACAGGCTGCAAGAAGGGCAAAGGAGGCCGGCGCTGACGCTATCGAGTTACACGCCTGTCATGGATGCCTGGTGAGTACTTTTATGTCTCCCATAACGAATAAGAGAACAGACAAATACGGCGGCAACGCCGAAAATAGAACGCGGTTTTCCGCACGCATCGTACAGAGAATCAAGCAGTCCACCGGTGCCGATTATCCCCTAATCGTCAAGATCAATGCGAGTGACGATCTGGAAAATGGCGTATCCATCGAGGAAGTATTGCAACAGGCGTCGATTTTGGAACACGCCGGGGCCGATGCCCTCAGCATCTCATCAGGCCTTGAATTCTGGACCGCGCTCAGTATACCCTGCTACGCTTATCCCGACGGTCCCATGGTGCTCCTGGCAGAGAAGGTGAAACAGACAGTCAAAGTGCCGGTTATCGTGCCAGGTAAGATTGGACCTGAACTTGCTGAACGATTGCTGAAAAACAAAAAGGTTGACTTCATTGCCATGGGACGCCCTCTGCTGGCCGACCCCGAATACCCCAACAAGCTCCGCGAAGGTCGATTTCAGGAAATCTGCCCCTGCGTCTACTGTAACAACTGCATAAAGACGGAACCGGGGCAGGGCGTTTGTTCGGTAAACCCATTTTTGTTTCGCGAAGCAAAGTACCCCCATCCACCAGCGGAGACGCCTAAAAAGATAATCGTTGTTGGTGGAGGTATATCCGGAATGCAGGCGGCAATCCTGATGGGCCAGCGTGGTCATCACGTAACCCTGTACGAGAGGAACCACAACCTGGGTGGACAGTGGAGCATAGCGGCTGCCCAGCCCGGTAAAGAATGTTACTCCAAATTCTTAGATTATATTAAGTTACGCATGAAGGAAGCCGGGGTGGCCGTAAAGCTCGGTATTGAAATCACCCTCCAAAAAGTGCTGGAGATTAAACCTGATACCGTTGTTATAGCTACAGGCGCAGTGCCCCGTACACTGCCAATACCCGGAATTAAAGGGCCAAACGTCGTTCAGGCAAACGACGTCATAATCGGCAAGGCCAAACCCAAAGGGAGGGTAGTGATTATCGGTGGACGATTTATCGGAATGGAGGTGGCGCTATCACTGGCGGACCAGGGCAAGAAGGTCAGCATAATAACCCTGGCCGGACTGGGGGAGAACGGCAGCAAGCTGGAGAGGATGACCTTCCGCACCCTGGCGCGGCGACTCATTGAGTCTGGCGTACCGATCTATCCCCACACTCAAGCGCTGGAGATGACCGATGGTCACGTGATCATCTCATACAATCACGACATATGTTTTCTTCCCGCCGACACGGTCATTCTGGCTGTCGGCGCGCAGCCGGATAACAGGCTGGCACGCGAATTAGAGGGCATGGTTCCAGAAGTTTTCGCCATCGGCGACTGCGTCGAACCCCATGATGCCGCCGCCGCATCCTATCAGGCAGCCAGGCTGGCAGCTAAAATTTGATGCGTCTCTCACACAATTAAAATGAACCTTGACTTTATGTTTCACCCCCGCTCGATAGCGGTGGTCGGAGCCAGTGATGCAGACTTCAATCCCGCCACACTACTGTTTATCGAACCACTCAAGAAATTGGGATACAGCGGACCCATATACCCGATAAATCCCAGGGCCAATACGGTGAACGGACTCAAGGCATATCCTTCGATACTTGATGCTCCGGGCCCCATCGACCACGTCATCTGTGCCATTCCGGCATCAGCTACACCCCGGCTGCTTGAGGACTGCATACGCAAAGGGGTCAGAACATTTCACATGTACACTGCTGGATTCTCCGAGATCGGCGTTGACCACATGGGCAATCTCCAGAAAGAGCTGGTAACCATAGCCCGTAAAGGCGGTATACGCATTATCGGTCCCAATTGCATGGGAATGTATTACCCCGCGCTGGGCATATCATTCAGCCCCACGTTCCCTAAAGAGTCCGGCACGATCGGCTTCATATCTCAGAGCGGCAGCTATTCTCTTTTGGCCGTACGCGGCGCTGCCAGCCGAGGCGTGCGTTTCAGTAAGGTAGTGAGTTATGGCAATGCCAGCGATGTAAATGAGTGCGACCTGTTGGAATACCTTGCGGATGACCCCGAAACCGATGTCATCGCTGCATATATTGAGGGTGCCAGCGACGGCCTGCTACTGCGACAGGTGCTCTCCATGGCAGCGCATAAGAAGCCCGTAATCATCATCAAGAAAGGCGGCACCAGGGCCGGCACGCGAGGTGCTGCCACGCATACCGGAGCGATAGCCGGCGACGACAGGACATGGGATGCACTGATCAAGCAGGCGGGCGCAATCCGCGTCGATGACCTGGAAGGGATGATCGATATGCTGGTAACCTTCCAGTTCCTGCAACTGCCGAAGAGTAAAAAGGCAGTGGTGATAGGTATTGGCGGCGGTCCCAGTGTGCGAGCTGCTGATGATTGCGAGCGCGGTGGTCTTATCCTTCCGCCGATACCCGACTATATGGTGGAAACGCTCCGTCGGCACGCGCCCACCGCCGGCAGCATGCTGCGCAACCCCGTGGATGTCGGCCAGTTGCACATCGACTGGAAACCCGTCATCCAGACCCTGGCAAGCTGGGAAGAGAACGACATTTTCATCTGGCAGATATCGCCCGACATCGAGCCTTTCGAAGAAGACAGCTGGGTGCGCCGGTTTTGTATCGACCAGAGGGCACGCTTTGTGCCAAAGTTCCTGGAAACCGGCAAGCCTCTCGCCATTATAGTTCACACAGCCGAAAGCGAATTTGCGTTGAAAGTGCTAAACTCGACCCGAGAGACCTGCGTTAAACACAAAGTTCCCTTCTACACCTCCGTCTACAGCGCGGCAAAGGCGATAAGCCGATACATTGACTGGCATTCGAGAGGAACACTGTAAGATATCCTCGAATCGCTGAGCCCGCAATGTCAAAACCATATATATATACAAATGTCAAAACCATATATATACAATTATATACAATCAATCGATGGTATAATCAATACAAACAGGTAATAGTCATTTTAACGCATAACATATGACACAACTGACTGATGCACTGGTTGAACTCAAGCCGGATGAGACCATCGCCCTTATCAAGCAAAGGGTAGATGCTGGAGATGATCCTATCTTTATCCTTGAAGAATGCCGCCAGGGTATGACACTGGTCGGCGAGTTGTACAATAAAGGCGATTACTATCTTGCTGAACTGATGCTGTCAGCTGAGATATTCAAGGCAGCGATGGAGGTACTGGAACCGCATCTTGCTGGTGCCCATTCACAGGGTTCTACGGGCAAGGTGGTCCTCGCCACTCTGAAGGGCGATATCCACGACCTGGGTAAAAACATCTTCGCTGTCCTGCTCAAGGCACAGGGTTTTGAGGTAACCGACATGGGTGTCGATGTGCCCGCTGCCAAAATCGTTGATATGGTACAGGCAACGCAGCCCGACTTTGTCGGCTTCTCCTCACTGATCACCACCGCCTTCGATCAAATGAAGATGGCAGCCACGATGCTCGATGAGGCTGGACTGCGCAAAAATTTAAAGCTTATGATTGGTGGCGGCGTTACCACACATCAGGTGAGGGATTACGTCGGAGCCGACTTCCAGACCACGGACGCGACTAAAGGGATGGCCTACTGCCTCGACATTGTAAAGGGTAAAGGCAAGTGACCAGCGAGACGATGACCTCACAGGAGCGCATCTCGGCAGCGATACGCCTGGAGAAACCTGACCGCGTTCCCATTGCCATCCTGGCAACCGCCGCCCCTTTCGCCCGCATCGCTGGCATAACCAACGCCGAGTTCTATTCCAACGCAGATAAGGCAAACGACATCATATTTCAGGTTTTCAACGAATGCGGAGGCTGGGATCTGGACCTTGGCAGCCTGGTCAGCAACAGCACTATGATGACCAAGGTAATCATGTCGCTTGCGTTGGGACTCAAGCTGAAATACCCCGGCCTCGACCTGCCCGATGACTACGCTTACCAAGCACATGAGCAGGAGGTTCTTACGACGGAGGACTATGACGTCATCGCAGAGGTCGGCTGGGTAAAGTTCATGACTGAGGATTATATCTTTCGCATTATCGACATCCGGCGAAATGAACTCAACAATATCCTGAACCAAGTGATCCCCATCTTCTTCAAGGGCAAAGATGAGTGGGCCAGGCGCGGTGTGGTTACCATGTACCCGCCGACCATATTCACCTGCCATCCATTCTTCCGGTTATCACTGGGGCGCTCAATGGTCAGGTTTACCGAGGATCTCTACTACAGGCCCCAGATGGTGGAGAAGGCACTGAAGGCCATGACGCGCGAATTCATCGATACCACCATCAACGGCTGCGAGATGTTCGGCAACCATATCACACTTGTCGTGGAGGAGCGAGCCAGCTGCTTCTTCTATCCGCCCAGGATATTCGAACGCTTCTGGTGGCCGTATACTGAAGAGATTGTCAATGCCCTCTGGTCAAAAGGCATCGTTACATGGTTTCACCTGGATACGAACTGGGACAAGAACATACCCTACTTCAAACGGCTGCCACGCGGTTCCTGTGTCCTCGCCCTCGACGGCACCAGCGACATCTTTGCTGCCAGAGAAGCGATGCGCGATCACGCCTGCCTCTGCGGAGATGTCCAGGCTTCCCTGCTCTCACTGGGCACACCCGAAGACGTTGAATCCTACTGCAAGAAGCTTATCGATGAAGTCGGCGACGGGGGAGGCTTCATCCTGTCCTCAGGCTGCGAACTGCCTGCCGCCATCAAACTGGAAAACCTGCAAGCAATGATTCGAACGGGTAAAACCTATGAGTTCTCCATGCATTCCAGAAGTTAAACGAGTCCGAATTCGACGCGCAGAACCCTTCTAGTGTCATCTGTTACCTTCACCCATTCTGCGATGCGCCAGCCAACCACCCATACGATGCCTTCAGGCGAGCACACCAGCGGCACGCGACCCCGCCACAAGTGGGGAATCCTGGCATTCACCATGAAATCCTGCAACTTCTTCCATCCTTCCATCCCCAGAGGTTGAAAACGATCCCCAGGACGTCGTTTCCGCACAGTCAATTCCGTACCGCATCTATCAAGGTCCAGATACGCCGTGAAACCATCGGAGGGCAAAATGACTTCTCGAACAACGGTGGTGCGCACCCGCCATCCCGGCAGATGAGATTCGCCGCCGATTGGCAAAGCACACTCGTCATCCAATGCCGGAAATGGACAGGCAACCTTTTCAGTTCTACTCATAAGGCAGGATTCATAACCGATATGAAACATCATGCCCCCGGGCAGCGACAGTCGTTTCCCGGCAGGCTTGCTCATCGCTTCATCCATCTTTTCTATGTGAACAGCGTGGATATCGATCAGGTCACCCCGGATATAACCGGCAGCCCTGCGCAGCAGATGCATACGGAGTGAAGGATGGTACTTCGAGTACAGTATCTTATCGATAAGTAATCCATTAGGCTGCACTGTAACCACCCTGTTCCATGCCTCATCTACCTGTGTTTCAATGAAATCGATATCTGCGGCTGCGCTGCGTGCCGCCCTGGACAGCGCGTCATCGATGTTCTTGTTGTACTTCCGCATCAGAGGCAGCAGCTCATGGCGAAAACAATTGCGCATGTGATCCAGGGATAAATTCGATAAATCGATCCTGGGTTGCAGTCCACATTCCCTGCAGTATAGCTCCGTTTCCCTACGTGTTATTTCTAGCAGCGGTCGGACTATATTCAGCGTTATACCGTCGGGCGAGCGCCAGGCTGTAAGCGGTCGCATACCGCGCATGCCCGCGACTCCCGACCCCCTCACCAAATGCATCATCAGCGTCTCCGCCTGATCATCCCGCGTATGTCCCAGCGCAACGGTATCGGTGCCGACATCGCTGGCAGCGCGAACGAAGAGACTGTATCGCAGCTGCCTGGCTGCTTCCTCCAGCGACAGCCGCCGTTCCCTGCGATACGATTCCACATCTGCCCGCTCGGCAATAAGCGGAACCCCAATCTCAGTGCACAGCTCTGCCACATAACGCTCATCCTCATCCGATGAAGCTCCACGGAGCATGTGGTTGAGATGAACAGCGTATGACGATATGCCCAGCGTCCGCCTCAAACGACAGAGCAAGTGCAGCAAGCATACCGAGTCCGGCCCGCCGGAAACGCCCACCAGCACGATGTTGCTACGAGATTTGCCCCCGTCTGCTCGATCGGAACCAATGAGGCGCTCCCGCTGAATAAAGCTGATAACCTTTTGTTCCACTTCGTTCACCAACATCCCCCCCAATCCCCGGTCATCGCCAGTGGCAGGTATCATTGAATTTCGATAAGGTTGCCACATCTCCAGTGTAATTCAACACAGTGATGGACCCCACAGTGAGCCTCAACCTCCTGAAATCGACAGGATTCATGCCCAGGGCATAATTTAGGACGGTAAGAATTATCATTGTATGGCTCACCACAACGACAGTCTCCGTTTGATGCTTATCGATTATCCTTTCCATTGCAGGCAGCACCCTGTGTTTCAGATCGTTTTTGGATTCACCCCCGGGCATTTTCATGTCAGGTTCGCCTTCCATCCACATATCGAAGAAATCGCCATATCGCTGTCTGACATCTTCTAAGGTCAAGCCATTTAATTCTCCAGCGTCGAATTCCTTCAGTTCATCGACATACTTTGTCTTGAGAGCACGATCGCTGGTAATATATGCAGCTGTCTCACGAGCACGCATTAAGGGACTACAATAAATTGCTGATATCTTTTCCTCCCGTAATGCTTCTGCAATACTGGCTGCCTGCCGATGGCCCGTTTCGTTTAAACCTATCTCGGTGTGCCCCACGATTCTTTTTTCGTAATTCCATGGGGTCTCGCCATGCCTAACCAGTATGAGCATCATGATTCCGAACTGAAACTAACGGTCGATTATATCCCCAACCAGAAAAAGCCTGCTACGGTGTATCGATGCCGGAGGTTCATCAAATCCCAGAGCCAGAGCAACCTGCTCAGCCCTGCCCGCAGCCTCACTGTCGGTTTTCAAAATCATACCCAGGGTGCAACGGGGACCGTTCCAGCCTACAACCCATAGCAGTTTCACCAGTGCCCTAAGATTGTAGTAGCGCGTCTCGCCATCCCGCTGATGTTCCCACGACAGCTCACTTCGCTCCATCAGCGACTGTATGGATCCATCGACAGCCTGACAATCCTTATCGGTATCCATATCAACCCTGTACTCTGCATATCTGGCTATGGACTGCAGCGAAGGCAGTTGTAGAGCCACCGGAGCCACGTTTACGATTCCGATACCCTGTGGCAGCTGCTCTGACATTACCTTTACCAAGGTATAGGGCGATGTTTTTCGTGTTACCCATATGTCCATCAACTCCCCATCGCCGGTTACACCAACAGGCATCGGGACGGCTATGGAAATCCTCGGATGGGGATGAAACCCCTGGGAATATGCCAGTGCTATATCCGATCGACGCAGTGCGCGTTCCCAGAGCCGCACCACATCCAGGTGCGAGAGGTACTTCAACTCGTTACCCCTGTAGAAGGTGATGCGCAGCCGCTGCATGTCACTCCTTGGTAACCAGTATCTTCTCGATACGGAGATCTTTCATCTGGGTGACAGCAATTTTCAATCCGCCATACCGCACCTGTTCCCCTTCGTGCGGGATATGTCCCAAAAGGCTGAGTAAAAAGCCTGCCACAGTGTCGTAATTCCCGGCAGGTAGATTCAAACCTAGTTCGGCATTGGCCTCCTCGATGTGCATTCCTCCATCTATCTGGACGGTTTTATCATCGATCATTTCAAACTCTTTGTCGGCCATAACCAGCTCGTCCCCAATCTCACCTACAATCTCACCCACCAATTGTCCCATCGTCACCAGACCCGTTGTTACGCCGTACTCATCGACTATCATCGCCATGTTGTAGCCACCCGATTGCATTTCGGCAAACAGCTCAGCTATCAGCTTGGTCTCAGGTACAAAAACCACCGGCCGTACTAGGTCACTGATTATACTGTCTTCATCAAGCGAACCGTTAGCCTGAGCCATAAGCACATCCTTAATTGAGAGCACACCTATCACGTTATCTATGCTTTCACGGTATATGGGAAACCGTGTGTGAGGAGAATTGGCATATATGGCCAGAAAATCGCCCAGCCGCGTTCCGTCCTCGATCCAGACAACCTCAGGCCGGGGTATCATAACCTCGTGCACCGTCCTGTTGCCAAACTCAAAAACCTTATGCAGCATCTCTGCCTCTGACACCTCTACAGTGCCTTCTTTCGTTCCAGCAGATATCATACTGCGTATCTCTTCTTCGCTCACAAGCGTCTGCGGCATGCCACCCTTTCCGCCGGCCAGTGTCATGCCCAGCCAGCTAAGGGCAGCCGCCATCGGTGAAACTACCCTATTAATAATTTCCATTGGATATACATAAACCAGCGCCATTCTCTCCGCATTCCTCAATGCCACAGTCTTAGGTGTAACCTCAGCAAAAATTAGCAGCAGGATAGTTACAACAATAGTCGAAATCAATATGGCTATATCCCCATCCCATACAGAAACCGCCAGAGCTGTCCCCAGAGAAGCAGCGGCCACATTCACCAGATTGTTACATAAGAGGACCGTTGCCAGCAGCTTCTCAGGCTTATCTGTGAGTTTAGCTACTCTCTTCGCGCCATGTACATCGGTATCTACCAGATATTTGACCCGTGTTTTTGGCAATGAAATGAAAACTGTCTCAGCACTGGAAAAGAACGCAGATGCCATGATGCAAATTACAAGAAGTATAATATATAATATGCTCGAATCATCCATTCAATAATTATCCTGAGTTCCAATCGTGAAATATGTTTATCGATCGACTAGCAAATAATAACATCGAGAGTGCTAGCTGTCAAAGACCCCTAAGACTTTACCATCCGTTAATACGACATCTATTATACTCCCATGGGTGAAAGCGATAGGAAACATGAAAATCCTCGGCATTGAAACCTCTTGTGATGAGACAGCAGCAGCCATCGTTGTTGATGGATGCAGGGTGTTATCCAATGTCATCTCATCCCAGATCGATATTCATTCGCGATACGGAGGGATCGTGCCTGAAGTGGCCTCACGTCAGCATTTACTGGCCATCATCCCCGTGATCCAAAAGGCCTTAACTCAAGCCGATATCGAGTTAAAGGACATAGATGCCGTAGCCGTCACTCACGGCCCCGGCTTAGCCGGATCTCTCATTGTGGGTGTTAACATTGCCAAAACCATCGCTCTAAGCTGCAGGGTCAAACTCATAGGCATCAATCATCTGGAGGGGCATATTTACGCCAACTGGCTCGAAGGCGTAGAACCTGAATTCCCCATCATATGCTTGATTGTTTCCGGAGGTCACACCGATATCGTCCTGATGCGCTCACATGGCCTTTACGAACCTATCGGCAGAACCAGGGATGATGCCGCCGGCGAAGCCTTCGACAAGGTCGCCAGGATATTAAACCTCGGTTATCCCGGCGGTCCCGCCATCGAAAAATCAGCGACTGAAGGCGACAGCTCCACATACCGCCTGCCGCGAGCATGGCTAAAGAACACAGACGATTTCAGCTTCAGTGGACTGAAGACATCAGCCCTTCGCCTCAGTGAATCGCTGGACAACAGCGCCAGTGCCGACGTTGCAGCCAGCTTTCAGGAGGCAGTGGCGGACGTCCTCGTTTCAAAGACGATCGCTGCAGCCAGCCGTCTCGGAGCCAGCAATATCCTCCTCTGTGGCGGGGTGGCCGCCAACCGAATGCTCCGCAATATGATGCTGGAGCGTTCACCCATACCAGTGAACACACCGTCCCCAATACTGTGCACCGACAACGCAGCCATGATTGCCTCCTGTGCCTACTATCGAATACAAAAGGGTGATTCATCAGCATTGGATCTGGACGTATTGCCAAATATAAGACTATAGCAGCGCTTAATATCGTGATAAATGAAGTATTTAAGAGATATTGTGAGAATATAGTAGATTATATGCTGCTATATTTGTATCAATACCCGTAGTACTGTCTTTATTCACTTGCCGAGTTATAGCACTTTGAACTAATAATATTATTAGCACTCTAAAGTCGAGACTGCTAATAAGGAGGAGGTAAAACGTGGCGCTAAATTTAAAACCACTGGCAGATCGAGTTATTGTTAAACCTACCGAGGAGGAAGAGGTCAGCAAGGGCGGCATCATCCTGCCCGATACCGCAAAAGAGAAGCCCCAAAAGGGTAAAGTGATGGCGGTAGGACCGGGCAGGCTCGATGAGTCAGGCAAACGGGTTCCGCTGGAAGTTAAAAAGGGTGATAAAGTCATATACCAAAAGTATGCTGGCACGGAGCTCAAGCAGGGAGATGAACAGCTCCTGATACTTCGCGAAAGCGATATACTGGCAATTATCAGCTAATGATTTAAGGAGGAAAAATGGCAAAACAACTTAGTTACAGCGAGGAGGCAAGAAAGCACCTCAAGAAAGGCATCGATGCGCTGGCTGATGCAGTAAAGATAACCCTTGGTCCAAAAGGGCGCAATGTAGTGCTGGACAAGCGTTTCGGTCCCCCAACGATCACAAATGACGGTGTTACCATCGCCAAGGAGATTGAGCTGGAAGACCCCTTTGAGAACATCGGCGCCCAGCTTATAAAAGAAGTGGCTACCAAGACTAATGACATAGCCGGAGATGGCACTACAACAGCCACTATACTGGCACAGGCAATGCTGCATGATGGTATGAAGATGGTGGCTGCCGGCGCCAATCCCATGGCACTGAAGAGAGGCATTGAGAAGGGTGTCAACGTAGTACTGGATGCGCTGAAAGACATGGCTACACCGATAACTACCAAAGAGCAGGTGGCACAGGTAGCATCCATCTCAGCCGCCGACGAGGAGATCGGTAATCTTATCGCCGAGGTTATGGAGAAGGTAGGCAAGGATGGAGTGGTTACAGTGGAGGAGGGCAAGGGTATCAAGTTCGAGACTGAATATGTTGAGGGCATGCAGATCGATCGTGGATATATTTCTCCTTACTTCGTAACCATACCTGAGAGAATGGAAGCCGAGATAGACGATCCCTATATTCTATTGACGGATAAAAAGATATCATCGGTCCAAGATCTGCTACCGGGACTGGAGAAGATACTTCAGGTGACAAAAAATCTTCTCATAATCGCCGAGGATGTTGACGGTGAAGCTCTGGCCACCCTGGTGGTCAACAAGATCCGGGGGATTATCAACTGTCTGGCAGTCAAGGCCCCGGGGTTCGGCGACCGCCGCAAGGCCATGCTGGAGGATATGGCGATCCTGACCGGCGGCACCGTTATCACAGAGGAGATGGGACGGAAGCTTGACTCGGTAACGATCGATGATCTTGGTCGCGCCAGAAAAGTGATTTCCTCCAAGGAAGAGACCACCATCATTGAGGGTAAGGGTGCTGACGAGCAGATTGAAGGAAGGATAAAGCAGATAAAGACCCAGATCGAGGAGACGACCTCAGAGTTCGACCGGGAGAAACTTCAGGAGCGCCTTGCCAAGCTTGCCGGCGGCGTTGCAGTGATCAAGGTGGGTGCCGCTACCGAGGTTGAGCTGAAAGAGAAGAAGCATCGCGTTGAGGATGCCCTTTCAGCCACACGAGCGGCGGTTGAAGAAGGCATTGTACCTGGTGGTGGAGTGGCTTTCGTCAACGCTATTTCCGCTCTGGACAAGGTTAAAGCCAATGGTGACGAGGCAACCGGTATCGACATTGTGAGGCGGGCTCTGGAAGAACCGCTGAAGATGATTGCACAAAACGCCGGTAAAGAGGGCTCTGTAGTGGTCAACCAGGTAAAGTCCAGCAAGGCAGGGATCGGTTACGATGCCTTCAAGGATGAATTCGGTGATATGAAGAAGAAGGGCATTATCGACCCGGCAAAGGTTACCCGGGCTGGTCTGGAGAATGCAGGCAGCATAGCGGCCATGGTTCTGACCACTGAATGTCTCATCACTGACATCAAGGAGAAGGAACGACCCGGTGCACCGCCACCAATGCCTGAATACTAATCCGAACAATATATAAGAGGGGTTACACAAAGGCTACGGTTTTCATGCCGTAGCCTTTTTATATAGAACGGTTACAGGCGCAGCAGACCGCGCACCCGCTCTTCATCGCCGACAGGGCCGACCAGCGCTACGTTTAGCCTTGCGGTGACCATAAGCTGGCGTGCTACTCGCTGCAAATCCACAGACGATATCGAATCCACTATGGAGACAACTTCATCCACAGTCCTGATCTTGCCGGTCAATATATCCTGGCCTCCAGCCCACCCGGCCACACTCCTGCTGTCTTCCATACTTAACATCAAACGCCCTTTCACTAATTCCCTCGCCTTAATTAACTCGGATTCAAGCACCTCCTCCTTCAGACGATTGAATTCCCCAAGGATCGCCTGAAGCGCCCCCTCAATTTTCTGAGGAGCTATACCTGCATATACCGTAATCGAACCAGAATCCATGTAGTATTCTAAATAGCTATATATATCGTAAGCCAGCCCCAACCGCTCTCGGATCTCGAGATTCAGGCGGCTGCTCATTCCCCCGCCCAGAATAACATTTAGTAGATCCAGGTTATACCTGTCGGGATGCTGGACGGACAATCCACGAATAGCCACACACATGTGAACCTGCTCTGTATCCCGATACTCCACCAGCATACGAGCCTCTGTCTGTCTGTCTAGAGCAGGTTGTGGCTTTGACGGATTCACCGGAGACCATCCATTAAAAGCCTGAGCAACCGTGTTTAAAACCTCCTCATGTCCTATGTCACCGGCGACGCTGACAACGGTATTATCCGTACCATACCATTTTCGCATGTAATCCAACATCATATCGCGCGTAATCCTGCCAACAGAATCCTTGCTCCCGATGATCTCTCTGCCCAGAGGCTGGCCAGGCCATAACACCTCATCTATCAATCTGTTAGCACGATCCTGCGGCGAGTCCATGCTTTCGTTAAGCTCCTCTATAATTATCTCCCGCTCGCGTTCCAGGTCATCCGGGTCATATCGTGAATAACGTAACATATCAACCAGCAGGTCCAGGGCAAGGGGGAAATGCTGCCTCGCCACCTTGCACCACAGTATTGTGAACTCTTTATCTGTACCGCCATTCAGCAAGCCGCCGACACCATCGATCGCTTCGGCAATATCCTTGGCGGATGCACGCCGGCTGTTCCCCTTAAAACACAGGTGCTCGATAAAATGGGACACGCCCGCTTCACTTTCACTCTCATATCTTGAACCGGCGCCAATAAAAATCGCCACACAAACTGATCGAGTGTGTGGCATCGGGCTGGAGATAACCCTTAACCCATTGCTCAGTATGTCCCGATGATACAAATTCAATTCCTGTCAAATTCTAGTCGCCCAGATACACTCTGTCAACATGAACAAGTTGACTTTGAATATGCCGCTTGTTAATATGGCCTTTAGGAATAAATATGGAGATCGTACCCGGCATTCACAGCATTCCCACCGAGCTTGATACCAGAATGGGTTCATTCGCCCCCAGGATATACCTCGTTGCCTCCGCAACAGGCGCATTCATCGACTCCGGTTATGGTAACGATGATCTGGCTAACAGTATAATTGATTACTCCGATTGCCATACGAACGTGAAGCCTGCTTACATTATTATTACCCATGCGCATCCGGATCATATAAGCGGAGCTACTCGCCTGATGAGCAAAACCGGCGCCAAACTTGTGCTGCACTCGGCCGAGAGTACAGACCTGCCTGTGGACCTGACAGTTAACGACGGCGACGCCATATCCCTCGGGGGAATGGACCTGGAGGTTGTGCACACGCCCGGCCATAACCCCGGCCATATTTGCCTGTATTACAGGAAAGACAGGATCATGTTCACCGGCGACCACGTCCTTGCAGAAGGGACGACGGCGCTGCAGCCGCCTTGGGGCAACATGACAAACTACATCGCTTCCCTGCACAGATTGCTGGATTATGATATCGACCTGATGCTTCCGGCGCACGGTCCACCGGTAACTGAACCCAGGCGTAGGCTTGAACATCTTATCCAGCATCGTTTGAGACGTGAAGAGCAAATAGTCAGCATCCTGAGTTGCCACAGTTGCACAATCGAAGAACTGGCATCGCAGATCTATGCTGGTCTATCCGGATTTTTCTATGCAGTGGCCAAGGGGCAGATCGAGGCTCACCTTGAAAAGTTGGAGGAGGAAGGCAGAGTCGTATCGCAAGAGGAAGGAGCTAACAGGCAGTACAGCATTAATAGCTGCAATGTACATTGATATGATTCGATTATTTCCACAGACGGCTCAAGTTAAAAATGGTCACCTTGTTGTAGGCGGGTGTGACACTGTTGCGCTGGCAGCCGAATTCGGGACTCCGCTTTACATTTACGACGAAACGACCCTGAGAAGCAAGTGTTGCGAGTACCGCCACGAATTCACCCTGAGATATGCCGATTGCTCTATAGCCTATGCCTGTAAATCATTCCTGAACCCGGCACTTGCGCAGGTACTTAAAGAGGAGAAACTTGGCCTTGATGTCGTATCCGGCGGCGAGCTACACATAGCCAGCACAATCGATTTTCCCATGGGAACGGTGTATTTCAACGGCAATAACAAGTCCATTGAAGAGCTGGAGATGGCCATCGACCTGAATGTCGGATACGTCGTTGTCGATAACTCTTGCGAGCTCGATCTCCTGGGCAGGATCGCTCAGGAGAAGGGCGCTAAGGTGAAGGTATTGCTCCGCCTTCTGCCCGGCGTCGATCCGCATACGCACGATCATCTCTCAACCGGATCAATCGACAGCAAGTTTGGCTTCACGATGGCGCAGGCGGACAGAGCAGTAGCGGAAGCCATGCGCTTACCCTCCATCTATCTCGCAGGGTTCCATTTCCATATCGGCTCCCAGATACTCGATACAACGCCGTATGTAAAGGCGATCGACGCTGTGTTTGGATTCATCCAGCAGGCCTTACAGCAACATAACCTCACCCCCGATGAACTTAGCGCAGGCGGCGGGCTGGGCATAGCTTACACCCGAGATTCATCGTCGCCGTCCATCGCCGACTTCGCCGAGGCTATTACAGGCGCTGTCCTCGAAAAATGCCGCGCACTCCACATCAAACCACCGCACCTCATCATCGAACCCGGCCGGTCGATAGTCGGGCAAGCCGGCGTTGCCCTGTACACAGTCGGAGCTATAAAGCACATCGAGGGGGTGCGAGATTATATAGCTGTTGATGGCGGCATGTCGGATAACATACGCCCCGCCCTGTATGGAGCAAAATATGAGGCGGTGGTAGCCAACAAGATGAATCAAAAGGAGACAGAGACGGTCACCATCGCCGGGAAGCTCTGTGAATCTGGGGACGTGCTGGTCCGGGATATCGCGCTGCCGCATATCAAGACCGGCGACCTTATCGCCGTACCCTGCTGCGGGGCTTACTGCCTGTCCATGGCCTCAAATTATAACGCCAGCCCCAGGCCGGCCATTGTAATGGTAAGAGACGGCAATGCCCGCTTAATCCGGCGGCGGGAGAACTACGAAGATCTTATTCGCTGCGACATTTTCTAATTAAGGTTCATGTATTTATGACTAATTGGCAGATTGTGGGACACGAGCGCACGGTATCGCTGCTCAGAAACGGACTGGAGAGCGGCAGGCTGGCGCATGCCCACCTCCTGGTGGGCCCGCCACACGTCGGCAAGATGACCCTGTCCCTTACCCTGGCCCAGGCCCTCAACTGTTCGTCGAAGGACAAGCCCTGCGGCGAGTGCACTTCGTGCCAGCGTACAGCCGAGCGCAGACACGCCGATATCAACGTGATCGATCTTAACGGCCGCGCTGAGATCGGCATCGATCATATCAGGGAACTTGAGCGCACGGCAAATCTCAAGCCTTTCGAGGGACAACATCGAGTATTCATCATCAACAACGCAGATAGCCTGTCCACAGAAGCGGCAAACTGTCTGCTGAAGACATTGGAGGAACCGCCGCCTTACGTCTACATACTTTTGCTGGCGTCAAACGAGAGAATGCTGCTGCCCACCATCCGCTCTCGATGTCAAATCCTGGAATTGAGGCCGCTTCCCTTTGAGGTCATTGAGAGAACACTGGTCGAGCGATACGGAGCACATGAATCGCACGCCGCATTGCTGGCACGCCTGTCGCGCGGCTGCATCGGCTGGGCCATAGACGCATGGCTCAACGATGGAATACTGAAAGGGCGCAACGAGCAGATAGATTCCCTGATACAACTGGCATCCAAGGGCATTTCCGACCGCTTCTCCTTTGCCTCTGACCTTGCCGAACGATTCGCAAAAGATCGAGAATCCGTAAAAGAAACGCTGTCGCTGTGGATAAGCTGGTGGCGCGACATGCTTCTTGTATGCTCAGGATGCCCTGAACATATCATCAATCTGAATTTTCAAGATACACTACAGCGCGAAATCGTCGGGTATAATATATATACGATAAAGTCTGTTATACGTGGCCTGCAACAGTCAATATCAGCTCTGGATCGCAATGCCAACCCGCGGCTGGTACTTGAAGTTGCAATGCTCAATCTGCCACAAAAGAAAGGCGCAGGGAATACATAGCCATGACCGAAATCGTCAGCATCAGGTTTAAACCCGCAGGGAGGCTGTATAACTTCAATCCCGCCGGATTCGAGTTGAATCCAGGGGACTGGGTAGTGGTGGACACCGGACGCGGTCCTGAGATCGGCAGGGTTATCACCTCACCGAAACAAGTGCCCGATAGCGATACCACGGAGGCATTAAAATCCGTGCTGCGTAAACCAACTGATGATGATTTTAAAAAGAAGGTAGAATATTCTGAAAAAGCGGCCGGTGCTCTGGACAAATGCGAGAGTATAAGCCATCGCCTCAACCTGCCCATGAAATTCATATCCGCGGAGTATAACCTCGACGGTTCGCGATTGACCATATTCTTCAGCGCTGAAGGTCGGGTAGACTTCCGTGACCTGTTAAAGGAATTATCTTCGTCCCTGAAAACGAGGATCGAGTTGCGCCAGGTGGGGCCGCGCGATGAGGCCAAACTGCTTGGCGGATGCGGGCGATGTGGCCGCGAGCTCTGCTGCACTACCTACCTGTCAGAGTTCTCTCCCGTATCAATCAGGATGGCCAAGGAACAGGATCTGCCGCTCAATCCCATGAAGATATCCGGACTCTGCGGCCGTCTGTTATGCTGCCTGAGCCACGAAAGCGTTACTTACCGGCAAATGAAGGATAAGCTGCCCCCGGTCGGACAGAAGGTGAACACCCCTGCAGGTACTGCCATTGTCGTTGGCGGAAACGCCCTTAAGGAAACAGTGCTGGTCCAATTAGAGAGTGAGGCAGTCACGGAATTACCACTGAGTGATATCAGTCAGGAGGGGCAGAAACCACCTAAAAAGAAAGGCGGCTAGCACACATTACTTTCCTGGTGCGACGGCAGGAACTTGCGCCAGCCATCATAGCGCCGCAGATATTCATATGGCACACAATAGCCGCTGAGCTTGGGAACACATGGCTTAGCGATTAGATTCATACCAGCCTCCTGAGGGGTCCTCCCCGCCTTGCGGCTGTTGCATCTATGGCATGCGCTCACTACATTTTCCCACGCATGCTGTCCCCCCCTGTGTCGGGGGACGATGTGATCCAGTGTCAGGTTCCTCGTTTCCACTCCACAATACTGGCACCTGTACGTGTCCCTTTGAAAGATCTCGTATCGGCTCAGCTTCTTCTCCTGATAAGGCCTCTTGACCAGGTATACCAGACGTATTACAGAAGGCAACGGTAACGTCCCCGAAGCCATATGGATCTCTCCGGTGCCATTCTCCAGCATCTCCGCCTTTCCCCGCAGCATAAGCACAACCGCCCGCCGCGCCCTGGCAACATTCAGAGGTTCGTAATTCTGATTGAGTACCAGCACTGGAGCATCAACCGTCATCGACTTCTACGCCTCCGCCTCCCTTCAGCGGATGGAGGCAAGTCAGATCGATAATCGGGAACGTCTATATTAAACGGTGTGCTCATCCTTGTATCCACCAGCCTGGAGCTTATCCTGGTCTCGATCTCCTCCAGAGACAGGCATGTGGTGACAACCATCGGCAATCGCTCATTATAGCGATAGTTGATCAACTGGTACAGCTTTTCCTGCGCCCACGGCGTGCTGGCCTGTTCACCAAAGTCATCGAGAATGAGCAATGGAGTGGTCTTCACTCTCTCGAACAATTCATCATAGGTGATCTTGCTCTCCGGGCTGAATGCTGACCGAAGGTGGTCGAGAAAATCAGGGACGAATATGAACATCACCGGACGGCCTTGCTGTATCTGATAGTTCCCGATAGCCGCTGCAAGATGTGTCTTCCCGCAGCCGTTCGGCCCCTGAAGCACCAGCCAGCCGTCAGGCTCATCGGCGAAACGCCTTGCCAGTCTGTACGCGTCGCTGAGGTTACGCTGCTTCTCGACAGGGAGGTTCACACGCTTGTGGTCGAAATTCTCAAAGGTCATCTCCCGCAGCAGCTTCAAGCTGAGGATGCCGCTTTCGCTCCGCAGCCTCTCACGCTTCGCTTCATCAGACTTGGTCCTCATGCACTCGCAGGGAATGACCCGCGTGAAATCGGGAGCACCCGAGGACAGCCGGGGATAGACAAACCCTGCGCCCCGGCAAATGGGACATCTGTTATCAGATCCCTCAGTCGATCCGTCGTCTGACGAGGTGCCCGTACTTTCCCCGGATGTATTTGTTCGGGTCCGCTTTAGTATTTCCCCCAGGCTCTCCATGTCCTCTGCCTTCACTCTCCCAGCGTTTCAGTATTGCTTCAACGTATTTCCAGTTGCGCTTATTCTGCCCTACCGCTTCCTTAAAAGCTCCTTCTATCCATACTGCAGGATACTGTTGTTCCGCATACTTCAGTTCCTCAGCTATCATCGGCGTCAGCATGCCAATATTCTCTTCGTATAGAGTGAATATATTAAGCTCATCGCCCGCGCCACCGGTACTCACCAGCTTATTCCCGACATCGACGTCGATATCTATGTCGCCTGCCTTAATCCTTTCACACGCCTCGCGATCGCTCTCTGTATTCACAAAATAAAGCTCTACATGCCTCCCGTTTCGATTCATCGCGAGACTTAACAGCGTGCCGCGAGCTGTTGCCAGCCTTAGCCCTCGCCTCAGCTCAGCCTCCCCATCTACCCCGGACATCAGCACACGATCCGACAGCAATTCGACATCTGTGATGTATCTGGGATAACCCTTTTTTGTGTACAACGCCTGCAATAAGTATAACGATACTTTAAGCTCCGCAATATCATCGATGATAGGCAGCAAATCCGTAAAGAAAACACGGGGTATGGCCACAAATTTTACCCTGCCGGGAAATCCACCGAAGGCTTTCACGCTGTTCTTTCAACCTCGTAATCGACGAATCTAACCGTCTGTGGCAAAAAACGCAACTTGCCATCCCCTATCGGACCATTGCGATGCTTTGCCACGCTTATGTCAGCTACGCCCTTTGGATACGGCTCATCAGGATGTTTGACCTCCCACTCATCTTCCTTGATATATTTATCCTCTCTCCAGATGAAGATCACAACATCTGCATCCTGCTCAATCGATCCGCTCTCCCTCAAATCTGAAAGCTGTGGGCGGTGGTCCGCACGACCCTCAGGCGCGCGAGAAAGCTGCGATACCGCGATTACGGGTATATCCAGCTCTCTTGCCAGTTCCTTGATCGATCGGGACATCTCTGTCACTTCCTGCACCCGATTCTCCCTGCCATCAACCCGCATAAGCTGCAGGTAATCTATTATAAGCATGTCGATTCCCTTTTCGAAATTGAGCTGTCTCGCCTTGGACTTCATCTCCGTCACCCTCAAGACCGGCGTGTCATCGATGTAAATTGACGCCTCAGATAAAATTCCGGTGGCCTCTATCAGCCTTTCAGCCTCAGCATCCGATGGGTGGCCCTGCCTCAGGCGGTGCGCATCCACGCCCGCTTCGCTGGAGAGAAGCCGCTGCACCACCTGGTCCCGGGACATCTCGATACTGAAGATACCCACGCGGGCCTTTTGATTGACTGCGGCATTCCTGGCAATACTCAGAGCAAGGCTTGTCTTCCCCAGTCCCGGCCTAGCAGCGATCACGATCATATCGGACTTGCGAAAACCACCCAGCACATCATCCAATGCCCTGAATCCACTGAAGATTGCACCACCTTCAAAGGAAGGTGTCTCGCTTTCCTCAAAGTAACGGTGCAGCAGTTCCCTGATCGGCACGAAATCCCAGGGACGCTGGCCTCTGCGCAGGCGCATAAGGATGCCCTCAGCTTTTGCCAGCGATTCCTCGATATCGGGCCCGGCTTCATAGCCTACCGCCTCTATCTGTGCCGCAGCAGCGATGAGGTGGCGCATCATGGACATCCGATGAACAATATTGGCGTAGTGCCCAGCGTGCACAGATGTAGCTACATTAGATACCAGATGGCTCAAATAGGCAGCTCCACCAGCGCCTTCCAGTAATTCGCTTCGCGCCAGCTCATGGGCCACTGTCACCTGGTCGATACCTTCGCCACGTTCGTACAGGCTACAACATGCAGCATATACCCAGCGGTTCTTCTCGCGATAGAAATCTTCCGCGCGCAGAAAGGTGGCAATCTTGAAAATCGATTCGCCATCAACCAGAAGGGATCCCAAAACCGCTTCCTCAGCATCTATATCGTGAGGAAGCAATTGTTCTTTCGGTGTGGTCAACTCGTTTTCTCCACTACGTCTTCAGTTCCTGTATCCGGAATCGCTTCTGACTTGGATTCCAGCGCCTCATCACCCGTCTCATCCAACTTTTCAGTTGATTTGGAGCGGGATTTTTTCTTCGCCTTTGGCTTATCTTCTGCGGCTTCCTCCAGTTTCACATCCGCCTCATCAGGTACAACCCCAATCCTGACCATGGTTGAAAGATCGCTCATCAGTTTAATATTCACCTCGTATTCACCTGACTGGTGTATCGGGGAATCTAGATCGATCTTCCGCTTGTCAATCTCTTCACCCGTCGATCGATGGATCTCCTCGGCAATATCCGCCGCAGTGACTGATCCATACAGTCGCCCCTGTTCTCCAACCTTAGCCTTGATAGTTAGGAGTTTACCATCCAGCTTTCTCGCCAGCTTCTCCATCTCAGCATGCTGGGCTCTTTGCCGCTGTTCCAACACCTTCTTTCTATCCTCTGCCCGACGCAGACCTCCCACAGATGCAAGCTCGGCCAATCCCCGCCGCAGCAGGTAATTCCGCCCGTAGCCATCTGAAACATCTTTCGTCTCACCGGCATTACCAAGCTGGGGAACATTCTGTAGCAATATCACTCTCATAAAGCACTCTCCAGTAGGATATCGTAATATGCCAATATTATAATCCACCCCGTAAAAAATCGCACGTTACAGCAAGATTATCAGCACCAGCGACATACCCTGGTCATAAATGAAAAACCCGCATGTTTAATCACCATGCGGGTTGACTTACTGAGAATATTTGTTCTATCCCTGCAGCAGGTCCGATACTACAGCATTAACCTCTTTGCCATCCGCCCTGCCCTTAACCTGCGGCATCAGCTGTCCCATCACTTTGCCCCTGTCACCAGGGCCCCTTCCTCCTACCTGTTCTATTATCTTCTTTGCCAGTGTTTCTATCTCCGCACGGCTCATCTGCTGGGGGAGATATTCCATGACAACTGTAAGCTCCGCCTCCTCCTTATCTACAAGGTCTACCCTGCCGCCTTTTTTAAATTCGGCGATACTCTCACGATGTTGTTTAGCCTGCCTCGCCAACACCTCGATCACCCCATCATCATCCAGCTCTGCTCCTTTAGCGATCTCGGCATTCTTTATCGCTGCCCGGGACATCCGTATCGCGGAAACCCTTACTTTGTCACCGCTCTTCTGTGCCTGAGCCAAATCGGCAAATAACCTGCTCTTCATCGTCATCGCCGATATAACCACCCTTTAGCTGTTCCTGGCGCTCTTGCGCCTCTTGACCGCTTCTTTCTTTTTCCGTAAGGCACACGGCTTCTCATAATATTCTCTCCGTCTGAACTCGGAGAGAATTCCTGCCTGCTGCACTTTACGATTGAATCGTCTCAGAAGGCTGTCAAAGGACTCGCTATCTTCAAGCATTACTTCTGCCACACTATCCCCCCTTTCTCACTGCAAATGTTTCGTTCGTATTTTATCCAGTCAGCTTCGAGGTGTCAAGTGAAAAGGCTTTCCGGCAGTGGCATATTTTCCACAATCGCTCGCACGACCAGTATCGTCTGCGCTGAAGCGTTTCACTTCCGTGTTCGGGATGGGAACGGGTGGGTCCACCTCGCTCAAACCACCGGAAAGCCAAAAACATTTTAGCAGAACCTGCACCCGCTGTAAAGATATTGTACTCGTTCATATGATTAGTGACACCTGACCTCCTCTCTTTTGCATTGATCCAAAAATTTCTTTGGAGTCAGGTATCCCAACGTCTGGTGTGGTCTAACTGTGTTATAAATGTGTTCC
>Ga0180432_10000718_pt1 | contig 53864 bp, 52 predicted proteins | sample SS_ome_10_FD_132414 | JGI IMG/M metagenome (GOLD analysis project Ga0180432, IMG submission 132414) | Hypersaline lake sediment archaeal communities from the Salton Sea, California, USA - SS_1_MS_2 metaG | ecosystem: Environmental > Aquatic > Non-marine Saline and Alkaline > Hypersaline >... | reverse complement strand
GCCATGAAAATGAAAAGGGTCGTTCTTTTCACCATTTTCCTCCAATATAAACTGTGGCTAAAATTTCAGCTGAAATAGTTTAGCTAAAAGAGGAGCATTGCACAACAATATAAAAGCCCCCGAATAACCGGGGGCTTTCAACATCAAACCGGTTGTCAAAGATCGCCACTCCGATCACTTCTTGCCGTAGCCGTCCTTGAAGACGAACTCCCCTGCCTCTTTTCTCGGCGGGGCGCTCCCCTCCTTGGCGGGATAGCCCAGAGGCGTCAGCGCCACCACGCGGACTCCCTCCGGCACCCCCAGTATCTCCTCGGTCTTTACCGCGTCAAAGGCCCCCACGTGAACCGTCCCCAGCCCCAGCCCCTTCGCCGCGAGGCAGACGTTCTGCATGGCCACCCCAATGTCGTACATGAACCAGTCCCCCTTGTCGGTGATGAAATCCCCCTTGTACGCACCGGCGACTCTCTCCTTTCCCAGCGCTACCAAGACCACCGGAGCCTCGACCAGCCCCTTCTGGGCGGGATTTCCCCCGGGGAAGATCTCCTCCGAGAGCCTCTTTCTCACCCCCTCGTCGTAGACGAGGATCAGCTCCCAGCACTGGGTATTGGCCCAGGAAGGCGCCATCCTCACCGCCTCCACTATCTTGTCGATATCCCCCTTGGGAATCTGATCCGGCTTGAACCTCCTTACACTTCTCCTCTCCATGATAGCATCGATTACATCCATATTTCCTCCAAGATATTGTTAAGATTCCTATATCACCCTTTAACTTTTAACCTTCACTACGCAACATTCAATTCGTGGGCCGCAAACCCCCGCAGCCAAAAAACCGATCTTCTAAATCCCGGCCCCCCCTTTTATCCAGAACCACAAAACGGAGACGAGCCCCGCCATGATAAACTCGAAATCGGTGACCAGCTCAAAGAGGGTCCCCTGAAAAATTACCCTCCTGTGGTAGAGATATAGGGAGAGGAGGGAGTAGGCGGGGATTATCAAAAGGGGATAGGCAAGAGGTGTAATAAGGCCGCCGACGGCCGAGGCGATCATCAGGGCGGTAACGAGCCCAATAAACATCAACACCAGGATCTGGGTCCACTTCTTCCCTATCAGGATGGGTATCGTCTCCCTCCCCACGACCGCATCCCCCTGGATGTCCCTGATGTCGTAGAGGGCGGCCCTGGTCAGGACGACGAAGAAACAGAAGGCGAAGACGACGACAAACGAGGAGAATCGGGTCTTATCGACCGCCGAGAGATAGGGCATCGCGGCCGAGACCCCCGCCCAGGCCCCCGCCACGAAGAAGGTCTTCGATGCGGGGATATCCTTGAGCCTCCTGTATTTCAGATATTTGGTCAGAAAGGGTGGGAGCACCTTAACGCTGTAGGCCACCCCCAGAAGCGTAGCCGCGATCAAGAGGAGAAACGCAGTCGGGCTTATCGTCAGGGCGAGAAGCATCGAAACAAGAGAACTCACCACGCTCCCCGCTGTCAGCGCCCCCCTCTTGTTCCTGTAAAACCTCTCCCTCTGGGGATCGTTGAACTTCATCGCCTCCGGGTCCTGGGTCCTGTTTAAGATGTACATGGAGAAGATGAAGAGGCCGGAGATCAGGGGCATCTTCCAGAAGTCGTTCACGCCCAGGAGGCAGGCCGCGGCGATCGCAAGCCCCCCCGCCGATATCGCGGCGTAGATATTGGTCAGGACCATGAACCTCAAGGCCTTTATCAGCTTTTGCCTTGCCCACCTTATCCTCAAGCGCCCCTCCGGCACCTCCTTTCCAATTCCGGAGAGGAAGTCGGCGACCTTCATGATAACCCAGTTCGGCGTCGACGCCCCGGCGGTAAGGCCAATTGTCTTGAATTTCTTAAGCTTTTTTGGGTCAAGCTCCGTCTCGTCCTCCACGTGAAACGACGGAACGCCCGACTGTGTGGAGACGTCGAAGAGCCTCTTCGTGTTTCCGCTGGTCTTCCCCCCGACGATCACCATCGCGTCGACCCTCCGGGCGAGCTCCTTCACCTCGTCCTGGCGCCGCCTCGTGGAGTCGCAGATCGTGTCTATCGCCTTTATCTCGGACTTCGGGTATCTCTCGTGGATTGCGTCCAGAATCTCGTAGAACATCTCGCGGCCGAACGTGGTCTGGGCGACGACCAGGACCTTTTCCGCACCCGGGAGGCGCTTCGCTTCCTCGGCACGGCTCAACACCCTCCCCTCACCCCAGGTATATCCGAGGATACCCCTGACCTCAGCGTGGTCCTCGTCGCCTACCACGACCACGAGATAACCCAGTTGATGGTGCTTCTTTGCGGCGGCGTGAACCCTCGCCACCTTGGGGCAGGTTGCGTCGACGACCTCGAGCCTCGTCGATCTTATCTCGTCCCGCTCCCGTGGGGAGATCCCGTGCGCCCTGATGATTATGGTGCCGTCAAGGTCGCGGCCGATCTCCTCGAGCTTTGTAACACCCCTCTCCTCCAGGAGCTTCACCACCTGGGGATTGTGGATTATCGGCCCGTGCGTGTAGATGGGGCCCTTCTCGTGCCCCAGGGTTATGAAGGCCTTGTTCATCGCCCTCCTGACCCCCATGCAGAAGCCGGCGGTATGTGCTACTATCACCCTCATCTCAAGTTCGACAATTCATCAAGATTTTGTTCCAAACATCCATATCATACATTTAAAGGAGAGATTTTGTAAAGAATTTCTTTGACCAAAAAAGCGGCCAATCGGATATTAATCCCTTTTTGGTTCAACTTTTTGATTTGACTTTTTAGTTTAATTTTTTAGTTTGACTTTTTTAGTTTGATAACCCCGATTCGTAATATATAATAGCACTGAATATAAAGCGAAAGGTGTAAAAATATGCTTGCGTCCAGAAACTATATCGAATTTATCGCGATGGCGGTCAATATCGCCGTGATGGTCTATATATGGATAATCATGATCAGGGCGCTGATCTCCTGGGTTAATCCGAACCCGTTCAACCCGGTGGTGAAGTTCCTGAGGGACATAACCGATCCCGTACTCGTGCCGGCAAGGCGCCTCTTTCCGGTCGGGGGGATGATAGACCTATCCCCCATCATCGTGATCTTGATCCTCCTGTTTCTCAGGATCATCATCGTGCAAGTGCTCCTTTACATATCCAGGGCGCCGGATCTCATCGACACACTGCTCGTCCTGGGAATTATCATATACGCCGTTATTATGATGCTCAACATGATCATCAACGTGATTATCTTCATAGTGATCGTCAGGGCGATCCTGTCGTGGGTAAGCCCCGATCCGAGAAATCCAATAGTGCTTTCCATCTACGCCATAAGCGAGCCTATCCTGAGACCCGTAAAACGGATAATCCCGCCTGTGGGAATGATAGACCTGACGCCCCTTCTGGTTATCCTTATTCTGTTCGCCGTCAAGTACCTGCTGATGGGCGCGCTGGCTCCCCTTGTCAAGGCACTCGATTTCATACCCTTTTATATTTAGTACCGCAGATGATCGACACGACTAAAAAGGGGGACGACATCCTGTTTACGGTTCAGGTAAGGGCCGGAAGCCGCCGGGAGGGTATCACGGGCGAGATCGACTCGGCGTTAAAAGTCGAGGTTGCGGCCCCGCCAGTAGAGGGAAGGGCGAACAAAGCTGTGGTAAAGCTGATCGCCAAATCCCTCCGCCTCCCGAAGTCAGCCGTCAGAATCGAATCTGGCGAAAAATCTAAGACAAAGAGAATCCGGGTAACGGGGTCGACACCCGAGGATATCCAGCGGCTTATCCCACAGGCTTCATAGGGTCAACCGTGTACGGCGATCACTCCGGATTGAAGCTTTTCAGGTCGAGGGCGGTCTTTTTTATCTCCTTTGCGAGGATATTGAAAGTCTGCCCGAGGCCCTCCCCGTAGCTTTCGGGGCTCTGACCGAAAAGCTCCATCTTGTCCGAAAAGGCCACCATGATCTCCATGGCGATCTCGAGGTAAAGGTCGTTTTTTGTCTCCGGCATCTTGAATTTCTCCCCAAAATAAAAATTAGATATAGAAATTACAAATCCTGCCAATCCCGAGCATCTATCGTAACAAGGCTCGAAAATATAATACTCTTAACAGACGCGGGGTGACGAGCCCCCTGTGTAAACAGTGTCGACCACACAGCAAAACAAATGGCACGGATCGTGTGGTCTTTTTCCGCCGCCCCGGCTATAAAAGCCTGTATAGCAGGATGTAGACCAAAAAAAGGGCCAAGACTATAAAGAAGACCAGCCTTACGCCCAAGCGAAATATCGATCCCTTCGGCTTTGGAAGCTCCTCCCCTTTGAGCTTAGCGATCCTCCTCTCCAGGCTCGGGTGCGATTCCCCCTCGGAGCCGCGCCTGTCAAACCTCCTTGGTATCATATTGAACCGGTATATCTTTTCCAGGGCCTTGACCAGGAGTTCCGGATCGCCCGTCAGGGACGCCGCCGTCTCGTCCGCCGCCGTCTCGAACCTCTGGCTCATCCTGCGAAAGAAGGCGATGAAGACAAAAAAGAGGAGCAATACGGCCGTTATTGCCGCGGACAACAGCAGGTTACCAGAGGCGAATATGGAGAGTATCGGCGTCAGGAGCCAGAGGAAAACGGCGAACCCCAGATAGAGGAGGAGCACGGATATGGTCCTTCTCTTCATGCTCAAGAGGTGCCCTATCTCGTGGGCGGAGACAGCGAGTATCTCCCCCCTCTCAAGCCCGCTCAACAGCGGCTTGGTGAAGTAGAGGGTCTTTAAGGGGGCCGCAAAGGCGTTGTAATAGGGGTAGCCGAAGGTCTCTATTACAAAGAGCACCACCTTCTCCCTTGTGACTCCGGCCTTTTCGGCCAGCTCCAAAATCGAATCGGAGATATCGCCCTCACCCCCCGACATGGGAGACAAAACGCCGGTTATCCTTCCCATGAGCCTCACCTGAAAGAGCACCGTCAAAACGAATATGGCAACGGCCGTAAGCAGGAGAGCCAGGTCGAGAAAAAACCTCCCCCCGATCCCTCCCACATCGTAAAATATCCATTCGAAAAACGGCCCCTCGAAAAATGGCCCCTGGAAGAATGGATAGTATAGAAAGATCAAGACGACGAAGAGCGCCGAGAACCTCGCCGCGAAGAAGAAGGACTGGAACTTCATATACCCCACCATCCGGTACGATATGCCCCGAATCCCCTTATCTATCATCCCCACCGTCCACGCTTGAGAGAGGAAGGCGGCGGCGATGAAGAGGACGGAGGCCGATATCCGGGCGATCGACGGGATCGATTCCGGCAAAAAGGCCATTATGATTATCAGACCCGCGATCAGAGACAGGAAGAAGACCCCATTCGACCTCTTGAGGAAGGCCCACCGCCTCCTTTCCCGCCCCTCTTCATCCACAGACCTTCTCAAAAATGACACGGCGTAGTGAACCCCGGAAAAGAGGGGGGGAAGGAGGATAAGGATAATTAGAATGAGAAAATTTATCATATCTTTTATCCAAAATCGGGAAAATCGGTGCGACCCGCTTTTATGATATTCCCCCACACCCTCCATGTCAAGGGAAAGGTAACTTGCAAAGGGGGCATATATTTGTAATAATATATGTACAGGGTAAATCTCACGGGACGCTCGGATTCAGACAATCCTACTTTTAAGGCCGGAGGTTTTAGGTATGCGGGCCGAAGGAAAAGATCGGGACTTGAAAAAAAGGAGGCGCTCGCTTTTGGCGCTCCTGACGGACATAAAAGACATGAAGTCCCGACGCATGGCGGACGATCTGGTCATGAGCACGTCCGCCCTTTCGGAGAGGCGGATGAGAAGCCTGAGGCTAAAGGACAAGCTTGACCGAATGCCGGACGAATTCATCGTCGAGATCGTAAACGATATATTTTCCAAGGCCCGCCCCGGCGATATTCCCAGGGCGGTCTTCATCCTGAGCGTCGTGGATGTATTCTCAATTCCGAATGACATGAAAAACCAGAGGCTTCTCAAGTTGTACGCCCACTGCCTCAATCGGGGATATGAAAACACGGCCCACCTCTTCATCTGTCCGGAGCCGAAGCGAAAGCCGTTCAGCAAATACGACTTCGTTGAGAATCGAGAGCTCGAATACGTTACACTGGGCGAGAAGAGGAGCCTGGCCAGGACGAGGACAAAGGAGCTGCTCGACAGGCTCCTCTATGACCCCAATCCTATGGTCGTTACGAACCTCCTGGAGAATCCGAGGCTCACCGAACAGGACGTTTTGAAGATGGTATCGAGACGTCCCAACAGCGAGGGGGTAATCACCACAATCTACAAGAGCGACAGGTGGATAAGCTCCTACAACGTAAAGCGATCGATGGTGAAAAACCCGTATACTCCGGTGGGGATTGCGATGGGGCTTTTGCTCTTTCTGAAGCTCCAGGACCTGAGGGACGTGTCGACCGACGGGACCCTCCACAGGGTGGTCAAGGATATGGCGAGGGAGCTGGTATTTAGGAAGGACGCTAGAAAAGACGCAAGGAAGGACGCCGGAAAAGACGCCGGGAGGGACGAGGGAGAAGAATAAATATCAAAAACAAGCGGCTGCGGCGATTTCAAGGGCGACCGACGACTGCCCAACGAAAAACGGCTTTTTTGGCCGTGGCCCTTGACCGCCGTCTCGATCAGGCCTTCTTTTTGGAATCGATCTCCTCGGCCTTTTCGCCCTCTTCCTTCTTGGGGGATACGTCGATCTCGTCCTCTCCCTTGAGGGCCTTCTTGAGGTTTTTTATCCCCTTGCCGACACCGCTCCCTATCTCCGGGAGCCTGCTGGCGCCGAAGATAACAACGACGATTACAAGGATAATCAGGAGCTCTGGAATACCCAGTCCAAACATATTTCACCTTTCTTCTTTTCAAATTCGTGGCGGAAGTGCATGGGAATCGAACCCACCATGGACGTTTTTAGCGCCCACCACCGGATTTGAAGTCCGGGAGGCCCACCAGCGACCTGTCCACTTCCGAATACAACCAGGGTTCGGGTATTGTATTAGAAAAACGTCGTCAAGTCAATATTTTAAATCGTGCTCTCCATTGAAAAAGGGTAAAGATTTTGAATATCGCCGACTTGACAAAGCGATCAGTCGGATTATATTTATACTATGAACAACTACTAACAATACCCAAAATCACTATCAGGAGGTGTATCATGGCAAGATATCGATGGTATGTTGACAGGGATCCATTCCTCAACGAGTTCTCGAGACTTCAGAGGGAGATGTCGAGGCTCTGGAGCCAGAATTTCCCGGAAGGGCAGTCCGCCGAGGTAGGACTTTTTCCCCTCGTGAACATCTTTGAGGACCAAGATAACTACTTCTTGACCGCGGAGATTCCGGGATTGGCCGAAAAGGACCTCGACCTCTCGGTGGTCTCCGATCAGGTAACCATCAAGGGAGAGAGGAAGCTGGAGGAGAAGGAGGACGTGAACTACCACCGGAGGGAGAGGAGCGGGGGTGTCTTTTCGAGGGTTGTCAGCTTTGCGGACAGGATAGACCCGGAAAAGGTGGAGGCGAGCCTCAAAAACGGCGTCCTCACCTTAAAGCTCACCAAGGCGGAGGAATCGAAGCCGAAAAAGATCAAGGTAAAGATCGACTAAACGACAAGGCTCCGACAAAACAAGGAGGAGAAAAATGAAAGACAAAGAGATAGAGGCGAGGAAGAAGGACGAGACGGACGTCGCCGCCAAGGCGGAGGGGACCCGAGAGGGGATATATTATCGACCTAAGGTGGATATTTTTGAAACGGAGACGGAGCTGACGCTGATCGCCGATATTCCCGGGGTGGAGCAGGGCGACCTCGATATCGACATCGCCGACAATACACTCACTATCGTGGGGAATGTAAAGCAGAAAGACGACGCGCACAACTACATCATGCAGGAGTACGGCGTGGGAAACTTCTTCCGCCAGTTCACCCTCTCCGAGGTCATCGACCAGGAGAAGATAAACGCCAACCTCTCAAACGGCGTTTTGACGCTCAAGCTCCCCAAGGTGGAGAAGGCGAAGCCGAGGAAGATCGAGGTCAAGTAAGGCGAGGATTTTTGCATCTGCCGGCGGGAAGCGGACGGTTTTTCAAGCGGATGATGAAACCGTGGGTGCTGAAGGTACTGGGGGGATAAGATTTACGATATAGTCACATTAGATAGAGAGAATTTCAGGTGTGATACAAGGGGTCTTTCGCAGCGGCCCGAAGCTTGATTGTGCCGATTTAACCGTACGGGACTAAAAGCGGGGGCAACACAAAGGACGCGTCAAAACCGGGCGATCCGACAGACAAAAGCAGAATAAGACCGAAAGTTAAAAAGGGAAACAGATTTAAAAGGCCCGAAGTACCGACAGGTAACCCGGGCCTATATTATAGAGGGGCCGCTACAGGCTTGATTCCCCCGCCCAAACGGGCGGAAAATTTTTATTCTCACCCCCTTGTTGAAGGCTCCCCTTGATTTAAGCCCCCTCATCAAACAACACCGATTTGGGCAAGAGAGAAAAGAAGCGAGGCCGACCGGCTCAATCCCACTTCTTCAGGTCCGCCTGGTAGACCCGAAACTTCTTCACCAACTTGAAGTTCATCTTAACCAGCGCCTGGTTCATCCTCTTGTTGGTCTCCAGTACCCAGCTCGCCTCGAGCCTGGCGTTCTTCTTGTAAAGGCCGTCGAAAACATGGAAGTAGAGGAGGGTATCCAACGCCTTTCTTTGATATTCCGGCACAAGCCCCAGCCCGAAGAGCCTGTACTCCCTCAGCTTCCTGTATCCGAATTTCAGCCTGAATATCCCGAAGGGAAAGAGCCTCCCGTTGAGCTTCTTGATGATTATATTGACGTCCGGAAGCGCCACCGCATAGCCTATCGCCTCCTCACCCTTCTCCATGATGAAGACCGCCTCGGGATCGGAAAGGAGCCTGAAGTCGTTCACGATCTCGTCTATCTCGGGCTCATCCACCGGGACAAATCCCCAGTTGCCCGCCGAGGCCAGGTTCCCGACGTGAATGATCTTCCCGACATCTTCCTCGACCTTTTTCATGTCTATGTTCCTGACCCTGACGCCGTATTTTTTAGTCAGATAGTCGTAGTGGCGCATAAACCGCTCGGGAAACTTGTAGTCTTCGAGGACGTCGCCGTAGTAGGCGTTGAGGTCCATTATCTTTTTGAGGCCGCTTTCCTCCATCAACTCCCCGTAGTAGGGGAGGTTGTAGGGGGAGAGCACCGTCTGGGGCTGGTCGAAACCCTCTATCAGAAACCCGGTGCTCTGGGAGGTGAAGTTGTACGGCCCCCGAATGAAGTTAAGGCCCCGCCCCTTGAGAAAGCGGGCCGATTTATCGATAAGCCCCTTGGCGACCTCAACGTTATCAATACACTCGAAGGAGCCGAAGAATCCCACGGCGTCGTCATAGTGTTTCAGGTAGTTGTGGTTCACGAAGGCTGCGATCCTCCCCAGGACCTTCCCCGTCTCACCCACCGCCATGAAGAACACGGCGTCCGCGTGCCTGAAGTAGCCGTTTCTCTCCCTGTCGAACTCCTTGTTTACCATCCTCCTCAACGGCGGGACCCAGACCGGATGTCCCCTGTAGAGGTCGTAGGGGAACTGTATAAAATCTTTCAAATCCCTCTTCTGGTTTACTTCCACTATTTCAAAGACCATAAGCGTAATCCAAACCGATACGTAATACTATTTAAGAAACAAAACCGCCGAAGTTATAGAAAAATCCGATCTAACAGAACGCACACTCATCGAATGCAAAAAACCGATCCCGTCTCCGCCGCGCCGTCGCGGGACTACAGCACCAGATATATATCTTCCCCCTCCACCTTGAGGTACTTCATAAGCTCGTCGAGCGCCGAACCGACAAACCTCGCCGGTATCCTTCCGCCGCGAACGAGACAGTAGAAATGCTCCCCCCTCTTGTGAAGGGTCTCGGGATTCAGGGCCTCGGCCGCCCCCCCGACGAGCGTCATCGTAAGGTGTCTCTCCTCCCCTTTTTTGACCAGCTCGATCCCGCCGACGTGAAGGGGAACGTCCTCCACGACAAGCTTGGCCGGGCCGAAACCCATGCCGACAAAAAAGCCCTCCCCGTCGCTTCTCAGGTTCTGGGTCAAGAAGAAGAGGCTCGCCTCGTTCACCTCGGCGCCGTCCGGGCCGTACCACTGGCCCTCGAAGTCCACCCTGAAGAATATCTCGCCCGTATGTTTTGCCTGTTTTATATTGTCTTCCATTTTCCCCGTACTTTATCGATTTATCGAAGCCTGAAGTAAAAAACGAATCCCCACGATCAATTGAATCAATCCGGCCTATCCCCTTTTCGTTCCCTCAATATCTCCTGGGCCCTCGTCTTCGTTTTCCCTATCGCCTCCATCAGCTCCCGGTCCCCTCCCGGATTCGGGTAGTGGATGTTAAGAACGTAGGGGACAAGCCTTAACGCCTCGTTAGTCTTCAGCCTCTCAAGGTCGAGGTAGTCGGGCGATATCCTCAACAGTTCCAGCCTGTCCGCGTCCCGAAGGATCGTAAGCTCAAGAGACTCACCCCCCTCTTGGCCCTCATCTCCCGGCTCGTCGTGTCTCGCGATAATATCGACGACCCTCTCGACATCGATATCCACGTCGATATCCGCCTCAAGCTTCCTCAGTATTTCCCCCGCTATCTTCGCCCCCCTCACGCCGTGTCCGGGATCGCCGAAGATATTTTCCCTCCCGATGTCGTGGAGGATCGCAGCGACCGTGATTACCTCAACGTCCCCCCCCACTGCCTTTGCTATCCTCAGTGCGAAGTCCAGGGTTCTCTCAGCATGGGCAACTCCGTGGGACTGCTCGTCCCCGCAGATTCTCCTCACCTCATCCATGAGCCTTTTAAGAAGGCCGTTCTCCATAAAAAAATTCGTGTGGCCGCCGTCCACGCACCATACTAAAAAAATAGAAAATGGGATCCGATGCCGTACAAATCCCGGCTCCCGAACCGAGCCTGAGCGAAATATAAAAACAGCCCCTCTGACAGGGCCCAATCCACCGATCGGCTAAAAACCGTCTATAACGCCCGCCTCCTACAAACAGCCTCGAACGAGTTTTTGTATCCGCCGTTCAACCCGCCCAATCCATCCCAGGTCAAATAGTTGAATCACCCCCGCCGTCCCGAATCGTAGTCCATCTATTTCACGGCGTTGACGACGTTCCCCCCCCCGGCATTCGCCGATTCGCAGGCGTCAGCGGCCCTCTTGATGAGGTCTTCGACTAAATCCGACCCCCGAAGCTCCGTGACACCCAGGGACATGGTGACGGACACGTCCGGCTTCCCCCCGATGACAAACTGCACCTCACCCACATTCTTGGCCATCCTCTCCCCCAACTCCCAGGCCCCGATGATCTTCGTGTTGGGGAGGATAACGGCAAACAGATTGTCTCCATAGCGGGCGGGGAGATCGCGCCCCTTTATACTGCTCTTTATAATCACCGATATCTCCGAGAGGATGCGGTCGGAGATGGACTTCCCGTAGTCCTCGACAACCTTGTCAAACTCGTCGACGTCCGCTATTATGAGGGAGAGGGACCTGTTCATCTTCAGGGAATCCATAACCTCCTCCTCGATACACTCTTCGAAGAACTCCGCGGTGTAAAGGCCGGTCAGGGGATCGGTTATCTCGAGCTTCCCCTTATCCTCGACATCCCTCTTGACGTCGGCGATATAGACCATCTTGTCCCTTGTCGGTATACGCCTCTTGTGGACGTAATTCAGCACGACGGACGCCCCGATTATAACCCATAAAACCGACCCGAAGGGTGTGAGACTTGCTATATCCCGGTAGACGTAATCCCCCGCCTTTATCAGGTCAAGGCTTCCTATCAGAAACAGGAACAGGCCCCCCGCGAAATAGAGATAATATATTTGTCTTCTCCTCTTCATCCCTTTTATTATCAAAAAGAGCGAATAGATAGAGACGGCCAAGAAGAAGAGTACGATCAGATACTGAAAGACGACGAAGCGGTTGAGGAGAAATTGCTGTAAGGCGATAACCAGGAGAAGGAGGGAAAATACTGCAAAATCCCTCTCCCTTTCGGAAAAAAAGTACAATATTATGAAAAGGAGTGAAAAGACAAGGCATACGGACGATGCCATATTAAACAAGAGAAATGATATTTCGTTCATTTATGATTACTCCTATTCATCAAGTTTGAAAAAATCTTTGTCTATCATCTTGTACAGTCCCTCACTTTTTCCGGGCTTTCTTATCTCCATCACATCGGAGGTCAACAGGGTAATCCACCTCGCTTCGGACTTGAGGAGCACCTCCTTTTCGCCCACCTCTATCAAGACCCCACTGTAGACAACACCGTGGGCGACTATCTCCACTTCCTTCCTCAGAAAGCTCTGCAAATCACCCTTCATAGGCTAATCCCCGCCCGAATAGGGTATATCGAATCGCTTCGATTTTAACATGATATAGTACGAGTCCCCCGCCTCATCGTAGTCTATGTATTCTGCGAGCGCGTAATAGGCCGTGGTGGAAAACCGGGCCGTAAGCCTCCCCCTCTTCTTCTCCTCACCCCTCTTTACCGCACAGTAGGGGACGTTGTTCTCGTCTATCTCCACGGTCCTGAGGTCTATCGGCTCGTAGGTATCATCGGACAGCTTCCCCACAAAGCCTATAACGTCATCCCCTTCGGTGACGGGGGAAATCCTCCTTACCACGAACGGGGCGTCCTCGACCACAACCGTCGCGTAATCCCCCTCGACCGTCATGTAAAAGACCCCGCTTCCGTCCCTTGCCAGGGCGTCGTTGAATATCCTGAGGACCTTCGGGTGAATTATCTCGGCGCCGTTGTAGAACCACTCCCCCTCCTTGTTGATGGAGATAACGTAGCTCTGCCCGACGTTGCTCTGTTTGATCTCTGATTCCGTTTTCACATCTACCATCTTCCTAAAGCCTCTTTTTGCTGTCCACGATCAGCGTCACCGGCCCGTCGTTTACGAGGGATACTTCCATCATCGCCTGAAACACCCCCCCCGACACCCCAACCCCCCTTCGCTTCGCCCCATCGATAAAGTACTCGTAGAGCTCGTTCGCCCTCTCCGGCTCCTCCGCGTTGACGAAGGACGGCCTCCTACCCTTCTTCACATCCCCCAGGAGCGTAAACTGCGACACCACCAGAAGCTCCCCGCCGACGTCGGTGAGCGAGAGGTTCATCTTCCCGTCCCCGTCTTCAAATATCCTTAAATTTATGATCTTCTCCAGGAGATAATCGGCGTCACCGACATCATCCCCCCTCTCCACGCCGAGGAGCACCAGAAGGCCTCTGCCGATCTCCCCGACCGCCTCCCCCCCAACCGTAACCTTCGCCTCCGATGTCCGCTGAATGACCGCCAGCATCTTGTAGTCTACTTAACCCCCCTCAATGTTATCGGGATCCACCCCCAACCCCCCCGGCGGAGAGCTTCGCCTCCCCGGAGCCGTCTTGAAGCCGTGCCTCCTCGTAGGCTTGGATGAAGTCTGTGAGGATGCCGTCGATAATCCCCTCCGCCTCCCTTGCCTCCCCCGCCGCCCTGAAATTCGTGGCGAGGCTCAAAAAGATCTTGTCGTAGGGGGAGGGGGGGATGTTAAGCCCCTTCCTTGCCACCTCCCTCTCGATCCTGTACTCCGCCTCGGAAAAGGAGTATTTCCCGAACCTCCCGCGGCCGTTAGTGAAGGGCCACGTCTCCTTCAACCGAAAAAAATCGAGTACCGCCTCTTTAACCGCCGGACGCTCGAGCCTCTCCGGGTCTATCTCCTCTCCGATCCTGTTTGCCGTTATGGTAAAGAACTCCTTTACGAGGTCGATGTCCGTTATCACCAGGCCGTAGAGATACCAGTCGTCGATAACGACCGAGACCGCCCTCATCTCCCTCTCGGTCAGGGCCCTGTAGCTCGGACACTCATGGCCGCCGCAGAGCTCGGCTCCGTAGAGGGAGGCGTCCCTGAGATCGACCCCCCCGTTGTTTGAAGGATGTATCATGCACCCCACCCTCTTCCCACCGTCATCGACAAAGCCGACGAAGGGGCAGTTGTGGATGACGTCGAAGAGGACCCCCGGAGTGTCGATCCCGTCGAGCTCACTTACCATTGCATCAAGATCTACGGGATTTCCACGGCCACCACCGGCCCTGAGGTAGACCTCTCTCCTCTTGACCATAAGCTCGGTCAGGGTCTCTCTGGAGTTGTCCTCCCAGTTATAGAGGCCGCAGCACGCACCGCACGATTTATTCTCGTCCGGATGACAGAGGGAGATCAGTCCCATAAACGATCTATACCATCAGAAAAAAACAATGTCCCTCTCTTATATAATAAACGGGAGACTATTTCAAGACATATTTTTAAATCGAAAAGGCCTCAGCAGAAACCTAATGTTTGCGTATATCATAAAAATTAAAAATAGTCGATGGAGATCCAAAGGATAAGACAGCCTCTCCATCACAAATCCAACACAAAAAACGGCCCAAACAGAATAAACATATATCAATCCTTTTTTCCTTGCATAATGGATTCAGTTTAAATAAAATCGTACTGTATGCGGCGGGCGGCTGCATCGAGGCAGGACGCTGCATTGATCTAAAAAGCTCCTTTACGATAGATGTGAATATTCGATCGGGACCGAAGCGGAATTTCGTAATTTGAAACCGGAAACCGGTTTTTCGTCATCTTCAGGCTGAGTGAGAATTTCCAGCGCAGTTAGGATTTTTCTTTAAACCCCAAAAAAATAACTCAACGGGCATTTCATTTACACAATTAGAGTTTTAGACCGCTATCTTATTAAAAGGACAAGGGGCATTTAGGATGAAGAAACCCTGGCTCAATTCCTACGATGATACAATCCCAAAGTCATTGGGAAGGCTCGAAAAGAGCGTCGTCGATAACCTGAAGAAATCCTCCGAAGAAAATCCAAACCATACCGCCATTGTATTCAAGGGGAGGAGGATCAGCTACCGGGAGGTGGAGGAGTATTCAAACTCGTTTGCCAACGCCCTAATATCAATGGGGATATCCCGGGGAGACAGGGTTGCGATTATGCTTCCCAACCTTCCCCAGACGATCATATCCTATTACGGAATTTTGAAGGCGGGAGGCGTCGTCGTAAATATCAATCCCGACTCGTCCAAGCGGGAGATCGAGCACATCATCACGAACTCCAGGGCCGGGATGATAATCAGCCTTATGGTCAACATCGAGCGTTTGTTGAGTATCAGAGAGAGAACCGGGATCAAGCTCATCCTCACGGACATACGCCGGTTTTTCCCCCTAAGGCGCAAAATATACAAGGAGTTCCTCGCACGCATATCCGGCTACTACCGAGACGTGAAGTTCGCAAGGGACATACTCTCCTTCTGGGGCCTCATCAAGAAGAATCCGTCCACCCCCCCCAACGTCAAGGTCGATCTCGAAAACACCGCCGTTATTCAATACACCGGCGGCACTACGGGGATCTCCAAGGGGGCCGTTTTGACCCACGGCAACATCTTATCTAACGTGGAACAGGTATACCTGTGGTTCAAAAGCGTAATAGGGAAAGGCGACAGGATAATCGCCGCCGCCCCGTACAGTCACCTCTACGGTATGACCATGGCGCTTGACTTTCCCGTGAGGGTCGGCGCCACGATCCTCGTCATCAACAGATTTACGCCGAAGAAGATCGTTGACCTCGTCAAGGACTTCGGCCCCACTTTCTTCCCCGCCATCCCGTCGATGTACCGATCGATAATACACTACCTGCCGTTAAACAGCTTCGACTTCTCATCGATCAAGCTCTCCATGTCCGCCTCGGCGCCGCTGAGCCGCGACGTCCAGGACAGATTCACATCGCTCACCGGGATAAAGGTAATCGAGGGCTTCGGTCTGGCCGAGGCCTCGGGGCTTACCCATATCAACCCCACGGGGGGTACAGAGAGGAAGGGGACGATCGGGCTTCCGCTTCCCGACACGGACGCAAAGATCGTCGACATCAAGACGGGAAAGGAGCTGGGCCCCGGACAACCGGGGGAGATGATAATAACCGGGCCGCAGGTAATGCAGGCGTACTGGGACATGCCCCACGAGACGTCCGATTCCTTTAAAAACGGCAAGTTTTACACAGGCGATATTGCCGTTATGGATGAAGATGGCTACTTCACCCTCGTCGACAGAAAGAAGGACATTATCTTCAGCGGTGAGAACAGGATCTACCCGAGGGAGATCGAGGAGGTCCTCCTTCGCCACCACCTGATCGTCGACGCGGCCGCCGTCGGCATCCCGGACAGGCTAAAGGGGGAGGCGGTCAAGGCTTACCTGGTCCTCGAGGAGGGAAAGATCATCACCGGTGACGATATAATCAAATACTGCAAAAACAACCTCGCCGGTTACAAGGTGCCCGTCGAGGTGGAGTTCCTCAAGGGCCTCAAGAAGACGGCCGACGGCAAGATCATGAAGGAGGAGGTAATAAAGTAAGTCGGCCCCTTGATTCTCCGATTTCATCGATTATTGCGTATCCGATTTAAGGGGCGAGATGGTTAATTCAATGGCTAATTCAAGAGGGGCGGAAGGTCGAGTCTTGCGGTGGGGGGTCGGGCCAACAAGGTTAATACTTTGACAGTCGAGAGCCTTGATGAGATTCGATTGCGATTGTGAGATTCAATTGATATATCCGGATTTTACAGCAACAATAACAGGGGGAAACGGCTTTTATTAAATATCGAAGGATAACAGAGTCTTTACTGTTATATAATGATATATACCGAAATATCATTTTCCTCCGCTGAAAGTTTTAGTTACGTTTAGGCACTCAAAATCCTTAAGGAACCAATTTATCTGTATCTTCGATTAAATAGAGGATTTACCAATAACTTCGAGAGAGGTAGGATTGATGAAAAAGACTATTTTATTTCTTATCACTGTGGCCCTGGTCTCCACACTCGCTTTCACGGGGTGCGATAAGCTCCTGGGCATCATCGGACTTGAAAAAAAGAAGTCGGACAAACCGCCCACGGGTGAGGTTCAACCGACCCAGCCGGGAACCCCGGGGGTCACCCCCGCTCCGGCACCCGCACCGGCGCCTTCGATGTCCCCGGATATGGCAGCCGCATCGGTAAACGGAAAATATTACAACCTCTTAAGGTCGATTTACGTCCCCTCCGATCGTAGCAGCTACGGCGACTTCTACGAGTGGGGCTACTGGAGCGGCTCGTCATGGAAGGGGCACACAAATCTTCCGCATGGATACTGGGTTTACGTCTACCCCAACTGGTACATCTGGGGCAACAGGAAGTAGAGTTTTTAAAGTGGAAGGGGGCGGGAGCCTCAATCCCTTTTTTGTTTTTAAGCAAAAAAAAAGGAGAGCGAATAGTGAAGTCATTGAGTTTTTTTACAAAATCCCTTTTTGCCCTCGCAATCGCCATATTTTTCAGCACAAACGTATTAGGCACAAGCGCCTTTGCCGTAACGGAGAGTGGCTACCTGTCCGGCCCTAACAAGTCCAAGACCTTCGTCGTCGAAGCGGGAAACGTCGATTTTGTGGAGGTGACCTTCACCTTCCCCAAGGACGGCTGGGACTTTTACGTAAAGATAGAGGGTAGGGACGAGAAAAAGGTATTGGGCAAGATCAAGCTGAAAACAACAAACAAGATCCATCTCGGCGGCGGCGGGACCTTCTACCTGACCATCTACACGAACGGGATGGGGGGAAACTGGACCGCCACATACGACCTGAACGCCGGGCTCCCCGATTCGAGGATGACCGGAAACGGGAAATACTACAACCTCCTGTATGTCCTCTATCTCCCGGACGACAGGGAGAGCTACGGCGAAAACGACGAGTGGGGATACTACACCGGCTCCTATTACCAGGGTTACGACAACCTTCCCCCCGGATACTGGGTCTACCTTTACCCCTACTGGTATATCTGGGGGAATCAAAGATAAAGGTGAAATAACAGTGTTAGATAAATGGAATCCCTATTTCAATGCCTTGATATTAAGTGTTTAAGAGGAGGCATACCATGAAAAAAAAGAGTGTTGGGATACTCTTTCTGCTCTTGCTCTTCGTCTTCGGGTTTCAGGAATGTCCGGTGCCCGGTCCCGTCGGGCCCACGCCGCAGCCGGGGGTTGAAAAGGCTTCGGTCAACGGCAAGTACTCGGAGCTTTCAAACGTCATCGACGTACCGGACGACAGGGGCAAGTACGGCGATTTTTACGATCTGGGATATAAAAAGTGGCGTAAGTATAAAGACCATAAAGATCTCGAGTACGGCTACTGGGTCTACGTCTATCCAAGCTGGTACATCTGGAAGAAGAAGACGTCCGACGGGGAAGGCCCAAGCTATGACAAGGCGTCAGTCGACGGCAAATACCGGGGGCTCTTGAAGACCCTCAACGTTCCGAACGACAGGTACAGCTACAGGGACCTCTACGAGGGGGGTTACAGAACCACCTCCTCATACAGGGGTAATTACAACCTCCCCAAGGGGTACTGGGTCTACCTCTATCCCTACTGGTATATATGGGAGAAAGTGACCGGGGACGGGGGCTCCACTGACGAAAACAGGGCGAGCATCAACAACAAGTACAGCAGGCTTCTCAAGACCGTCTACGCACCTAACGACAGATACAGCTTCAGGGACCTATATGAGTGGGGTTATAGAACAATCTCGTCCTACAAGGAGAGCTACAACCTCCCCAGGGGGTACTGGGTCTATTCATTCCCCTACTGGTATATCTGGGAGAGCGAGTCGGGATATTCCTCCAACGATGAGCCCTCCATAGACAAAAGTGGCGCCTCGTTTAACGGGAGATATTGGAATCTTATGAGGACCTTGTACTCCCCAAAAGACAAGAGCAAGTTTGGGAAAAGTAAAGAGTTCGGCTACGTAATACAAAGAACTTACCACAACTATTCCAACCTTCCAGAAGGCTACTGGGTATATTATTACCCATACCTGTACATCTGGGGAAATGTGACCAAACCCAACCATGATGAGAGAAAAAAGGCATCTTTTAATGGAAAGTATTGGAACCTGAGGGAAGCCCTATTCGCTCCACAGAGCGAGCCGAAGCACGGCAGGAGCAAAGAGTTCGGCTATCGGGAGAGAACAAAAACATATTACAACTACAAAAACCTTTCCCCGGGCTACTGGGTATATTACTACCCCTACATGTACATCTGGGGAAAAAAGAGGTAATAAAGGAGTTCATGTGACTGCTGTGTGGTCGATCTAAAGGGTAGAGCGTTGTTCCTGTTCTTCCCTCTTTGAGACGTAGCTATTTAAGTGCGGTGGGAATCTCTGGTTTTGTCAACGGCGGGCCCTGAAGAACACCGCCGCCTGCGATCGAGGGTCGAGGCAAGATTGAATTGAAATCTCAAATAATGTGGGGCAAACAAAAATGGGGTGGATTAATCTCCACCCCATTTTTTATATTGCGGCCTTCAAATGTGAAAGGCTATTTGTACCAATCCTCCTTCGGCCGGTAGGAGGTAAGAAGCTTCTCCTTTACCCTTCCCCGCTCCAGGGCGAGCTCGATCAGCCTCGACACGAGCTCGGCGTATGGAATACCGGTCGCCTCCCAGAGCTTCGGGTACATGGAGATCGACGTGAAGCCCGGGATGGTGTTTATCTCGTTTAAAAATATCTCGTGGTCTTTTCTCGTCACCAGAAAATCCACCCGGGAGAGCCCCGCGCCGTCAACGGCCTTGAACGCCTCGACCGCCATCTCCCTGACCTTCTTCGATATCGGCTCCGGCAGGTCGGCCGGGATCTTCTCTTTGGACTTTCCGTCCACGTATTTCGCATCGTAGTCGTAGAACTCGTTTGACGGGACGATCTCCCCGGGGACGGAGGCCAGGGGATCGTCGTTTCCGAGGATCGACACCTCGATCTCCATGGCATCCATAATCCCAGCCTCGACGACGACCTTCCTGTCGTATTCCGCCGCCGCGGGAACCGCGTCCGAGAGCTCGTTTCTGTCGTGAACCTTGAACACCCCCACGGAAGACCCCATATTCGCCGGCTTGACGAAGAGGGGATAGTCAATTCTACCCTCTATCTCCTTTACGATCCTCTCCTCGTCCTTCTCCCACCTCTCGGATGAGAACCAGACGCATTCGGCGACGTTGAGCCCCCTCGCCTTGAAGAGCTCCTTGGAGACCGCCTTGTCCATCGCGAGGGAGGATGCGAGAACGCCGCACCCTACGTAAGGGACTCCGCTCAGCTCCAGGAGTCCCTGGACGGTCCCGTCTTCTCCGAAGGGGCCGTGGAGGACGGGAAAGACCACATCCAGCATTACCTCTTCCCTCCCCTCGTTCCACCTCAGAAGCCCCCCCTCCGCGTCCGGCAGCAGGATCGCCGGGTGGACCTCCCCGAACGACTCCTTACCTTTAAGGAAATCCATCACCCCGTCCCCTGTGTACCACCGTCCCTCCTTCGATATCCCGATGGGGATTACCTCGAAGCCCGATGTAACTAGGGCGTCGATAATCGATGTGGACGACACCAGCGACACCTCGTGCTCACCGGACCTCCCGCCGAAAAGAACGCCCGTCTTTAACTTTTCCACGTATCATCTCACTAAAAATATTGCAAAAATCCGCCGTTGAAATTATGACACCCTAATCCCGCAAACGTTCCCGGACCACGCTGTTTTCTATCTACCACTTCCGGACCTCTTTGTCAACGCCCCATAAAATATTAAATAAACAAAAAGGGCCCCGACCTGCGGGGCCCCGAAACCAAACGGTTTTCATCATTTAAAAGCTGAAGTTTACCCCGCCGTAGAAATACCTCCCGGAGAGAGGGCGGTCGAAATATCCGTCTAGGACAGAGCCGAAGGGGTCGGTGTATCCGCCGAAGTCCGAGTGGTACTCCCCGGTGACGTTGTTTACCCCAGTGAAGATCTCGACGTTGTACTTGTCCTTGATGGTATACGTGTACCCGACCCTCATATCCATCACGAAGGAGTTGTCGAGCCTCTTCTGGATGTTGTTGTAATCCCCGTCCCTGATTCTCTCGCTGGCGTACCTGCAGTCCATGTTGTAGGCAAATCCCTCGTAGTCGACGCCGAAGCCGAAGTTTATGGTATGCTTCGGGACGTAGGGCAGGGTCTTTCCCTTCAAATCCCAGGTGTCAAAATAGGCGTCCTGAAAGGCCCAGGCGGTATAGAGGCTCAGCCAGTCCAAGGGCTTTGCCACCACCTTCAGCTCAAGCCCCCTGTGAACAGTCTTCGGGAAGTTCACGTTGCTCACCCTGCCGTCACTAAAGGCCGTGGGGTCTACGTAGATCTCGTTTTTGATATTCATCCAGTAGAGATCGAGGGAGGCGTAGATATCCGGGGTGAAGTGGTGGAGCACTCCCAGCTCGTAGCTCACCGCCTTCTCCGGCTTGAGATCGATGTTTATGCCGTTGTAATCGATGATCTCGTCGATCAAGGGAAGCCTGAATCCTTGGGCATAGCTGAAGTATACTTTATTTCCCTCGCCGTACATATAGGTCAGGCCCGCCTCCACCGCCTTCTCGCTGTATTTGACGTTACCCCCCCTCTTCGTAATCGAAAGGGGGGTGAAAAAGGGGTGGTCGTCCATGTCGATGTTTACCCAGTCATAGCGCATCTTCATCATCTCGTACCGGTATCCCACGCTCAGAACCAGCTTGTCAAAGAGGGTAAACTCATCGTAGAGATAGTACCCTATCGACTCCCTGACCGACTTCGTGTCCCTCTGGGTGATCGAAAGCCCCACGGGCGTCCACGGCGGCCAGTCCCATAGCCAGAATCCCGCAAATGAGAGCTCGTATTCGGAGTGGAGATAGTCCACGCCCGCTGTAAAGCGGTTGTTCAGATCGCCGAACTCGAGATCCAGCACATACTTACCGGAGATCCCGTGCTCTGTCAGATAGCTGTATGTCTGCATGTAGTCGTGGGGCGGATCCGGCTGATAGAGCCAGCCGTTGCTGTTTCTAAAGGTGTAGTTCAACATGACCCTTCCGTAGTCGTCGAAATCGAACTTCACACCGGTGTTGATGTAGAAGCTCTCCCCCTTTCCTTTATCGAGCAAATCGGAATAGTCGTTGCCGAAGGCGCTGCGCCCCGCTTCGTAGGAGACGCCCGGGAAGCCGTACTCGCTCTTGTCGTAGCCGAGGTCGACCGTCAGCTCGAATATCTCCGTGGGGGTAAGGGCCCCGGAGAGGGTGAAATTGAGGGAGTCGTAATAGCTGCTCCTGAAGTTGTAGTACTTGTTGTAGCGCTCCCCGTCCGCGTGCTTCCGATCAACTGAGAGAAACAGCCTCCCCATATCGTTGGAATAGCCGGCGCTCAGTATCCCCTCGTGGTTTCCCCAGGAGCCGAACTTGTATCCGGTCTTCAAAAACAGTCCATCGAAGTCCCTCCTCGTTATGATGTTCACCACGCCGGAGACCGCGCTGTTTCCCCAGAGGGAAGAGCCGGGCCCCCTGACGATCTCGATCTTCTCGACCGCTTCCAGCGGAATCAGGTTGAAATCGACCGTCGATAGATCGGAGGGTGTCACCCTGACGCCGTTTACCATCACAAGGGTGTTATATCCTCTCGCGTATCCCCTCATGTCCATCCCCACCATAGTCTCAATCCCCGAGACGCTGTGGAAGTTGATCCCCGCCTCCCGTTTGAGAAGCTCCGGGACGCTCGTCGCGCCCGATTTATCGATCGTCTCCCGGTCGATTACCGTAACGCTTCCGGGAATCTTCGCAGGGTCCTGGTCGTCCCTGGTGTAGGTTACCTTGACCTCCGGGACAGTGACCTCTTCCCCAAAAGCCACCGACGTCAGAAAGATCCCAGCAACCAGAATCACCGCAAAAAACCGTACGGCACTCTTCAATTCATTTTTTCTCTTCATTTTCCAAATATCCTCCAAGTACCAAGATTTACTCAAATGAAAATCGATCATGTTGCATGAAGGATCAAGGCCCCCTGCTTCGAAAAGTATTCCTTTCCATATTTACCTCCTTTCGCCCTCGAAAAGGGTCGGTATTATTTCCCCGGGACCGGTCTTCTGGCTTAGGGCGTCCTACTCGCCGCGCCTTCCCAACAAACGGGGCGCGCCTTATGGAATCTCTCGGTAAAGTCGTCCCGCTTAAATCACGATGACTCTCTCGACATCTACCAAGAGACTCGGCACAGTCCCCCAACGTTTGCAGTGGCATGTCTGCGGCTTTCGCTCCCAATACAGATGCGGGGCAGCGACGGATTCCAACCGTCTTCCCGTACATCCCGGGAATGGTTATTTCATCAAACCTCCTGAAATTGTTATCCTCGGCCTTTTAAACACGGGGTTTATATCTACGGTAATCTCCGTATCGTAGACCTCCCTCATGTTTCCCTCGGTTATCACCTCCTCCGGGGTTCCGGAGGCAAACACTTTTCCCTCGGATAAAAGAATAATCCTGTCGTAAAAGTACGAGGCGAGATTTATATCATGGGTTACGGAGACTATCGTCTTCTTATACCTTGTGTTGAGCTCCCCGATAAGCTTCAAAAGGGATATCTGGTGCTTGATATCGAGAAAGGCGGTCGGCTCGTCCAGAAACAAAAGCCCCGTATCCTGGGCCAGGGCGCGGGCAACGAAGGCCCGCTGACGCTCGCCGCCGGAGAGCTCCTGGATATTTCTTCTATATAGCTTTGCCAAATCGGTCACGTCGACCGCCCACATCGCCCTTTCCATGTCCCCCTTCCCCTCCAGGGCGAATCCCTTCAGGTAGGGCGCCCGGCCCATCAGCACCACGTCGAGCACGGTAAAGGGGAAGTCCCCCATCCCCTCCTGGGCAACGAGGGCCATGTTCCGGGATACTTCCCTTCTCGAGTAATCCTTGAGCGGCCTACCCCTGAGGCGAACCTCCCCCCTCTGGGGTCTCAGTATACCGGTCAGGAGCTTTAAGAGGGTGCTTTTCCCAGACCCGTTCGGGCCGATGACCGCGACCATCTCCTTCGGGTCGGCCGAGAAGTCGAGGTCGTTTATTACCCAATCCTCGTTGCCGTCGTATTTGAAGTGGAGGGCATTGCCCTCTAACAGGCTCACATCTCCCTCCTCAAGAGATAGATAAAAAAAGGCGCACCGAAAAGCGCCGTCAAGACCCCCACTGGAAGCTCCAGGGGGGAGACCACCGTCCTCGCGGCGGTGTCGGCAAGGGCGAGAAACGATCCCCCGAAGAGGAACGACGCCGGTATAAGGACGCGGTGGTCCGGCCCCACCACCATCCTCATCATGTGGGGAATGACAAGCCCCACAAACCCCACGACCCCCACGGCGGAGACCACGGAGGCTGTGAGAATCGAGGCGAGGATGAAGAGAAAGAGCTTTACCCTCTCCACCTCCACACCCAACGAGGCGGCCGCCTCCTCCCCGCTCAACAGGAGGTTCATCGGCCGGGCGAGGTAGTATACCGCGATAAACGAGATTATGGAAAGGATAAGCACGACGACAACCTCGTCGTACGAGACGAGGGAGAGGTCTCCCATCAGCCAGAAAAATATCCCGTGGATCTTGTCGCTTCTCGATATCGAGACCAGAAACATGATCCCGGCGGAAAAAAACGCATTGACGATTACTCCGGTGAGGAGCATCGTGTTCGGGTAGAGGCGCTCCTTTACCCTGGCTACCTTAAAGACGATGTAGACGGTTACCATCGCCCCGACAAAGGAGAAGAGCTTCTTTACAAAAACGGCGGTGTCCATCCCGAACAGGTTGAAAAGGACCGTCCCTCCCAACACAGAGACAGCGATGGTTCCGAGGGCCGCCCCGCTGGATACGCCCAGGATGAAGGGATCGGCGAGCGGGTTTCTCAAGAGCGCCTGAAAGACCACGCCGGAAAGCGCCAGCGCCCCCCCGGCGAGGAGCCCCATCAACAGCCGGGGGAGCCTCAATCCGAAGAGGATAGTCTTCACCTCGGGGGAGATGCCCTCCTGGTCGAGGAGGGCGAAGATGACTTTCGCAAACGAGAGCTTCGCCGATCCCACCCCGAGGGAAAAGACCGCCACGGCCGCCGCCAGGACAAGGAGGATTACGGTAGAGATTACCAGTCGTCCCCTAATTCCCATCCGCGTCCCCCCTCACCCCCCCCTCCGGAAAGGCCTCCGGATGGAGGAGCCTCGAAAGCTCGTAGAGCCCATCGACGATCCTCGGCGAGGGGCGGTCGACGATGTCGGAGTTTATCACGTGAATCCTCCCCGCCGCCACCGCCGGGACAGCCTCAAACCTCGACCATATCTCGTTTGCCCTCCTGTAGGTCTCTCCGGGGTACATCGTCGTGACGACGATGACCTCCGGAGCCCTGACGATCACCTCCTCTATCGAGAACCGGGGATAGCGGACCCTCTCCCCGGCGGCGATATTTGTACCGCCGGCGATCTTTATCAGGTCGTCCTGAAACGTCCCGGAGCTGATCGTTATGATCGGTTCCACCGAAAGGGTTAAAAGGACCCTGACCCTCTTGAGGCCCTTGACCCGCTCCCTGACGTCGTTGATCCTCTCCTCCATCTTTCGGGCGAGGCTCTCCGCCTTTTCCTCCTGCGACACGAGCTTCCCTATCTCGCGGACGGTCGTGATTATCCCGGATACGTCGGTCGGGTTTATGACGTATACCGGTATTCCCAATGTGTGGAGCTTCGCTATCTCCTTTTCCTTCTCCCCGTCGGCGGTGGCGATCACCACATCGGGGGAGAGCTCCACGATTCTCTCCAGATTCGGCTTGATGTAGGTCCCCACCTTCGGCAGGGAGCGGGCGGCCTCCGGGTAGTCGGAGAACTCGCTGACGCCGACCACCACCTCCCCAGCGCCTACGGCGAAGAGTATCTCGGTTATGTTGGGGGCAAGGGAGACAATCCTCTTCGGGTTTTCCGGGACGGTTATCGTGCGACCCATCTGGTCGACGATGCGCCTGTCCAAGGCGTAGCCTACCGCCGCCGCGAGAGCCGCGAGGAGAGTTATTGTGATTAGTGTTTTTTTTCTTTCCAAAATAAAACCCCGACCGGGGAGGGTCGGGGTCAAATCGAATATCAATTGCCTAATATCAAACAGGGATCAAAGGCGATTATATCAGGCGGCAACGTACTGAGCTGATTCAACCTTTAACGTCAAATGCCGGAGACATCATAAAAGCACCCTTTATAAAGCCACGATAATGTGACGAGGTCTTTTCAGCTCGGCCACGATTGGATTGAACGCCTAAGATCGGTTCACGGCTCGGCTTCGATTCTTGAGGCCGTCCCCCCCTCGGAAGACGGGCGTGTCCGAGTCTCGTCGGAAGCCGATTCAATATCAATCAATATCACAATGGCACCAGCATTATGTAATGCGGGCTTTCCTTTTGCTCACCGGCTTTTGGCGAGAGACACGCAGAATCCTATCGGGTATCGGTCAGGTTCCTGGCTTGGGGGAGTTAAGACGCCCTTGGATATCTATCCATATCTCATTAATATGGTCGGGCAAACGTTGCCCTTTTCTGACAGCCTCGGCCGATTAGTGGAACTCCCCATTCACAGTTGCGGGGCAGCGACGGATTTTCACCGTCTTCCCTGAGATCGAGCTTCGCGGCATCATCCATATTTCCTCAAAACATTCCCCCTTATCAATTTTTCCCGATAACTGCACCCACGGAGGATTATTGATCATCCCCGACAATCGCCACCAACTCCCTATAATTACCAATCCTTCCCAATTATCACTACCCCTCATAACAATCAACTTGCCAGCCAATCTTCACCTTCCATGATTGTCGAACTGCGCTGAATAGTTCCCCCAGCCCCTCAACTAAAAATTGCCAACCCCCCGCCGCGAAACAAGATCGCCGATCCCAAAAATAAAAAGTCAAAGAACAGCTGAGTATTGTGACAAATTATATCTTTTTAACTTTTTTGTCAATAAAAAATGTGCTGAAGGGTTAAAAAAAGATTTGCCGATTTGTGGAATCGAACTCAAAATTTGTATTCTTCATTTTTCGGGTCGAAGTCTTTATCCGTGAGTTTTACATCGGTCTTGATCTCTTTGTAGAGATACGACTCGATGAGACTTCCGCTCTCATCGTAGGAGAAAAGGGCGCAGATAAGGTGTGAGCTTTTGTAGATATATATCTCGGTACTGTCCGCGTAGCTGCTCTTTTCCACCCGGATGTGGATCGTCCCGTTACCGTCGTATATCTCGTCGCCGACATACGAGAGGCGGATCTCATGGCCTGGTTTTTTCATGTCCTCTTTTATCGTCGAGTTTATCCTCCTTATCGTTGACGCCATTCCCGCCTCGGCAACGCTGTGGCGGTTATCCCTAAATGCCAGGCGGCTTTCCGGCGAGATCCTGATGGTCAACGCACCGAGGATTCCGCCCGGGCTCACCATCATCTTATCGTTGTTTCGGCCCTTTACGTAGATTATCTCCCTCCCCTTATTTTTGCCGCTGTTTATTTTCATGTAGATCATCAACGGTTTTTTCCACTTTACAAAGATATTTTCCGCCGGATTGAGCCTTCCCCTTATCCTCTCCTGCTTTATGAGAGTCAGCGTGTATTCGTTGAGCGCATTTGCCCTCTCCTGACACTTTTTCAACTCTTCAAGCACCCTCTCCGTAGTGTCAACGCCCCCCTGTGCTGAGAGGAGTAACGGGAAAAACAACAGGAACGACACAACAAGGCCAAAAGAGGCCGTCTCCTTTAGGAATCTATGGATTTTCTTCTCGTCCACATCTGTCTCCAATATTCAACATTAAATATCTTCCCAGACGGCAAATAATATAGCATAGGAATTGTAATTTCCATTGAGTTTTTTTGAGATTCTTTCGATTTTTTTGGCCTTTTGCCGGCAGATAAAACAACAAAATCCGAAGGATTTTACAGCAAAAAGTGTTAAAATAGTACAGTGGAGACAAACGCTCAAAAAGGGGAGATGTCCGACTTCGACGCAATGGCGGCCGCGGCCCGGGGGGATAGGTCCGCCTTTGATGTAATAGTCAAGAGGCACCAGAGCGCCCTGATCAACTATTTTTTTCGCTACTCGGGAAACCTCGATACCGCCGCGGAGCTCGCCCAGGAGGTCTTCCTCAAAGTCTACAAGGCTAGGGAGAGATACAAGCCGGAGGCGAAGTTTACAACCTACCTCTTCAGGGTGGCCCACAACCTTGCAATCAACGAGCTGTTCGCAAAGAAGAAACCCGACATAAGATCCATCGATAGCGAAAACGGGATCGACCTCCCCGATCATGAGGGCAACAATCCCGAGACGGGAACGATGGCGGTTGAAACCTCCCAAACCATCAAGGAGGCCCTGTCAAAGCTGAACCCCGCCGAGCGCTCCGCCATTGTATTGAAATATACCCAGGGGATGAGCTACGCCGAAATCTCAAAGACCATCGGGCGAAGCACGGCCGGCGTGGAGTCGCTCCTTATCAGGGCGAAGACCAAGCTGAAGAATGAGCTTAAGAAGAGGGGGATCACAGGAGAGATGTTTGGGTGATGTGAAGGGGAGGTTACTTCGAGATTCACGATATGGATTTGGGAGTTTGAAATAGGTATCTTGGGATATTTTGACTTTGGATTCTGATATATAAAATTATGATCCGATTATTGTGCAGAGGAGATAAAACTCCCTTCGGCTATTTGGAAACGGGAAAACCATACTTGTGGGGAAAAGCCTTAAGGGAAAATTTGTTCGCATGATTTTTGTAGGAGCGCTGTTTATATAGCTAAGAGGACAAAGAAATGAGATCATTCAGGAAAATAAAGGGAGATAAGAAAGCCCACAGGTGGGCCGCGGCGCTATTCGGGCCGTACCTCGACGGAGAGCTCGATCCGAAGAGGAGAAAAAAACTCCAAGACCACATCGAGGAATGCACGGCCTGCAGGGCGGCGCTCGAAGAGGAGAAGGCCCTTATGTCGAGGCTCGCCGGTGTTCTTGGGCCGGAGGAGATTCCCGCGAGATACGATATCTCGGCTTCCGTTGAGAGAGAGATAAGATCTCTCGAAAAGGAGGGGGAATTGAATCCAATCAAGAGGCTGTTTCCGTGGGGGAGGAGGCTGATGCTTCGTCCCTCCTTTTCTTACGCGATCGCCGCCTTGGCCGGTATATCGATCGGCGTCTTTTCGGGTATGCTCACGCCGGGGTCGACCAACGGCGCTATATACGTCAACGGCGAATCCTCCTACACCTCCTCCCTCGACTACATGATCGAAAGGATCTCATATTCGGAGGACGAGTCCCTGACAAAACTTTACTTCGGCACCGAAACGGAGGATGCAGATGAATAAGAAAGCCTTGATTATAATCCTCGTCGTATCTCTCGGAATAAACGTGGGGCTCTTCGGAATGGTCCTGTATCGTGGGATTTCGAGAACCGGGCCCGATCGCTTTGGACCTAAATTCCGACCGACGGATCCCCGCCCGGAGCGTCATCTGCCGGGACGGTCTGGATCCACGCCGCCGGGGCTTCCGAAATGGTTCGAGAGCGAGTGCAAACTGACCGACCAGCAGAAAGAGGATATAGAAAAGATTTTGACGGAGAGCCACGAAAACCTCGATACCCACAGAACAACCATCCATGAAAAGAGGAAAGAGCTCTTCACACTCATCAACAAGGAGGACCCGAACCTCGAGGAGATAGATAAAAAGATCTCGGAGATTTCCAACCTGGAGCTCGAGATGGAGAAGATGTTCGTAAGGAAAATCATATCTGTAAGGAACGTCCTCACCCCGGATCAGGTCAAGCTGCTGGACAGCCACATTGAAAAACATATGCGCCCCAGGCATAAAGACTCCCCGGGCTTCAAAGGGAAGAAGTACGGTCATAAAAAATGGAAGGGCGATAAAGGCAATCGGTGGGGCTGGAGTAAGCATAAGACAAGAAGGTGGGGAGATGACGAGCTTAAGGGGAATAAACCTCCGCAGTCGGAAGAGAGTGAATCGGGCGAAGAGGGAATCGAGGGCGGTGATACAAGCGACACGGAGAGATAACCAAAAGCCTTACGGATTACGTTTAACATATGAAGCGGACTTTAACAAACAAGGAGACAACGATCAGAATGAGAATAAAAAAAGCTATCAAGTTATTGACAGTAGTTGTTGCGGTCTCGGCCTTCGGCGTCCTCGGCACCGCTTGGTGGAACGGATCGACAAAGGCGGAGGAGACCAACAAATTGCAGAGCCAAAAGACCAACCGCCAACGCCTCCGGGACGGATCTAACTGCACGACGGGCGGTGAATTAAATAAAAACACCGATTCTTCCAACAGCACAAACACCGGAAACAAAAACAGATACAGGGGCGGCAACGGCAATAAGTCAGGCGTCAATAAATCCAAGGGGAAGGGAAGTTCAAAATAGAGCTAAATCCCAAAAAGTATTGATCGAGAAAAAAATTTGCGGTCGATTTACCGTTTACCGATTTTGGTATACCAAGAACAAAAACTAACCTAAAAGAGGAGAAAAACAATGAAGAGAGGATTAACAATAGGAGCGGCGGTATTTGCCGCGGTCGTGCTGGTCTTTGCCGCTTTGGCATTTGCACAGACCGACAAGACCGCACCCCCGACACGCCCCTTTTACGGTCCAGGCTACGGGCCCGGCGGCTGTCTGTGGGGATACAACACCACTCTCAAATTGACCGAAGATCAGCAGAAGAAGCTCTCCGATCTTATGAGAAAGGACGTGGTCGATAAATCAAAGATAAGAACGGAGATGCAGCTTAAGCGTATCGAGCTCATGACGCTCTATCAGGCGGACAAGCCCGATCTCAAGAAGATCGACAGGATAGAAGATTCAATCAGAGATCTCAGAGACAAGGAGTTTGATCTGAAGAGGAAATTCAGAGACAACGCCAGGAAACTTCTCACAAAAGAGCAGCTCGAGAAAAACCCGTACGCATTTTGCGGACGCGGAGCCGGCATGGGCCACGGAGTGGGGCATCACGGTAAAGGACGTAGTGGAAAAGGAGGCTTCGGCGGTATGAGTTTCCCCCGCTGATAAGCTGAACAGACGCAACGTCTCAAGAAGGGGGCCGGTTTTCCGGCCCCTTTCTTCATTGAGCCATATCCTACCCCCCCAGAAATCTCCCGGCGTATTCTTCCGCCAGCTTTACGTAGTCCATCAGCCTGTCCGGGGCCGCGGCCACCGTTCCGTCAACTACCGTAACCATCGGGATCTGCTCCTTCACCAAGGTCGGCATGGCAAAGGGGCCGCAGCCGAACTCGTGCACCCCGGTGCTCCCCCGGCACGGGGAGGGGTAACAGAGGTGCGGAGTGGAGCGGGCGTACCTTTCGAAGATCCCGGGCCAGTGGGCCGGCCCGCCCCACTGGGTCAGGGGGGTAATACCCAGAAGCGCGTCGTACCAGAGCTCCCCGGCGACAAGGAGCTCCGGGCGATTAGACTTGAGCTCCACCTTGATATTCTTCCACCCCTCGTATACTTGATAATATGGATCGTTGGTCCAGGTATCGTGGGTGTCCAGAAATACGGCGTCGACGCCGTAGCCGTCTATTATGCCGGCCAGCGACTCGATCAGTTTTTCCTGCCACGCTGGGGCCGCCGGGTTGAGCCATATCTGCCAGCCGGGGTCGTACGACCTGTCGGTACTCCAGTCCGGGCGGTTTCCCAAAAACTGGGTCCCGGAGGCGTCGTGGAGCAGCGAGATCGGGCCGTAGTCCGGGAAATCGGGATGCTCGCGGTTGGTGCAGTTCGCCCCGAACATCGGCATCAGCTTAACCCCCAGCTCCCTTGACCCCTCGACGAGCCTCCTGAAGTCCTCGACCCCCCCCAGCCTCGGCTCCGGGCGGTAATCGCCGTACTGCCAGTAGTAGCGTCCCTCCCACCCGGGCAGATATGCGAGGAGCCTCTTTCCCTCGATCCTCTTTGCGAACCACTTTATGACGTTCAGCATCTCCTTGTAGGTGTTGAAGATATAGCCGGTAAAGTGCATCCCGTGGATAGACAGCACAAGGCTCACGTCTCTAAACCACTCCGGGACGTCCGCCCTCGTCTCGTAGGTCGAAAAACCGTACGTCCCGGCGACCCAGTCGAGAAACTTCGACGCCTCGGCCGGAGTGTCCTTCGTCGTTCCCATCTCCCAGGGTGCGGTGTCGATCATCTCGGAGGCCTCGTTGGCCGGAGCCTCGTATATCAGCTCCACGTCCACGACGCCCGCCTCTTCCTCCCTCGGGATAAACGAGAAGCGCTTAGGGGAAACAACCTCGTCCTTCGCCGCGAAGTAGGTATACGTGTCGTCGTTCCTCAGAAAGACCATAGGCATCTTCAGCTTGTACTCGTAATCCCAGCGGGGGTAATCGAAGGTGAGGCCCCCCCAGGGGAAGGGGAGCTTCTCGGAGTGGTCGCTCGTAATGTCTTCCCCCCTCAATCCGTAGATGATGACCTTCACGGCCCTAAGCTTGTCTTTAAACGCCGCCTCCACCTTGAACCTCAGCCTGGGGGAGTCGGAGTCGAGCTTCTCCACGAGGAGCATCGCCCCGCCGTCGCACTTCTCGCTGCCCCCTGCCCAGGTCAGCCCCCGGGCGGTAAGGATCGCCTTGTCCCCCTCGACCTTCAGCTCGCTCCTCTGGGGGTCGAGCCCGTAGACGTTTTCGTAGGTAAATATCTCGAGGGAAAACTCCACGTCGAAGATCTTATATTTGGGGTGATTGGGATCGTAGCTTAAGCGCTGCATATTTACGTCCTCTAAAAACGTCCTCTAAAAATATTTCAATGGTTATGATTTACCCGATAACTGCGTATCCTTTTTGAAGGTTCCCATATTTTCCCCGCCTCTCAAATACAAGCGGTTGGTTCGAGGATAGCAGAATCTCGATATTTGTCAAGACCGGCCTCAAAGACATACGCCGCCGTAGACTGCTGCCATCGATGAAATCAACCTGACCTGTCGTGATTGCGCCACAATAAATAAGCCGTATATATAATATCTTCAAGAACCACGGTCAAGGTCAAAAACCGGACTTCTTTTTACCGCTCTTGAAAGGCCCGGAGCTCGTCCCGCCCCCCTTGTCTTTGGCGTTAGGCTTTTCGCCCTTCTTGACTCCCTTCTTCGAGTAAGGCTCCTTCAGGTATTTCTCGGCGAGGGCCTTTCCCGCGCCCTCGATCCCGGAGTCGACCGTCTCCCTGTATCTCCTCAGCGCTTCTTCCCTCTCCCCCCTTAAGTCGTGGATCATGCCGATCCTGGCCAGCGCCAGGGGGCGCACCCAGTCGTAGTTGGTGTCGGTCACGACGAGCGCCTTTTCGAGCTCGTCCACCGCCCCTTCAAGCCTCCCCATATCCATCAATATCTTTCCCACGAGGTGGTGGAGTCGGCCGGCAACGGCGTCGTCGAAGTAGGGGGTGGCCGCCTTTGCCTTTTCCCTGAAAGCATCCACGGCCGAAAACGCGCCCTCGTAATCCCCGAGCTCCGAGAGAGCGTAGGCGTATGGGAAATAGACCTCCGGGTTGTTCGGGTATTTTCTGATCAGCTCCCCCCCGAGCCTGGCCGCGGTCGTAAAATCCTCCAGCTCGTTTATCGATACCAGCATGAGGAAGAACTTGGCCCCCCCTGCGGAGTAGACACCCCTCTTCGCCCCTATCCTGATGTAGGAGAGGCCGAGCTTTTTGTCCGGTCTCAGCTCCGCCAGGGCAAGAAACGGTCTCAACACACCTGGGACGTTTGCCGACCCGTACTTCAAAAGCCCCACGGCGTAAAGGATATCCGGGTCGTTCGGGGAGGTTTTGTGGGCGTCGTCGAGATATCTCATCGACCTAAAGCCGGACTCCACCGACTTGAGGTAGCGCTTCTGCCTCAAGAAGAGCTCCGCCTTGAGCGCATGGGCCGTGGCCATGAGGAGCTTCGCCCTCCCCAGGTCCTCCCCCTTTTGCCCCTCGATAAACTTTTCCGAGAGATCGATCCCGGTCTCGAGAAGCCCCAGGATACCCTCGACCTTTGAGTCGAACTCCTCGCCGTCCCTCGGCGGACGGGAAATCAGCGCCATGGCCCGATATATCCACGGGGCGGGATTTTCCGGCGCCTTTTTCGATATGCCCAGAAAAATCCTCTCTCCTCCCTCGATGTCCAGATTGTATATCCGGTCGACTCCCGCGAGCAGCTCTTCTCTCAGCCACCCCTCCTCCGCGGCGGCATACCCCGGCGAAAAGGCCACGACTGCCAAGACGACAAGGGCGAAAATAGCGAAAAGGGCGAAGATCGCCCCGAAAGATCTCTTGGAGCCTGCGGGCCGGCATCTCCCCCCTTTCATATCACTCCCCATCCCACCGTGCCGAGGAGCAGGGTGACCACGATGTATTTAAGCCCGAAGATGAACTTCAGTCCCATCGCGAAGAGGAGGCCGTACCTGACGAAGAGGTAACCCAGAAGGAAGTTTGCGCCGAAGGATAAAAAAAGCTGGCTTATAAGGAGGTAATCGAATTGGAGGGGGATTCCCACAAACTCGTTGTATTTAATAACCAGAAAGGCGGAGAGGGCCGAGACGAGGACCACCCCCGCCTCCTTGTGCCTCAACAACCCTACCGCGATTGTCGTCATGCCGAGCCTTAAGATTATCTCGTCTGTGAGGGCTCCCTTGAACGGGAGCGTAAGGAGATATTTGTATTCGCCGGGATACGACTGGGGGGAGAGCTCGAAGTAAAAGCGGTCGAAGAAGAAAAACGAGACGGCTATCATGACGATTCCTATGACAAAGAGGATCGGAATCGACTTCAAGAACTTTTTAACGTCGCCGAATCCGGGAAGGTCGTATCTCTTTGAGAACGAGAGGCCTATCACCGAAGAGAGAAAGAGGAGGACAAACAGCATAAAAAGCTCGATCACCAGAAACAACCAGACGCCCTGATTTTCCGTCGATCCGATTTCGGCCGGAACGGCAACGACGAGATAGTAAAAGTAGGGTATCGTGAAGAGCATTGCAAGAAGAGAGAGGGACAGAGACTTGACAACGACCTCCCGCTTGTCCGCGCCGGCCGTCATGCTGTCCAGGGCGCGCCGCCATATCTCCCTTCTAAACTCCCTTCTGACCTCCCTTCTGTCTTCATTTATATTCATAAATTGGAAGATACCAGAAAAGGAATCGAAAGTCAACACGACCCTAATCCCGACATCGGCCCGCCGGCACCGCTCCTTCTATCTTATCCCCGATCTGACCTTGAGATACCTCCCATACAGGGCCTTCTTGTCTATCCCGAGGTCGATGAAGTCCCACGGAAATATCTCGTCCTCGTCCCGCTCCCTGAGGACGTAGAAGTCGGGGTTGACGGAGGACTCCCTCATCGCCCCCTTCCAGTCCCCGCCCCTGAGAAGCGCCCCCTCCACGATATCGGCGACCCTTCTGTCCCCCCGGGCGAGAAGCGCCTGAATGTACGACCAGTTGGGGGGCTCCGAGACGACGGTTATCCCCCCGGCTTTTTTCAGGATTTTCGTGATTTTTTTTATCTTACCGCTCAAGGCCCTCGGCTCCTCCATCGCCATCCACATAAGGGGGGTGTGCGGCTTCGGGACCAGCGGCGTAATCGACACCGTGACCCTCCCGGCCCTTCCGGTGCCCTTGCTCGTGCTTACCACTATGTGCCTGACCCTCTTCGCGAACTCCGCCACCGACGAGACGTCCTCGTCGGTCTCCCCCGGAATACCCACCAAAAAATAGAGGCGGATGTTGAAGATTCCGGCGGAAACGCTCCTTTCTGCCAGATCGAAGATATGGTCGTCGCCGATTTTCTTGCCCAAAAGCCTCCTCAGCCCCTCGTTTCCCGCCTCCGGTGCCACGGTTATGGTCTTTACACCCAGCTCCTTAAGGCATCCTATCTGGTCGTCGGTTAGAAGCTCCCCCCTGATGGACGGAATCCCCACGCTCCCCCCAAGCTCCCTTATCTTTTCGAGGACGGTAAGTAGGTCCGGGTGGCTGGAAATTGCAGGGCCCAAAAGACCCGCCTTCCCCGTGATATCAGAGCCGTAACTTATCTCCTCGATTATCTCCCCGCCGCCCCTCATCCTCATCGGGGCGTAGACCGAGTCCGCTATGCAAAAAGCGCAGGAGAAGGGGCAGCCCCTGCCCATCTCCACCAGAAACATGTTGGAAAACTCGGTATTAGGCGTTACGACCGACGACGAAAACTTGCCCGGTGAGAGCTCCTTAAGCTTCCTCACGGCCACCCGATCGCTTCCTCCGGCGACGTTCTTGAAGCCCTCGACCCTACCCTTTCGGTCGTATCTGGCCTCGAAGCGGCGGGGGACGTATACGCCCGGAATGGTGGATATTTCGTCCATTATCCCGTCCTTCTCTCCACCCGCCCTCTTCGAGTCGGACATAAGGGAGAGTATCTCCTGTGCAAGCTCCTCGCCGTCTCCCAGGGCGAAGAAGTCGACGAAGGGGGATATCGTTTCCGGATTTATCATTACCGCCGCCCCGCCGGCCGCAACCATCGGGAACTCTTCGCCCCTATTTTCGGATCTGATCGGAATTTTCGAGAGCTTCAGGATTTTAAGGAGGTTTATGAAGTCGTTTTCAAAGGATATTGAAAAAAGGAGTGCGTCAAACTGTTTTAGCGGCCGCCTCGATTCGATCGAGAGGACCGATTTTCCCTTTCTTTGAATCTCCGCCTCGTGCTCCGGGTCAGGAAGCGTCGCCCGCTCGGCGCTTACCCCGAAGGTCTCCCGGGCGACCCTGTACACCGAGAGAAAACCGAGGTTGCTCATCGCCACGCGATAACGGTTCGGGTAGACGATGCAGACGTAGAGTCCCCCGTCTCCACCCGATTGCGTGAGGTTCAGCTCCTCATCGCAGAGCTCCCTCAAGTATCTTTCGTATCGTCGTGACACGAGATTTTTACGCCCAGCCCTCCCATCCGCTTTAATATCAGTCCGCCTTTTTCCTCATAAAGGTCGGTATGTCGTACTCGGAATCCTCTTCGTTCGGCACCCGGACTCCCTTCGTGACCTTCTGGAGGGCCAGCTCCTCCCTCTCTTTTCTTATGAAGGTGGGCGTATCGAGACCCTTCTCGTCTGTCGCGGTTGTCTTGAGGGGTGCGATCCGCACCAATTCATGGCTGAGCTTTCTCTCACCCTTTTCAAAGCCGGTGGCTATGACCGTCACCATGAAGTCGTCCTTCATATTATTGTCTATGACCGCCCCGAAGATGATGTTCGCATCTTCGTGCGCCTCCTCCTGAATGAACGACATCGCCCCCTCGATATCCTCCATCGAGAGCTCTTCTCCCCCCGTGAGGTTTACCAGGACTCCCTTGGCTCCGCTGATGGAGATGTCTTCCAAAAGCGGGCTCGAGACCGCCCTCTTCGCCGCCTCCGTCCCCTTGTCTTTCCCCTCCGCCTTTCCGGTTCCCATGATGGCCATCCCGGTCTCTTCCATAACCGTCTTCACATCGGAGAAGTCGAGGTTGATAAGCCCCCTGATGTTGATGAGGTCCGATATCCCCCTGACCGCATAGTAGAGTACCTCGTCCGCCCTCTTGAAGGCGGTGATCAACGTCTCCTGCTTTCCGGTTATCTCCAACAGCCTCTGGTTCGGGATGCAGATCAGCGTGTCAACGTGGTTCTCCAGCTCCTCGATTCCCGCCTCCGCCTGATCCATCCTCTTCTTGTTCTCGAACTGAAAGGGCTTGGTGACGACCGCCACGGAGAGCGCCCCGATCTCCCTTGCCACCTCCGCGCACACGGGGGCACCACCGGTTCCGGTGCCGCCGCCCATACCGGCCGTTATGAAGACCATGTTGGCACCTGCCAGGGCCTCCCTGATCTTCTCCCTGTCCTCCTCCGCCGCCCTCCTGCCGACCTCGGGATTCGAACCCGCCCCGAGCCCCCTGGTCAGCTTCGAGCCGATCTGGAGCTTCAACGGAGCCACCGACGCGCTCAGCGCCTGGGAGTCGGTGTTGGCGCAGATGAAGTCCACACCGATAAGCCCCAGCTGAACCATGTTGTCAACTGCGTTCCCGCCGCCGCCGCCGATACCGATAACCTTGATGCGGGCACCGCCTTGGAGATTTTCCATTAACTCGAACATATCCATTGGTTTCACCACCCCCTTAAAAGTAGTCCCTGATAATCTCCTTGAACCGCTCGGTCACCTTGCCGAAGATGTTTCCGTCCCCAACCCTGAAGCGGGCCCCCCCGCCGTTGACGGAGCCGTAAAGGACGAGTCCCACACCGGTGGCGTACATGGGGCTGTTGACCAGATCGACGAGCCCGCTTATCCCCTTCGGGTAGCCTATTCTGACCGGCATGTTGAATATCTGCTCTCCCAGATCCGCGATACCGTTCAAGAGGGAAGAGCCCCCGGTCAAGACCACGCCGGACGCGAGGAGGTCGCCGTAGCCGCTCCTTACCACCTCCCGCTGAACAAGGGACAATATCTCCTCCACCCTCGGCTCGATTATCTCGGCCAAGACCTGGCGGGAGATAATCCTCGGCTTCCTTCCGCCGACGGATGGGACCTCGATCGTCTCGTCCTTGTCCACGAGGGATGCCATGGCACACCCGCTCTTCTTCTTGATCTTCTCCGCCTCGATCATCGGTGTCCTCAGGCCCACCGCAATATCGTTGGTCAGGTGATCCCCCCCCAGCGTGATAACCATCGTGTGTTTTATGCTCCCCTCGGAGAAGACCGCAACGTCCGTGGTGCCGCCGCCGATGTCCACGATCACCACGCCAAGCTCCTTCTCGTCCTCCGACAGCACCGCCTTCGCCGACGCCAGCTGCTCTAGGACTATGGTCGAGACGTCCATTCCCGTCCTGTTGACGCACCTGATGATGTTCTGGGCGGACGTCACGGCCCCGGTCACGATGTGGACCCTCGCCTCCAGCCTCACCCCGTTCATCCCCAGCGGCTGCTGAATCCCGTCCTGATCGTCCACTATATACTCCTGGGGCAGGATGTGAATGACCTCCCTGTCGACCGGGATGGCAATCGCCCTCGCGGCGTCGATCACCCTCTTTACATCCCCCTCAGACACCTCCCGATTCTTTACGGCGATTATCCCGTGGCTGTTAAATCCCTTGATGTGTCCCCCGGCGATCCCGGCATAAACCGTCTTCAGCTCGATCCCCGCCATGAGCTCCGCCTCCTCCACCGCCTTTCTTATGGAGCTCACCGTGCTCTCGATGTTTATAACGACCCCCTTCCTCAGCCCCTTTGAGGGGGCGCTCCCTATCCCGATGATCTCAACATCGCCGCCGACGTTTTCCCCGATAATCGTGCATATCTTCGTGGTGCCGATATCGAGCCCAACAAAAATGCTTTCGTTTGACGACATCTCAAATCACCTCCTTATAATTTTCTTATTAACTACATTGTCTAATATTTTCTGTTCTTTACCACAACGCTCTTTTCCACATCCAAATAAATATACTCTATCTCCCCCCTCTCCATCGCATCGGAGAGGATTACAGATAATCTCCTCACCTTCTCCTCGAAGGGGGGCCGCCCGAACCTTAAGCGGACGCCCCTCCGGGTCACCACGGTAAATCCCATAACGTCGTCATATACAACGCCTTTAATCGAATTTTCCCCGACAATCCCCTCATCCCTCAAGGTACCTACAAGACCCGCCCCGTAGACCAGCTCCTCTCTTGTCTCGAAGCCGGAGAAGACCGGGTAGCCCCGGATCTTTTCATTGATTACGGCCGTCTCCCCGTCCACATCCACGAAGAGAAAGCCGCCCTTAACCCCCACGATCCCCACGGGGGCGTGCTCGGTAACCTTGATGATTAGCCTTGCGGGAAGCTCCCGTATCACCTCTGCCTCCCTGACCCAGGAGACCTCCTTTACCCTCTCCCTTATCGCGGTGAGGTCGGTCTTCAAGACGCTCCCTCCCGCCTCCACCCCGACGGCGTTCACGATCTCTCCCCTGTTCGCCCTCTCCACCCCCACGATGTCCACCCTCTCCAGCCTGAAATAGTCCGATTTGAAGAGCTTCGCCTTAACCCGGGGAAGGCCCGCAAAGAAGAAATAGACGGCCCCGAAAATTACAAGAAGAAAGACGGACATCTTAAAAAGTGACGCCACCAGCGAGCGCCCCGTCTTCTTCCCGCCGTGCCTCTCCTCCTTCTTCCTCGTGAAATCCGAGGGCTCCATGTTTTTCAGGTCCACCATCATCCGTCTTCCCCTAAAACCTTTACCTCGAGCTTAAGCTCTATCCCCCTCTCCTCCCTCGCCTTTTTTTTGATAATCTCGATAAGCTCCAAGACGTCCATCGCCTTTGCCCTTCCCCGATTCACTATGAAATTTCCGTGGAGGGTAGACACCTCCGCGTCCCCCACCCTTTTTCCCTTAAGTCCCATGCTTTCTATTATCTTTCCCGCCGGCTCGCTCCCCGGCCCCTTCGGGTTTTTGAAGACCGAGCCTGCGGACTTCACACCCAGGGGGTGTTTTCGCTTTCGCTTATCGTTGTTTTCTTTCATCCTTTCCCTGATCGTCCCCTCTTTATCCGGCATCAGTGAAAAGAGGGCGCTCGACACGATTTCCCCCTCCCCCGTCTCGAGGTGCCTGTAGTGAAAAACCAGATCTTTCCTGCCCACCGTCTTCACACCGCCCCCCTTATCCACGAAGGTAACCTCCGAGATCACGCCCTCCATCTCCGAGCCGTACGCCCCGGCGTTCATCACCACCGCCCCCCCGACGCTTCCCGGAATCCCGGACGCGAACTCGAGACCGGAAAGCCGAAAAGACGCCGCGGTCTCAACAAGGTGCGAAAGGGGCACGCCCGCCTCCGCAAAGACGCCGTTTTCGCCCACACTCTTGATCTTCTTCATCCCCTTCAAACACACCACCGCGCCCCGAAAGCCGGAGTCGGAGACGAGAACGTTGCTCCCCATCCCCAGCGGAAAGACGGGGATTTTTGCCCCGGCAAGATATTTAACCGCCGCGGCCAGGTCATCGGTGTCCAGAGGCTCGACGAAGAGATCGACCGGCCCCCCGATCCCGTAGGTGGTGTGTGATTCCATCCTCTCACCGCGCCTTATCTCCCCCCTGACTGTCTTCTCTATATCCAAAACGCCACCGCATACAAAACGCTTTTATCCCGTTTTACCCCTTCTTCTCGAGGAGCTCCAACAGCTTTTCTCCCGCCCTCAAGATGTCCCCCGCCCCGAGCGTAATCACCAGGTCCCCCGGCCTCACGATCTTCATCAGCTCCTCCGGAAGGTTTTCCTTGTCGGAAACGAAGTGGGTGTCGCGCATCCCCCGCTCCCGGATTTCGTCGAAGAGGCGCTTTCCGGTGACGCCCGGAATCGGCTCCTCCCCGGCGGGATAGATATCGGTCATCACCAGGACGTCCGCCGAGAAAAAGGCGGTCAGAAATCCCTCGTTGGCGTCCCTCGTCCTGGTGTACCTGTGGGGCTGGAACACCGCCACCACCCTCCCCTCCCAGAAGTTCCTGGCGGCCTTCAGGGTCGCGGTTATCTCCGTGGGGTGGTGGCCGTAGTCGTCGACCACCGTGATCCCGGCCGCCTCCCCCTTTACCTGAAACCGCCTGTGGACGCCGGTAAAGCCGGAGAGCGCTCTTTGTATCGTCCCAAAGTCGAGCCCCACCTCCATTCCCACCGCCACCGCCGAGAGGGCGTTGAGCGCGTTGTGGGCCCCCGGCATGTGGAGGGTGATATCGCCCCAGGCCTCTCCCCTGTAGTTGACCGTAAACGTGGAGTTCAATCCCTCGAAGGTCACCCCCGTAGCGTAAAAGTCCGCCTGAGGGGAAAAGCCGTAGGTGATAAACCTCCTCTTGACCTCCGGGATTATCGCCTGGACGTTCTCGTCGTCGAGGCATAGAACCGAGAGCCCGTAAAAGGGGATCGAGTTTATGAAGGTCGTAAAATCCCCCTTTATCTCCTCGAGGCTCCCGTAGTGATCCATGTGCTCTTCCTCGATGTTCGTCACCACCGCGATGGTGGGGGTGAGCATGAGAAACGAGCCGTCGCTCTCGTCCGCCTCGGCGACCAAAAACTCCCCCTCGCCCAGCTTCGCGTTGGAGCCGATGAAATCCAGCTTTCCCCCAATGACGATCGTGGGATCCAGGTTCCCCACGCCGAAGACGGTGGCCAGCATCGAGGTCGTGGTGGTCTTTCCGTGGGTGCCGGCGACCGCCACACCGTATTTCATCCGCATAAGCTCCGCCAGCATCTCCGCCCTCGGTATGACCGGGATGTTTTTCGCCTCCGCCTCCACCACCTCCGGGTTGTCCACCTTGACGGCGTTGGACACCACCACAACGTCCGCATCCGTGAGGTTCTTGGCGGCGTGTCCGTAGTGGACGGCTGCCCCCAGGATTTTAAGCCTCTCGGTTATCTCTCCCTTCTTCAGGTCGGAGCCGGACACCTCGTAGCCGAGGTTTATCAAGACCTCGGCTATCCCGCTCATACCTATCCCCCCGATCCCGATGAAGTGGACTCTGTGAAAGCCCCTGTAGCCTCCACCCTTTTTATCTGTTTTCGATCTTGCCATCAGTTTTCACCGACCAAGTCAAAAAGGCCTTTCACTATCACCTCGGCGGCGTCGCGCCTTGCCGCCTCCCTCGCGCGCTTTCCCATCCTCGAGAGCTCGCCCCGATCAGACATCGCGTATATAATCATCTCTGCGATCTTTTCCCCCGAAAGCCGCTCCTGCCTGAACATCACCGCCGCCTTGGCATCCACAAGATACCCTGCGTTTTTAGCCTGATGGTCGTCCACGGCAAAGGGGTACGGGATCAGAAGCGACGGCCTTCCCGCGGCCGCCAGCTCCGACACGGTCATCGCCCCGGACCTCGAGATCACCCAGTCCGCCCTCCTGTAGAGGGACTCCATATCGTCGTTGAAGTCGTAGACCTTCGCCTTGACGCCGCTCTCGTCATATTTCTTCACCACCCAGTCGTAATCGTGGGGGCCGGTCAGGTGGATGAACTCGACCTTTTCACCGGCCGCACCGAGATGTTTAAGGCAATCGGTGACAAGCTCGTTTATCCTCCTCGCCCCCTGGCTCCCGCCGAAGACGAGTACGCAGAACGAATCCCTCTTTTCATCGACGGGCTGGATGTCGAATAGGGACCCCCTCACCGGGTTTCCGGTGAAGAGACCGATCCCCTTCGGGAACGCCCCCTCCGCCCCCGGAAGGCCGAGGAAGGCTTTCTTTACCCACCTCCCCAGGAGGCGGTTTGTAAATCCCGCTATCGAGTTCTGCTCGATCACGGCGGTCGGTATCCCCCTCAAAATCGAGGCGAGGACCGTGGGCCCCGAGGCGAAGCCCCCCACCCCCAGCGTCACGTCCGGCCTTATCCTTAAGATGTGTCTCAAGGCGGAGTGGACGGAGATGGGAATAAGCGCGAGAGAGACCGCCTTCGCCTTGATCCCGCTCTTGCGGAACTTCGAGACCGGGATGAACGAGACCTCGATCCCCATCTTCGGAAGGACCTCCGCCTCTATTCCCTCCCTTGTCCCTATAAAGTAGACACTGTTATCTCCCATTTCCATCAGCCTCTCGTAGACCGCCAGTCCCGAAAACAGATGCCCCCCCGTGCCACCCCCCGCGATTACCACCTTCCCCTTACACCCACTTTTCTTTTGTCCAAGACTATGCTCTCCCTCCCCTGGCCCGATACGTTGAGGAGTATCCCCACGGCGGTCATGGTCACCAGGAGAGACGACCCGCCGTAGCTCACCAGGGGCAGCGTCATCCCCTTCGTGGGAAGAAGCCCCACCACAACCGCGATGTTCATTATCGCCCCGAGCGTAATCAGCGACGTTATCCCCATGGCCAGATATGTCCCGAAGAGGTCAGGCGCCAGCCTCGCCGCCCTAAAGCCCCTGACCGCGAACACGGAAAACGCCGCGACAATTAGTACGGCCCCGAAGAATCCCAGCTCCTCTCCGATTACCGCAAAGATGAAATCGGAGTACGCATACGGAATGTAAAAAAGCTTCTGCGTCCCGCCGCCCAGACCGGTGCCCATAAAACCGCCCGATCCGAAGGCGAGGTAGGATTGGATGATATGATAGCCCGCCCCCTGGGGATCGGCCCAGGGATCCAAAAAAGCCGTTATTCGCTCCCAGCGGTAGGGGGCGCTTTTCAACCCTATCAAGATCACCGGCACGGCGGCGGCGGCCGATACAACTATATATAGAAAGCGCACGCCGGCGATAAAGAGCATGATAAAGACGATAACCCCAACGGTGACCGCCGCCCCGAAATCCGGCTCCAGCATGATGAATGCGGCGATTATGGCAAGGAGGATGATGTGGGGGACGAAGCCCACCGCCAAGGTCCTTATCTTCTCGTCCTTCTTCGTCAAGGAATAGGCCAGATATATAACGAGGGTCAGCTTGGCCAGCTCCGCGGGCTGAAAGGTAAGCCCCATGAAGCCTATCCAGCGCCTCGAGTCGTTGATGACCTTTCCCACCCCCGGAACCAGAACCAAGAGCAGCAATATCAGGCTCCCCAGGAGGATCGGGTAGACGAAGCGCTTGAGGATATGGTAGTCGATACGCATCATAACCGACATGGCGACAAGGCCCAGGACGCAGTAGATCAGGTGCCGTATGAAGTAGCGAAAGGCGTTGCCCGACTCCTTGAGTGAGACGACGGAGCTGGCCGAAAAGACCATCATGATTCCGAATATGACCAGCACAATGGTCAAGGCCAACAGCACCCTGTCGTATCTTACCGTTTCTCCGTTCAAACTTCCTCTCCAAAGTGTTTTTTTACAATCCTCTTGAAATCCTCGCCCCGCTGTTTGTAGTTGTCGTACATGTCAAAGCTGGAGCAACCCGGCGCCAGAAGGACCACGTCCCCCGGCTTAACCCTCTCCCCGATCAGGGATACGGCCTCTTCCATGCCGTCCGCAACGACCGTTGTGACAAGCCCCCCAAGCTCCCCCTCGATCTTCCCCCTCGCCTCGCCTATGAGATAGAGCGCCTTGACTCTCTCCCCCACGGCGGAAGCGAGGGGCGCGTAGCTCCCCCCCTTGTCGACGCCCCCCATGATGAGGTGGATGCCGCCGGTAAAGCTCTCTATCGACTTCAGCGCCGCCCCGACGTTGGTGGCCTTCGAGTCGTCGTAGAAAGTCACGCCTCTTGAGGTCAAGAACCGCTCCAGGCGGTGGGGGGCCGGCCTGAAATCCGCTATCGCCTCGTTAACCCTTTCGCCTACGGCCCCCACTACAGCGGCGGAGCCAACGGCGGCCATGATGTTCTCTATGTTGTGCACCCCGGTCAGGAAATATTTCGCGGGGTCGTACGTGTAGGGCTTCCCTCCCGCCTCGCACACGATCTTTCCCCCCTTCAGATAGACCCCCCCCGGTATCTCCTTCTCCCTCGAAAAGAATATCTTTCTCGCTTTAAGGCCCTCGGCACGCGCCGTTACTATCGGGTCGTCGCCGTTGAGAAGGGCGTAATCCGTATCTGACTGGTTTTTAAACAGGTCCATCTTCGCCTCAATGTACTCCTCGTAGCCGGGGTAGCGGTCGAGGTGGTCGGGGGAGATGTTGAGAAGCGCCCCCATGCGGGGCCTGAAGGTCTCTATCGCCTCCAGCTGAAAGCTCGACACCTCGGCGACTACGTAGTCCGCCTCCTTCGATCCCTCGACCAGATTTACCAGCGGGTCCCCGATATTTCCGCCCACGATCGCCTTTATTCCCGAGTTTATCAAGATATCTCCCAAAAGAGCCGTGGTGGTGGTCTTGCCGTTCGTTCCTGTTACGGCCAAAATCGGCGCCTCAATGAACCTGAACGCCAGCTCCAGCTCCCCCATCACCCTGACCCCGCTCTCTTTTGCCCCTGCGATCTCGTCTATGTAGAGCGGAACGCCGGGGCTAACGATGATTAGATCGCTCTCCAAGAAGGTCTTCTCCCGATGCCCCCCAAGCTCCAGGGAGACACCGAGTTCTTCAAGCCCCCTCAGCTCCTCCTCCTTTCCGGAGAGGTCGCCCGCGTCGGTCAGCGTGATGTGCGCCTTCCCCCTCGATAAATCGGCCAAAAAGCGTGCCGTGCCGAAACCGGTAATTCCACCCCCGACCACAAGCAGGTTGATCGATTGTACTTCCGCCCCGGAGAGGAAGAGATCAACGTCCCTTCCCGAAATCATAGTCCTCACACCGTCCCTATCCCCTCTGCAATATCCCCGAACTTGTCCCTCTTGAGCCTTTTAAAGACGACGCACATCCTATAGACGCTGTCCTCCTTTATGATCTCGCGGCACTCCTTTACGTGGCCGAACATTACGACCTCGTCCGTCGTCTTTTCCCTTCCGTTCCCGGAGACGTGATAGAAGTCGATCCTTAAGAAGACCCCGGGCGGAAACTCCTCCTTGCTCTCCAACACAACACCTCCCTCCACCACGTCAACGATATTCGCCGGCACGAGGGCGTCGCCGAAGCTCGAGAGATCGAGCTCCTCTATCGCCACGCTCAACCTTGAAGCCTCGGCGTCCCTCTCAATATCTTGAGGTTGATAAGCCATTGCTCCCCTCCATTATCTTATCTTTAAAGTACTTAAGGCCAAAAGCGCCAATATAATAGATATTATCCAAAACCTTACGATTATCTTAGGCTCCGGCCACCCCAGAAGCTCGAAGTGGTGGTGCAGCGGCGCCATCCTGAAGATACGCCTCTGCTTCAGCTTGAAAAAGCCGACCTGAAAGATGACCGAAAGCGTCTCCATCACAAAGAGCCCGCCGACTATCACCAGGAGCAGCTCGTGCTTCGTGGCGACGGCAACAGTTCCTATCGCCCCCCCGAGGGAGAGGGCCCCCACGTCCCCCATGAATATCTCGGCGGGGTACGAGTTGTACCACAGAAAGCCCATCCCCGCCCCGACCATAGCCCCGCAGAATATCGCCAGCTCCCCCGTTCCGGGAACGTAGTGAATCAGGAGGTAATCGGCGATCTTTATGTTCCCCGTAAAATACGAGAAAAAAAGGTACGTCGTGCCAACGATCACCACCGGCCCTATCGCCAGCCCGTCCAGGCCGTCGGTCAGGTTCACGGCGTTCGACGTCCCCACAATGATGAATATCGCAAAGGGGATGTAAAACCACGTCAGATCCGGCCTGATGTTCTTGAAAAACGGCACGGCGAGCTCCGTGTTGAAGTTCGGGGCGAGGTAGAGCATAATCCCCACAAGGATCCCCACCATTATCTGCCAGAAGAGCTTGTACCTGCCGGGAAGCCCCCTGGAGTCCTTCTTGATCTGCTTCCGGTAATCGTCGATGAATCCGATCAATGCGTAGGAGAGGGTTACTATCATCACGAGTATTATATAGAAGTTCGTGACATCCGCCCAAAGGAAGATCGAGATCGTCATCGAGGCGATGATAAGAAGTCCCCCCATCGTTGGCGTCCCCTCTTTTATCAGATGGGTGGAGGGCCCGTCATCACGGATCGGCTGACCGACCTGAAGCTGCGACAGCTTCCTGACGATCCACGGCCCCAGTATAAGACACAACAACAGCGCCGTTAAGGCCGCGTAGATCGACCTAAACGAGATATATCTGAAGAGGTTGAAAAACGATGCGTAATCCGGGTAGAGGCCCGAAAGCCATATCGAGAGATGGTAAATCATTTAATCCACCTTCCTGGTTATCTATTTAAACGGTTAAGACCATTGTTTACATCTTTTTAAGACGTCGCCTAATACAAAATCCCCGAGACGACGATCTCCATCTTCATCCCCCTAGAGCCCTTGACCAGCACCCTGTCATTCGGCTCGATGATCCCCTTGAGATCCTCGATGAGCCTCTCGTGCCCCCCGGCGGGGTAGGTGAAAATCCTATCATTAGAGATCCCCCCGTCTCTCGCCCCCCGGGCGGTGTTCTCGGCGTTGTCGCCTAAAACTAAAATGTAGCTCGCCTCTACATTCGCCGCCTCGCTCCCCACCTCCTCGTGCCCCTGCACAGTGTAATCGCCGAGCTCCAGCATGTCGCCTAGGACGGCGACCAGCCTTCCTCCCTTTCTCCCGGCCTCTTCGGCCAGAAAGTTTATCGAGGCCTTTACCGACACCGGGTTGGCGTTGTAGCTGTCGTTCAGGACGACAACACCGTCCCCTGTGGTTATCATCTCCATCCTCATCTTCATCGGCCCCACGGCCTCGATGCCTGCCCTGATGTCGTCCCCCGGTATCCCCAGGGCTACCCCCACCGAGGCGGCGGCCAAGGCGTTTCTCAGGTTGTGTGTCCCCGGAATCTTGAGCACCACCGGAAACTCGCCGCCGGGGATAATAAACTTCGCCTTTATACCGTCCATCCCCAAATCCTTAACGTCAACCGCCCTGACGTCCGCCTCCTCATCGATCCCGAATGTTATGACCTTTGAATCAATCTTTTCGATCAATCCCCGGCTGTATCCGCAGTCGGCGTTGATCACCGCCGTGCCGTCTTTAGGGAGCGACTTGACCAAACTCCCCTTCTCCTCGATCACCCCCTCGATCGACCCCACACCCTCCAGGTGGACGGGGCCTATGTTCGTTATCACCCCGATCTGGGGATTCGCTATCTCGCTAAGCCTCGCCATCTCCCCCGGCACGTTCATCCCCATCTCCAACACGACCACCTCGTCTTCAGCCTTTGTCGCGAGGAGCATCATCGGAAGGCCTATCAGGTTGTTGAAGTTCCCCTCGCTTTTTCTCGTTTTGTACTTCGTCTTGGCTATGCTCGCCGTTATCTCCTTGGTGGTGGTCTTACCGTTGGAGCCTGTAATCCCCACGACTTTTGCCTTCATCCTACCCCTGTGGAACCTCGCCAGCTCCCCCAGGGCGAAGAGGCTGTCTTCGACCGCTATCAGCGGCGTTTTCCTGCCCGTTTCTCCCAGTTCTTCATACAGCCTCGATACATAACTCCTTTCGACGACGACACCGGAGGCCCCCCTTTCGACCGCATCCACCACAAAGTCGTGGCCGTCGAAATTGTCTCCAACGAGGGCGAAGAAGAGCTCCCCCTTCCCCACCGTCCTCGAATCGGTCGAGACGCCCGAAAACCGGATATTCTCGAGGGCCTCCCTTTCCCCCCCTGAACTGTCTTCGGAGTTGAGAAAAAGCCCAGCCACATCTCTTCCAAGAAACTCTGTCCGGGCTGAATCAACCATCCTTACCCCTATCCTTCAGCCCCTTTTCCGCCTCGATCCGGTCGTCGAAGGGGTACTTCTTCGTTCCTATTATCTGGTAGTCCTCGTGCCCCTTCCCGGCAACCAGGACGATATCGCCCTTCTTCGCCTCGGAGACGGCAAATGCGATGGCGTCTCTCCTGTCGGGAATCACGGTATAGGCCCTCCCTTTCCCCTCAAACGATCCGGGGGCCGGCTCGACCTTCTCAATCTCCGCGCCCTCAAATCCCTCCAATATATCCTCGATGATCTTATCCGGCTCCTCCGTCCTCGGGTTGTCGGATGTGACGATCACCCTGTCGCTGAGCCTTGCCGCGGCGGCGGCCATCTTTGGGCGCTTGTTTTTGTCCCTGTCCCCCCCGCACCCGAAAAGCGTAATGAGCCTCCCCTCGGTCAGCGGTTTTAAGGTCGACAAAACGTTTTTCAGGGCGTCGTCAGTGTGGGCGTAGTCTACCAAAACAAGGAAGTCCTGGCCCCGATCCACCGCCTCGAGCCTCCCGGGAACGGTGATCTTCCCGTTTATGCCGCGCCTGACGGCCTCCATCTCGATTCCGGCGCCCAGCGCCGCCCCGACCGCCGACAGGATGTTATATATATTGTGCCTCCCCAAGAGGTTGCTCCTAAAATCGAACGAGCCTCCGGGCGTTACGATTTTCCCCCACACCCCCCCCGTGTCCGACTCGAAGGCGGCAGGATATATGTCCGCCCCCCTGTCGAGGCCGAACGTGACGACCTTTCCGTCAATCCTCGACACCAGCTTCTTTCCCCAGGGGTCGTCCACGTTGATCACGCTCACGGTCTTTTTATCCCTGTTGATGAGCTCGGTGAAGAACCTCGCCTTGCTCTCGAAATACTCCTCCATCGTCCCGTGGTAGTCGAGGTGATCCTGGGTCAGGTTCGTAAAGACCACAGCATCGAACATGCAGGGGTCGACCCTGTTCAGGTCCAGTGCGTGGGAGGAGACCTCCATCGCAACGTGGGTCACCCCGCTTTCCACCATCTCCCGCATCAATTTTAACAGGTCGGCCGCCTCCGGGGTCGTGTGGGGGGGCACGATCGATTTCCTTAAGTAGCGGTAGTCTATCGTCCCGATGACGCCGGGAGATTTATTTGCGGCCCTTATTATCTCCTCTGTGATGTAGCAGACGGTGGTCTTCCCGTTGGTCCCGGTGACCCCTATCAGCTTCAGATCCATCGAGGGGTGGTCGTAGAAGCTGGCAGCAAAAGTCCCCATTGCCGCCCTGCTGTCGGGAACCCGGACCGTGGTCACGCCGGGAATCTCGATATCCTCCTCGACCACGACGGCCGCGGCCCCCTTCGCCACGGCGTCGTCGATGAAGTTGTGGCCGTCCGTCTTCAGGCCGCGAACCGCAAAGAAGAGTCCCCCGGGGATGACCTCCCTCGAATCGTAGAAGATCCCCCCTATCTCGATTGCCGTATCGCCCGTTACCTTCACGGTCCCGACCCTCTCTATCAATTTATCGAGCTTCATCGCTACATCAGCGGGGGGAGAGAGTTCTTATCCCTCTGCCTGATCTCGTCTCCCCTTATCAACATCTCCTCCGGATATATTTTAAGATATCTCATCGTATCTCCCGCTATCTTCGAAAACGCCGGCGCCGCCACGCCCCCGCCGTAGAAGTTGGACTTGGGCCTGTCCACCACAACGAGTACCACAAGCTTCGGCTCAACCGACGGTATGAACCCGACAAAGGAGGCGATGAACTCGGTCTCGGAATAGGTGCCCGTCTCGGAGTCGAATATCTGGGCGGTTCCGGTCTTTCCCGCCACGGAAAAGCCGGGCACCTTCGCCCCGCTCCCCGTGCCGGACTCGACCACGTTTACCATTATCTCCCTCACCTTCCTGGCGGTCTCGTCGCCCATCACCCTCCTAACTATCTTCGGCTTCGCCTCGTATACGATGTCGCCGTCGCTTCTTGTGATCCGCTTTACGATGTGCGGCTCCATCAGAAACCCCCCGTTGGCGATGGCCGCCGCCGCAGTGATGAGCTGGATCGGCGTTACCGAAAGCCCGTGCCCGAAGGAGAGGGCCGCAAGATCCACGTCGTTGGTCGAAGAAACGGGGGGAATAAGCCCCCTCTCCTCCCCCGGGAGCATGATCCCGGTCGACTTGCCGAACCCGAAAACCGAGAGGTAGTCGAAATACCTCTTCTTGCCGAGCTTCATGCCGAGCTTTATCGCCCCGATGTTGCTGGAGTAGGTGACGATATTCGATACCGACAGCATTCCGAAATTCCCGCCGTGGTCGTGAAACATCGTGTTCATCACCTCGTAGCCCCCTCCCTCGCAGTAGAGCGTGTCCTCAACGGTCGCGATCTCGTCCTCCAACACGGACGAGACGAGGAATATCTTGAACGTGGAGCCAGGCTCGAAGTTCATGGAGACCGCCCTGTTTCGCCACGACGACTTCGGGTATTTCCTAAATACGTTCGGGTCAAATTCCGGGTGGCTCGCCATTGCCAGTATCTCGCCTGTGGCGGGGTCCATCACTACGGCGACCCCCCCCGCAGCAAAGCTTCCCCTGACCGCGGATATGAGCTCACGCTCCGCTATGTACTGGGCCCAGACGTCCACCGTCAGCGTAACATCGCAGTTTCTTAAGGCGCTGGTCTCGGAAAGGTCGGTTCCGAACAGCCTCTCCCCCTTGGCGTCCCTGACGGCCACGTAATGGATCCTGGTGCTCTTCAAATCGCCGTCCAGCTTGTATTCGATCCCGGCCAGCCCCTGGGAATCGATGCCGGCGAACCCTATGACGTGGGAGGCCAGCGTCCTGTGGGGATAGAACCTCTTATCCTCTTTGACAAATCCTATCCCGTCGAGTTTCAAATCTTTGATTCTCTTCGCCTGTGAAGGGGTGACCCGACGCTTTACCCACACGAAGTTCTTTGAGCCCTTCAGCCGTTTCAATATGAGCTTTTTGTCGATCGACAAGATCGCCGAGAGGAGGTCCGCCGCCTTCTCAGGGTTTTTGATCTCTTCAGGATAGGCGCAGACGGACTCCATCTCCAGGCTCACGGCCAGGTTCAGGCCGTTCACGTCGTATATATTTCCCCGCCTCGTGATAAAGGTCGAGATCACCCTGTGCTGCCTCTCGGCGTAGGAGTAGAGGGTGTCCCCGTTTATCAGCATGAGGTTTACTATCCTTGCGAGGATAATCAGGAAAAACGTAAGGAAGACAACAAGCACGACCCCCGTCCTGAATCGAAGCCACTTCTCCGCGTTGGTCCTCCTCCGATCCTTATTTTTTTGTATCTTCGCCATCTTCCCTCACGGGTATAAGCTGTGATTGTCCCGGATAATCGAGACCCAGCTCGTCCCCCATCCGCTCGAGGTTTTTGGGCGTGATCACGGTCTCGTATTGTATCTTCAGCTCCCTGTTCTCCTTGAGGAGTATGTCCCGCTTCTCCGTGAGATCGACCATCTCGTAGTTTATCGTCACCACCGCAACCCTCGTCCAGAGAAAGAGAAAGAGAGACGCGGCAAACAGAACCGCACAGAGGATGTAGACGCCGAAGAGCTTCACGACACTATCCCGGCGGGCCGACTTATCCTTTTCTACCCTGATTATCCTCCCCGTCGCCATCGTCTCAATTCTCATGACCTGTCCTCCTTGCCACCCTCAGCTTGGCGCTCCTGGCCCTGCGGTTCTCCCTCACCTCGTCCTGGGTCGGTGTTATCGGTTTCTTGGTCAAAATAGATACCAACGGCTCCACAGACCTTTCCCCCGGCCCCCCATCCAATCCATATCTCCCCTCACCGTCCCCCCTCCCCGAGAGCCTCCTGAAGGCGGTCTTGACTATCCTGTCCTCCAGGGAGTGAAACGAGATCACAACGATCACCCCGCCCTCTTTCAGAACCGTCATCGCCGCCGGTAAAAACTCCTCGAGGTTCTTGAGCTCCTTGTTTACGTAAATCCTCAGCGCCATGAAGACCCTCGTCGCCGGGTGTATTTTTTTCCACCCCCCGGAGCCCCCGGCCACCGCCCTTACCACTATCCTCGAAAGCTGCTCGGCGTTTTCGATCTTCCCCCTCTCCCTCGCGTTTACGATTCCCCTGGCGGCGGCCCTGGCCCTTCTCTCCTCGCCGAGCTCCCTGAATATTCTCTCCAGTTCCCGCTTAGGAAAGCGGTTGACCACCTCTTTTGCGCTTAATCCCACACCACGGTCGTACCTCATATCAAGGGGACCGCCGCCGTCGATTGAAAATCCCCTCTCCGCGGAAGAGAGCTGGTGCGATCCGAGCCCCAGGTCAAGAAGGATCCCGTCCACCTTAGATACCCCCTCCGCGGCCAGTATGTCGACTATATCTTTATAGTTTCCGTGTATTATCCTCGCCCTCTCCCCCCAGGGAGAGAGCCTCCCTGCGGCCGTTTTCGCCGCCTCGGGATCGAGGTCGACGCCGATCACTCGGCCGCCCGGCGCCGAGGCCTCGAGAATCGCCCCGGCGTGCCCACCCTCTCCCACCGTGCCGTCGAAATAGACGCCGCCGTCAGACGGCCTCAAATACTCTATTACCTCCCTTACCATTACGGGGTTGTGTCGAGCTTCCTCCTCCATGACAGTCAAGACCCGAGGCTAAATCCCGAGGTCTTCGCCGATCTCCCCGAACCTCTCCGACGTATCCTTCATCCCCTTCTCCCATTTCTCTTTGTTCCAGAACTCGATCCTGTTTATAATACCCGCCAGGATCACCTCTTTGTCGAGTCCCGCGTGATTTCTCAGATACTGCGGGATAAGAATCCTCCCCTGCTTGTCCACGGGGCACTCCACCGCGGAAGATATGAAAAACCTCTGAAAGGCGATGACGTTCTTGTTGTGCTG
>Ga0180432_10000717_pt1 | contig 54014 bp, 39 predicted proteins | sample SS_ome_10_FD_132414 | JGI IMG/M metagenome (GOLD analysis project Ga0180432, IMG submission 132414) | Hypersaline lake sediment archaeal communities from the Salton Sea, California, USA - SS_1_MS_2 metaG | ecosystem: Environmental > Aquatic > Non-marine Saline and Alkaline > Hypersaline >... | reverse complement strand
TGGTGGCTTCAGGACTGGGAAAAGGAAGCCATCATTCGCTTTCACTGGGAGCATCCCCTGGAGGGCTACCGGTGCTTGGCATTCATGATGCTCGACGCCGACGTTGTGGCCGTGAGCCCCACGGGGTCCGGAGAAAAAACGACCATACATAGACTGTTTTTGACATTTTTTTAGAGCCTAAAACGGGGCACAAGACTTAACGGCAGTAATCGCTCCCATTCCGAGTTCCCAAATCCTATGGCCCAACGCAGTCAAGCGAGAGACGTTGCCTTCCAGGTCCTCTATCAGGAGGATTTGAATCTGCAAAACGATCCCGCCGACGGCGATGCGCTGATTGAGCGGAGCTTGGGTTCGGAAGACTTGGTCCGGTTTGCCAAAGATCTCGTTGCCGGCACGCGGCACAATCGGCCGGAAATTGATGAGAAGATCGAAGCGGCCGCCGAGAATTGGACCCTCGGCCGCATGGCTGCCACCGATCGGAACGTTATCCGGTTGGGGGCCTATGAGCTTCTTTACGCTGACACCCCCGATCGCGTCGCTGTTGACGAAGCCCTCGAACTGGCCAAACGGTTCGGCTCGGCCCAGTCGGCGCAGTTTGTCAACGGGATTCTCGACCGGCTGATGCACGGAGAAAAAGAGGACAGAGGACAGAGGACAGAGGGCAGAGGATAGTGGACAGTAGCAGGCCGCTTGCGGCTTCGCAGGAATCCGCAGCACACTGTCCTTTTGCAGCAACCCGTTTTCTGCTATCATTCCCCGAAGTTCTCCGAAGTTGTCGCGAAGCTACAAGCGGCTGACGGATTTGCGGGATAGAATCCCAAATCAGAAACCCGAAATCAGACAGCACAAATCCAGAATGGGCATATTCGACAAATTCAAGAAGGGGCTGGCCAAGACGACCCAATTGATGAATCGGGACGTCCGCGACATCTTCAAAACCAAGGGTCGCCAGGTCGATCAGGATTTCCTCGACGAGTGGTTCGAGATGCTGATAAAGACCGATATGGGCGTCGAGGCATCGCAGGAAATCACAGACGAAATCGGCGAGACCTTCCGCGCCCGGGTGGTCCAGAAGGAAGAAGTCCTCGAGCGGATGCGCGAGCAGCTCAAGTCATTGCTGGCCCAGCCCGCCGCGCCGATCGACTTCGCTGAAAGCGGGCCGACCGTGATCATGGTCTGTGGCGTAAACGGCTGCGGCAAGACGACCACGATCGCCAAGCTTGCCCACATGTTCCAGTCGGACGGCAAAAAAGTGGTTCTCGGCGCCGGCGATACCTTCCGAGCGGCCGCCGTCGAGCAGTTGACCGTCTGGGCCGACCGGCTGGGGGCGGAGATCGTCACCGGCCAGCCGGGCGCCGACCCGGCCAGCGTCGCCCATCGGGCCGTGGCAAAGGCCATCGAGACCGGCGCCGGCGTCTGCATCGTCGACACGGCCGGGCGATTGCAGACCCAACAGAACTTGATGAAACAACTGACGAAAATCCATCGCGTGCTCGGCAAGCAGATTCCCGAGGCCCCGCACGAGGTCCTCCTGGTGCTCGATGCCACCACCGGCCAGAACGGCATCAGCCAGGCGATGCACTTTACCGACGCGGTGCAGTGTACGGGCCTCATCCTGGCGAAGCTCGACGGCACGGCCAAGGGCGGCGTGGTCGTCGCCATCCGCAAGCAGGTCGGCCTGCCGGTCAAGTACGTCGGCGTCGGCGAGAAGGCCGAAGACCTCGCACTGTTCGAGGCCGATCCGTTTGTCGACGCCCTGTTCGAGGATATGGGAGCAACTGTTTAGGGATCGCTCAGAGACAGCTCCGGCAATCGGGGCCATAAAGCCGCGACCGGTGGTCGCGCCCAGTGTCGCCAAGCACCGTAGCACATTGTTATACCTCTTGAACCGAAGATAATGCCAAAACGAGTCTATAGTCGTGCGTATGCGTCCGTCCGGTTCATGTCGCCGGACCTTGATCCACTGATAGTGACGAAGGCATTGCGACTACCGCCAGACCTTCAGTACCGCGACGGCGAACCACGACTCACACGAACACGGAAGGGAAAGGTACAAGAGCGCAGCGCTTATCGTGGGGGACATTGGTCAATGTCATCTGAACACTGGGTGGAATCACCGCGATTGGAAACGCACCTCGAATGGCTTCTTTCGCAACTTGAACCTCACGCTGACGCTATCCAGGAGCTGATAGCGAGCGGGACACGAGTCGATTTCTTCTGTTATTCGTTGGGTTCGACACCAAACCCGCCATCACTACCTCGCAGTATCAGAAAACGTGCCGAATCTCTAGGAATCGAAATCGAGATTGACCACTATGTTGATAACAACAGCAAACACGCGACATAACCTATTGAATGCAGCGGACGGACGAGCCGCCGCCGATTCAAACCGTAAACCGTTATCACTTACACCGGCGCGACCAACGGTCGCGGCTTTATGAAGGAATATATGATGCACGAAACACTCGAAAGACTTCTGGCCGAAGGACCCGTTGTCACGGACGGCGCCTGGGGAACCCAACTCCAGGCCCGCGGGCTGCCCGTCGGCGACTGCCCGGAGCGGTGGAACCTTGAACAGCCGGACAAGGTCCAAGAGGTCGCTCGGGCCTACGTCGATGCCGGCAGCCGGGTGATCCTGACGAACACCTTCGGCGGCAACCGCTTCATCCTCAAGCGGCACGGCCTTGCCGATAAGGTAGCCGAGGTCAATCGTGCGGCCGTCGAGATCTCCCGCAATGCGGCCGGCGAGCGGGCAAAAGTATTCGCCTCGATCGGGCCCAGCGGCGTGATGCTCATGATGGGGCAGGCCACCGAAGACGAGCTGAAAGCCGCATTTGCTGAACAAGCCGGCGCCTTGGCGGAGGGGGGCGCCGACGCCATTGTCGTCGAAACAATGGCCGATCCCGCCGAAGCGAGGTTGGCCGTGGCTGCCGCTGTCGAAACCGGGTTGCCGGTCGTTGGCTGCATGGTCTTCGGCAGCGGACCGGACGGCGACTGCACCATGATGGGAACCACGCCCGAGGAAGCCGTCGAGGCGTTCTCCGCCGCCGGAGCCGATGTGATCGGTTCCAACTGCGGCCAGGGAATTGCCGGATTCGTCAACATCTGCAAGCGTTTTCGGGCAGCAACCGACTTGCCCATCTGGATCAAGGCCAACGCCGGCCTGCCGGAAGCGGTTGACGGCCGGACCGTCTACAGGCAGACGCCCCGGCAGTTCGCCGACTTTGTGCCGGACCTGGTCGAAGCGGGGGCCGGCTTCATCGGCGGCTGTTGCGGCACCACGCCCGAGTTCATCAAGGCCGTCTGCGAAAAACTGAAGCGATGAGCAGTTTCAGCAGCCCGGCTGCTTGCAGCAGCCGGGCTGCTTGGCCCTTTTTCAGGCCCATATCCATGAACTCCCGCGAACGCGTCCTTTGTGCCCTGGGCCACCGGGAACCCGACCGGGTGCCGATCGACTTCGGCGGCACCCGCCAGTCCGGCATCGCCGCGTCGACCTACCATGCCCTGAAGCAGAAGCTCGGCATCACGACGCCGACCCGGGTGTTCGACGTCTACCAGATGATCGCCGAGATCGAGCAGCCGATTCTAGATCGCTTCGGGGCCGATTGCGTGGGAATCCTGCCGAGGGTCGTGGTGTTCGGCATTGCCAACGAGAATTGGAAGCCGTGGCGGTTTCCCGACGGGCTGGAAGTGGAGGTCCCCGGCGGATTCCATCCGATTATCGACGACAGCGGCGCGATTCTGCTGAAGAACGAGCAGGGCCGGATCATCGCCAAGATGCCCAAGGGCGGGCACTATCTCGACCGGATGGAGAAGTATCCCGGCGCGTTGCATCTCGCGCCCGAGGAGATCGATGCCCCGTTGTTGACCGCCGAAGAGTGCGACCACATGGGCACCCAGGCGGAATCATACTACGAGAACACCGACAAGGCGATCATCCTCCGCGGCGGACCCGCCTACGAACTCTTCTGGGGCATGGGCACGGGCGATTTCCAAAGCTGGATGATGACCCTGGCCACTGAGCCCGACTATGTCCACGCCGTCTTCGAGAAACTGACCGAAGCATGGCTCGAAAACCTCAAGCGGACCCGCGATGCGGTGGGCGACCGGATTCACGTCTACCAGTTCAACGACGACCTGGGCACGCAGGACGCCCCGTTTCTTTCGGTCGCCATGTTCCGCGAGCTGATTATGCCCTACTACAAGCGCGGGCTCGACTGGATCCACGAGAACACCCCGTGGAAGGTCTTCATGCACTGCGATGGGGCGATCTATCCGCTGCTCCCCTCGCTGGCCGAAATGGGCATCGACATCCTCAATCCGCTGCAAACGACCGCCAAGGGGATGGCCCCGGCCAAGATCAAGGCCGAGTTCGGCGACCGGCTTTCCTTCTGGGGTGCGGCCTGCGACTGCCAGGGGACGCTCGCGTTTGGCACGCCGGAAGACGTTGCCAAGGAGGTCGAGCAGAACGTCCGAATTCTGGCCCCCGGCGGCGGCTACGTATTAGCCTCCGTCCACAACATCCAATCCGGCGTCCCGCCGGAAAACGTCATCGCCCTGTTCGAAACGACGTTGGCGGCGGGACGTTATTGTGGGTAGCAAAGCCCCGGCGAGGCAAGAGTTGCACAACATGTCAGCCGCAATGTGCCTAGCACGCGGGCACATCCGGTGACGTTCTCTTGCAGAAACAACAAATCTCTTCATTGAGAATCCCCCAAGTCTCTTGTTGTCAAAGGAGTTTCATCAACGCGGGCCACTCGTGCCGCAGGAATTGGCATATGGTTTGCACTCCTGCTTTGACTGCTTAGGAACGCTGATTCTCTGAGAAGCACCGGAAGGGTGTTGATTCACATTGGAGAGATTATGCGCACGCTGGTCCGAATCGGCTTAGCCCTGTGGATGGCAGGTTGGATTCTCGCTGTAACCGCCATGGCTGAAGTGACCGAGTCGGAAGAACTTGGCGCCGCTGCGGCCGAGGAGGTCGAACCTGCTATCGACACCGGCGATAACGCCTGGATGCTGACCTCATCCGCGCTGGTCTTGATGATGACCGCCCCGGGGCTCGCGTTATTCTACGGTGGGTTGGTTCGGAAGAAGAATGTTTTGGGCCTAATGATGCAGTGCGTGTTCCTGATGGGGCTGATGACCATCATTTGGGCACTATGGGGATATACTCTCTCGTTCGGCGGCGACGGGGCCTGGATCGGCAGCGACGAATTCCTCTGCATGCAGAACGTGCAGTCGCAGTGGAAGGACGGCGCACCGGACGTGCCGATGGAAGGAACCATTCCCCGGCTGACGCACATGCTCTTCCAAGGGATGTTCTTCATTATTACCCCGGCGTTGATTTGCGGGGCATTTGCCGAGCGGATGAAGTTTTCGACCATGGTCGTCTTCATGATTCTATGGGGCACGCTGGTGTATTGCCCGTTGTGCCACTGGGTCTGGGACGGCGGGATCCTGGCTTTCGGCAGCAGTTCCGCATCGTCGATAGGCCGCGGCGGGGCGCTCGATTTCGCCGGCGGTACCGTTGTGCACATCAGCTCCGGAGTATCGGCCTTGATATGCGCTTTGCTCATCGGAAAACGATTGGGGTTCGGCAGCGAGCCGATGCCGCCGCACAACATGACGTATACGGCCATCGGGGCCGCGATGCTCTGGGTCGGCTGGTTCGGATTCAACGCGGGAAGCGCCCTGGCGGCCGACGGCATTGCGGCCAGTGCGTTCGCCGTCACCCACTTCGGCGCCGCGGCAGGGGCCTTGGCGTGGGCCGCTATGGAGTGGATCAAGCGGGGCAAGCCGAGTGTGTTGGGCGCCTGTTCGGGGCTAGTGGCCGGGTTGGTTTGCGTCACGCCAGCCGCCGGCTTCGTCCAACCGATGTCCGGGATCATCATGGGGCTGGCAGCCGGCGTGGTCTGCTTCTTTGCCTGCACGACAATCAAGAACAAGTTCGGTTATGACGACTCTCTCGATGCTTTTGGAGTACACGGCATGGGTGGGACGTTAGGGGCCGTGCTGACGGGGGTATTTGCCACTCGGGCGGTCAGCGATATGGCCGACGGCGCGCCACTCGGGCTGATCGAGGGTGGCACGATCATCACCGGGCAGATTGCCGCCGTTGCCATAACCTGGGTGCTTGCAGTCGTCGTCACGTTCATTCTGTTGAAGGTCCTTGACGTGACGATGGGGCTGAGGGTGCCCGAAAGCGAGGAGATCGAAGGGCTCGACCTGAGCCAGCACGGTGAAGAAGGTTATATCTTTATCTGATCCGGAGAGGTACCCAAGCGGAGAAGACGGGAACTGATATCGCCAGGCACGCGAGGAGGCCGGCCAATGCAGAAAATAGAAGCGATCATCCGTGACTTTAAAATCGAGGTCGTCAAGGACGCGCTCGCCACCCAGGGTGTCCGGGGATTGACCGTCACGGAGGTCCGCGGGTTCGGACGTCAAAAGGGACATACGGAGACGTATCGCGGCGCCGAGTACGAAGTCGAATTCATGCCCAAGATCAAGATCGAAATCGTCGTACCGGCCGAACGTACTCAAGCCATCGTCGACACGATTATTCAAGCGGCCAAGACAGGGCAAACCGGCGACGGTAAGATCTTCGTCAGCGATTTGGCAGAAGCCATACGCATTCGCACGGGTGAGACGGGGAAAGACGCCATCTAATCGTGCAGCCGAGCCATGCCCCAACTCCACCCCAACCTCGTAGACGCCAGGGAGCGGTTGGCGGCGGGATACGAGCAATTCAAGCAGGGTCACAATAACGGCACGTCGGGTGTGGACCTGTGTGCAGAAATCACGGAACTGCGTGACACGATCGTCACAGAACTGCTCCACTCGGCGCTGGCTGACCTGGGCGAGGATAGTCGGGAGGGGCTGCTTGCGCACATTGCCTTGGTGGCGCACGGCGGTTACGGGCGTTGCGATCTCGCACCGCTGAGCGATATCGACCTGATGATCCTGCACGACGACGCCGTGAAGCGGCGCGTCGTCCCGCTGGCCGAGCAGCTTCTGCGCGACCTCTTCGACACGACCCTTGTCGTGGGCCACAGCGTCCGCACGCCGGGCGATGCCTGCTGGCTGGCGCTCGAGGATCCGGTGATCTGCACCTCACTGATCGAGTCTCGCTTGCTGGCCGGCGACGCGGCGCTCTTTGAGCAGTTCCAAAAGCAGTTCTGCCGTCAGTACCGGCAACGATGCCGCCAACTGATCGGCGCCGTCGTCAAGGCCCGCCGTGACGAGCGCCACCGCTTTGGTGATACGGTCTTTCTGCTCCAGCCGAATGTGAAACGGTCGCCGGGGGGGCTGCGCGACTTGCAGTTGCTTCGATGGGTCGGTCTCATGCGCTACGGTCTGAACGATCCCGATCAGCTCCGCGCCGCAGACGTCCTCTCCGAAGAAGACGCTACTATCGTTGAAGCGGCCCGCGAGTTCCTGCTGCGGCTTCGCAACGAGCTGCACTTCCACAGCGGGCGTGCCGACGACGTGCTCGACCGTGGCACGCAGGTTCGCATTGCCCGACTTCGGCAGTATCCGGAGGACGGGGGCCTGCTGCCGGTTGAACAGTTTATGCGGGACTACTTCCGTCATACGGGCGGGGTCAGCCACGTTGTCCACCGGTTTGTCGCCAACGCCGAAAGTCGCGACCGGCTTGCACGGATGGCATCAGCCGTGTTCGGACATCGCGTCGAGGGTGGCATTCGTGTGGGGATAACGGGTATCATTCTCACGCAGCAAGGATTGGCGTCGCTGCGCGGAAACCTGGTCGAGATCATGCGGCTGGTCGGCCTTTCGAACCTCTACGACAAGCCGATCGCCCCGGCCACGTGGGAGGTAGTCCGCCGCGAAGCGGCTCGGCTTCCCGAGATACTCTCGGCGGAAGCCTGTCGCCGGTTTCTCTCGCTGTTGGCCCATCCCGCGCGACTGGGATCGCTGCTCCGCGATCTTCATGACATCGGGATCCTTCGGCGGTTCGTGCCGGAGTTCGAGCACGCCCGCGGGCTACTGCAGTTCAATCAATATCACCAGTACACGGTCGACGAGCATTGCCTCCGGTCGGTGGAGGCGGCCGCAGAAATCGGCGGCGACGAAGGTCCTTTGGGGCGGGCATTCGACCGTATCCAACAGAAGTACGTGCTGCACCTCGCGCTGCTGATCCACGACCTGGGGAAGGGGTCTGAGGGAGACCATCGGCAGCTCGGCGAGCAGATTGCAGCACGGGCGGCCGCACGGCTGGGGATGCCGCCTTGCGAAGCCGAGGCCTTGAAGTTCCTGGTGCGGCACCACGACTTGATGAACCACCTCGCGTTCCGCCGCGACACGAGCGCCGAGCGGCTGGTCGTGCGATTTGCCGTGCAAGTCGGTTCGCCCGAACTGCTGCGGATACTGTTTGTCATGACGGCGGCCGATCTGGCGGCGGTGGGGCCGCGCGTCTGGGACCAGTGGAAGAGCGAGGTGCTGACGGACCTGTACTGCCGGGCAATGCAGCACCTTGCCGGCGAACCACCCGCGACCATAGACGGCCGACAATCTCAGCTTCGGCCGGAGACCGTCGTTCCCACACTGGCCCGGCTGCGGAATCTGCCCGGGGCTTCGAAGCACATCGATCGTTTGCCGCCGTCTTACCTGTTGGCAACCAAGCCGGAACAGCTAGCCGATGATCTCCGCGTGCTCTCGCAGGCAGAGTCAGGCAGGGTGATTGCGACGGCCCGCTATTGGCCTGAAACGGAGACCGTGGAGTTCACCGTTGGCGCGTCCGAGGAAGGCGTGCCGGGGATATTTCACCGGTTGACCGGCGCACTGACCGGCAAAGGGCTACAGATTCGATCCGCCGAGATCCACACGCTCAGCGGCGGCCTGGTGCTGGATCGTTTCCGGGCGCACGATCCCGACTACGCAGGCCGGCCGCCGGACGACCGGCTCGAAGAGATCAACGCAGCATTGGTCGAATCACTCCAGGCCCCCGCAGACAAAGACCCCGTTTTCCGCCGGGTCTGGCAGGCCCAGGAGCCCTTTTCCGGCGAGGCGACGACCCTGACAAGTCGAGTCCAGGTGGACAATACGACATCGGAGAAGTGCACGATTCTCGACATCTTCACCCGAGATCGTCGCGGGCTGCTCTACGTCATCACGCGGATACTTTTCGAGTTGGGATTGTCTGTTAGCCGGGCCAAAATCAGCACCTACGGGAACCAGGTGATCGATGTATTCTATGTAGTGGATAACAAGGGTTCCAAGATTACCAGCGAACCGGAGTTGGTGGCGATTCGGGAGCGGTTGCAGGAGGCCGTAGGCGGATGCGTGGAGTAGTCCGCCCTGTATCACCTCCCCAATCGTCAGAGTCCGACACGCTCGCCGTTGAAGCCTTCGGTCCGATCCTAATAGTGTTTCCTTTGGGGCTAATAGTAACGATTCTGCTCACGCGGGGCAATTGTGTGCCCCGATAACGGATACAGAAAGATTGCCAAAAATGGGCACTGCGACGGCTTCGTCAGTCTCAGGGCACCCTACACACGACTGTACGAAACGGTCACGGAGAATGGAGATCCGGATTCATGAGTGTTATGGCACTTGTAAGGATTCTGAAGCTCACAGCGGTGGGCGCCGTGGTCGTGATACTGTCCGCTGTCGCGTCGGCGGAGGAGAACCGCCCGGCAAACGGACGAGTCTATTACGCTGGCGAGGATGTACCGAGCCCGTCGCCCAGCGACTTGCCGCCGCCCCCGGTTACGGTGCAGGACTCGTTCTGGGATTCCGAGTGCGAATCCGGTTGCTGCCGATGCGACAACGGTTGCTGCGGCAACGGCTGCGGACTCGGCGATCCCTGCAAGCTCCTGCAGACCTGCTGCATGAAGGCGCACAACGTCGATGCCGGTGGTTGGGTCCAGGGCGGCTTTTACAACTACAACACGGGGATGTTCAACGACTATCCCGACAACTTCAACGTGAACCAGGTGTGGCTTTACTCCGAGAAGGCGTTGGACGCCAAATGCGGCTGGGACTGGGGGTACCGGGTCGACTACGTCTACGGCACCGACGCCCCGGATACCCAGTCCTTTGGCAACCAGTTGAACACGTACGACTTCGGTTGGTTTAACGGAGCGTTTTACGGGCATGCTGTTCCGCAGTTGTACGGCGAGGTGGGCTACGGCGACCTCTCGGTCAAACTTGGCCACTTCTACACGATTATTGGGTATGAAGTGGTCGCGGCACCGGACAACTTTTTCTATTCGCACGCCTTCACGATGTATTACGCAGAGCCGTTTACCCACAGCGGTTTTCTGGCCACGTATGAAGCTAACGATCAAGTGACCTGGTACGGAGGCTGGAGTGCGGGATATGATACGGGTTTCGACCGGTTCGAGGGCGACATCTTCCTGGGCGGCTTTAGCGTCGGGTTGGGTGAAAACGTTACCGCGACGTACGCATGCACGGTTGGCCGACTGGGGTTCGGCACTAATTTGTCGGGATATTCACACAGCGTTGTAGTGGACGTTCAGTTGAGCGAGAAATTGAACTACGTGTTTCAGAGCGACTACATCAACTATGACGGCATCGTCACCCATCCAGCCTCGCTTATGGGCCTTCCACTGGATCCGGTTTTGCTGTATCGCTACGGCGTAAACAACTACCTGTTCTACGAAATCAACGAGCGTCTCAAGGCGGGGATTCGCCTTGAATGGTTCAACGTCGAAGAGGATCCCCAAGGCGACCGTTCCGATCTCTACGAAGTAACCTTCGGCTTCAACTACCGGCCGCACGCCAACTTCGTCATTCGCCCCGAGTTGCGTTGGGAACAAGACAACGATGGTTTTACCGTCGACCCGGCGCGGAACAATCAAGTAGGGTTTGGGATGGACATGATTCTGATGTTCTGACCTCCAGGTGACGAAAACCGGCGGAATCCGCCGCGTTTGGCCCCCTTGAGGCATCCGGCTACGGATGATACACTTTGGGAGAGCCTGTTTCTTCCCCCGGAGTCGATCCGCCGTGAAACTCATTATCGCCGTCATCCAGCCGAACCGTCTCGAGGCCGTCAAGGCGGCCCTGGCCGACGTGGAAGTCTTCCGACTGACCGTTACGGACGTCCAGGGGTTCGGGCGGCAACGGGGCCAGACGGAGGTCTACCGGGGCCACGAGTTCACGGTCAACCTGCTGCGGAAGGTCCAGTTGATGATCGCCGTGAACGAGGAATTCCTCGAGCCGACGATCGAGGCCATCACCACCGCCGGCCGCACCGGTCCCGAAGGGCAAATCGGCGACGGCAAGATTTTCGTCCTTCCCCTGGAGGACTGCATCCGCATCCGGACGGGTGAACGCGGCTCCGACGCGATCTGATTTTGGACTCTCAACTCTCCTCGTCCCACTCGTCATACGGACTCTGTTTGCGGGGCATGTACTTGCACAAGAGGATCCCGCCGAAATAGAGAACGGTCAGCGGAATGGCCATCAGGATCATGCTCGTCGGATCGGCCGGCGTGAGAAACATCGCCAGGACAAAGATCACGAGGATCGCAACCCGCCACTTCGACAGATACGCCTGAACGTCGAAGATTCCGATCCGCTCCAGGAAAAGCATTACCAGCGGCAGTTGGAAACTGATCCCGAACCCCAGCGGCAAGATCAGGACGAAGCTGAGCCATTCGCTGATCCGCAGGTCGGGGTCGATACCCAGCACCTCGTTGAATGTCAGCAGAAACTGCAAGACCGGCTTGAAAACGAGGAAGAAGGCCACCGAGGCGCCGGCGAGAAAAAGCCCCAGGCTAAATGGCAAGAAAACGTGGACGTAGTGTTTTTCGTGGGGATATAGCCCGGCGGCCACGAAGCTCCAAATCTGGTAAAAAATATAGGGACTTGCGATCAAAACGCCCGCGACTAACGCCGCCTTGATCCAAATCACAAACGCCTCGTGCGCGTTGAGGCTCGTGACTTTGACGTCCTCCCTGACCGGATACCACAACGTCATCGGGACCAGGTTGTCCTTGCGGATCAGGTGGACTTCCGGGGGCGCAGTCACGGCACCGTCGTCCACGCTGTCGTTTGTACGGTTGTCCGTACGGTTGTCTGCGGGTTTTGGTTGTTCCGGTTGAATGTGGCGCAACTCCGCCGGATCGACATAGTATTCCTTGGCGAGCAGATGGTCCTTCTTAACGAGATCCGCGTACTGCGCCAGATCACCCGGCGGCAGGGCCCCGTCTGCCTGGAGTTGCTCCAGACGCGATATCGTTTGCCTTTCCCGATAACTCGTAAGTGCCTGCTCTAACGGCAATTGAATGAATTGGACCACGTACTTCGCAATGAACAACCCTATCACGAACCCCACAACCAGCCCGATCAAAGCCTTGAACAGACACGTCCGCAACTCCTCCAGGTGCTCGCCGAAGGTCATCGTCGTCTCTTTGAACAGATCCTTTGTCTTTTGGTCGACCATCTGGAAATCAAAGGGGATTGGTTGGTGGGACCTGTTTGTTGTTTGTCTCAGCGTGAAACACTCTATAATAGCTCCGAAGAACCATCCCGGCAACGAACTCCCCTCCTTCATCTTGGATGTTGGGGCACATGACATGACTGAAGCACTCTACCCGCTGCGTTTTCGACCCATCCTCAGACAGTATATTTGGGGGGGGAGACGGCTTGGGACCGTGCTCGGCAAGGAACTCGGCCCCGAGCCGAATTACGCCGAGAGCTGGGAAATCTGCGACCACGGAGCGGATCAGAGCACCGTCGCCGCCGGACGGCTCGTGGGGACCACGCTCCACGATCTCGTGACGCGGCAAGGGCCGGCACTCCTCGGGCGGCACCATCCCTTGAGCCGATTTCCCCTGTTGCTGAAGTTCCTCGATGCCGCCCGGACCCTCTCCGTCCAGGTCCATCCCGATGACGCAAGGGCCGCTCGGCTCGACCCTCCCGATCTCGGAAAGACCGAGGCCTGGGTGGTCCTGGCTGCCGAACCGGGCGGGACCATCTACGCGGGCTTGAAGCCGGGCATCGACCGCCAGACGTTGGCCGACGCGATTCGAGCGGGAAACTGCGAGGATGCCCTGCACCAGTTCCAGCCGGAGGTGGGCGACTGCGTCTTCATTCCCGCCGGCACGGTTCACGCCCTGGGCGAAGGGCTCCTGGTCGCCGAGATCCAACAGGCCAGCGACACGACGTATCGGCTCTTCGACTGGAACCGTCTTGGAGCCGACGGAAAGCCGCGCCCGCTGCACGTCGAAGCGGGACTCGAAGCGATCGATTTCGACCGCGGACCCGGTGGACCGCAACAGCCGAAGCCGACCGAGCGGCCGGCTGTCATCCGGTTGGTCGAGAGCGACAAGTTCGTGCTCGACCGCTGGGAATTTGAGCAGCCGCAGACAGCCGGCGGCGACGACCGATTTCACATCGTCTCGGTGCTCGAGGGTTCGCTAGAGGTGCAGGGCGACCCGGCATCCACCCCCCTGCCCCGCGGCGGGACGATCCTGCTGCCGGCGGAGATTGGCGAAGTGCAACTGGCGCCGCAGGATAAGACGATCCTCCTGGATGCGTATCTGCCGTAAGGACGGCAATAGTGTGCCACTGGACCCCCCGGGTCAAGGGGTCGGTTTCCGGGTGCGTTGAGCCGTGGCCCGTCGGACGTCGCGAATTCATGCACGTAAATGCCTGTTTTTGCGATATTTCGCGCGGGTGGCCCATTTTCCTCTTGATATGGGACCGCGAATATGATATACCCATGTTCACTTCTGTACTGAAATCGGCCACCGCGCTCACCGCGGGCGTGACCGATTCCGAGGACTTTGGAAAAGAGATTCAAAGCGGTTGCAGGACTAGATTTGCGACTTGCGGTTCTTAAGGGTTTTTCACTATGGACACGAAGCGACTTTGCCACGTTCGGACCCGCAGCCGACGGAACAACTGGAGCCAAATCCGGAGCGTGTTGAGATCCGAGGATATACTCGTTGGACTCCGCGTCTCTTCGGGCACCCGAGTTCAAGTGGAGCCGATTTGTTGGGAACGGTATTGGTCAGAGACCGGATGCCGATTGCCACCCGATCTAGGAGGGCGTCTGGAGACGCTACGTTCAAGTCGTCGCAAGTACATCCAAACGAGATTCGACTTGAGTTATGCAGCGCCCTTCTGCCATGCCTACTTTTCATTTCTCCGAGTTGCCCTTGATCGCGTTCTCACCGGACACGCGCCTCCTGCGTTGCTCCACGCGACTCTCGGACTTGAATGCGCTGCGGTGGGCTGGACTGCACACCCAAGTCGCTTAGCTGCGGCGACGTGTCCGATCAAGAACCCGGTCTACCTGCTGGCCAAGTTGCGAGAGCCCCGGGCATACGAGGACCCGAAGTTCCTTCCCTTGATTGCACCCTTCTATCGTTCGGAGTCGAGTCGCGTCCCGGTTTCGTTGTTCTATCACTACCGGCAAGTCGCAGTGGGAGAACCGGCTCGGATTCGCGTCCTGCTTTACCCGCCGGTGGCAATTGATGACAGGCCGGAAGCCTTTCGGTGCATTCAAGCCTTGGCTGGGGGACTTGCACGCAAGCACGACACCCGGGCGGTCCAGCGTTCCAGACGGATTTGCGATCTGGCGGTCGGTCCGTTTCTGGAGCGGTTTGTGCGGCATCCGGACTGGAACGGCGGAGCGGAGGTTCGAATTGCGGACTTGGGGGCCGGTACCGGCGATCTCGCCCGAAACCTAATTGAGCGCTTGGCGACACGTTTTCCCACCATAGCCGAAGGTCGTCTGTTCGCATGGACATTGGTGGACGTCGGGTTCCGGAACGCGAAGCGGCATGCTCATCACTGGCCTTTCTTTCAGAAACTGGCCAGCTTGAGGTGTCGGCGATCAGATTATGTCTCGTGGATACACTCCCAAGAACCAGGTAGCACCGGAAAACCCTTTCATGTCATTCTGATGTGTCGGCTGCTTAACAACGCAAGTCGGTTCGGGATTGACTGGGTGGACGCCTACCACCAAGTGCGGAAGCTCTCCGGCGGGGCACTGACCTTTCGGAAATGGAAAGCCGGTACATACCTGCCGCATGTCGCCTTGACACCGGGTGCTGCGAATACAAAAAATCTGCTCGCGTCGAACGCCAGTCTGCGTTTGCGTCGAGGAACAACTTTCCGGCAGTTGTCACTGAGCGACTACTTCCGGGGGCTGTACTTCTTGACTGAAGAAACTCAGCCTCCCGACGCCGGACCCGAAGCCGTATTCTTCCCGATCCGGCAATTCAGCGATTCGGCGCTGCTAATGCCCGATGGCAGCAGTGTTCTCGAGAAGTTGTGCCTGCTGGCGGATGCTGTTATTATTGAAGACGTCGATCTGGATGCTCGGGCATTGCGACGACATCTGGAAGCACGAAACCTTACCCATCTTGCAGCGACGGACGCCACAAATCGGTGCAAGATGCGCACGGCCAAGCTCCTTTGCGTTTCCGAGGAAACACGAGCATCCCTGCTTCCGGGTCGCCGCATTTGGTGACGACGACAACGGATCGAAACCGTGCGAAAACAGAGATGACCTCTGGCGTCGTGAGAAGGATTGGCACTCGGTTCGATGTGACGGAGGAAAAGTCCAATGAGAGTCGTGCCGATTGAACGAAAATCAACAGTTCTCACTCGCTCGAGCCTGGCGTGTCTGGCGAATGTCGCCACGATCAATCTGACGGCCGGGTGTGCCCATCGCTGTGTCTACTGCTATACGCGTGGTTACGCAAATTCGCCTCGGGAAGGGGCGATTCACTTGTACGCGAACACCGCCGCCAAGCTGCGGGAAGAACTGAAACGCAAGCGCCGACTGCCTCAAACCGTTTACTTCAGTCCTTCGAGCGACCTGTTTCAGCCGGTGCCGGCCGTGCTGGAGTTGGCCCTGGAAACGCTGGGGATCCTTTTCGAGTGGCGAGTGGGCGTGACATTTCTCAGCAAGGGTAGGATTCCCCGGTCACACATGGACCTCATGAAGGCAAATGCCTCGCTGGTGGAAGCTCAGGTCGGCCTGACATCGCTGGACGAACGCATCCTTGGGGCGTTTGAGCCAAACGCAGCCCCGCCACAAGTGCGCCTCGAACAGACGAAGGAGCTTGTGGACGCGGCGGTTGCGACGACCGGCCGCCTGGACCCCATCTTGCCGGGGTTGACCGATGACGAAGCCACCCTGCGCGGCGTGTGTTCCGCGTTTGCGGAGGCCGGCGTCAGCACGCTTGCCGCCAGCACGCTTTTCCTTCGCCCGGCGGTCACAGGTTCACTCATGAAGAACCTCCGTGATGAGCGGATGCGTGAGCGGCTGCTTGACGCCTTTGCTCGCGGAAACCGTCTTGCCATCCATGCCCAGGGCAGTTCAATCACCGCCCTTCCTCAGCAGTCCCGTCGTGAGATCTACGCCAAGCTCCGGTCGGAGGCGGCGGAGTTCGGGCTCGATGTGCGTGTCTGTGCCTGCAAGAATCCCGACATCGCCAGCGGCAGTTGCTACATCGCCGGGCGGCGAGCGGCCAGCCGCGAAGCCACCAGGCAGATCGGCCTTTTCTGACGGAATCAGGGCCGTTGAATACTCGCCGCGGCTACCGGCGTTTGCGGCGTTTGACGGTCTTTGTGCCGGTTTTTCTGTTGCGGGCTTTCTTGCTTGTGCGTTTGGCGGGCTTTTTCGCGGCCTTGGAAGCTTTCTTCTTAGGGGGCGCCGGCTTCGGTGTGCGGCGGCCGGTCTGGCGGATTACCCGGAAGTCCAACTCGCGGCGATCAAGATCGACCCGGGCAACGGCCACGCGAAGCCGGTCGCCTAGCCGGAAGATGTTGCCCGAACGGCGGCCGGTCAGCGTGTGCGTGCTGCGGTCGAAGTAGTAGTAGTCGTCGGTCAGTGAGTCCGCATGGATCAGACCTTCGGCCGGCAGCTCGATGCCCTGGACGAACAGGCCGTAGCTCTCGACGCCGGTAATCAGTGCGTCCATTTCTTCGCCGATCCGATCGCTGAGATAGTGAAGCAGTTTCAGCTTGATCAGTTCGCGTTCGGCCGTCTCGGCCCGGCGTTCGCGATCGGAGCAGTGCCCGCCGAGCAGGACCAGCTCTTCGTAGTGTTGCTCGGGCGGTTGTCCGGCGAGTACCGCTTCGACCAACCGGTGGATTGTCAGGTCGGGGTAACGGCGGATCGGCGAGGTGAAGTGGCAATAGCAATCGCTGGCCAGCGCGAAATGGCCTTCCTCCTCGGGGCAGTACTCCGCGCGTTGCATCGATCGCAGCGTGGCGTAGTTCACGGCGTGTTGTTCCGGCCGGCCATTGACCTTTTCCAGCAGCTTCTGCAGCGCGAAACGGTTTTCCAGGCTTCGCACCTTGATGCCCAACTCGGTGACGAACTCCGTAAGTGACTTTAGTTTTCTGGGCGTGGGCGGGGCATGGATGCGACGCAGGAATTCGATCTTCTTCCCGTGCAGCAACTCGGCGACGGCCTCGTTCGCCGCGAGCATGAACTCCTCGATCATCTGATGGCTCTCGGTGTTTTCGACGACGTGGGCGCCGGTGACACGGCCTTTGCGGTCGAGGTCGATCTTTACCTCGGGCATGGTCATTTCCAGGGCCCCCCGTTTCATGCGTCTTTTTCGCAAGATCATCGCAAGCGTGTGCATGTCGCCCAGCAAATCGTGTACCTTCGCCCCGAGCTTCTTCCGCCAGGGTTTCGGATCGTCGAGGAACCGGTCGACCTGCTCGTACGCCAACCGCTTGTTGCTCTTGATGGCCGCCGAGCACAGGTCGGTTGCCACGCGTTGTCCTTTGGCGGTGAACTCGATGATCGCGGTCTTGGTGTAGCGGACCTTGCCCGGCTGGAGGCTGGCGAGGCTGTTGGAAATCACCTCCGGCAGCATGGGCAACACGCGGTCGGGCAGGTAGATGCTGGTTGCCCGCTCCCGGGCCACGCGGTCGAGCGCCGTGGCGGGCCGCACGAAATGTGAGACGTCGGCAATGTGAACGCCGAGCCGCCGGTGGCCGTTCTCCAGTCGCTCAAGCGAGATCGCGTCGTCGAAATCCCTCGCGTCGATCGGGTCGATCGTCAACACGGTTTCGCGGGTCAGGTCGACTCGTCCTTCGCCGATCGATTCATCAAACTCCTCGGCGGCGTCGCGGGCCTCTTGCAGCACGTCTTTCGGGAACGCGTCGGGCAGATCGTATTCCCGCATGATCGAGAGGGTATCGACGCCCGGCTTGCCTCGCGGGCCAAGGACCTCGGTGATGACGCCTTCGCCTTCCTGAAGCGGCGACGGGAAACGGACCATCTCGAAGACGACCTTATCTTCCGGCCGGGCGCCCTTCGCGCCGGGATCGCCGACATGGATCGGCCGGGCGAAGAGATTCCCATCGACTCGGACGAACGAGACCCCGCCCGCCTCGAAATAGGTCCCGACGAACTGGTGTGTCTGCCGTTCGATGATCTCGACGATTTCGCCCCGGGGGCCGGGGTCTTGCGGGCGCTGCTTCAGCAGTCGCACGACCACCACGTCGCCGGTTGCCGCGTCGCTGGTTTTCTTGGCGGGGATGTAGATGTCTTTCGCCTCCGGTGCCTCCGGCGCGTCTGCGTCAGCCGGCGCTGGTACGGCGGGGACGCTCTGCCGGACGAAACCGTAGCCCTTTTCCGTCCGTTGAAAACGCCCAACCACACGACCGCTCTTGGGTTTGGACGGATCGGCCTCCATCACGAGGCGGCCCGACCCATAATCCAACAGCCCCCGGCGGACGAGCTGCTTGACGGCCTTTTTCACGTCGGCCGCCCGGTCCTTGGGCACGTGCAGGTTCTTGGCAAGCACCCGGGCCTTGACGGGTTGGTAACCCTTACGGCGGACGTGTTCGAGGATTTGTTGTTCGATATCTTGCATGGGGCTGAAGCTCGAAATCCGAATTTCGAAATCCGAAACAAATTCGAAATGCGAATAGAGAATGTTTCAAACGGGGGCTATCGACGTTTCGGATTTCTGATTTGAGATTTCGTATTTGTTTCGTATTTCGGATTTGGAATTTCGAATCGCGCGCCCACTACTGTTCACTGTCTGCCGTCCTCTGTCCGCTACCCTTAAACAGCTTCCGCCCGAGGTTCGTGTGATAGTGAGTCCACGGGCTGTCGACGTTCGGGTCGTCGTCCATTAATTGCCCGAAGGCGTTGATCTTCGCATCGAGATGGTCGAGGCACCAAAGGGCGAGCGCTTCGAGGGTCATGGGCAGTTTCGGGCTGCCGAACTGGTAGTCGCCGTGGTGGCTCAGGAGCATGTGCTTCAGCCGGAGGACGGTTTCGGTGGGGATCGGTTCGCCGGAGAGCTTCTCGGCCTCGGCCACTTTCGCATTGAGCAGCTCGACCACCATGACCACGTGGCCGATCAACTGGCCTTCGTCGGTATAGCTCATGTCGCGGTCATAGCTCAACTCGTCGACCTTGCCCATGTCGTGCAGGAAGGCGCCCGTCAGGAGCAGGTCGCGGTCGATCTGGGGATAGCACGGGGCGATCTTCAAGGCGACTTCCATCAGGTTGACGACGTGCTCCAACAGCCCGCCCTGGTAGGCGTGATGATGCTTCACTCCGGCCGGCGCCCGGGCGAACTTCGCCATCAGGGCCTCGTCCATCAAGAAACACTCGGCCAGGGTCCGCAAACAGTGATCGGACATGCCGCGGAGCATCTCGCCCACCCGCAGCATGAGCTTGTCGACCTCGATTGCCGGGACGGGGATGAACTGCTCTTCGTCGACTTGCGACGGATCGACCCTTTGAATCCGGGTGGCGATGACCTGCATGGCCCCCTGGAACAGTTGGGCCGTACCCTCAACGCGCACGTAGTCGCTGTTGTCGAACGACTGGTAGACCTTGTCCGTGGCATTCCACAACCGGGCGGAGATCGATCCGGTCCGGTCGGAGAGATTCACCTGGAGATAGAGGTTTCCGCTTCGATTTGGTCGGAGCTGCTTGTCGCTGGCAACGAAGACCTCGTCGATTGTCTCCTGGTGAGCGAGTTGTTTGGCGTAGCGTCGCGACATGGAGGGACTTTCTGTGAAGGGCTGTTGGGGCGAGCGGGGATTACGACGGCGCTCAATTCTAGGGTCTGGGGAAATCCTCCACAAGGGGGAGTGGGAGAATTGCGAATTGCGAATTCGGAATTCGTCATTCGTGATTCCGTATTTCCGACTTCCCCTTGCCCCGATTGTCCCATTCCGCGTAGAATACTCGTTTTCCGCCGCCCGAAGCGAACGATTGATTGCAGTTTCGTTCCCAAGCTCCGGCTTGGAACGTGCCTTTGGCAAGCTTGACTTCTGCAAAAATAGACTGACGTTTTGGAAATCGGTTCCCAAGCCGGAGCTTGGGAACCAGCCGTTGACCGGATTTTATCCCCAGTCCCTAATCCCCAGCCCCTAACCCCTGCCCCGTAGCCCCATGCTCTGGACCAAGACTTTCATCCCCACCTTGAAGGAAACGCCCGAAGGGGCCGAAATCCCCAGCCATATCCTCATGCTCCGCGCGGGGCTCGTCAGCCAGGTGATGGCCGGGGCCTATACGTACCTGCCGCTGGGGCTCCGCTCGCTGCGGAAGGCCGCACAGATCGTCCGCGAGGAAATGGACGCCGCCGGGGCTATCGAAATGGCCATGCCCTGCATGTCGCCGCGAGGGCTCTGGGAGCAGACCGGACGCGTCGAGGCCTTCGGCGAGGTGCTGGTCCAGTTGAGCCTCTATCGCCGGGGACACAAGGTGCCCATTGTGCTGGGCCCGACGCACGAGGAAATCATCACCGAGCTGATCTCGCGCCACATCTCCAGCTACCGGCAGATGCCGATCACGCTGTACCAGATCACCGAGAAGTTCCGCAACGAGGAGCGGCCGCGGTTCGGCGTCCTGCGCACGAGCGAGTTCCTGATGAAAGACGCCTACAGCTTCGACACGTCGATCGAGTCGCTGGGCCAAAGCTACCAGGCGATGTACGACGCCTACTGCCGGATCTTCGACCGGTGCTCGCTCGACTACCTGGCGGTCGAGGCCGAGAGCGGGCCGATCGGCGGCGACGCCAGCCACGAGTTCATGGTCCCCGCCGAAAACGGCGAGGATTCCATTCTGCACTGTACGGCGTGCGGCTACGCGGCCAACCAGGAAAAGGCCGAGATCGGCCCGATCGATACTGTGCGGCCTGACGTCGAGCTTCAGCAGCTTAAGAAGGTTGACACGCCCGGCGCCAGCACGATCGAGCAGGTCAGCGAATTCCTGAAGTGCAGGCCGCAGGACCTGATCAAGACGCTCATCTACGTCGCCGACGGCAAACCGATCGCTGCCTTGATCCGTGGCGACCACGACGCGAACGAGGGCAAAATCCGCCGGGCGGTCGGGGCCGAGTCGCTCGAGCTGGCCCCGCCCGACGTGATTGAAGAGGTCACCGGGGCGCCGGTCGGCTTTGCCGGGCCGGTCGGCATGGCGAAGAAGATTCCGATTTGGGTCGATCGCGCGATCGAGGCGGTGGTCAACGCGGTGACCGGGGCCAACGCGGCCGACGCGCACCTCACCGGTGTGAACCCCGGCCGCGATTTCGAGCCGGACCACGTCGCCGATCTCCGCGTGGCGCTCGACGGCGATCCCTGCCCCCGCTGTAGCTCGCGGCTTTCTCTGCGGCACGCCATCGAGGGCGGCCACGTCTTCAAGCTCGGCACGAAATACTCCGAGGCCCTTGGCGCGATGTTCCTCGACGATCAGGAGAAGCAGCACCCGATCATCATGGGCTGCTACGGAATCGGCGTGAATCGCCTGTTGGCCGGAGTGATCGAAACCAGTCACGACAAGCACGGCATCATCTGGCCGGTCGCCCTGGCCCCTTACGAGGTCTTACTCGTGCCGATGAAGGTCAATGACGAAAAGATGATGGGCATTGCCAACCGCTTGCACGACGAGCTGGCCGCCGCCGGCGTCGAGGTCCTCATGGACGACCGCGACGCCCGGGCGGGCGTCAAGTTTAACGACGCCGACCTGATCGGCATACCGCTCCGCGTCGTGATCGGACCCCGCGGGCTGAAGGACAATAAGCTCGAGGTCAAGTGGCGCTGGCAGAAAGAGCCCGAAATGATCGAGCTGGCCACGGCCGTCGAGACCATGGCCGGGTGGATTGGCGAAGAGCGGAAAGACGGGAATCGGTTTCGCGAGCGGGAGTAGGAAACTCGAAATTCGAATCTCGAAATCCGAAACAAATACGAATTCTTAAATCAGAAATCCAAAACGTCGATGTTCACGTTTCCTCCTGTTTGAGACATTCGGTATTCGGATTTCGAATTTGTTTCGAATTTTGAGCTTCGGATTTTGGATTTATTCGACGCTAGTCAATACCATGGAACTCCTCACAGCCCTCCTGACCGCACTGTTCTTCTGGATATTCGTCTACTACTGCCTGACTGACAGTCTCCGGCGGGCAAGGCAAGCGGCGGGACGCCCGCTGCTTGTGGTGAAGTGTCCACGTTGGCTGGGGTACTTCAATCGGGTTTCCGTTGTTCTTTCGGCGGTCGTTGCGTTGGGTATATTGGTTATCATGCCGCGTGATATCCCTCCCTTCCCCGGCTCCGGCTTCTTGCTGGCAATGATGATATTCAGTGTTTTCATGTTGGTATTCGCAAGTGCCCTGGTGACGCAGCTACTCTTGACCGTTCTTGAACTACACGAACGTGGCATCATACGGTACTGCAGTCGTCGGACTATTCTTCCGTGGAAAGGCATCAATTACTGCGAGTGGACAGCGAAGCCGGGAACACTCCGCATCCGACGTCACCGGAAATGGTTCTCCGAGAGGTATCGCATCGACCCGGAACAAATGCGCGAGGTCACGGCCGTTCTGGTCAAGCACGTTGAAGTCCGCGACGCGACGGGCACAATCCCCGAGGACGAACTGCGGCGGCCCGAAGCGGCATCCGAATCCTCCGGTGAACCGGCCGAGGCGGCACCCGCCCGATTCCAATTCACCCTGACTGCCCTGTTCTTGCTGCTGCTCGTGGCCAGTGCGGCGTTCAGTTGGTTTGGAATCCGCTACCGGCGGGATCAGTGCCAAACGGATGCCCTGGTGCGGCTCTGCCGGTTTAAGCCGGCGATTTCCTGGTCCTTGTTGGGTTCTCTGCAACTCGACTTCTCACAGTGCGTGAAGAGGCCAGCCGATGCGGACCTGGCCGACCTGGCGCACTTCTACGAACTCGGCACGCTCGATCTCTCCGGGTGTCCGGTTACCGACGAAGGGCTTGCACACATCGAGCATCTCACCGGATTGGGTTCTCTGAATCTGCAAGGAACTCAGATAACCGGTACAGGGCTCAAGCACCTTGAGAATCTGTCCGGGCTTTGGGGGTTGACTCTGCGAAACACGGCCGTTACCGATGCGGGGTTGAAATACCTGCACAGACTGTCCCGCTTGGGGTACATTGATCTTTCCAACACAGCGGTAACCCCTGCCGGCGTTGCAGAGCTTCAACGGGCACTGCCGGACGCTACCATAATACACGATTGAGTAGTCGAACATCGCAACTTGCTCGCGGATTCCATGGAGAACAGCTATGAGATCTATCACACCTGTAATCCTTTGTATCTCGTCTGTTGCGGTGTTGATCAGCGCAACCGTCTTGGCCGAGACGCCGAAGTGTCCTTTGCCGGGGCAATGGAAGCTGATCGCCGAGTTCAGCGATGAATTCGACGGCGACAAGTTGGATCCCGAGAAGTGGCATCCGAACAATCCGACGTGGAAAGGCCGCCAGCCGGGGTTCTTTTCGAAGAAGAACGTTACGGTAAGCGACGGCAAGCTGCACCTGACCGCGCGAAAAGAGGATCTGCCGAATCTGCCCAAGGGGTACCATACCTTCACCACGGCGGCCGTCCGCAGCAAGGCCCGGGTTCTGTACGGCTATTTCGAGATCAAGTGCCGGCCGATGGACTCCCGGGCGTCGAGTGCGTTCTGGTTTTACGACCAGTTGCCCGATTGGTGGACGGAGATCGACATGTTCGAGATCTGCGGCGGCGGCGACCCGAAGCGGGAAAAGATCGTCTACATGAACGCCCATGTGTTCCAAACGCCCGAAGACGGCAAGAAGCATTGGAACAAAGGCGGCCAGTGGACCGCCCCGTTCCGGTTGGCCGACGATTTCCACACCTACGGGCTCGAGTGGACCAAGGACGAGCTGAAATACTACGTCGACGGCCGTGTCGTCCGAACGATGAAGAACACCCACTGGCACCAGCCGCTGACGATGAACTTCGACAGCGAGACGATGCCTGACTGGTACGGGTTGCCGAAGGCGGAGAATCTGCCGTCGACGTTTAGTATCGAGTACGTTCGGTCGTGGCGGAGGAAGTAGAAATCCGAAATCCGAATTTCGAAATCCGAAACAAATTCGAAATGCGAATTGGGAATGTCTTAAACGGTTTGGGTCAACCGCTCTTCTGGAGGATGGCACCGAAGATCTTCATGAGTTCGGTGCTTTCTTGTGCTAGGCCGTTGCGTTTTCTGTCGAGCTCTGCATCGTTGCCGGTTTCGAGTAGACGCAGCCAGTAGCCGCTTTCTTTGGCTTCCTTGCGTGAAATCTTGATTCGCATCCGAAAGTCCTTCTTGCTGAGCGACTCGTTTGCCTCGATGTAGTTTGCACCAACCGAACCGGACGATCTGACTAATTGTTTCACGTCTTCCTTGTTACAGACAGTCTGCGGCAATTTCTTAACGAACGCCCGCACGCTCTTGGCGAACTCGAACGTCCGCTTCTCCAGGTCGTACTTCTTGTGATCGGATTCACTCATGAGTGTCCCGGTTTTGAATTTCTGATTTCGGGATTCGTATTTGTTTCGGATTTCGAGCTTCGGATTTCGAGTTTCTTCCTCGCTACTGAAGCTCTCCCGGCCCCACACCGCCGGGGGCTTGCCAGGGGACGCTCTTGCAGGCTTTGATGTGTTCGTCCAGTGCTTTCTTCAGCCGGTTGAAGATTTCCGGGTGTTCTTTGGCCTGGTCGGTCTTTTCACTGATGTCCTCCTTGATGTTGAAAAGCTGATACGGCTGGCCGGGGGCGTTTTGCAGCAGTTTCCAGTCGCCGTGGCGGGCGGCGTAGTAGGGCTTGCCGTTGTAGCGGCGGCCGCCTTCCAGGCGGACCCAGAAGAGATAGCGGTCCTCGGGCGGCTGCGGTTTGCCGAGCAGCGTGGGCAGGATGCTGATGCCTTCGATCTTCTTGTCGAATTTCGCGCCGGCGGCCTCGCAGATGGTCGGGAACAGGTCCATGGTCATCGCCACGCGGTCGCTCTGGCTGCCCGGCTTGATGTGTCCGGGCCAGACGGCGCACATCGGCTCGCGGATGCCGCCCTCGAACATGTCTTGCTTGCCGCCGCGGAGGATGCCGTTGCTGGCGCCGTGGTAGCCGGCGCCGCCGTTGTCGCTGGTGAAGAAGATCAGCGTGTTGTCGGCCTTGCCCGAGGTCTTCAGCGCGGCCATGACCCGTCCAACACCGTCGTCAAGGTGTTCGACGAACGCGGCGAACTTCGCCCGTTTCATCGGCACGTCGGGGTGCTTCTTGCGATACCGTTCGAGCCACTCCTTCGGCGGCTGGACCGGGCTGTGCGGGGCGTTGTACGCAAGGTAGATGAAAAACGGCTTGTCGCCCTTGTATTTCGCGAGCCACTCGGCCGCCCAATCGCTGAACAGGTCCGTCGCGTGGCCCTTTGGGTCGATTTCCTTGGTGCCCAGCCGCATGTAGTTGACCCCGTGGCGGCGGTGTTTGTAGTAGTCGTCCATCATGTCGCCCAAGAAGCCGTAGAACTCGTCGAAGCCCCGGGCGGTCGGGATATTCGGCTCGCCCAGCCCCAGATGCCACTTGCCGTCGATCACGGTGTGATACCCCGCTTTCTTGAGCACACTCGGCAGCAGTTCGGCCTTGGGATCGAGGTATCCCCAGGAGTTTCTCGCGTGGGTGCGGATGACGCCGGGCACGCCGACGCAGTCCTGGAACCGCCCGGTCAGCAGTGCGGCTCGCGTCGGCGAACAAACCGGGCAGTTGGCGTAGAACTGGGTCATCTTCATCCCGTCTTTGACCAGCCGGTCGATGTGCGGCGAGTCGATATCCTTCGCCCCGTAGCTCGACAGGTCGCCGTAGCCGAGGTCGTCGACGAGGATCAACAGGACGTTGGGCCGAGAATCCTTCCCTTGGACTTCGCGAACAAGTTGAGCAATCACCACTTTTTTTACTCGGGTCTTACTGATCTCGATAATGGCTTGGTTGATGCGGTCAAACCTACATTCGTGAGCGGCGATTAACTTGACCCCGAACCCCTCTGGCTTACCTTTGGCTGCTCGTGCAACAACCTCGGAAAGTTTGTCGAGCGGAACAGGCTTGCCGTCGACGGAGCACTGGCCGTCTTTGTCGATATTGACGTTAAGCGACTGTTTGGCGGGCAAGGGTATGGTTGCCGGGCCGCCCTCCCCTTCCTGGTCAGCTTGTGCCACCATGCCGGAAAAGCTGATTGAGAGTGCTGCCAGTAGAATCAAGGTATTACGCATCGTTCTTTCCTCGCAGATGTATCGGCCGCTTGCGGCTTCGCAGCCCTGGTTTGTGCGAGGCCGCAAGCGGCGGGGGCGGGTTATCAGAAATCGCTTGTTATGGTAGAATGCTATGTGGGCAACGTCAAGTATCGGGATGGGATCAATCCCAAATCCCAAATCATAAATCAGAAGATCCCAAGTCCGATGACCCAACCCGCTCCCCCCTGCCCTGCCCTGTTGTTGATGGCGGCGTTTAGCCGCCGCGATACGGCGTTGGATTGGGGGCGCGATCGGGCGGTGGAAAGCTGGGGACCGCTGGCGCTGGAGAGTCCGCGGTTCGAGTTTACGCAGACCGACTACTACGAGCCGACGATGGGGCCTGACCTGAAGAAGACGTTCTTCGCATTCGAGCGGCCGTTCGATCCCGGGCGCCTGGCCGAGACGAAGTTGTTGAGCAATCGTTGGGAAGAGCAGTACGCCGCCGCGAGCGATCATCCCGAGCCGCGGCCGTTGAATCTTGACCCCGGCTATCTCACTCTCGGCAAGCTCGTGCTGGCCTCCGCGAAGGATTTCGCCCATCGAATCTATCTCAGCGATGGCATCTACGCGGAGATCACGCTCTTCTACCGCCACGGCCGGTGGGAACCGCACGAGTGGACGTTTGCGGACTACCGACGCGAGGACTACCAGGAGTTCTTCACGCAGTGCCGCGAGTACCTGCACCGCAAGCAAAAGGAGGACAGAGCCTGATGGCCTGGTTGATCCTCGGAACCCTGTTGCCGAGTATGCTCCTCTGCTGGGCGGCTGCATGGTTCGTGCGGCAGTGCGGGCCGGCTTGCGGACTGATCGACCGGCCGGGCGAGCGGAAGGTTCATGAAACGGCGATGCCGACCGGTGGCGGACTGGCGATCTGGCTCGGCGTCGTGTTGCCGTTTGCCGTTGGCCAATTGTTGCTCTTGGTGGTTTCGATCACCGGCGATGCATGGCTGCCGGAGTTCGTCCGGCCGTACGTTTCCGGCTTGCAGCAGCAGTCGCCGAAACTGTGGATCCTCCTGGCGGGCGGCACGGTTATGATGGTCCTCGGGCTGATCGACGACCGGCGCGGGCTCGGCTGGCCGGTCCGTCTCGGCGTGCAGGTGCTCGTCGCGGTTGCGCTCGTGATGGTGATGCCCGAGTTACGGTTGAGCCTGTTTCTCGACGTACCGATCCTCACGGGCGCGCTGAGTGTGATCTGGATCGTCGGCCTGGTCAATTCGTTCAACATGCTCGACAACATGGACGGTCTTTCGGCCGGGGTGGCGGCCATTGCGGCGGCGATCCTGGCGGCTGTGCTTCTGACCCCCGAGCCGGGAAACAACCAGCCGCAACTGTTCGTCGGTGGTTTCCTCCTGGTGCTGGCCGGTTCGCTCCTGGGTTTCCTTTGGCACAACCGCCCGCCGGCGAGGCTTTTCATGGGCGACGCCGGGAGCTACTTTGTCGGCTACATGCTCGCCGTGGCGACGCTGACGGCCACCTTTGCCGACGAGAGCGTCCCGCACGCCATCCTCGCCCCACTTTGCGTGTTGGCCGTACCGATTTATGATACGTTGACCGTCGTGTGGATCCGCTTGCGGGAGAATCGCAGCCCGTTCGTCGGCGACCGCAGCCATTTCTCGCATCGGCTCGTCGAGCTGGGAATGAGCAAGTCACAGGCGGTCTGGACGATCTACCTGACCACGGCCACCTGCGGGTTGGGGGCACTGTTGCTACGCAAGGTCGACAGTGTTGGGGCGTGTGTTATCCTCTTGTTGGTTGCTTGCATTCTGATCCTGGTCGCCATCCTGGAAACGACCGGGCGGAAACGGCGGGAATAGGTCGATGGGCCGAAGGAAGAAGAAAAAGCGGACCGGCGCCACGCGTAGCAGTCGCGAATACGCACCCAAGCAGAGGTCGAAAAAGGCCGTTTCGACGCCGAGCGATCAGCTCCGGCCGTGGCTTCTCGGTGGGATGACCGCGTTGTTTGTTGTGCGGCTGCTCTATCCCAGCGAATCGGCGGCGGTCGAGGGCGACGGCTTGCCGGTCGTGATGCTCTGGATCGCCCTGGCGGTCTTCTGGGGGCTGGGTTTGATAGGACGGGCGGAGTTCCGCCTGCGATTCGGCTGGGTCGACATCGCCGTACTCGTGCTGATCGCGTTGCACACGCTCGCCGGCATTTGGGCGACCTTGTACGCGAGTCCGCGGCCGGCCGTCAACATGCTCTGGGAATGGATCGGCATGGGGATTGCTTTCTTTTTTGCCAGGCAACTGGTTGTCGGTTCCCGCGAGACCCGGGCGGTTGTTGTGGTGATGATCGCATTGGCGGCCGGGCTTTCCGGCTACGGGTTGTATCAATACTGCTATGAAATGCCGCGGACGCGGGCGTACTATCGGGCTGATCCGGACAAGGCACTTCGCGAGGCTGGCGAGTGGTCTTCGCCGGGTTCACCCCAACGCAAACGGTATGAGGACCGACTCGATAGTCCCGAACCGTACGCGACATTCGGGGGGCTGACCAATTCGCTGGCCGGGTATCTGGCACCGTGGCTAGTGGTCGGGGCAGGGATTGCGGCCGGATCGAAATGGGGTCGCAAGCGGCTCCTTGCTTGCTTGATTCCAATCGGCATCTGTCTGCTGCTGACGAAGAGTCGAACGGCCTACATCGCCACGGCGTTCGGAATCGTCCTGGTGTGGCTATTCTGCCGGGGAGGTGCGCGACGATTCGGCTGGAAACTGCCGGTCGCCGCCGCGGCCGTCTTGGCAGCGATTCTCGCCGCCGTCGCGTTGGTCGCTGGCGGGCTCGACCGCGATTTGCTTGCCGGGGCGCCGAAGTCGGTCCTCTTCCGCCTGCAGTATTGGCAATCGACGTCGCAGATGATCGCCGACAAACCGCTGCTCGGTTGCGGCCCGGGGAATTTCAAGGACGAATACACCCGATACAAGCTGCCCGAGGCCAGCGAAGAGGTGGCCGACCCCCACAACTTCTTGTTCGAGGTTGGCGGCACCGCCGGCATGCCCGCATTGCTGGCCTTGCTCGTGGTGTTGGGCGGGTTTGCCGGGGTGTCGTGGAAGTTCTTCTTTCCTCGCGACGATGAACAGGGTGGCACTGGCGTCTCGCCGGTGTACGACGTCTCGCCAGTACACGGGCAGGATGCCCGTGGCACAGCAGCGTCATCTGGTACGGATCAGCCGGACTATGTTTACGGCGGTGCGGTATGCGGTTTCCTGCTGGCGATGCTGCTGAGGTGGATCGTTGCGGCGCCGCCGAGCACGGCCGCCGTACCCCTGGCATTGGCCTTGGCGGCCGGTTGCCTGTGGCTGCTGCACGACTGGGTTGACGGGGGAGAGCTGCCCCAGGCGTTGCCGGCGATTGGGGTTGCCGTGCTGTTGGTGAATCTGCTGGCGGCCGGTGCGATGGGATTCCCCGCGGTGGCCGGCACACTGTGGTTGCTGCTGGCTTTGGGGCTGAACGAGGCGGACAGCGGCCGGTGGCGGACCGTCCCCCGCGCGGTTGCACTATCCGGGCTGATCCTCGCAGTGACCCTGGCGGTTACTTGCTACCTGAGCGGCTACGGGCCGGTACTTCGCTGCCGGGGATCGATGGCGGCCGCCGAGCGGAATCCGGCCAAGGCGGCCGTCCATCTGGCCAACGCTGCCATGGAGGATCCTTTGGATGGCCGACCGTGCCGGCAATTGGCCGCTATTGTCTTCCGAGATTGGCGAGTGTCTCCGATGCCCGGGAAATTCGAACTTTTCGAGACCTACTGTACGGCTGCGTTGGAGAGGATGCCCCACTCCAGCCACGCCCACCGGATTGCCGGCGACTGGTACCTGGAGGCCTTCAAGGCCACCAGCAATCAGGAGCACATTAATAAAGCGATTGATTATTACGGCAATGCGGTGGAGATGTATCCCAACAGCGGTCTGTGCCACGCCAAACTGGCCCTTGCCCTGCACGCAGCCGGTCGCTGGGAGGCATTCCGCCGCGAGGCCGAGACGGCCCTGGAACTCGATGACGAGACCCCCCATTTGGACAAGAAGCTGCCGGAGGAACTCCGCGGGGAGCTGCTGCGTAAACAGGGGTGATAGCAGTTGACGGTTGGCTGGCGGCTGTTGTCTACTGGGTCTTGGACAATCAATCGACGGTCTTTTCGAACCCCAACCATGAGAATCACCATTGCCGTTGCCGTTGCCTTGATTCTCGGAATCGCCGCCGGCATGTGGACGGCCTCGATACGTGTCAACCTGGTGCCCTGGGACGGTGATCCGGGCGGAGAGATTCCACCGCCGATGTCCGTGCCCGCGAAAAGGGGCGACCCGCGGGCCGTGGTGGACGAGAAAGAGCACCAATTCGGCCTCCAGGACGTGAACGACAAAGGGGAGCACGACTTTACAATCACCAATGGAGGCGAAGGGAGACTGGTCCTCACCAAGGGCAAGACTTCGTGCGGCTGTACGCTCAGCGAGTTGGACAAGACCGTGCTCGAGCCCGGTGAATCGGCCACCGTTACTATTACGTGGACCGGCAAGGGTTACGTGGGCAAGTTCCGCCAGTCGGCCACAATCCTTACCAACGATCCCGCGATGCCGCAGATCGAATTTGTGGTTTCGGGCAAAATCACCACGGTCGTACAAACGATCCCCTCGGAGTTGGTATTCAGCAGCATTCCGGCCGAGGAGCCGACCACCGGAGAGATTCCCGTCTATTGCTATCTCGACGAACCGTTCGAGATCGTCAGTTTCAAGCTGGCAGATCAGGATACCGCCAAGCATTTCCAGATTGCCTTTGAACCCCTGCCGGAAGGCATGTTGAAGGCGGAGCCGGAGGCAAAAAGCGGGCAGTTGGTCAAGGTCACCGTCGATCCTACCGTAGAACCGGGGTTGCGTCCGGGGGAGTTTCAGCAGAAAATCCTTGTCGCCACCAGTCTGGGCCCTGACGGCTCCTTGGATATCCCCATCCGAGGCAAGGTCGTCGGTGATATCTCGGTCGTCGGACCCGCTGGATGGCATGCGGAAAAGAACGTGCTTGTTTGGGGTACGGTTGACGCGCAAACGGGCGGAGAGCGCCGATTGTCGCTCTTTGTACGCGGTCCCTACCGCGAGGAGGTGAAATTCAAGATTGCCCGCGTTTTCCCCGAATCGCTGAAGGTGGAACTGGGCGAGAAGAAGCAACTTGGCGAGAGTGACATGTTCCAAGTTCCCCTGACTATCCAGATTCCCAAAGGGAGCCGGCCCGTCAACCACCTCGGCTCCGGACCAAGCAAAATCGGCGAAATCGTGCTGGACACAAATCATCCCAAATCACCCCAGTTGCTCATCCGCGTCAGTTTTATCATCAAGGGGTAACCTGAATTCGGAACTGCCCATGCCCCGATCCAGATTCCTGCGGTTTTCGATCATCGTCGTCGTATTTGCCCTCATGACTGGGTGTCCTTCGCCCGCTGAGCGAGGCAGCGATTTGGAAACCCCTTCTACAGAATGCGAGGAATCTCCCCCGCTTGCAGAGGGGGCTGGTGTGTCCATCCAATCAGAGGGCGATACAAAAGGCGATGCCGTTCAGCCCGAGGGCTCGCTGGCGGAACCCGCTTTGCTGCCCGAGTCTGCCGCAACGGAGCCACTCGGCGGGCCGTACCCGACCAAAACGCTGTCCGGATTGGAGCCGAGCGGACCATCTATGACGCCGATCCCGGAGCAACCGATCGTTCCGCCCCGAATCGAGCCGGATGAGCCGGGCTGGGGATCGACTACCCAATTGGACGGAGGGCCGAATCCCTTGCGGGACAAGTCGGCGTCCCCAAAGGATCCTGGGGCGCCCGTCGAACCCGATCCGCAAGTCGAGCCGGTCGAGCCCGCGAAACCTGCCACGGGTGATGCCGAAAAGGGCGTTATGCCCGGCAAACGCGGCGACCCGTTCGATCCGATTGCGGTCAACGGGCCGATCTTCGTCGGGTGGCCGAAGCCGAAGCTGGCATTGGTCCTCACGGGCCGCCAGGAAGGTTATATGGAGCCGTGCGGGTGTGCCGGCTTGGACCGCATGAAAGGCGGCATGAGCCGCCGTCACACGATGTTCCAAGATCTGCGCAAGAAGGGCTGGCCGGTGGTGGCCGTCGATGTCGGAGGGATTGCCAAGGGGTTCGGACGCCAGGCGGAGCTGAAGTTCCAGATCATGGTCGAAGGCATGCGGAAGATGGGCTACGATGCGATCACCTTGGGTAAGAGCGACCTGCGGTTGCCCGCCATGGAATTGCTTTCCGTCACCGCCAACACCGATGCCAACAAGAGCCCTTTTGTTTCGGCGAACGTCGTCGTGTTCGACCCGGCCATGACCGCAAAGGCGTGGGTCATCGAGGAGGGCGACATGAAAATCGGCGTTACCGGCGTGTTGGGCAAGCAGTCTCAAAAGGCGATCAACAACCCCGGATTGAAGTTGGTCGATCCGGAGACGGCACTGAAGCAGATCGTCCCCAAGCTGAAGCAGAAGTGCAATCTGCTGATCCTGCTCGCCCATGCCTCGATGGAGGAGACGCTGGATTTGGCCCGGAAGTTCCCCGACTTCGACCTGGTCGTTACCGCCGGCGGTGCACCGGTGCCGCCGAACAGTTGGGTGGACATCAAGGGCTCCGAATCCAAGTTGATCGAGGTCGGCGAGAAAGGCATGGACGCCGTCGTCCTGGGACTCTACGACGATGCCAAAAAGCCGGTGCGGTACCAGCGGGTTCCCCTCGACTCCCGCTTCAAGAACTCGTCCGACATGCGGCTCCTGATGGAACAGTACCAGGACCAGTTGAAGCATCTGGGCTTCGGCGGTTTGGGGATTCGTCCGGTCTCCCATCCGCAAGAGGAAACCCTCGGCAAGTTTGTCGGTTCGGACAAGTGCAAATCGTGCCACGAGGAGTCGTACAAGGTGTGGAAGAAGAGCGGGCACGCCAAGGCCTATCAGACCCTGGAGGAGGTTGCCCCGCCAAGGAACTTCGATCCCGAGTGCGTAAGCTGCCACGTTGTCGGCTGGCACCCGACGAAGTTCTTCCCTTACGAGGGCGGCTACCAGAGCAAGGAGAAGACGCCGCAGTTGATCAACACCGGTTGCGAAACCTGCCACGGTCCCGGCGGCGAGCACGTCAAGGCCGAGACGGGCGGCGACACAGCCCTCCAGGAGAAGCTGCGCCAGGCCGTCGTCCTTACCAAGGAAGAAGCGAAGAAAGGGCAATGCGTTACCTGCCACGACCTGGACAACAGCCCCGACTTCAAGTTTGATCTTTACTGGCCGCACGTCGAGCACCATGAGGATGAGTAGCGAGTAGTGGACCGGATTATTCGTGGGAGGCCGTTTAGCGGGCGGGCTCGCCCGCTAAGGGGCGACCGATAAATAACTTTCCGGATTCAGGAATAAAGGAGGGGGCACCTGCCCCCGGCCCATAACCGAACGAGCCAAGTGCCGGGGGCGGGTGCCCCCTACTTTCAATCCAAATCGGAAAGTTATTCTTCGGTCGCCCCTAAACGGTCATTACCATTGTAGCGGAAAGCCCAACCATCCGCCGGGCAAGCCGGCGGGATTTGCTTCTGGGGCTGGGGGAGCCGCTGGGTAGTCCGAAGCCGAACCATCCGCCGGACGAACCGGCGGGATTTTCTTCTCGCTCGCTCCGGTACGAACGTCCGGCGGGCTTTCCCACCGGTCGGCCTCGCTTACCTGCCTGCTCTACTTGCTGAATGCATCCACCAGAACTAAGGCTGCACGGAAACCCAGGCCGCCGTCCCGGCCGCCGGGCGGGCCGTAGTTACGAAACGCTGCCCGGCAGTGCCTTGGCGGGTTGCCCCAGCTACCGCCGCGAGACACGCGGTACGAGCCTGTAGGAGGTTCCGCCGGATCATTCGGCGGCGACTTCGAATAATAGTCCCCACCGTACCAATCCGAACACCACTCCCATACATTGCCGTGCATGTCGTACAATCCCCATGCGTTCGGCTTTCCTTGACCGGAGGCCCCGTCGGGTTGGGTGGTGCTTTCGGGCCGCCCAGCAGTTCGACCATTGCCTTGCCCAGGCCTTCGCCGATCAGGTAGTAGCTTTCGGCGTTGCAGCACCAGTGATAGCGGATCGGGCGCGGCGAGACCGGGCCGTCGCGGAAGAAGCTGCGGGTTTCGACGTACTTGACGTTCTCCTCGCGGTTGGCCGCCGCCTCTTGGGCCTTCATGATGCCGAGCCGGCGGCCGATCTTCTGGCCCCATCCGCCGAAGCCGCTGCCGCCGATCACGAAAGGCAGCTTCGGCACGCCCAGATCCTTGCGGACGTCCTTGATGAAGTTGACCATGTTGGTCTCGTACTCGGCCACGTCTTTCGCACTGCACCCGTCGTTCCACCCCTGGTGCCATCCGAAGCCGACGATCGCGTAGCCGCGGCCGTCGTAGTCGGGGAAGTCGGCCTTGAGGTTTTCGAGTTGTTTTTTGACGCCGGCGATCATGCCTTTGTACTGGTCGCCGACGGTGCCTCCGGAACTTGGCGGCCGCCACGGACCGGCGAGGCTGGTGCCGCCGGGGCCGAACTTGATCAGCAGCACCGGTTCCTTGAGATAGTCGCCGACGATCCAGCCGAAAGCGAGTTCGGGGCCGATCGCGTTTTTGGCCGCACTCTTGCCGATCGTCAGCGGGCACTTCGTCTCGTAATACGAAAGCCAAACGTCGTCGCGCACGATCCAATTCCCATCCTTGTCGCGAAGATGCTTGAATCGCTCGGCGGTGGCCGGGTCTTTGATCAGCGTTTCCAGCGTGCCCTTCTGGTCTCCGGCGATGCGCCCGTGCCCCTCCATGTTCGACTGCCCGGCGAGGATGAACACCTTCCACGGCCCCTTGTCGGGTTTTTCGGCCGAAGCCGGCCCGGCAAACATCATCGGGGCCAGCGCCGCAAGCAGCACAGAACGATAGACAAATCTCTTCTCGACTTTCATGCGGACCTCTCTTCGGCAGTACCGGTTTATTGTCCGCGTCATTCTCGCACATCGACACAGCGGAATCAACCAAGTCGAAGAGAACGTTTGACAAACGCGCCGGCCGCGACCTATATTGCGATGAATGCCCCAACACCACCCGCCAAGAGTATCTTCGATGCATACCCTTTATCGAGCTGCGTTTCTTGTTGCCCTAAGCCTTCCGAACGTCGCGGCATCGGCCGAGCTGCCGCCGAAGCGCGGCTTGGAAGAAGTCCATCACAAGCAGGTCGAACTCCGCGGCGGGTTCTGGGGACCGCGGCTGAAGACGGCCCACGAGGTGACCGTCCCCCACGCGCTAGATTGCTTGGAGAAGGACGGGCACGTCACGAACTTCGACAAGGCCGCCGGGCTGATCACCGGCCGCGCTTCCGGACACGGGGCCTTTGACTCGGATCTTCACAAGGCACTCGAAGGCGCGATGTATTCGCTGCAACACAACGACGACCCCCAGTTGCAAAATCGCGTGGACGGCATTCTCAACCGAATCCTGGCCGCGCAACAGAAGGACGGGTTCCTGATCTCCTACTTCATCATCCAGGAACAGGACCGCCGCTGGGACGAACTTCGGTTCATGCACCAGATGTACAACGCCGGGCACTTCTTCGAAATGGCCGTCGAACACCATCGCCTGACCGGCGACCCGAAGGTGCTCGATGCCGCCCGGCGGTTTGCCGACAACATCGACCGCATTTTCGGGCCGGGCAAGCGCTACGACGTCGACGGGCACGAGGAGGTCGAGCTGGCCTTGATCAAGCTGTATCGCGCGACCGGCGAGCGCCGCTATCTGGAATTGTCGCGATTCTTTCTCGACGAGCGGGGCCACGCCCACGGAACCGAGCGCAAGCGGTTCGACCCCGGCGCCCCAATGCCGCCGTACAAGCCGCATCCGGATCTGCCCGAACGGGCCGCCAAACGCCGGGCACGCATCTGGATTCGCAACGGCCGGATGCAGGACCACAAGCCGCTCGTCGAGCAGCACGAGGCGATCGGCCACGCTGTCCGCGCGGGATACGTCTACGCGGCGATGGCCGACGTCGCCCGTTTCATGGACGCCCCCGACTACCAACGGGCCGTCGAGCACATCTGGAGCGACGTTGTCGGCCGCAAGATGTACATCACCGGCGGCGTCGGCACCGCCCAATACCACGACGAAGGTTTTGGCGACCCGTACCTGTTGCCCAACCGAACCTACTGCGAATCGTGTGCGGCCATCGCCCACCTGCTCTGGCAGCACCGGATGAGTCTCCTCAAAGGGCACGCCAAGTATGCCGACGTGATGGAACTGGCGCTCTACAACGGGGTGCTCTCGGGGATTTCGCTTGCGGGCAACTCGTTCTTCTACCAGAACCCGCTGACCGGCAGCGGCCGCCGCAGCACGTGGATCGGGCTCTCGTGCTGCCCGACGAACCTCACCCGCATCATCCCGCAGGTCGGCGGGTTGGTCTACGCCCGCAGTAAAGATCAGGTCTATGTCAATCTCTATGCGTCCGGTGAAGCGACCATTCAACTGGACGACGGCACGAAGGTGAAGCTGGCCCAGCAGACCGACTACCCGTGGGACGGCCGCGTGCGGCTGACAGTCACACCCGAGCGGCCATCCGAATTCACTCTCTGTCTGCGGATCCCCGGTTGGGCGCTTGGCTGGCCGGTTCCCAGCGATCTGTACCGCTTCGCCGAGGCGAATGTCCCACCCGCTGGGTTGAAAGTCAACGGTCAGCCGGTCGAGCCCACGCTGAAGGACGACGGTTACGTGTACTTGCAACGTCGCTGGCAGGCCGGCGACGTGGTGGAATTAGACCTGCCGATGCCGATCCATCGCGTCTACGCACACGAGAAAGTCGAAGCCGACCGCGGCAAGGCGGCCCTGATGCGCGGCCCGATCGTTTACTGCCTCGAATCCACCGACCACGGCGAAGCCGACGTCCGGAAGATCACGCTGCCGCGCGACACCAAGCTATCAGCCCACCACCGGGCGGACCTGTTGGGCGGCGTTACCATTCTCCAAGGCAAGGCCCTTGCCGACGGGCAACACCCGATTGCGCTGACCGCCGTGCCCTACTACGCCTGGCAAAATCGCGAGCCCGGGATGATGACGGTCTGGATCAACGAGCAGTGAGCTCCCGACTCCCGACTCCCCTACTTCTTACTCTCCAATCTCCGCCATCACTTCGTCGGGGATGTTGAAATTGGCCGAGACGTTTTGGACGTCGTCGTGGTCGTCGAGTCGCTCCATGAGCTTGAGGACCTTTTGGGCGGCGTCGGCGTCGAGGTCGATGGTGTTCTGGGGTACGCGGGTGATCTGGCTGACTTCCGTTTCGATTTCTGCGTGTTCGAGGGCCTTGGAGACGACCTGGTAGATGGCGGGGTCGCAGGTGACCTCGAACTTTCCGCCGTCGAGGTTGACGTCGTCGGCGCCGGCCTCCAGGGCGAGTTCCATCAGACGGTCTTCGTCGGTCCGGTCTTCGGGAATGAGGAAGAGTCCCTTGCTCTCGAACATCCATGCGACGCAGCCGGTGTTGCCGAGCTTGCCGTGGCACATTTCGAAGATTTTTCGGATTTCCGGTGCGGTGCGGTTTCGGTTGTCGGTCAGCACTTCACAGAGCACGGCGACGCCGCCGGCGCCGTAGCCCTCGTAGACGATTTCTTCGAGGTTGCCGCCGGCGATTTCACCGGTGCCTTTCTTGATTGCCCTCTTGATGTTGTCCTTGGGCATACTGACGGCCTTGGCGTCGTCGATGGCGTATCGCAGGCGGAGGTTCATGTCGGGATCTCCGCCGCCGGTCTTCGCGGCGACGATAATGGCTTTGGAGAGCTTGCTCCAGAGTTTGCCGCGTTTGGCGTCGACGAGTGCCTTCTTGTGCTTGATGCCCGCCCAGTGCGAGTGGCCTGCCATGGTGAGATCCCTTAGTGCTTTTTCATTTTCTCTTCGACGGCTTTTGCCTTGTCGGGCTCTTCCTGTTTCTTGAAGGCCTCGACGGCTCGTCGCCATGCGTCTTTGGCTTTATCGATTTGTTTCACTTTGAGATAGGCATCGCCCAGGTGGTCGAGGATGACGCCATCGGGTTCCTCGTCGTTTTTTTCGGTCTGCTTGACGGCTTTCTCGAGTTCGGCGACGGCTTCCTTATGTTTCCCGAGCCGGTAGTAGACCCAGCCGAGGCTGTCGCGGTAGGCGACGTTATCGGGTTCGGCGTCGACGGCCCTTTGGATCATTTTTAGCGCCCGCTGGAGGTTCTTGCCCTGATCGGCCCAGAGGTAGCCGAGGTCGTTCGAAGCGCCGATGTCGTCGGGGAACTCGTTGAGGACTTCTTCTAGCCACTCTTCGGCTTTGGGGAGGTCGTCTTGCAGGACGCAGAGATTCGAGAGCGCGAGTCGGGCATCGCGGAGTATCTCGCGGACTTCGGGCGGTTGGCGGTCGGCGTCGAAATCTTCGAGTAACTTGGCGTAGGCCTCGGTTGCTTCGCCGTAGCGTTTGGCGTGGAAGCGTATCCATGCGTCGCGGCTGCGAAAGCGGATCGAATTGGCCTTTTTCCTGTCGGCGGTTTGGGCGGCACGGAGGGCCTTTTCGGCAGCTTCCTGGTCGTCCGGCTTTTTCTGGGCGGTTTCTCTGGCGGTGATGGCCTCGTCGGCTGCGTTGCGCGCCGCCGCGGCGGACAGGTCGATTGCCTTCTTCGCGGCTGCCAGGGCCTTGTCCGTCTGCTTGTCGATAGCCAGCGCCCCGGCCAGGTAGAAGTAGAAGATGGAGTTGTCGTCCGGGAGAAGCTTGTCGTCGATGGCCTGCTGAAATATCCCGGCTGCCTCGGTTGCGCGCTCTTCGAGGATCAGCCGCAATCCCCAGGTCAGGCGGAGGTCGGCCGCCTGTTCGGGATCGGCCTTGATCGCCAAGTCGAAGAATTCGGCCGCCGTGTCGAACTGCTCGGTTTCGAGCGCCAGCAAGCCGACGGCCAGGCGCATACCGAAACCGAACCCGTCCGGATCGGCCTTGAATTGCTTCCGCGCGTTGTCGATGAGGGTGCGGACGAGTTTTTCGTCGGAGACGATCTTTTCGAATTCGGTATCGAGGGCGTCGAGCGTGCCGGCGGCTTGGGCCGCTTCGCCGAGCGTTTTGAGCAATTCGTCCGGTCGGTTGGTTTGCCGATAAATTTGCAGCAGGCTCCGGTAGCCGGAGAGGGTGGGCTTTTTCTTTGAGAGGGTGAGATAGAGCGGTTCCGCCTTGGCATAGTTTTCCGCCTTGAGGTATTGTGCGGCGAGGTATGCTGCCAGGGGCAGATTGTTGGGGTTGTCGGTCCAGAGTTTTTCGAGCCGCTCGATGAGTTCCTCGGAACGCCCGAGTTTTTCCAGCACTCCGGCCAGCAGTTGGTAGGGCGAGACTCCTTCGTCGTCGACACCCTCGGCGAAACACGCCTGGAGGCATTTCAGGGCCTCGGCCGGCTTGTCCCGGCGGCTGAGGACTTGGGCTCGATGGAGCAGCAAGAGCCACTTGTTCGGCTTGAGTTCGTGCGATTTCTCAAATGCGGCCGTTGCTTCGTCGAAGCGATCGGCTTGCAGAAAACACTCGCCGAAGAGGCTGTAGGCCCGGTCCGGCTCGGTCAATACCTTCTTCTCGAAATCCTCGTCGAGTCCGAATTCCTTTGGGTGATCGAGGGCGTAGATGACGCGGGCGAAACAGTCGGCGGCCTTGGCGGACTCGTCGACGAGGTAGTAGAGCCTGCCCATTTCCATTCGGTAGAGGATATCGACGGTGGTTTCCTTTTCGCCGGCCCTGGCGGCCAGGGCTTTCTCGTAGAGTTCTAGCGCGCCTTTCCAATCGCCTTTGCCGGTGAGGTATCCTCCCAGCCGCCGCAGCAACTTGGGGTTGGCCTCGTCCGTTTCGACGGCCTTCAGCGCGTAGCGGAGTGCTTCCGAATGGCGCTTCAGCCGGTCCGCCATGTGGATGATCGCGTGAAGGATGGCCGACGCTTGCGGATCGTGCCGGAAGGCCCGTTGATAGAACCGGAGGGCTTCGGCGTAGCGCTGCTGCCGCTCGAGCGTTCGTCCGGTCGCGAACAGCGCGAGGGCTTCGAGGCGGTCTTTATCGGCCTCGGTTCGCGGGTGCGGGGGGATGAACTTCTCGGGAACGTCGTCGAGGGTGAGCGGACCCAACGCGTGCTGATAGGGCTTCGGCTCGGCGGGTGCAACCGGGGCATCACCGCACGCGGCGTGTGCGGCCGGCATCAAGACAATCAGCAGGCCGAAAATCGGTCGGAGATAGACTTGCACGGGAAAATCTCCCAGGTGTCTCATCGCGGTTTGCGCTTGGAAAGGCCCTTTGCGGGGGTCGATTTCTTCGACGAAGCGGGTTTTTCGGCCGGCTCTTTCTTCGAGCCGGTCTTCTTGGCAGTTGCCGGCCCTGCTTCTTGCGCGGGGACCGGCTTTTCCTGTTTGGAAGCGGCCTTCTTGGCCCTTGTCTTCTTCTTTCTTGCGGCCGCGGTTTCCTTGTCGGTCTCGGTAACGGCTTTCGGGGCTTCGGTTTCGGCGGTTTTCGTCTTTTTTCTTGGAGTTCGCCGTTTCGAGAACCGATCCTTGCAGTTCGGGTCGATGCTCAGAAGGATTTTGCGGACGGCGGCCGAGTAGGGATTGGCGGTGAAATCGGCGCCGAGCTGGTGGAGCATGGAGCCGAATTCGATGCCCTTGGCCTTGGTAACGGCCCGTTCCAGGCCGGGTACCACCCCTGCCTCAACGTCCTTGTCGGTGATCAGATCGCAGATTTGCAGCACCTTCAGGGTGCCGGAGTCGACGGGGATGGAGTGACCACCCAGGGCCGCCTGGACGACGTATGCGATGCAGAACCCCGTGGTTCCATCGAGTTTTTCCAGCCACTTTGTCGTGGGACCGAGGTTCTTCTTGCGATATTCTTCCAGGTCAAACTCGTAGGTTGCCTCGAATACGGCTTGCAGTACGCGTTTCAAGCGGTTGGCCGCGGTGCGGGGGTCCGGGAGCGCCGCCATTACTTCCGAAAGCTCTGCGATCGAAGTTACCCGGATTTCATTGAAGTCGAAAAACGTGTGCTTCAATGCCGCGTAGGCTTCCTCCGCCGGCTCATAGTGGCAGTTTTCCAAGCAGCAGGCGACAAGGAGGTGCTCCAGCACCGGGCGTTCGGGGTCGGGCCTTACTGCCTTGTAGTGCTTTTTCAGAATCTTGGAAACTTTCGCGAACTGTGCGGTGCGACTGACGGGTGCCATAGAGACTGCTCTTTCTGCGTCGGAGTTGAAGAACTTACTGGGGCGGCGGCGTTTCGGTCTCGGCGGTTTTCGCGGTTTCCGTTTCCGGGTTGTCGGGTTCTTCCTTGTCCGGCAAGACCTCCCGGAGGATCTCGGAAATCTTGATGGATCGTTTCACGCCCTGGTCCAGCTCGAACTTCAACCGAGGCGTGTAACGGAGATCGATCCGCTCGGCGATCTTCGACTGCAAGAAGCCGGCGGCGTGTTGCAGGCCGCGAAGGCTCAAGTTCTGCTTGGCTTCGTCCCCCATCACCGAGACGTGTACTTTCGCCTGGCGCAGGTCTCCCGATACCTCGACGTAGGTGACCGTGACGTCGCGGACTCGCGGATCCTGGAGTTCGGCCAGAATTGCCATGCTAACGACTTCGCGAATGGCCTCGGCGGTTCTTTGGGCACGTCGGGACGGCATGGCTCCATCATGGGCTCGGGGTTCTTGGCGGCGGTTCTAGGTGGCGGGATTGCCTTCGAAGGTTCGGCGAATCTCCTCGATCCGGTAGACCTCGAGAACGTCTCCCTCCTTGAGATCGTTGAATCCCTTCAGTTTCATCCCACATTCAAACCCGCTGCGGACTTCACGGACGTCGTCCTTTTCGCGCCGGAGCGAATCGACCGGGTAGTCGCCGATAATGCGGCTTTCGCGGATCACGCGGGCGCGGGCGTCGCGCTCGACCGTACCGGAAAGCACCTGGCACCCGGCGATGGTTCCCACGCGGCTGATATGAAAGGTCTGTTTGATCAGAGCGCGGCCCAATTCTTTCTCTTGTCGTTCGGGTTCGAGCATTCCTTCCAGGGCGGCCTTGAGATCGTCCGCCACCTGGTAGATGATATCGTACCGGCGTATCTGGACGCCGCGTTGATCGGCCAGTTGTCGAGCCCCTTCGTCGGGTACGACGTTGAACCCGATGATCACGGCGTCGGAGGCGTCGGCCAGGTGGACGTCGGCCTCGGTGATTCCGCCGACGGTTGCCTGAAGAATCCTGATTTCGACCTCGGGATGTTCCAGCTTGGAGAGTTCTTTGCGGATTGCCTCGATCGATCCTCGCACGTCGGCTCGAAGGATTATTCTGAGCGTTTGTACCTCTTGCTGGTCGAGGTGTTCGATGAGGTTCTCCAGCGTGACGTGTTTTTCGCGGCGGCCGCTGAGTTCCCGCTGCCGCGATTCGACCGCCCGCTGTTCGGCGAGGGTCCGTGCCTGTGAAATGCTGTCGAGCACGAAGAACGGATCGCTGGCGTTGGGAGGTGCGTTCAATCCGGTCACGTTTACGGGGGTTGAGGGCGAAACGCTATCGTGCTTCTTGTGGGGATCGAGTGTATCGTACATGGCCTTGACTCGCCCGTATGCCGCCCCACAGACGATCACGTCGCCGACGCGCATCGTGCCCTTCTGTACCAGAAGCTTGGCGACTACGCCTCGTCCTTCGTGGAGTTCGGCTTCGAGGCAGGTGCCGATGCCGCCGCGTTCCGGGTTTGCCGTGTACTCGTGTAGTTCGGCGACGGTGAGCAGGGTTTCGAGCAATTCGTCGATGCCTTCGCCGGTGACGGCGCTGGTCTTGATCACGTCGGTATCGCCGCCCCATTCGGTGGGGAGCAGCTCGTTGGCGGCCAGTTGCTCATACGCCTTTTGCTCGCTGGCGCCGGGCAGATCGATCTTGTTCAAGGCCACGACGATGGGTACTTCGGCCGCCCTCGCGTGGCTGATGGCCTCTTCGGTCTGGGGCATTACACCGTCGTCGGCGGCGACGACCAGAACGGCGATATCCGTGACATTTGCCCCGCGCGCCCGCATCTCGGTGAAGGCCTCGTGGCCGGGGGTATCGACGAACGCCACGGCACGGTCGTCCTTTTCGACCCGATAGGCGCGGATGTGTTGGGTGATACCGCCTTTCTCTTCGGAAACAACGTCCGTATTGATAATGCGGTCCAAGAGCGATGTTTTCCCGTGGTCCACGTGGCCGAGGAAGGTTACCACCGGCGGGCGGGATTGAAGGGTGGCCGGATCGTCTTCTTGTTGGAGTTCAGCCAGGAGCTTCTCTTCCAGGGCGACCTGCGCCTGCAGGTCGACCTCGACCCCCAGCTCGACGGCCAGCAGTTCGGCCGCATCGTGGTCGAGGCGGCTGTTGATGTTGATGCTGCTGAAGTCGGCTGCAATTCCGAGTTCCAGCAACTTGCCGAGAATCGTTTGTTTTGGAATACCGATCGCTTCGGATAATTCGCGAACCGTGCAAGGCGCCGTGACCGTAACCTTTCCTTTCCGCGGCGCGGCGGTGTTGGCTCCGGTCCGCCGGATGTGTGTGCGGCGACGGTTGAGAGCCTGGTCGTCATCTTCCGATTGGCGCCGGCGCCGATTGGCGCCGGCCCGCTTGCGTTTTAATTGGCGCGCTTCGCGACCGCCGAGTACGGGGGCATCGGCGTCCTTTTCGGCAACCCCCGACCGGCTGCGGCGAGAGCGCTCTCGGGGGCGCGAGGGCTCAACGGGGATCGAGGGGTCGATAACGTCCTCTTTGCGCGCCGAGGTCTTTTGTGCAGCAGCCTTTTTCTTCTTCTCGTGTTTGCGGAGGTGTTCGGAAAGCGGTTTGGTGCCGGCCTTGCTGGCGGCGCGGAGGGCGTCGGGGGGGAGTTTGATGTCCGGCTTTTGGGGAGTCGGTTCTTTGGACTTCGGTTTCTTGGGAGGGGGCTTGGAAGCGGGCACGGGCGCCAGCTTGATTACGGGGGCCGCCTTCTCCGAAGACTTCGTCGGCTCGTGCTTTTCGTCCGGTTGCGGTTTTTGTGGCTTCTTGCGGGTTTTTTTGGCCGGCTTTTTTTCCGGCGGCGGCTCCTTTGCCCGTTCTTCCTTTCCCTTAGCCGGTTTTGTTTTCGGCTTCTCCGCGGCCGGTGTTTCCTGCTTCTTGGAGGGTTTTTTGGCGGATGGCGGTTTTGCCTTCGGCTTGTCCGGCTTGACTTCCAGCACGCGGACCTTTCCGGACGCTGCCGCCCCACCTGGGGCGACGTAATCCTCGCGGCGGATCGCCTTGGTTTCCGGCTCTTTTCCTTTCGTCGCCGAGCGGGCCCCCTTGGTCTTTTCTTCCGCCTTCTCCATGTAGGCGGTGACTTTAGCCAGCTCTTCGTCCGACAGGCTTGCCAGCGCAGACCCCTTCCCCGTGATACCTGCCTTCTTGCAGATATCCACCAGAACCTTGTTGTCAAGGTTCAGCTTCTTCGCTAAAGCGTAGATGCGGACGGGCAAGTGGTCGCTCCCTTCAAGTCTGTCTTTCCTCCGATGGGACCCGATCGCCTTCTTCGGGAGGCGAGGTTTCCGGCTCTGCTACGTCCTCTTCGGCGGTTTGGGGATCCACGGCCGGTTCTTCTTCGAGGCTTTCGTCGGTGGTTTCCGTATCGTTTACGTCGGCAACCGTCTGATCGGCGATCTGTTCGTCGCTTTCCTCAGCGGCCTCGCTGTCTTCCTGAGCGGTTTCGCTTTCCTCCGGTTGGGTGTCCTTCTCGGTTTCGGGGGGGTCCCCGGCGGCGGCTTTCGTCTCGGCTTCGGCCGCTTCCAGCCGTTCCATCTCGCGTCGCTTGCGTCGTTCTTCGGCGGCTGCCTTTTCTGCTTCGTCGTACTTGACTTCGGCTTGCCGGACGATGAGATCAACCTGCTCGCCGGTCAGTCCGCCGCCCATCTCCGAGAGGGCCTCCGGCTCGATAACCGAAAGATCGCCGTAAGAAAGGAAGCCTTCGCCGACGAGTTTCTCGGCGAGTTCCTCTTCGACGCCTTCCAGCGAGGTGTAACCGACGATGGCCTGTTCGATCTGTTCGTCCAGTTCGTCGCGAGTCATGATCTCAATATCCCAGCCGGACAGTTTGCTTGCCAGCCGGACGTTTTGACCCCTGCGTCCGATGGCCAGCGAGAGCTGATCTTCGCGGACCAGAACGATGGCGCGTCCCAGCATCTGGCAGAGGATGACCTCCTCGACCTCGGCCGGTTGCAGGGCGTTGGGAATCAGGACCTGCAAGTCGTCGCTGTAGCGGACGATATCGATTCGCTCGCCGGCCAGCTCGTCGACGATGTTCTTGATCCGGTTTCCCCGGACGCCGACGCAGGCGCCCACGCAGTCGATTCGCTGGTCGCTGCTGCTGACGGCCACCTTCGTGCGATAGCCGGGCTCGCGGGCGATCGACCTGATCTCGATCACGCCCTCGCTGATTTCGGGGATTTCCTGCTCGAAGAGCCGCTGTACGAGGTGTTTCGTTGTGCGGCTGAGGATTACTTTCACCCGGCTTCCTTGTTTCTTGACTTCGTAGACCGTTGCCCGGACTCGTTCGTTGGCGTGGTGGGTTTCGCCGGGGATTTGATCGCCGCGCGGGAGGATGGCCTCGACGTTGCCGAGGCTGACGGTGGCGGCCCCGCCTTCGTAACGCTGGATGACGCCCGTCACCAACTGGTTGCGGAGTTGTTCGTATTCGATAAACAGAGCGTCCCGTTCCGCCTCGCGGATTTTCTGGATCATTACCTGCTTGGCCGTTTGGGCACCGATCCGCTCGGCCATTTCCTCGGGCGAAAGGGGCTCGCCGTTGTGGCTTCCCGAAATCGATCCGTCGCTGCGGTCGATGTGGACGACGATCTCCTCCTCTTCGCCGTAGTGCTTCTTGGCGGCGGAGACCAGCGCCGCTTCGATTCCGTCGAAGACGATTTCCTTTTCGATTTTCTTGTCGCGGTGAATCGTGTCAACGATCCGCAGCAATTCGTTCGGGTCCATCGATTCTTACTTTCCCCCTAAAAGGGGACATTTGTGATTCAAGGAACTACCATCTCTTTAGTAACCACAACTCCTGCCGGTGCCGGCGCATGCACCACCGGTGGTGGTCGACCGGGGCCACCAAACAATACATTCCCCACCCCTCTTGACCACCTAAAAACGGCCAAGACGCCTCAAAATGTTGTGAGAACACAACTTAGTGGGGTCTGTAAACTCATAAGCATACCGGTGGGGCGGGCAAGTGTCAAGGCGGGGGCCACGCAGGATACCCCCTGCTGGACGGGGGTCATGTCGGGCACTTGGCGGTTTGCCAAGCGGATAGATGTCTCCACCGGTGTTGACAGGGTTTTGAAATCCCCGAGTAGAGAGAACTTGCCGGAACTCGGGAGTGAAGAGTGGCGATCTCGATGAGAAGAAACCTGCCAGACGACGCCAACAGTCGAGCTGGCGTCGCAGGGTCAATTGCCGCTACCCCTTCCGATCTGCCGTTGCGTATGGGCTATTGCCCCTTCCGCTTCAGTTCGCTGTCGTGCGCCTCGCCGAACTTCTTGATCTCGGGGGCGAACTCCAGCAGCCGTTCCCATTGTTCGACGTAGAGCGTCACCGGCATCCGCTGGAGGCCGTAGACGCTGATGGCGCCCTTCTGGCTGACCTTGCAGTAGAGCGAACTCCGTTTTTGCTGTTCTGCTTCCTCCAGGAGCTTAGAAGCCTCGTTGGTGTCCATTTTCCCGGCGGCGAGCTTTTTGAGGATTTCTTCTTTTTCCATGGTTCCGTTCTCCGGACTTGTTAACGGCGCGCCCTCCCAATGACGTTGGGCTTCCCACGACAATGGGTACCCTACCCAAGACGCTAGCATACCCATCCTGGCACCTGCGTCAATAGGAGCCTGGGCATGGAAGCGACCGACTTCCCTGTCGCGACTGGCGGAGTAAGCGGGCCCAAGTCGGAAGATGGGGTGGCCGGGCCGTTTAGGAAAGATCACCGCCTGCTTGCAAGATACCTCCTGAGTGGCGAGAATCTCCGGCATGAATACCGACCCCTTGGAGGCCACGAGCACGGAACAGCCGCCCGGCACGGTGTTGGGCATACTCCGCCGCCTGGGACCGGGGCTGATCATTGCCGGGTCGATCGTCGGTTCGGGCGAACTGATCGCCACGACCAAAACCGGGGCCCAGGCCGGCTTCTGGCTCTTGTGGCTGATCATCATCGGCTGCGTGATCAAGGTCTTCGTCCAGGTCGAGTTCGGCCGCTACGCGATCTCCTCGGGCAAGGCGACGATGGCGGCCCTGGACGAAGTGCCGGGGCCGCGCCTGGTCGGCAACTGGCTGGTCTGGTATTGGCTGGTCATGTTCGTCGTCAGCCTGGCACAGCTTGGCGGGATTGCCGGCGGCGTGGGGCAATCGATGGCGACGAGCTTTCCGATTACCGGCGACTTCCGCCGGTTGCTGGATCGGCAGAACGAGTGGGACGCCCGGGCCACGGAGATCCTGGACCGGATGCCGGAGTCGGAGACGCGCCCCTTGGCCGGCCGCGACCCGCAGGTCCGCCGCGATGCTCGCCGGAGGGTCTGGCCGCAATTGGTCGGTCGGCTGGGCCCCCGGCCCGGTTTGAAGGAAAACCCGACGTGGGACGACATCTACTGGGCGTCGCTGATGACACTGGTAACGATGGTCCTTCTGGTCGTGGGCCGCTACGCGCTGGTTCAAAATGTTTCGACGGCGCTGGTGGCCGCGTTCACCGGCATCACTATTTTCTGCGTGTTCGCAGTACAGCAAACGGAATACGCGTTCCGCTGGGGGGATTTGGCTCGCGGTTTGGAGTTCCGGTTGCCGTCGTGGGACGTCGTGACACGGTCGCGCCTGGCGCTGGCCAAAGGGGAAGTGACCTCGCCGCTAGTCACGGCGCTTGCCACCTTCGGGATCATCGGTGTGGGGGCCACCGAACTGATCGCCTACCCATATTGGTGTTTGGAGAAAGGCTACGCACGGTTCACCGGTCCCCGAGACGAGACGGCCGAATGGGGAACCCGCGCCCAGGGTTGGATGCGGGTGATGCGGTGGGACGCGCTGTTGTCCATGGTGATCTATACCTTTGCCACGGTGGCGTTTTACGTGTTGGGCGCAACGGTCCTGCACCGCGAAGGGCTCGATCCCGAAGGAACCCAAATGATCCACGCCCTGAGCCGGCCCTATGTTCACGTTTTTGGTGAGTGGGCACTGTGGCTGTTCTTGCTCGGGGCGTTTGCCGTGCTCTACTCGACGTTCTTCGTGGCCATCGCGGGCCACGCCCGGGTGTCGGCCGACGCGGCGGCCGTCTACGGCGTGGCGAAGCGGACGTCTCGGGCACAGTTCTGGTGGGTTCGGGCGTTTAGCGTGTTGTTACCGCTGATTGCCCTGCTGTTCTGTGTCTTCATCCGTCACCCGGTTAAGCTGATCCTGGCCAGCGGGGTCATGCAGGCGATCATGCTGCCGATGCTCGCGGCTGCCACGCTCTACTTCCGCTACCGCCGCTGCGACCGGCGAATTGCGCCGGGAAAGCTTTGGGACGTGATGCTGTGGCTCTCGGCGTTTGGCCTGCTCGTGGCCGGTGGGGCGATCGCCTGGATGAAACTCTTCCCGGTATTGACACAATGGTGGTAAACCAAAAAGGTCTCCTTCAGCCGGCCCGGCCGGTTGTCAAACCCCGGCGGCCGGGTTAGGATGAGCAGCGCCCCGACGGAGGACCGAAACCCATGATCGAGATTGACGAATCGTACGTTGACGCGGCTGCTCCGAATGCCAGTGCGATCAAGAACGGCCGCGGCCTCGTGTTGAAGAGGAAATTCGCTTCGCTGAACAAGACCAAGGACGAAACCCTCATCTTCGGCGAGTGCAAAGGAAGCGGCAAGTCGAACTACAAGTGCTCCTGCGATTTCGTCCGCCCCGACAGCCCTACCTACCGCTGCACTTGCCCCAGCCGCCAGTTCCCCTGTAAGCATTGCCTGGGATTGATGTACGCATACACCCAGGGCAGCAAATTCAAAGTTGCGGGCGTGCCCGAGGACGTCGCGTCGAAGCGGGAGAAGATGGAAAAGCGGGTCGCCAAGAAAAAGGAAGAGGCGGCTAAGCCGAAAAAGGTCAACAAGGCCGCGCTGGCAAAGAAAATCAAGACGCAGCTCGAAGGATTGGACCTGCTGGAAACCCTGACTCACGACCTGGTCCGCATGGGAATGGGAAACCTCAACGCCAAGACGGCCCACCAGATCGAAGACCAGGCGAAACAGCTCGGCAACGCCTATCTACCCGGCGCCCAGTCGGCCCTGTACAACTATACGAAACTGTTTCTCGGCGCGGAAGGGTATTTCGACGACGACGTCCCTGCGGCCAGGCGGGAAATGGTCTATGGCGAGGCGCTCGACCAACTCACCCGGCTACACTCGCTGGTCAAACAGGGCAGGACCTATCTCAACCAGCGCCTGGAAGACCCGGAGCTGCAACCGGAGACCGGCACTGCCATTGCGGCGTGGCTGGGCCACGCGTGGCAGTTGCGCGAATTGAAGGACGCCGGGTTGGTCGAGAACGGCGTCGAGCTGGTGCAGTTGGCCTTCCACTCGTACGACGACGTCGCCCGCCGCGAGTTTGTCGATACCGGGATCTGGATGAATCTCTCGACCGGCCGCATTCAACTCACGCAGACGTTCCGGCCGTACAAGGCCGTCAAGTATATCAAGAGCGAAGACAGCTTCTTCCATGTTGCCCAGATCAAGGAACTCTGCGTCTACCCGGGCGACGTCAATCCGCGGGTGCGCTGGGACGAGATGCTGCCGCGATCACTCGAAAAGAAGGATTTCGCGCGGATACGCTCGCACGGCCGCGGGGATTTCGCCAACGTGGTCAAACAGGTGAAGTCTCACTTGAAGTCGCCGCTGGCCGACAAGCACCCCCTGTTCGCGCTCAACTACGCGAAGATCGGCCAACTTGGCGACGATGCGACGTTCGTGGCCGAAGACGCCAAGGGCGAACGCCTGGTCTTGACGGATGCCGGCATGTCCGAGGAACCGGAGAGCTGCCACCTCCTGCACGTGTTGCCGAAAGAGCTTTTCGCGAAGCAGACCGTGCTGGTACGCTTCCACCACGATCTCGACACGTGCGAACTCAAGATCAAGCCGTTGTCGATCATAACGAACACAGAAATCGTGCGTTTGACCTACTAGAATCTCCTTGCAAGATGCGGGATGCAATCCAATGAGCATTGCCGTTTTGAACCAGGTTTACAGTGAGACTCGCCGGCTTTCGATTGCCGGGAGCCCGTTGGCGTGCGGCGATTTTCGGCTGAAGAAGCTGATCGAGCCGCTGCGCACGGCGGGCAAAAAGGCCGCCGTGTTCGGAAAAGTGGCCGACGCCGTCGAAAAGCTCGTCGAAGGACCCGAGAAGGATTCCGCCCAGGCGATGCTCGAATTGAGCACGCTCGTCACTGCGATCCTCTATACGCAAGGCAAAACCGGCACAGATGGAAAACTGAAGCCGATCGACACGACGGACATGGGAATCCACTCGACCCAGGCGGCCGCCCGCGTGCTCAAACCGCTGCTCGAGGCCTTGACCACGACCGGTTCCGGCCGGCAGGAGATCATCGAAGACGCCCATCGCCGCGGCGCGTTCAACGATCTCCGTCTCGTGAAACCGGCCGTCGGTGCCATCGACGACGTTTACGGCGAAATCGCCGATTTCGTGACCGACAAGGTCCTGCCTCTCTACGGCAAGGCCATCTTGCCGGAGATCAAGGCCACGTTCGACCCCAAGGGCAAAGGCGGCCACGTGCGCCGCCTGCGGTTGATGTACCAACTCGATCCCGAGGGAACGCTACCCGTTGCCCGCGAAGTCCTCGACTCCGGTTCCAAGGAACTGAAAGTGGCCGCCTTGGAGTGCCTCAGCGGTTCGAAGGACGACGTCTCCTACCTGCTCGAACAGGCGACCGCCCGGGCGAAAGACGTCCGCCGCGCGGCGCTTCGGGCGTTGTCGGGGTTCAAAGAAGACACGGTCGTCGACACCCTGATGAAGGCGGTCTCCGGCGCCGATATCGAAATAGCCGCCGAACCGGTAAGCCGGAACCGGAGCCCGAAACTGCTCAAGTTCCTGTTTGCCGAGGCGGACACGCAACTCGGCGGCCTTTTCACCACGAAGGACAAGGCCAAGCTGAAAAAGCAACTTGCTTGTTTCCACCAGTTGCTCTCCTGCTTCGCTACTCGCACCGACAAGAAGACCGAGGAGTTTCTGCTCGGGTGCTTCGAGCAGCGGGACAAGCTCGCAAAACTCAAGGGCGACATCAGCGGCGAGGACGTGAGCCTGAAGGCGGCCCAACTCCTGGTGGCGATGGATTCGAAGAAGGTGCAGAAAATTCTGATCGATTCGCACTCGACGCTTGCCCCGGATGTCCTGCAACTGGCCTTTGTCGCCGCCGCGAGAACGAAGAAGCCGAAAGAAGTATACCGTTATTTCTCGCCGTACCTCTCGGCAAGAGCGAGCGGCAAGAAAAGCCGCGACCCGGCAAAGCAGAAGTACGAGGCAATCCGGGAAGTCCTGCTCATCAGACCCGAGGAGTACGCATCTTACTACGAGTATTACCACGAAGGACACGCGGCGCTCCTGAAGGGCGCCGAGTGGGCCCCGGAATGGCTCGACGCGGCGGTCAAGGCGGACGACCTACCCTTGGTTCTGACTCTGGCACGCCCGAAGCACAAGGCCGCCGAAAAGTACCTGCAACGTACCGTCGAGAAGAAGCTGAAGAAGTCGGGCAGCAACGACTACGAAATCGACAACATTCTGGAGACGATGATCCGGATCGGCCACCCCAAGTCTGCCGATATCCTCGTCGAAGCCCTGAGGAAACTCTCGAAGAGTCGCAGCTACGGCTACTACTACGGCTACTGGCTCGGGCGGTTGATCCCCGAGTTGCCGAAGAAAGATGCCCCGAAGATCGAGGCCCTCTTGGCCTCGCTCCCCGACAAGGCGGTCGACAATCTCGTGCCCTATCTCACCGAGCTGAAAAACAAATCGTAAAAACCTAACATTAGGAACAAGTTCCGATGGCCAAGAAACCTGCAAAGAGCAACGGAGAATCCGCTGGCGGCGACGATACCCTTCGTCTGCCCGCCGAGGTCCTCTACGCCGAGGAAATCGCGGAGCTGATCAAGGCCGAGAAGCACGACAAGCCGACCGGGTGGCGGATGTCGCCCCGATCGGTGCTAACCTACATCTGCGGCGGAAAGTGCGGCAAGATGAACATCACGCCCAAGTACATCGGCCATCAGCGGCTCGTCGAAATCGCCATCTCCACGCTGGTGACCGATCGGGCCTTGTTGCTGATCGGCGAGCCGGGTACTGCCAAGTCGTGGCTTTCCGAGCATCTGACCGCCGCAATCGCCGGCGACTCGACCAAGGTCGTTCAGGGCACCGCGGGCACCACCGAAGAGCAAATCCGCTACACCTGGAACTACGCCATGCTGATCGCCAACGGCCCGAGTACCGAGGCGCTGATCCAGAGTCCCATCTTCCGCGCGATGGAAGACGGTAGCATCGCACGGTTCGAGGAGATCACCCGATGCGCGTCGGAAGTCCAGGACGCCATGATTTCGCTCTTGTCGGAGAAGCGGATTTCGGTGCCCGAGCTGAAGACCGAAGTGGCGGCCCGGAAGGGGTTTTCGCTGATCGCCACGGCCAACACCCGCGACCGGGGCGTCAACGACATGTCGGCGGCACTGAAACGCCGGTTCAACCTGGTCGTGCTTCCCTCCCCTGCCGAGTTGCAGACCGAGGTCAACATTGTTCGAAAACGCGTCGGCGAAATGGCGGTCAATCTCGACTTGAATGCAAAGGTCCCGACCGACGACGCGATCGAAAAAGTCGTCACCATTTTCCGCGAATTGCGAAAAGGGCAAACCCTCGACGGGAAGAGCAAGCTCAAGGCCCCGTCGGGCGTCCTTTCCACCGCCGAGGCCATCTCGCTTTTGGCCAACAGCATGGCGCTGGCGGGCAGCTTCGGCAGCGGCAAGGTCGACGAGGACGACATCGCGGCCGGGCTCCAGGGCGCGATCGTCAAGGACGAGGAGAAAGACCGGGTCGTCTGGGAAGAGTATCTCAAGAACGTGATGAAAAAACGCGGCTCGGCCTGGCGACCGCTGTTTAATGCCTGTACGGAGCATAACGCGTGAGTTGAGAGTCCAGAGTCGGGAGTTGAGAGTTGAGAGTTGGGCGATACAAGTCGTGAAGCCAGCTTGAGGCCGAAACCAAAGAGATTGCAAAATGTAAATTGTAAATTGAAGACCGGTGATGCAAGCTCGAAACAATTTGCATTTTTCAATTTACAATTTTCAATTTACAATATCGCCCCGGGAAAATGTCCGCTCTCAGCGAGCAGGGTTTACAGCGTAAGACGCCAAGCATAATGTTTGGGTATTCCGGCATTTGGGTGGCTGATGGCGGTTTCACTTACTGGAAGGGTGCGTTTTCAGAACAAAGGAGTAGTTGCCGTGGAGCGGAATCGAGGCGTTTTCCGGGGAATCCGGGGGCTCC
>Ga0180432_10000711_pt1 | contig 54318 bp, 48 predicted proteins | sample SS_ome_10_FD_132414 | JGI IMG/M metagenome (GOLD analysis project Ga0180432, IMG submission 132414) | Hypersaline lake sediment archaeal communities from the Salton Sea, California, USA - SS_1_MS_2 metaG | ecosystem: Environmental > Aquatic > Non-marine Saline and Alkaline > Hypersaline >... | reverse complement strand
TTGGATACATGAATATGAACGGGGACCTTTATTCCCGCACCTACTCCAATCTGTAAACTCGGATTCGCTGCGACTACATGAATGTGAGTGCCATGGTCGCCAAATGAACATAGTGGTGGAGAAACTGTTATGCGTATTTCTTTGTTAGCTTGCGGAGCTAAGGAAAATTCTTCGGGGCCGATGTCAAACCAATCTTTATATTGTTCATCCACATATACCTTATAATATGCTTCGCTATCCCCTGTGTTAACCACATGCAGGATTTTGGTAACTGAGTTTCCTAGATGTAGATTGAAGTCCAATTTTGATGGTGCAGTTCCTACCCCTACTGCGGAGGCTTGACAAGGAAATAGGACTAAGCCTAGGATGAATAACAATAGAAGAAATCTGGCCATCTTAGCTAGCACTTTTGTCTTCCTAATCAGTTGTTCTTCTCGTGGGAGAGTCTAGACTCTCCCCCCCTGAATACTTAATAGTTCATCTTGAGCGGAGGCCCTTCAAGTTAACTGGTAGACTCAGCCCAGAAAAGCAACGTGCCTGTCTTTTCGCCTGCCCCGGCATAGTCTTCGGGAACGTGTAGGCTAACTTGGGTTTCCGTAGAATCATTTCTGCTGATAATCGATTGGAACAAATCCCATAGAGTGCCATCAAGTCGAAGCCCGTTAGCATAGAGGTTGTCGGTCTCATTTGTCACTTCAGCCGTGACCATGATTTCCCAGGCACCAGCATTGGTGATAGTTAACTCATACGCATCACTGATATCTCTGGGTCCCAGGCCATCACCGAAGTCTATGTTTTCAGGACTCACTTCTATAGCAATGGCTGGAATTATCTCGGCAGCCAAGTTTACAGTGCCTGAACTAAGCGGCTGGATTGAACCCTCACCTATTGTGACCGTGACCTTGTCACTGCGGATATAGCCCTCCTTCTCAGCGAAAATGTGGAGGGTAACATCGTGATCTACAGAGATTACTACTGTCCCATTGTCACTTGTGCTATAGCTCTGGTCAGCATAAACAGTGGCGCCTTCACATGGTGACCAATTAAAGCTTGTATCATTATAGGCAGCCACTGTAGCGGTGAAGTTTTCGCCTACATCCACCTCTGTTTTATCCACAGATATCTTTAAAGGAAGAGCAGTGTAAGCTCCATAGTACCATAGCACCTCTTCATGTGGTGGGCTTGGTGGTGTAGTCTCACCTAGTATAAATTGGTCGGCGCCGACACTGGGGCTACGATAGTCTACCCGGTACATCCACCCGTTCAGTCCGCTGGGCTCCTCGTCATCTATCGAGCTTACATATAGTCCTCCCCACTCATCTGTCACGTAGTAAGGGAATCTCGCTTCATGATTGGAGGCCTCATCTAAAGCTCCGAGGGCAGTTGGGTCTGACAGGTGATAAGTTGTAATGCTGTTGTCAGCCATTATATCTGACTCGGATACGATTACATCGCCACTCCAGATAGTGCTTGACTGCCCCTCGATCCTTACGTAAACCGACATGCCTTCCTCTGGTTCAAGGACCTTGACCGGGTGTGGTTCGCCCAGGAGTGCCTGTATGGCAGAGGCAGTTGTCTTGGGTACACTCATCCCAGGAGTGCCATCCTGCCAATAAAATGAGCCATTGCCCTGTTGAAATGTCAACAAATCATCAACAGGCGTGGTACTATTCTCGGTCCAATTATCACTGGTAGGGTCCTGTCCTGTAGCTACTATAGCATCAATGCCCCAGGAATCGGTGTCAGCATTGGTTGCTCCCCAGGACTCAAAGCCTCCGTTATCCATTTGCGTTGATTTGATGTATGCCAGAGCATCCTGTATCGCGGTGGAACTTTGACTTTCCCCGGCAGCAATCAAGGCCATCACGGCGGCCGCTGTATCGTCAACGTCGCTATCCTGTCCCACTCCCCAACTCCAGCCACCATCTTCGTTCTGGGTATCTTTAATGAAAGTCACCGAGGCAACAACAATTTCCGAGCTTGGGCTCCGACCGGCAGCGACAAGTGCCAAAACCCCCCAGAAGTCGTCGTTGAGCAAGGAGTCATCGCCAATCTGAGTACCATCATAGCTATCTTCCAATAAATCGACAAAATCCCTGCCACCAAAGCTCGTTGGGTCTTCATCAGCAGCGGCTATCGCGAGGGTCATTCTGGCGTAATCAGTCGCAGAGCTTGCACTACCTGCGTTAGCAGCTAGATAATCAACAATGGAATTACCCCCCTCTTCCCAATCATGGGGGTCTTCTTCAGCAGCAGCTATAGCCATAACCACCCATGCTGAGGCGCTAAAGCCCCCTATGTCCCCTTCGGCCGTCTGTGTGCCCCTGAGATAGTCCAAAGCATTAGCTACCTCTGTGTCGGTTGTATCCAAAGGATAGTCAGACTGTGCCTGAGCTGGTATGGATAATAATACAACTGCTGATATGAGCGACAAAACTAGCAGTAGACTGCCTAGAATGCCAAATGCTTGCTTCATGACTTTAACCTCCTTTAAGAAGTAACTTAAACAGCTTAAACGTGACTTATCTATTAATGCCTACTTGTTTCATCTTCAGTATACAAGCAAACTTGCTTATAATCAAGTGCACTTGATTAAGCATATTGTAAATATCACTGGATAAAATGTCAAGGGATCCCAGGGGAATATTTAAGAAAATTTTGCGGTTCAGAGGGATATACGATTAGGAGAGATAGGGGATTCGCATGTCAGTTGAGGCGGCAACTTTATATTGGAGGATTTCTATCTTTTCTTCAGGTCGACAATCTCGTAGTCCAGATTTTCCTCTTCCAATCTCTGCAACAGGATTGAAATCTTGTCTTCACTACAAACAACCAGGAAGGGCAAACCACAGTAAGCTGCTTCGATAGCTGCCTCCCTGACACCATGAAGATAGTCAGGCTTCCTACGTATTTGCGTCAGTGCTACCAGAGCTTCGGTGCCCATTGCTCCGACCAGCCTTGCTCCTTTTACTTCCCTTTGCAATCGGGTAAGATCAGTGCTTCCGGAACCGCCATCCTGCACATTGGGTACTTTGCCTATGGTCATTTTAGCTGTCTCGAGCTTTATTACCCCTTCAACGTTGCGAATGCCAACGTCTTGGCCTTTTTTAGCTTCGGTTACGGTTATTCCTTTAGCCCCTTTACCACTTGTGCCGTCGGAGGCGAAGAGCAAGCCTTCTTTCATATATAGCGATACTCGTTGACCAACGGATAAGTCGCTATCGGCTATGGCAGTGGAGGTTGATATATCAGCTACGACCTTGCTCACAAACCAGGAGTAGCTGTGTAACTGCCGGGACATTTGCAGAATCCAATCTACGCCTTCTCTAGTCACCCTATATCTGGAGCGACCCTGGGAGCTTAGCCAGCCGTCCTTTATCAATTCCTTGACGTACTCGGAAACCGCCTGCGAAGTAATGCCCAATCTTGGGGCGATATCTTTCTGCTGTATGTTAGGCTGATTTGCTGCTATTTCCAGCAGTATTTGAAACTTAGTGGCCAGATTTTTACTCTTCAGTATTTGCGCCATACAAAAAACATTATACCACTTGCTGACCAGAGCTTATACTAGGCCTGTGCATCAGGGACAGCCTGATGTATTGTCGCAATATTGGCACAACTCGGTGATGGGCATTCTAAGTGGCTGAGCTACCCCTGTTAGCCAAGCCTTTCTTGCTCTGGTAAGACCACGGCAAGCACCTAGGTTGCCAAACTTGGTATCTTAATACCAAGGACACTGCCTAAGTATCCCCATCCCGAATCCAGTTTGGCAATACTTTTCTGTTGCAGCTTACTCTTCGTAAGTTATAACAAGCTTAGGCATGCTGAACCTCAAGGCATCAATATTTTCGTTAAAATCAGTATGTTTTTCAAACTGCATCCGGACTTGGAAACGTGAGTCTCCATCGTCTACTCTATCCTGCAGTTTGTCAATCAACTCATCAGAACTGAAAGGTCCTGTCGGCACCAAATAATAAGTGTACATCTGTCCAGATGGGAAACCTGAGGTAAAATCACTGTCGCCTAGGGTGCCATACTGGTCATTATAGACACGGAGGGAACCAAGGTGTGCAAAGGGCATACCTATTTTAGCTTCGACCTTTACATCGAGGGAAGCATACTTAATAGTAGCACCACTTGGTATCCCTGAAATATCAAAACTCAGGAAGCACTGTCGTGCCCGATTAGTTATGTCATCGCCAACAAGAAGGTCATAGGTAGCGAGGCCACCACCGCCTTCTCTAACACTTCCATCCTCTTCAGCGATGGAATATAATGTCTCGGTGTACTCGGCCTCTGTGGTAACCACAACTTGAGCTGTAGCAGTAACACTGCCAGCGTCATTGGTAGCTGTTAAAGTATAAGTAGTGGTCGTGCTTGGAGATACCACCCTCGTCCCGGTTAGAGCGACATCGCCTATGTCCTGGTCTATGTTGACTGTGGTCGCTTCAGAGACACCCCAGCTAAGCGTCGAAGACTCACCTTCAGAGATGCTTCCCGGGTCGGCGTCAAAGGAGTCTATAGTTGGTGTCTGGTCACCATCCTCCGTGGTAACCACAACTTGAGCTGTAGCAGTAACACTGCCTGCATCATTGGTAGCTGTTAAAGTATAAGTAGTAGTCGTGCTTGGAGATACCACCCTCGTCCCGGTTAAAGCGACATCGCCTATTTCTTGGTCTATGCTGACTGTGGTTGCCCCGGAAATGCTCCAGCTAAGCGTCGAAGACTCACCTGCAGTGATGCTTCCTGGGTCGGCATCAAAGGAGTCTATAGTCGGTGTCTGGTTATCTGTTACCTGAACGCAACCAGCAACCATAATAAAAATGAGCAAGAGTGAAAGCAATAACCTTTTCATATTTCAGCCTCCTAAAAAATCTCGCGGCGACTCAGTCCTGTCTGGATGAATCAATCAGATAAGATGTTAGATGATGGTCTTGGTCTGTGTCAATACCAATGCGCTGGCTCGTATGATCATTGACGATGCTTGTCCCTCGTTGAAGTCTCTCTCGTCATTGTGATGAGCCATATGGGTAGAGGGGCTAGATGAAGCAAAATTGGAGCTGGAGATTCCTCACTGGCTACATCGATAAGGTGAAGTGGGGCAGTCGACTCTTAATACGCACTCATCGCAGCGGGGCCATCGGGCATGGCATATCCGCCTGCCATGTTCTATTAGATAGATATGGAATTGATATACTTTTGAGGGTGGGATTTGCTCTTGCAGCAGGCTGGGCGCTTTATCTATAGACACTCTTGAATCAATTAGCCCTAATCGTTTGGCTACCCGAAAAACGTGTGTATCCACTGGCAGGGATGGCTTCCCCAAGGAAAAAAGCAACACACAGCTAGCTGTTTTATGCCCTACTCCAGGCAGATGCATTAAGTAGTCTTCTGCTTCAGCCATGTTCATCGATTTGAGGAAATCAAGGCTGATATGACCCTGCTCATCTTCAATTTGTGCAAGTATCTGCTTTATTCTAACGGCTTTAATTTGGAACAGTCCCCCCGATTTAATGACTTGAGCAATATGTTCTACTGGAGCCGAAGCTACAGCTTCCCAGCTATCAAAGCTAGCTTTAAGAGAGTCGAAAGCTCTTCCAGAATTTACATCCGAGGTATTTTGAGAAAGAACAGTTCCTATGAGCACGTCGATAGGCTCTCTATTTGGCTGCCACTCCCGAGGGCCATATTCCTGCTCCAGGACTCTGATGACTTCTTCAATGGCCACTAGCTCAAAAGTATCATGTTAGCGCCTCTTGATGCAAAGATAACCTCTTCTTAATCCAACATTTTCCTCAATAAACGGCAACGTTTGCTGGACAGCTTGAGCGACCTAAACGAGACCGTCCTGCTGATAACATTTGCGGCAATCCAGGCGAATCAGATAAGATAAACATCTGCAAAACGGGAGATGAGTATGACTCTTGTGGAGAAGATATTAGCTAAAAAAGCTGGAAAGAAAGCTGTAAAACCGGACGAGATTGTCGAGGTCTCTGTAGACCTTGCAATGATACACGATGCCTTAGGTGCGCATACGATTGCCAAATTCAGGGAACTAGGCGTTGAAAAGGTCTGGAATCCTGGGAGAATTGTAGTAGTGCTAGACCACTATGTGCCCAACAAGGACATCGATACTGCCAAAAAGTGTCTCAATATAAAGAAATTTGTCCTTGAGCAAGGCATAGAAGACTACTATGAAGTTGGAAAGGGGGGCATAGCCCACCAGGTGCTTGTAGAGAAGGGACATGTGCTGCCAGGGACTATTCTTGTCGGTGTGGACAGTCATACCACGACGTCGGGTGTAGTTGGGGCTTTTGCTACCGGGATTGGTGTTGATGAGATGGCTGTAGTCTTCAAAACGGGAAGGTTATGGGAACGGGTTCCTGGAACCATCAGGATAAATGTTGAAGGCAAACTGGTGCCTCCGATTGCGTCGAAGGATTTGATGCTTTTTGTACTGAGGAGCTTGGGGGTAAGCGGTGCCCTGTTTAAGTCTCTTCAATATACAGGTTCCACCATCAGTGAAATGAGCATTGAGGGGCGCATGGTGCTAACTAACATGGCAATAGAGTCAGGTGCCACTAATGGTATTATTGAGCCCGACCAAACGCTACTGGATTTTCTCAAAGCAAGAACGAAGAACCCTTTCGAGCTTATACAGAGTGACCAAGATGCGGAGTATGCGGAAACACTTGAGTTTCAGGCTGAGGATATTAAGGAGCCTATGGTTGCCGTGCCACCGAAGCCGTCCAATGCTGTGGGAGTTACTGAGGTCGAGGGAACCAGAATCGATCAAGCGTTCATAGGCTCTTGCACCAATGGACGCCTGGAGTACCTCAGGATTGCCGCTAGAATACTCAAGGACCGGAAGGTGGATAAGTTTACAAAGGTTATTGTCATACCGGCCTCACAAGAGGTGTTTAAGGCAGCGCTGGCAGAGGGGTTAATAGCGACATTTGTGGAAGCTGGGGCTGTGGTAGGTCCGCCTACTTGCGGTCCGTGCATGGAGGCGCACATGGGCATACTGGGACCGGGCGAGGTTTGCCTAAGTACGGCAAATCGTAACTTTCAGGGCAGGGTGGGAGATGTAACTGCGAAAATATACCTGGCATCCCCTGCGACAGTTGCAGCCTCGGCATTGAAAGGCAAAATAAGTGACCCACGGGAGTTTTTCTAGGAGGCATAGATGGAACTCAAAGGCAGGGTCTGGAAGTTTGGCAGGGATGTTGACACTGATGAGTTGTTCGCAGGAAGGTTCATCATGGGTGGCGATGAGACGGACAAGAGCCATTATGAAGAGTTCATCACAAGAAGCGGACTAAGCGATGTTGGGTATCGCGAGAATGTCCCCGGGGATTTTATCGCCAAGGTTGAGAAGGGGGACATTATAGTTGCGGAGGAGAACTTTGGCATCGGTTCAAGCAGGCAGCAGGCAGCGGAAACTCTGAAATTTAAGGGTGTCCAGGCTGTAGTTGCGGACTCAATACACAGGATATTCTTTAGAAACTTCTGGAACCTTGGATGCCCGGCCATAGATTTGCCAGGCATTTCCACTGAATTTGAGACTGGGCATGAGATAGCGATTAACCTGAGGCGGGGGACTATCAAGAACCTGAGTACCGGTAGGGAGTTTGAGTTTCGCCTGATAATGCCAGTATGGTTCATAGACATGGTAGAAGCGGGAGGGCTAATTCCTTACCACAAATCTCTGAAATCCTAAATTTTGGAGCTGATTTCCCCAGTTTTTGGGCCAGACTTTGCTTTAACCTGAATTTTCATTGATTAATTATCTCTGGCAACTCTGTTTATACTTATACTCTTCCGAAATTTATGGTAGTGTATGCCGTAGAATTCGATGCAGAAAGTACTTTGGGATATGGACCCCGGCATCGATGATGCCCTGGCTTTAATCTTGGCTCTAAAGTCGCCTGAGATTCAAGTTATGGGCATTACTACGGTGGCAGGCAATGCTCCGGTGGAGGTGACTAGTGCCAACGCTCGCCGGGTGTTGGAATACTTTGGCGCAGGCAGTATCCGGGTAGCGGGGGGGGCAGCAAACCCCTTGAATCACCCGTTGGAAGACGCCTCACGCCACCACGGCGTGGATGGGTTGGGCAACTGTGGCTTGCCCTCGCCCCTGACTCCGCTGCACCCGGCTAAAGCCTGGGATTTTCTTGCCAGGCTAGCCTTGGATGCTCCCGGAGAGCTTACTCTGGTGGCCACAGGGCCTTTAACCAATGTATCTTATGCCTTTGAGATTCATCCTGAACTGCCCAGACTTTTAGACAGGCTGGTTCTCATGGGGGGTGCTTACGGCTTAACGCCTTACGGCAAGGGAAATCAGACTCCCTGTGCTGAGTTTAATGTCTGGCAGGACCCCGAGGCTGCTCATATGGTATTCAACTCTGGGATGGATATCTTTGCTGTAGGGCTGGATGTATCTATGAATCCTGCGGCTTGCTTGAATAGCCAGCATCTGGAGCAGCTTAAGACCAGGCATACACCTGCTGCATGCCTGGCAGCCCAACTGGTAGAATACGAGGTAAAACAATGCGGATGCTGTAGAATGCATGACCCTCTAGCTTTGGCAACGCTGCTGGGCGCTTCCCTGTTCGATTTTGTATCGGCAAGGGTGGAAGTGGTTGAAGGGGGTGACTGGGATAGAGGAGCTACTCGAATTTTGTCCTCTGGCAGCTCTCAATTAGTACACGTAGCCTCTGCCGTGGACGGGCCTCGTTTTCTAAAACTGTTCATGTCCCGTGTATTAGAGGAATAATATGACTAGCTTGGTGGTATGTGGCGCCATAAACTGGGATACTAGCTGCTTCGTAGAGCGGCTACCGGTGCCCGGTGAAGAGGTTACCATAAAGCATATTACCCGTGTGTCAGGAGGGACAGGGGGCAACGTTGCTGTGGCGGCAGCGCGGATTTTAGGGGCTAAAGAAGTTGCCCTGATAGGCGCTCTGGGGGAAGATGAAATTGCTCGCCGACAAATTGCTGCCCTTGACGCCGAAAGGGTCATCACCGAGGGAATTCACCATATTAAAGGAGAGGAATCGGGGCAGGCTTATATCCTGGTTGACCAAACAGGGCAAAACGTTATTGTCAGTCATCTGGGGGCGAATGCCAGGCTTTGTCTGGAACACATTAACAAAGCACAGGTTAAGCAGCAGCTACAGGAATGCCGAGGCATCGTCCTCACCGACCCTCCGCTAGATGTAGCAGCAGAGTTGATAAACTTGGCGAAAAGACGTGGTGTCCCCTTACTGTGGGACCCGGGGATTTTGATAAGCCCGAACCCGGAGGCATTGCAGTCTCTCGCCAGAGAGGCAGAAGTCCTCTTGTTGAATGAGACAGAGGCCAGTGCCCTACTTGGAACTGATGAGTTAGATAGGAACTTACAGCGATTGCGGGAGCTGGGATTTCCTAATCACACGGTGCTCAAACTCGGCGCTCAGGGGGCAGCCATGCTTGAACTGGTTAGTGGCCTGATAGTCGAAGTCCCAGCCTTGCCTCTGAAGGAACTGGGTCTGAATGTAATCAACACGGTGGGTTGCGGAGATGCCTTTGTGGGGGCTTTCGCCGCCTACCATGTTCTGGGAGCTGACCTTCAGAAGTCGCTTATCATGGCCAGCGCTGCCGCCGGCCTTAACGCTGCCCGACTTGAGACCCGAGGCAGCCCAGACCGAGCCAGTTTAGAGGAAGTGGCGAACCGCAGCCAGGAACTCGGCTTCAGGACCCAAGAGCATAAACTCTCTTAAAATTACCCGGCTACCCTGTTTAGAGACAAGCGCTGGGCAGTTTTATCTTGCTATGTTACCTATCCTCAACCTCAACAAGTTTATCTTTGCTTCTGAAGCCGCTGAGAATCCTGACCTGGCTTTGTGGAACGCCAAAATGCTCTGCCAGTAATTTGATGACTGCCTGGTTGGCCTTGCCTTGCTTTGGCGGCTCTCTGACCTTGACTATGAAGATATCGCCTTCCTGGCTAAGCTCTTCGGTCTTAGAATTGGGCTTCACCTTAACTTGAATTTTCATTTCATGACCATAATATCAAGAACAGTCACGTTGAGAAACAGGGAAAGAGATATCGATTGTTGAATTTTGCTAATGTTGTTGCCGCCACGCACATTGGCATTATTGTGCTAGAATCTTACATTGCGAGTCGAATTTCTTGAGCATGCTGTGTAAGTTCAAAAGAATAAGAAGGATATCATTTAGGCAAACAGCAAGTTATAAATGGAGGTGAGATATGGCTCGAGTCAAGTTGATACAGAAGGAGCAGGCAGCACCGGAGATAAAAGAGCTATTCCAGCAAATTGAGGATAATGGAGCCCGGATCATGAACTTCTATAAGGTAGTAGCCAACAGTCCCCACATAGCTCGCAACGTTATCAGGTTAGGCAATTCATTCATTGGCAGGACAACTCTTTCACCAAAACTACGTGAGTTGACTGTCATGCGAATCGCCAAGCTCTGTGATTGTGAGTATGAATTGGTGCAGCACACACCCGTCGCTTTGCAATCTGGCATAAGCCGAGCTCAGTTGGATGCAATTGGCTCCTGGAAAGAATCGAACGATTTTAATGACGAAGAGCGTGCAATATTACAGTATGTTGATGAAGTGGCCCAAAACGTTAAAGTAGCAGATGCGACATTCGAGACACTGAAGAAATATTTTAACGAGCAGCATATTGTTGAGATAACTCTAGCCATAGGTTGGTGGGGAATGCTGGCTCGATTGTTTGTGCCACTGGAAGTTGAGGTAGACGAGCAGTCGGCTGGTTCAGCAGCGGACCTGATTGGGCGACGCGCTATGCAAAAGTCATGACTCACTCTGAGCGTCTGTGTTTATGATTGCTAACCGTCTGGTTAGTTCTCCCCACATTCCCTGGTTATGAAATCCTACTAGTTTAACGGGCGTTATTTCGTTGTTTAAGGACTTTTCACTGCTAGTAAATACCCTGATATAGTTGACGGTCAGCCCTGAGTATATGCTGCTTCCGGGACTTGTTTCCTTTTCCCACAGGACCGGCATAGTTTGCCCCAAAAACTGCTCACAAAAGCTGTGTCGGCAGCTTTGAGATAGCCTTAACATTCGCTGGTTACGCGCTTCTTTAACTTTGTCTTTTACCTGCCCGGGCATTCTGGCTGCCGCTGTCTCAGGGCGGGGTGAGAAGGGGAAGACATGGATGTTGGCAAAGCCAGCTTGCTGGCAAAAGGAGTAGCTTTGTTCAAATTCTTCATCGCTTTCCCCGGGAAAAGCAACCATGATATCTGTGGTAATAGCCACTTCTGGTATCGTCTCTTTAATCAAATTTATTGTTCCCTGATATTGGTCCAGAGTGTAGATTCTCTTCATCCTTCGCAGCACAGTCTCGCTCCCACTTTGCAGGGCTAAGTGGAAATGCTGGCAAAGCCTTTTATCCTGCCACAGGGCAAGAAATTCAGAAGATATTTCTGAAGGTTGTAAAGAAGAGAGACGTAGTCTCTTGATGCCTGTATCGCGGAGAATACGCTGCACCAAATCCACAAGGTCAGCGCCGTCGTCTTTATAGCTCCCAACTTTCGTCCCGGTGAGGACAACTTCTTTGTAGCCCAGGGCTACCTTTTGCTGAACTTCGTCAATTATCTGGGAAGCGGGCAAGGAATGTTCATGAGGTCTTACCTTGGGCACAATGCAATATGTGCAGTGGCTATGACAGCCATCTTGAATCTTTATTAGACTACGAACCCGAGCAATGGCAGTAATGGGCGAGATTGCTTCGCTGCGCTCGCAACGACGCAAGGGGGTCCGTGCAAGGATGGAAGAGGGTGTCGGCAATGACAAGCTCACCACTCTCTCAAGCAGGTGCTCTTTCTCCTTGTTGTCAACTACGATGTCAGCAAGCTGGGCTAGCTCTTGATGGCTTCTTTGGGCATAGCAGCCAGTGGCGATAATTAAGGCCTGGGGATTTCTTCGCTTTGCTAGCCTGAGCCAGTGGCGTGACTTGCGGTCGGCAATATGGGTGACTGTGCAAGTATTGGCAATATAAATATCTGCCCCGTCACTGGGGGAAACAAGTTGAAATCCGGCTTTGCTAAAACGACTGGCCAAGGATTCCGTCTCGGCCTGGTTGAGTTTGCACCCTAATGTGTAGAAGGCTACCCTCATTGGTATGGATTATATTTATTGCCTGGTCGAATGGTCAAATTGCCATGCTCCAGAGCTTGCTTGGCACCCCCTTTATAGGATATAGTTAGCGATTCTAACGAAAGGCATTAGGCTAGGCTGCGGAATTGAATCAACGAGCTCGATGGAAAATCCTGCCTCCAGTGCCTGATGAATATTTAAGTGCCTCTGATCTTCCTACTGCAATCGCTCAACTCCTCTATAATCGTGGTGTTAAGCCAGAAGAAATCGAACCTTTTTTGGCTGTTGACCAGAGGCTAGAAGGCGATCCCTTCCTGCTTCCTGATATATCACGGGCTGTAAGCAGGGTCTATAAGGCTGTGCTTTCTGGGGAAAAGATCGCGCTCTACGGTGATTTTGATGTCGATGGCGTCACAGCCACGATTATTCTTGCCGAGGGACTATCATGGCTTGGTGCCGAAGTCATTCCCTATATTCCTGACCGTGTCAACGAAGGCCATGGACTAAATATTTCCGCTATAGAGAAGCTCCATGCCCAGGGGGCTGATTTGGTCATCACCGATGATTGTGGCGTAACTGACCTTACAGAGGTAAAACAGGCTCAAGGGATGGGGATAGATATGATTATCACCGACCACCACATTCCATTAGGAAGCCTGCCTCAAGCCGTAGCTGTAGTTGACCCGAAGCGCAAAGATTCGGTGTATCCCTATCCTGATTTGGCCGGTGCTGGCGTTGCCTTCAAGCTTCTGCAAGCGCTATTTCGCAAGGATAGCAGGGAGAAATGGCTAACCAGATTTCTGGACTTGGTAGCTCTGGCCACCGTTACCGATTTGGTTCCTATGGTTGGCGAAAATCGATACCTGGTGAAGGAAGGGCTGAAAGAGCTTAATAATACCTCCCGCGTAGGAATTCAAGAAATGGTTAAACTAGCCGGGCTGAAGCCAGGTGAACTTGACACTGAAGATATCTCTTGGACACTGGGGCCTCGCCTCAACGCTGCTGGCAGGATGAACAATGCCTACACCAGCTACCAGATACTCACCACTCAGTCATCAGAGGAAGCTCGTCTACTAGCTCTGGAGCTGGAAGGAAAGAATGTCGAGCGGCAGAAATTGAGCAACGAAGTATTAAGCCAGGCGAAGGAAAAAGTAGCCACCAAACTGCACCTACCAGTGCTTATAGAGGGAGGCGAAAGCTACCCCGTCGGTGTCATCGGGCTTGTCGCTGGCAAGATCACAGACGAATTTTACAAGCCCACTATTATCATCAGTCTAGGTCCGGAGCAATGCCAGGGTAGTTGTCGCAGCATACCTGAGTTCAATATTGCGTCTGCTTTAGAGGAAAGCAGTGACTTGCTTACCGCTTTTGGTGGCCATCCCATGGCCGCTGGCTTCACTGTGTCACGCCAAAATTTAGCTCAGCTAGAAGAACGGATTACGAGCTTGGCCGTAGACCATTTAAGTCATCTTGACCTTCGCCCGGAAATAGTGATTGATGCCGAGCTTCCCTTGTCTGCTTTTAGTGGAGAGACCTTTAACCTTATGCAAAAGTTGAGCCCTTTTGGTCGAGGTAACCCACAGCCGACCTTTCTCACCCGGCAGGTCGAGGTAATCGAGTGTCGTAACTTCGGTAACCAGGGCAAATGGCTGAGACTAAAACTTAAACAAGGGAACATAACCTGGCAAGCTGTAGATTTTGAGTCGCAGAGGGCAAGGGAAGAAATTCCATCTTATATGGATATTGTGTATAACCTGGAAAAAAGTCGCTGGAATGGAGAAGAAGTGCTGGGCCTTAATCTCCGTGATTTTGCTCCCACCCAGCTCCACTAATAACCCTCAGCTGGTCTAACCTACTCCTGGAAGAGGGAAACTTGGTATACGATAATAAATATCTAATTCTTTCTTTTACTAAGCTTATACCATGGGTGATAGCTAATTATGGACTCCCCATCTAATTCATTATTGATAAAATAATCGGCAATTCTCAGATAGTCCGCCAACCTATCAGGCATGAGGAAATGTTGTTTAACATGTTCATGGGCTTTTCTTCCCATTAACTCCGCCTCCCTCGGATTTCTTAACACACGAATTATCCTTTTTGCCGCTTTCTTGGCAGAAGTGATAAAGAAGCCAGTTTCATCGTCTTGGACTTGAATGGGGATTGCTCCTACTTCTCTGGTTATCACTGGCTTTCCTTTCCACATGGCTTCAGTGATAACCAAGCCAAATCCCTCTTTGGTGGAAGGCTGCAATATTACCTTGGCAGCCCTTTGCAAGGCATTTACCTCCAAGGCATTGACCGACACATTGTCGGGTAGCCTGATGATGTGAATGTTGGAATCGCCTTTTGTTTGTTCACAAACGTGGTTAAAGATGCCCGTTCCTTCGGGGTCATCGGCAGCTATGTTGCCGGCTATTACTAATTGGCATGTCTCTTCTTTCCGAGCGATTTTGTAGGCAGCGATGCTGGTGTCAATCCCTTTCCAGGGGTCAAATCTGCTTATCTGAAGCAACATGGGTATGCTTGGGTCTATCCCATATTTCTCCAGCACCTTGACGATTTCTTCGGGGGGTAGCTCCTTGTTCTTGTCGGAAAGAGGGTCAATGAACGGCGGTACGATATATTTTCGTGGTGGCCAATGCTCTACCACATAATGGACACCGGAGAATATGACGGCATCGTAAAAGTCTGCCCAGAATTTAATAAATTGCCGTAGGCCTAAATTGCGTTCCAAGGTTTCTTCCTCTACATCAATATGGAACCTCCATAGCCATTTTCCGTTACCATTCTTTAAATACCGAGCCAAGCCAAGTGGCTGTGGGTCATGCACAATTACAATGTCTGGTTTATAACTTTCATAATCAGCGGCGTAGATATCGACATTTTCCTCCAAGGTGTGGTAGTAGGTCTTTACCATTTCAGGAGTGAGGGTGCCCCTTTTACCTTGCAAAAGATTGTGAATGGTCTTTGTTACATGGTAAAAAGATTCTGTGCCATGCATTATTTTCCATTCATCCTCTACACCCAACTCATTTAGGAATGGTACTTGAGAATAAAGCATCTCGGCTACACCACCACCCAAGGCGGTCGAGTTGACCTCCAGCATCTTTATACCCTTGAGCCTTTGGGCCAGCTTAATTAGCTTATCCATCTTTTCCTCGCCCACTATAGGCGCATAATCCTGCACCGGAGATGCCGAAAGTGGTTCGGTACCAGCCCTCCGGCTATAAAACGTTCCATTCCGTAACGGAAGTTGTCTTTCTACTTGCTTGTCAGAATTACCCATCTGATTTTCTACATCGGCTTCTTTATTAGCGTCGCTCCAAGTATATCAAATCTTACTATAAGTTAATATAAGCTCCAAAATTCGTCTATCACCAAAAAGTCCTAGGTGGAAGGCCAGTGACTGCCATGATGAAGCAAGGGCTTCGAAGAGGCTGAACCTTTTCTCTAGATTATGAAGGTAAGGTGAATATACTTCGATCGACCAGGTTTGCAATATGCGAAAATAGTTCTAGTACCAAGAGCATAAGCCAAGGAGCTTCCTTTTTGTATTTATAACCCGAGCTAAACAATTCACTCCGGGGCATTAGGCTAGAAACAATCATAATGGGGCTGTTGTAATGTGCTGTACTTACCTGTAGGTAAGCATGCGTCCATTTAAACAAAACTAAGCACTACGGGCCCGTCGTATTCTGATGATAAGCCAGGGCACGGCTACCACTAATATCACTAGGCTAATAACCTGTCCTTGATGAAGCACCAACCCATGAATAATTAGGAATGGGTCGTTAACACGGAAAAATCTCAGGCCAAAGTCACCGGCAGCATAAAGACAAAGGTAGAGAAAGAAAAGAGAGCCTTGCGGCTTGAGTTTATCCCGAAATCGCCACACTATGGCAAAAACTATCAGATTCCATAGTAGAAAATAAATCTGAGCAGGGTATAGCGGCACCCCCCAATATTGAGAAGGTATGGTGTCACGAGGTGTGTAAATCACAGCCCCGGGGAAAGAGTGAAAAGGGCTGGGCTTGCCAAAGCAACAGCCGTTTATGGTGCAGCCAACTCTGCCTATGGCTTGGGCTACAGGCACTCCGACAGCAACGGCATCGCCCATACCAGCCAGGCTTGAGAAGGGGACCCTCCTTACACGCATATAGATCCACACTGCCGCAATGACGCCGATAATGGTTCCATGTAGAGCCAGGCCAGCAAAGCCAATAAGCTCTTGGGGGTTTGCTGTGTAATACTCCCAGTAATCGATTACATGTGCTAGTCGGCCTCCGATAAAGCCGCCAACGATGCCCCAAAGGAAAAGGGCATAGATATCTTGTGAAAGGCCTAGCCTTTTTGCTTCTCTGAGGGTGATGGCTAAGGCTGATACAACCGCCACTGCCACCATGACCCCGTACCACCTCACGGTGAGGGCGCCAATGGTGAAAGCAACAGGGTCTATGCTGATAGTGAGCATTTATTTTTTTCTTTCAGTTTAAGAGAAAATAGCATTGACAAAGACTTCAGCATCGAAGGGAGCTATGTCCTGTAATTTTTCACCAGTACCAATGTAAGAAATGGGTATGTTCAACTCATCGCAGATGGTGAATATTATCCCGCCCCTGGCTGTGCCATCCAGCTTGGCCAGGAAAATATCGGTGACGCCCACAGCTTCGGTAAAATGTTTGGCCTGAGCCAGGCCATTTTGCCCTGTGGTAGCATCCATTACCAGCAAAATTTGATGAGGGGCTGAAGCATCGTGCTTGGCTAGTACCCTCTTTACCTTTTTGAGTTCTTCCATGAGATTAAACTTGGTATGAAGGCGACCAGCGGTATCGATGATCACCGCTTGGGCGTGGCGGCTATATCCGGCCTGAACAGCGTCGTAGGCAACTGCTCCGGGGTCGCCACCAGATTGATGGGCAATGACTTCGGCACCCGCTTTCGTGCCCCAATGCTTAAGCTGTTCGATAGCTGCCGCTCTGAAGGTGTCTGCCGCCGCTAGGATAACTCGTCTTCCTTGAGAAGTGTAGGCATGAGCCAGCTTGGCAATGCTTGTTGTCTTGCCTGAGCCATTCACCCCGACCACAAGAATGATATAAGGGAAATCTCCGCTTTGCTCATGAGCCTGATTTGCTTTCAGTGGGATGCTTAACAAGCTTACCATCTCTTTTTTCAAGGCTTCCTGTATTTGGAAGCTCTCCGATAGCTTATCTACTTTTACCCGTTGTTTGACTCTGCTCAGTAGCTTGCTCGTAGTCTCTACACCCACATCAGCCGAGACAAGCAACTCTTCCAGTTCCTCCCAGACTTCATCCCCAAAGGAGACCCGGTTGAAAATATTAGCTATCTTGCCGAACCAAGCCTCTCTGCTTCTTTTTACTCCCAGCTCGGTCTTCTTCAGCCAATCGAACAAGTTGCCTCCGTAATCGAGGGTATTCGTATATAGTAGCACAAGTGTGGACTGCTTTTTAGCTGGCGCTTTCTTGTCTTTCCTGTAAAGGTGGCACTGTCTCCTTCCTCATGAATAAAAGGGGATAAATTATGTCACTGGTGCAGCAAGGAATCCAGACTGCGAGGAGTAAGAATAAGAAAATGAAAGGGAGCAAGGGAATCCAGTCAGCCACCCCAAATGACATGAAATAGAATAACGATGCCCAGGTACTTAATAACACGTGTCCAAAATGTGGTAGTTTGGTTGTTTGCCGCCAATAGCCGATGGCAATGCCAGCCAACGCCAGGAGATTTATCCACCATTCTTCAATAAAGGGAACGTGAAACTCCATTTGGGCATGAAGTAAGTTTCCTCCTAGATAAGGAATCATGGCATCGCTTATCGTAGCTATACCGATCGACCCTGTCCAACCAATCAAAATAGCCACCCAGACCTTGCCTTTCCTATATCTTGCATACATGGCCGTGGTTACAAGTGCGCTCAATAAAACATGGACCGGGTGTAAGGTATAAAAAGCGGCGTGAGAAATATGGGAAGGGACGTTGCCTAAAACTACTATAACCACGATGATAACACCAGTAAGAGCACCAAGGGCTGTGAAGGGGACATGCTCTTTAAGTTCTCTTGTTATTCGCCTAAGCATTTCCTATCTAATTGGGGCTATTTTCTATAACACTGGGAACAGAGTCCGGAGAATTCAGAAAGGTGATATTCAGTATGAAAACCAAAATTCTGGGCAAACTCGTTTTCCCCTTGGCATAATCCTTTGTCAAATTCTTGAATGGCTCCACAGTGCTGGCAGACCATAAAGCGATGGCAACCTTCTATAGTATCCAAACTACACTTCACAAATCCGCCGCTGGATAGTATTTTGTGAGCTAAATTGAGGCTGCAAAACAAATCGAGTATGCGATAGATAGTAACGTGGTTTAGATATTTGCCCCGCCGGCGCAAAACACCTTGTATGTCGTAAGGGGAAAGCGGTTTTTCGATTTCTTCGAGTACCTCGAGGACCAGCTTGCGCGGCTTGGTCGCCTTGTACCCCTGAGCCTGCAAAATTCGAATTGATTCTTTCACCATGGCAATATTTTACCTGGATGGAAGGCTAACTGCAACATTATTGCAATTAGCTTTGAGAATAGTCGCTTATTCCAGATGAGAGTAAAATTCCTTTGGTGCCAACTCCTCGAAACCTTCCCTGGCAAGGTGCTTTCTGATATCGAGACAGAGATGACACTTAGAGACATAACCTTCCGATTTTTCCTCATATCCAAAATTCCTGGTGACGAACTGAAAAAGCCCTTCAAAATCGGAGGCAGTGAGGAAATTAAGAATAGGGTGGCTATTAGCATCAATCCCTTCTTCGCAAATCAAATCCAGATTTTGGGCATCACCTAAAGATATGCCGCCGCAATAGCCAGGAAGGTAATTTCCATAATTATCAATATGATTATGCCAGCTTCTGAGAAAAGGGGGCTGGCAGGGCTTATCGAAGAAATAGATGGCATTGTATTTTGGGTAAAGGTCTTTTAGTTGATAAGCCGCTCTCCCTGTTAGGAAAAGTTCCACCCTCCTCTGCAGGTCATTCAGCTCCACCATCTTCAAATATTCTTCGAGGGGCAAGACCTTTTTGATATCGAGCTCTCTGAATTGGAGGTAGTATTCCATTTGATAAACCATTACGTTTCCCGGGAAGAGTTCTTGACTTATCTTGATGGCTCTTGCTGTCCTATCAAAGGGGACATATTCCAGGTAGAATGGGTTGACACTAATTAAGATTCCTTTCAGCCCCTTACTTTTAAGTAGCGCCAGTTTCTCCCTGGCGGTTTCCTCGTCCGCAGCCCAGTAGCAATTCGTTTCCACAAAGGTCGAAGGAATTCCTAATTCATTGGCGATTTCCACCGCTTTCAATAGAAGCTCGAGGTTAAGGAAGGGTTCTCCACCCGTAAAGGGAAGGCCGTAATTTAAGCTAACCTTGTCAGAGCCATAATGGCTGGGTTTAATCTTGCCTGACAATTGCTTTAGTATCGTCACTAGGTCCTGCTCAGAAATCCAATCGGAGTTCCAATCTGGGGAGCAGGCGTACATACAATAACGGCATCTGCAATTGCATTTGTAGGAAAGAAAAATACCACAGGAAATAGGCGAGGGCACAGCTATTCTTGTCATTGTCTCTCAAGTCACAAGCTCTTCAAGCAATACTATCGCAGCTTCTTTGTCCAGGGGCTGATTATTGTTGCCGCACTTGGGCGATTGCACACAGGAGGGGCAGCCGTCAGTACAGGGACATGCTTCGACAGCTTTCAAAGTGGCCTGCCAGAGCTCTGTTATCATCTCAAATCCTTTTTCGGCGATGCCAATGCCTCCAGGATAAGCATCATAAATAAAAATCTGCGCCTTGCCTGTGTCGGGGTGAAAAGGGGTGGAAACGCCGCCAATGTCATTGCGGTCGCAGAGGGCAAATAAGGGAAGTATGCCAATGGCAGCATGTTCACAGGCATGTAATCCGCCCTGGAAATCAAGCCCAGCACTGGCTATTCTATTAATCGCCTTCTGAGGCAAATCAAACCATAGGGCCTTGGTGGGAAAGTTTTGTGGTGGCAAATCTAGAGGCTCCTCCCCGATGACCTCTTCTGTGAACTGCCTCTTCCTTTTGAAGCCAACTATCGTGGTAGTGACGTCAACATCTCCGAAGTAAACATTCACCCCACGGAAATCTCTTTCCTTGACCAAACTCATGACCCGGATGTCGGTTATGTCCATAGACTGGGTATAGTAATCTGTGGACATTGGTTCTGCCCAGGCGATGTGCCGGGCTAAATCAAGTTCTTTTATAAGATAAGATTCACCCTGGTGGAGGTAGATAGCGCCGGGATGTATTTGAAAAAAAGCAACGCTGGCTTCCACCGTCTCTAACAAGCAACCTTGGCGGCCATCGATGACAGCATAATTTTGCCCTGATGTTGCCCTTATATTTATATTCTGAGCGGGATAGGAGATGGAGGGAGCGGGATGCCATCTCTCGTGGCGTTTTCTTAACCTTCCTTCTTGTTCCAACTCAGTTAGCATGGTACCAGTATTGGGTCCAAAGAATTCTTCGTCTCCATTGTTTAGAGGTTTCTCCCAGGCAGCGCAGAGGAGGTGGGGCTTCATGATATAAGGATTTCCAGGATTGATTATGGCGTTGTCAAAGTTCTTATCGAAAAAGAAATCTGGATTGCGCATCAGGTATTGGTCAAGCGGATTTTCCTGGGCGATAAGAAAGCTCAAGGAGCTATAGTTACTTCGACCACTACGTCCTGCCTGCTGCCAGGCACTGGCAATGCTCCCAGGATAGCCGGTAAGCACTGTCGCCTGCAAGTCGCCAATATTTATCCCCAACTCCAGGGCTGTTGTTGCTACCAGCCCGAGAAGTTCACCGTCGAAGAATTTATTCTCAATCCAGCGTCTGTCTTCGGGAAGGTATCCCGCCCTGTAAGGGCTGATTTTATCTGCCAGGGAGGTAGATAATTGTTCCTTCGTATAAATATAGATGAGCTCGGTAAGCTTACGAGTGCGGGCAAACACAAGACCACGGATATCTTTTTGAACAAGTTCCCCGAGGAGAAAAGCTGCCTCACTGTTGGAGCTGCGTCGAGTATCCCTGCTCTCACTGATAATGGGTGGATTCCAGAAAACAAAGTATTTTTCGCCATGCGGTGAGCCATCTTCGACAATGGCCTCAAAAGGCAAGCCAACGATATTTTGAGCATGCTCCGCGGGATTAGCAATAGTAGCCGAGCAGCAAATAAACTGAGGGTTGGAGCCATGAGAAGCACAAAGCCGCCGCAACCTCTGTAGAACATTGGCTATATGAGAGCCAAAAACACCTCGATAGATGTGGGTCTCATCTATTACTACGTACTTCAGGTGGCGAAGTAGCCTGAACCACGATTGGTGATTGGGCAGAATGCCCAAATGGAGCATGTCCGGGTTAGTAAGCACTATCCTTGCCTGTTTTCTTATGTTTGCTCTCTCATTCTGCGGTGTATCACCATCAAAGGTAGCTACAGCTCCCGGGATAAGAAGTTGGGTTAGCTCCTTCATTTCGCTCAGGATTTGTTTCACGCTACGTAGTTGGTCCTGGGCCAGGGCCTTCGTGGGGAAGATATAAAGAGCACGGCTATCCTTGTCATTTAAAATCGCATCCAAGGTAGCCAAGTGATAACACAGAGTCTTGCCACTGGCACTGGGCGTGGCTATCATCACATTTCTCCCGGCCAGGATGGAATTCAAGGCTTTCGCTTGGTGGCTATAGAGAGTTGATATGCCCAGGGACTCCAGACATGCTTGAAGGTTGGAGTGGAGGGGGTTATCTAGTTTGCCAAAGGTGGCCTTTTGCGAAGGAATGCGTTCAATGTGCACGATTTGCTGTCGATAGTTAGGCTGGGCAGCAAGGTAATGGAGGAAAGTAGCAGCATCCATCAGGGAAAAGTTTCTATTTCCGAACTCAATAACTCTAAATCGGGGTAGTTCTGGATAACGAACTTTACCACATTGGACAAAGTCTCATCGGCATGTCTTCTGTGGTTGCTAACGCAAGCTATGCCTAAAGTAGATAATTGCCATAAATCTTGATGGTCAACTTCGGCTACGGAGACATTATACTTATTTTGTAGCCGGGTGATAATAGACTTAATCACTCGCCTCTTACCCTTAAGTGATTGGTTCTCAGGGAGGCGAAGCTCAATTCGACATACACCGATGTGCATTGATGATAGATCAACACCTCTCGAGATATTCCTTATACTCCGCTAGCTTGGCCAAAACTCTGGCTGCCCTTTGAGGCGAAGGATAAGAGTAATAATAACCCCTCTTTAACTTCACGTATGATCCCATATCAGTAAAGCTGGTGGGAACTACTGGCTTTTTATAGGTTTTTATCCAGTGAAGTACTAATGCCGCCAGGAATACGTCCAAAATAGCGAACATTTTGCTTAAGTCTACTCCTTCAGAAGTAAAGGATGAACTAATATCACCCAAGAGGGATGGGACATCTACATCTCTGGATTCAATCACCAGAGTCAGTATCCTTCGAAGTTCCTCCCTTTCCCGATCCTTTTGAACCCAGAAAAGAGGGCTAAGCAAAGACGTAATTGAGTCAATATCCGGCTTCCCAGAAAGTTGTACCGTTTCCTCAGATACTTGGAATTTAGACAGAGTACCTACCAGCATATCACTCAGACTGGTGACACTCCCGAATCCCATGAAGATAAGTGCGTCTACCTCATCCAGCTTCAAGATCATCTCTGGCGCTTTCAAGAAGGCGACCAAGTTTCTATCCCCGGCAGGGTCGACAGGATTACCGTGGCTCCAACGCGGTGGGAATATTTGGTTAAATTCAGCAATGGTCTCTTCGGGAAATTCCACCACGTTAAGTTTATTTGAGACACAATCATCTGTGCATACAACTCCGTAGCTACCGCCGGGTGTGAGGATGGCCACATTCCTACCTCGAGGAAGCGGCTGCATTAGAAACCCGATAGCAATGTCCAAAAGTTCCTCAGGGGTTTCTGCTCTGATTACTCCTGCCTTCTTGAACGCTTCTTCATAAATCTCATCGTAGCCACAGAGAACACCAGAATGAGATCTTATTGCCTTGGCAGTAGCCTCACCCTTCCCCGGTTTCAGCGCAATTACCGGCTTTCTGGGTGTTACCCTTTTTGCCTTCTCGATGAACCTTCCCCCATCCTCCAGCCCCTCTATGTAAGTCAAAATCACCTTCACATCGGGGTCCTCTCCAAAGTGCTCTATATAGTCCTCAATTGGTATATCCGCGGTGCACCCGCAGCTCACATATCTGTGGAATCCCAGCCCCCTTTGATAAGCAGACATGGCTATCGAAATTCCTAGATTTCCTCCTTGGGTTACAAGAGCAAGGGGCCCAGGGTGAATTTGTAGAGGAACCATGGTTGCCTTTAGCTTTGAAGAAGCACTCCAAAAACCCATGCAGTTCGGTCCCACCAAACGAATGCTCCCTCTCCTTGCTATCTCTAAGACTTCGTCTTGGAGCTTCCTGCCTTCCTCCCCAGTCTCAGCAAAGCCGGCAGAGATGAGGACAGCTGCCCTCACGCCTTTTCGCGCACAATCATCCATAACCGCAGGAATGCTAGGAGCGGGAATGACAAAGACCGCTAGGTCAACTTCCCCCGGTACATCGGTCACCTTTTTGAAAGCCTTATGGCCTAAAATGCTTTCCTCTTTACTGTTTATCGGGTAAATGCTACCCTCAAAACCGTCAATGGTGCTGAGGAAGGTGGAAAACCCCCACTTATTCCAATCATTTGTCGCCCCGATTACCGCAACCGATTTAGGGTTGAACAGTGGATCAAGATTATCGATTATAGATCTTATAACCATGAAAAGCTCTGCTCAAGTGACTATTCTGCTTGGCGCTCCTGATAGAGCAAACTGTCATTCTGACCCGTGCATTTCAGAAATTTCAATTGTCCCATTATAACCCTTTGCTGGCTATATAGGCAGCAAGGTCGGCAAGACGACAGCTATAGCCCCACTCGTTGTCATACCAGGCTAGCACCTTCACCATATTTTCATCAATAACCATAGTGCTCAGGGCATCGAAAATGGAACTGGCTGGATTGCCCTTAAAGTCCGAGCTCACCAGTGGTTCGTCACAATATTCTAGAATGCCTTTAAGTTCTCCAGTGGCAGCCTTACGGAAGGCATCATTAATTTCTTCAACACTTACATTTTTATTTAAATCAGCTACAAAGTCGACGATGGAGACCGTGGTAACAGGCACTCGCATAGCAATACCGTGGAGCTTCCCTTGAAGCTCAGGGATAACTACGCCTACAACGCGAGCGGCGCCTGTGGTTGTGGGAATGATATTGGCAGCGGCAGTCCTAGCCCTTCGTAAGTCTTTGTGAAACACGTCCAGGATTTTCTGATCGTTGGTATAAGCATGGACAGTGGTCATTAGCCCTCGCTTTACTCCGAAGTGCTGGTGAAGAACCTTCACAACAGGGGCAACACAGTTGGTGGTACAGGAGGCGTTGGATATAATACGGTGTTTAGCCGGGTCATATTGCTTCTCATTAACACCCAGGACAATGGATATATCCTCTTCTTGAGCTGGTGCTGAAATAATTACTTTCTTGGCACCGCCTTGCATATGAGCAGCCGCCTTGCTCGCTTGAGTGAAAAGTCCTGTCGATTCAATCACAATGTCTACTCCGTAATCTCGCCAGGGAATCTTGGCCGGGTCTCGCTCAGCCAGTACTTTTATCACCTTATCATCAATTACTATAGAATCCTCTTTAGCTTCCACTTTGCCTGGATAGATACCATAATTGCTGTCATATTTGAAAAGATGAGCATTGGTTTTAGCATCGGTAAGGTCGTTCAGCGCCGCCACCTCCAACTCATTGCCACAACGCTGGATAATTGCCTTAAAAGCTAACCTGCCGATACGCCCAAAGCCATTGATTCCTACTTTTACTGCCACTTTGCCTCCTTAGCGATTTTTACCTTTAATGATAGCAGAAACTGTGTTAGTAATGCCTACTTTATTTCCTGCCTAATTCCTCTTGCGACATACGGCGATATTCATCCTCATAATTGTCTCGAGCTATGAGACTTTCCGTCAGTTGACTAACGTTCAACACGAACTTCGAGATTACTTTGTATGTTGACTTAGTATCTAGCTTACCCAATAATGTGCAATCCCACTTTCCTATGTCAAACCGGGAATCTTTGGTCCCTCCCTGGAAGCTGTAGATATTCATAACTGACTGCCGCCCATTTACTGCAATTTGCGTTGCCCATTGTTGCTCTTTATCTCCCAGCTTGCTTCGAGTAGCATTGAAGCGTAGCAGAGCCTCAGCATTACCTTGCTCTAATTTCAGATACAGATTGTGGATAACTATTGGCGCAGCTCCATTATTGTAAAATGTTAGCGGTAACTCAATGATCAACTTTCCTTGTGTGGCAGCTGCCATATATGAGCGAGGGCTACTGACTATTAGGCGACCTTTCCTCCAATGCATCCACCAAAAACTTCCAATTGCCCAAAGTAACACCGCTACCGGAACGAGGATTTGCAATAACCAAATGGTAACATCCATTCCTGTCAATCTGCTCTACTGCGCTGCCTCCTTGACGACCATTTGCTCCTCTTCATTCAAGCCCTAGAGTTCAAGGACATTGGAATCAAAAACAGAGCAAAACTTAGAGATTGCTGCTTTGGCCCCCCCATATTTGAGAGGTTTTCATTCAAGTTTTCACCCTCTCCTTATTTCTCTCCCTTCAAGGGAGAGGGTAGGTGGAGTTAGACTTTAGCTAAATACAAAGAAGCACCATCCATATCGACATTGCCCACTTGCTCTTCCTTCACCAAGAGCTTAAGATGGGCAATGGTCTCTGTAACAGCCATTCGCTTGTCCCAAACTGCCAAATCCTGAAAAGCAACGCCTCCCTCGTCGACCATCCAGGGAATTTGCTGAGCTATCTCGTAGGCTGTCTTCAAGCCGCTGTGCAGAGACCTCATGATAGCGCTCTTCCTATCCTGGTGATGCAGGAGTATCTTTTCTATTCTTAGTCCCAAAGCATTGAACACCGGACCGTGTCCCGGGAGGACGAAACTAGCCTTGAGACGGTCTAGCTTCTTAAGAGAAGAAACATAGTCGCCCAGGGGGTTATCACCAGATTGGGGATTGAAGCTAATATGGGGAGTAGTATCGTACAAAACATGGTCACCGGTGAGAATAAATTTCCCTTCTCGTTCATAAAGGCAGATATGGCCTGGTGAATGCCCCGGCGTCCATAACACCTCCAATTCAAAAGACCCGTTGGAGATTGTGTCGCCATCCTCTAACTTCACTTCAGGTAAATCTGGGGTGACATATTTATTCATCCATAAGGAGGCCTCTTTAAACTGAGGCAATTCATCCCCAGGAACACCGTTCTGCCGAAGCAGCGTCTCAGTCTTTTTAATCAGGGTAGCAAAATCTTTATACCTGGGAAAGATAAGGCCCGTATCAATCCTGTGAATAGCTACTTCGGCACCGCAAATTTGTTTTATCTTGGCTGCCAACCCATAATGGTCGGGATGTATATGGGTGATGACCACTTTTCTGATATCTCGAAGTTTGAGGTTTGCGGCTTTTATCCCTTCCTGGAGAGCCCAGAGGGATTCTTGGCTATCCCAGCCGCTATCGATCAGTATATGACCATCGCTGCCTTCAATTACATAAACATTGGTATACCACAAGAAACCCCCGGGGCAGGGAGTTTTTATTTGATGAACACCGTTTAATACCTGCATTATTTCATCCTCTCCAAATTGTATAACGCCCTTTTGCCAGAGTATTGTGCGGCGTCTCCTAATTCCTCTTCTATTCTGAGGAGGCGGTTGTATTTAGCTAATCTCTCACTGCGACAAGGGGCACCAGCCTTAATGAATCCAGCATTGCTAGCTATCGCCAGGTCAGCAATGGTAGTATCCTCAGTCTCACCAGACCTGTGGCTGATAATGGTTGTCCAGCCGGCCTGCTGTGCCCTTTTAATGACAGCCAGAGTCTCACTGAGTGTGCCTATTTGATTTGGCTTAATTAGTATGGAGTTAGAGGCCTTTTGGGCAATGCCCTTTTCCAGGCGCTCTAAGTTGGTGGCATAAAGGTCATCACCCACAAGTTGAACCTGCTGTCCTAGCTGAGCAGCCAGTAACAACCAGCCTGCCCAATCATCCTCAGCCAGTCCGTCCTCAATGCTGACGATAGGATAATCAGAGACTAATTTGACATAATAATCAATCATTGCTGTGGAATTGGGGGTAACAGCTTCTCGAGAGAGAACATATTTTCCGTCATGATAGAAAGTGCTGGCTGCTGGGTCCAAAGCGATAAATAAATCTTGGCCTGCTCTATAGCCAGCAATGTCGATGGCTGCTAGTATCAGCTCCAGGGCATCTTTACTGGAGGAGAGCTGGGGAGCAAAACCACCTTCATCTCCCACATTAGTGCTTAATCCCTTATCTTGAAGCACTTTACGCAGGGAATGGTATACTTCGCTGCTTATCTGCATGGCTTTCTTGAAATCGGCAGCGCCGACAGGCATTATCATAAATTCCTGAAAATCGGTAGAGCCTGGGGCATGCTTGCCACCGTTCAGAATATTCAACATAGGGAGGGGCAGCAGGTTGGCTCCTGCCCCTCCTAAATAGCGATACAAAGGAATATCCTGAAAGTTAGCTCCAGCCTTGGCTACCGCAAGAGATGTCCCCAGTATGGCATTAGCCCCGAGGCGGGCTTTATTAGCAGTGCCGTCAAGGTCAATCAGGTTCCGATCAATGGCCGTCTGCTCCAGGGCGGACATGCCTGTTATTGATGAGGCAATCTCACTGTTAACGTGTTCTACGGCTTTCAGAACGCCGAGCCCCCCATATCTATTTTCATCCCCATCCCGGAGCTCCACAGCCTCATATTTCCCGGTGCTTGCTCCTGAGGGAACGGCAGCGGCACCCACGGTGCCATCAACCAATACCACCTCCACCTCTATTGTAGGATTGCCTCGAGAATCAAGAATCTCTCTGGCTTTTACGCTTTCGATGCTTGCCATTTCTAATTTCATTCCAATATTGACCCATCTTCTGCTATAGCAAGGCCAATTTCCTCTCCCTTGGTTGGAGGGGATGAGTGTGAGGTTGAAGAGGGGAAAGGAATCCCATGAATTTTGTGCTTCCTAGCTGAAGCAACAGCTTTATCCACTGCCTCTATAGCACTCTGAACACTGATTATTGAATCGTCTTCTCGCCCATTTCGTGACAGTGACCAGGTATTCAAGCCGATGACTGGGATATCACTTTTCAGAGCATAAGCAATTTCGCTTAGCGTCCCATATCTTCCGCCAATGGCGATTACTGCCTGAGCCGACTTCACCACCACTACATTTCTGGCCTCGCCTAGGCCAGTAAGCACAGGAATATCTACCCAGGGGTTTGCCATGCTTGAGTCTCCCCCAGGCAAGATGCCGATAGTCAAGCCACCTTTTGACTTGGCTCCCCGACAAACAGCTTCCATCACGCCAGTCAAGCCGCCACATATTACGGTGACACCCTGCTGGGCTAACAATTCACCTACAGTTTCAGCCAGCTTAGCTTCCGCTGAGGAACAAGCTGAATCTCCAATAACTGCGATAACCATTTTCCAATGTACTTACGGATTATACTATACTACCAGCTAAAGAGTTCAAATGGAATATTTTCAGACTAGTTGAACTTGCTCATCGCTGCTGCTATTCCTTGGTTAAGAAAACAATCAATGGCCTCGGCTACTGTGGCAATGGCGGGCTTAATCACCTTTGCTTCCTGAGGGGAAAAATCGCTGAGCACATAATTGACTATGGCGTCCTCGCTCATGGGTTGCTCCTCCACTTGGGGCCGCCCGATCCCCATCCTAATTCTGGGGAAGTCATCGCTTCCGAGGGCGGAAATAATGGAATTCATGCCCTTGTGTCCTCCCGAGCCTCCGTTCTGCCGCAGGCGAATTTTGCCCAGAGGCAAATCGAGGTCATCATAGATTATCAAGAGGTCAGTCAAAGGAATGTCATGCTTACGCACCAGGCAAGCCACTGGTTTGCCACTGAGATTCATAAATATCCCTGGTTTGGCCAGCAGCAACTTCTCGCCTCCTGCTTTGCCGAGGCCTATTCTGGCCCGGCATTGTCGGTGGTCAAAGAGAATGGAATGGAGCCTGGCAAAATAACTCAGGCACCTGAAGCCAATGTTATGGCGATTATGGGCATAAACTTTGCCTGGATTACCTAAACCAACGATTAGTTTCACTAACTATGCTTTACCTATAGACTGATTTAACAAAGTGAGGAACTCAGCCTCGCTGAGTATATTTATCCCCAAGTTCTCCGCTTTGGCTAATTTAGAGCCAGGGTCAGCGCCCACTACCACATAAGAGGTCTTCCTGGTGACATCTGAGCCTGCCTTACCACCCAAAGCCCTTATTTTCGCTTCGACTTCTGAGCGGGGGAAGGATTCCAGCTTCCCTGTTAAGACAAATTCCAGTCCTGCTAAGGGTAGCTCCTCAGGCTTGGCCTCCTGAACCTTCTCGCTTTCCAGCTTCACCCCTGCCCTCTTTAGCTTTTCAACGATTTGCTTATTTCCCTCCTGTCTGAAGAAGGCAACGATGCTTTCAGCTATCTTCGGCCCGATGGATGGAAGGGTTGAAAAATCTTCTTCGCTAGCCTCAGCCAGTTGGTCAATGCTGTGGAATTGCTCTGCCAGTAGTTCGGCGTACTGCTCACCCACATGCAGGATGCCCAGGGCAAAGATAACCCTAGCTAAAGGTCTTTTCTTGCTTCTCTCGATGGAATCAAGCACATTGGAGACGCTTTTATCCGCCATCCTTTCCAGCCCGAGAAGTTGCTCCTCGGTAAGGTAGTATAAGTCGGCAACATCCTTGACCAAGCCAGCCTTGAACAAGGCCTGACATAGCTTTTCACCCACGCCATCTATATCCATTGCCCCACGGCTTACAAAGTGCTTGATTTTCTCCAGAGCTTGAGAGGGGCAAGCAGTATTGGTGCAACGATGCATAGCCTCGTCTTCAGGCTTTATCACCTCGCTTCCACATACAGGACAACGGCTAGGTATAGAGAAGATTCTCTCCTTGCCAGTACGGCGGCTGACCACAGGTCCGACGATCTCGGGTATCACTTCACCAGCCCGCTGCACAATGACCCAGTCGCCGATGCGGATATCTTTACGGTGGATGTCTTCCTCATTATGCAGCGCCGCCTGGCTGATAACTACACCGCCGACTCGAACTGGCTCTAGAATAGCATAAGGGTTAAGGCTCCCTGTCCTCCCCACATTTATGCCAATGTCAATAAGACGCGTAGTACCCTGAATAGCGGGGAACTTGTAGGCAATGGCCCATCTTGGCTCGTGAGCTACAGTGCCCAGCTCTTGTTGAAGGGAAATGGAATTAACTTTTGCCACCATGCCATCAGCTTCGTAGGGAGAGTTTTCTCTAGTCTCTACCAGTCTCTGGTAATATTTCTCTGTTTCATCAAGGGCGTGGCATAGAGCAATATTGGGATTTATCTTGAAGCCCAATGATTTGAGGTATTGCATAATTTCCCAGTGAGTTTCAGGCACTGCTTTGCCTTCAGCCCAGCCCAGAGCATAGATGAATATGTCTAAAGGGCGTTTGGCGGTGATACTGGAATCAAGCTGCCTTACCGAACCGGCAGCGGCGTTCCGGGGATTGGCAAAAAGAGGCAGTCCATCTTTGGCCCTTTCCTCGTTAAGCTTTTTGAAGCCGGCCTTAGGAAGATAGACTTCGCCTCTGACCTCGAATCTTGGTGGGGCATCTCTGGACACGGAAAGAGGAATACTCCTGATGGTTCTCAAGTTCTGAGTTATGTTCTCTCCTCGATAACCATCACCGCGAGTTGCTCCTGTGCTGAGCAAGCCATCAATGTAAGTCAGAGCCACTGCTAGCCCATCAATTTTGGGCTCGCAAACGAGGTCAAACTGGTGCCCACCTAAAAGATTGCTTGCTCTCTTATGCCAAGCTGCCAGCTCTTCATAGGAGAAAGCATTTGCCAAGCTGAGCAGGGGCTGAGGATGCTCCACAACGCCAAATGCCTCCACAGGAGGCGCACCAACTCGTTGCGTCGGCGAGGCAGGAGTAACGAGCTCAGGATGCTCGTCTTCAAGCTGTTTAAGCTCCCTCATCAGCTCATCGTACTCCGCATCGCTGATTTCAGGGCTATCCAGCACGTAGTAGCGGTAATTATGGTAATTAATTTTCTCCCGTAGCTCTCCTACCCTCTGCTTGACCTTATTTATATCCACCATGAAGCTAATCCCTATTTATTTTATAGTATAGCAAAACTGCAAGGTTACAATAATTCGCCTTTTCCCAATCCCCCATATTTGCTACAATCAAGGTAATGAAACCGGTTGTGATCAGATTCTTCGCCCCTGTGATTGATGCCACTGTCAATGCTCTGATGAGTGCTGTTGACCAGAAGATGAAGCAAGGGACACAAGATTTCATCATCCTTATCTCTTCGCCTGGCGGTTCTGTTATGCACGGTTTGAGCGCCTATAATTATTTGAAAGGATTACCTGCTTCCATAACTACACACAATTTCGGCAGTGTGGACTCAATAGGCATTGTCCTATACTGTGCTGGTTTGAGAAGGCTGTCAGTGCCCCAAGCGAGATTCTTATTTCATGGAGTTAGTGCGCAATTTAAGGGGGAGCAGAATTTAGAGGAGAAAATGTTGGAGGAAAGGTTAAAGGGGTTGAGGAGTGATATGGAGAATATTGCCAAAGTAATCGCCGCGAGTACAGGTAAAAACGCCAAGGACATTACTGATGCTATGATTGAGAGGACGACTTTGAATCCAGAGGAGGCGCGCTCTTGGGGTCTCGTGCATGCAATCAAGTCAGAGCTATTCGAAGCAGGAAGCGAAGTAATCGCCATACAAGCTCAGCAGCAAGCGCAGCAACTGCGGAATCCCTAATATTGCCTGAAGTGCGTATCCCATACGCTGTGTTTCAGCCAAGCACCAGTAGTTGTAGATAAAGAAGCGGCGAGCCGAGGCAAGAGAGGCAGTTTCGGATTAACCATAAAGTCTGACAGGTGTCAGCGACATTTTGCTGGCAGCGTGCATCTTGTTATTACCGTTGCCCTTACCTGATATTTCTACATAGGAGTTTAAATAGGCGTAAGCGGTTATGACACGCCGGTAAATCGAAAAGGCCTGAAAATGATAAGTGGACTATTGCCTTCAGATTTCAGTGCCATACTCAAGGTCATAAATGATGCTGCGCAAGCTTACAAAGGAGTAATCCCAGACGACAGGTGGCAGGAACCATATATGTCAGCCGAAGAATTAAAAGAAGAAATTGAAGCTGGCGTCAGGTTCTTCGGCTGGTTGAAAGGTGGGCATTTGCTTGGAGTAGCAGGAATCCAGGCTCTTAGAGATACCACGTTGATTAGGCATGCTTATGTGCTTCCAAAATGCCAGAGGAGGGGAATTGGCACAGGGCTACTTCAATATATTGTGGGCTTAGCTGATACTCCGGAAATTCTGGTGGGGACTTGGGCCGATGCCACTTGGGCCACTCGATTCTACGAGAAGCATGGCTTCAAACTGGTATCGCCCGAGGAGAAGGATAGGCTCCTGCGGACATACTGGAATATACCTGAGAGACAGGTTGAAACCTCAGTGGTGCTCAAGGTTCGGGTGAGAAGGTGAAAAGGCCTAGAGCATTTGCTGATTATGGGGGCAGGGTTCGTATTTATGTCAGTACTACTTAGCCCTTAGTTTGACTCCAGCTAAAGCTACGCCAATTCCTGCTATAATTGATGGGACAGCTAACATACCTATCTCTGGCATTGCTTGCATAGGTATCATCACTGCCCCGAGTATGACAGCAATAGCACCCAAAGCTATGATAGCATAAGACATTTATATCACCTCCGTCTCTCTTTCCATTTAATAACGTGTTCTCCACTGACCCTAGGGCTGGATTCCTCGTAGTTTGACTCCAATCAAGACTAGACCAATCCCTAAGACAATCCCTGTGACCCCGAATAGACCTATCTCTATCATTGGCGCTTGAATTAAGATCAATAACCCAAATATGAGACCAATGGCACCTAAGGCTATAACGGCATAGCGCATCTCGCCCACCTCCTTTCTCTATTTAATAGTATGACTTCCAAATTTGTCAATAGCTTGTGCTAATCATCGCAAGGCAATCTATTTTGATTCTTATCGCGCAGCCGCCATAGCTAGAAGGGAGCGTAGATGATATACTTTTCATGAAAATTTTCCGGAGGCAGAGATGAATATTCAACAGACCTTGGAAAATACTGCTAGCGAAGTGCCACAAAGGGAAGCCCTCGTCCTTGGTGCTCAGAGAATTACTTACGCAGAGCTGGATGAAGCTTCTAACAAGGTAGCCAATGCTCTCATAGAGCTGGGGGTGACAAAGGGTGCCCATGTGGCTATCTTAATGTCTCATAGCCCTGAGTGGGTCATCAATTATTTTGGGGTGGTTAAATTTGGAGGCGTAGCAGTGCTGCTCAATCCTGCGCTTAAAGCACCTGAACTCGATTCTCTGCTGCAAGACTCCGACTCAGAAATCTTGATAACGGAGAAGGACTTTTCTAGGATGCTTTCCTCGGTTTTACCTCACATTCCTTTATTGAGGCATGTAATTGAGGTTGATGGAGATTCTTACGCCAAGATGGTAGCTAACAGCTCTTCCCTTTCACCAACCATCGATGTAAAAGAAGAGGATGAAGCTACTATAATTTACACCTCTGGCGTTTTGGGGAGGCAGAAAGGCGTGGTACATACACATGCTTCCCTTAGGGGAACCCCCCCCATAGTTTCAGCAGGGATTCAACGGAGGGGAGAAGATATCATCATAGACATTGTTCGTTTTTCCCACCTTTTTGGCCTATGTGAAGTTCTTCTTGGTTCGGTTATCACGGGCTCTACCATCGTGCTTATCCCCAGTTTTACTCCCAGAGCTGTCCTGGAGGCTGTGGAGAAAGAGAAAGGAAGCATTATTTTCGGAGTTCCTGCAATGTACAATGCACTGGCTATGTTGCGCAACGAGGTTTTGAGGGGCTACGACCTGAGTTCGCTGCGATTGGCTGTTACAGCAGGGGCAAAGTCCTTCCCTAAACTGATGAAAACCTTTGAGGATAATTTCGGCTTATCTCTTTATGAAGTGTATGGTCTTACGGAAGTTTCAGCTGTTTCCATAAGTACCTTTAACAGCCGTAAGCTGGGAACTGTAGGCAGGCCAATTTGTGGCATTAAGATACTGGATGATAGTGGCAAGGAAGTTCGACGGGGTGATATAGGAGAAGCTGTGTTTAATGCCCCATGGGTCATGAAAGGATACTATAAAGCGCCTGAGCTCACGGCTCAAGTCCTTAAGGATGGCTGGTTTTATACCGGAGATTTAGTCAGGATGGATAAAGAAGGCTATCTTGAGTATATAGAGAAGAAATCGTTCATAATAGTGACGCCTTCTGGACTTAAGATCGGTCCTTCGGAAGTCGAATTCGTGTTGCTGAGCCATCCCAGCGTAGCCGAGGCAGCCTACATAGGCATTGATGATAATTACGGAGGACAAATACCCACAGCCTTTGTAATGCTCAAAGAAGGGCAAAGCGCTACTTCGGAGGAGATAGCCAGTCTTTGCAACCAAAGCCTAGCTGATTTCAAGCTCCCTAAGAGAATTGAATTTATAGACAACATACCCAAAACTGCTTCGGGGAAGATAGATAGAAAAAAGCTCAAAGAAAGAGAACTAACCCGGAACTAACTGAAAGAGTAGCTATTAGCCTGGGCTATATTCTTTTCAACATTGGCAATAACGTGAAAGGGATGCACGCGAATTTTGCTAATGTTGACTTGGTTAGCACTTATTGGTAACATCGTGAACTGAGCCGTGCTAGGCGGGGAGCTAGCGGTGCCCTGTACCCGAAAACCGCTATAGCGGGGCTGAATTCCTGCTTGAGGTTTACGGCTGGGCAGACTTGTTTCTGTTAAGCGGTGTTGATGGTCGGGTTCTATGCAACTGAGGGCTATGAACCCCGTCAGGTCCGGAAGGAAGCAGCGGTAAATAGTATTCCCAGTGTGACATAGAGTTGCCTGGCTGGAACTAGCTGGCAAAAACAGTTTCCGAGTTTAGGAATCGAGGGTAGGTGCACGGCTTGAAAGAATTTTGGAGGTTATGAATATGGCAATAAAAAAGGTATGCGTTATCGGTTCAGGAACGATGGGTAACGGGATAGCTCAGGTGGTTGCGCAGGCGGGCTACGAAACTAACATGGTTGACATAAAGCAGGAATTTCTTGACCGTGGCATGAACACAATAAAGACGAGCCTGAGCAAATTTGTGGAAAAAGGAAAAATAAAGCAGGAGGAGATGAATGAAACCCTGTCGAGGCTTCATACCTCGATTGATATAAAAAATGCTGCCAAAGATGCTGACTATGTTATAGAGGTGGTATTTGAGCGGGCTGATGTTAAGCTGCCGGTATTACAGCAGCTTGACGAAACATGTCCTGACCGCACTATTTTGGCCTCTAACACCTCGGGGATACCCATAAGTCTCCTTGCCTCAGCAACCAAGCGCCCCGAAAAGGTTATCGGAGCACACTTCATGAACCCCGTGCCGGTAATGAAAGGGGTGGAGGTGATAACGTCGCTGCTAACCTCAGAGGAGACGCTAAACGAAAGCCTCGATTTTCTCAAGTCATTGGGCAAGGAGACAGTTGTGGTTAAAGACTATCCTGGATTTGTAGCTAATAGAATAATAGTACTTGTAGAAAATGAAGGGGCGAAGTTGTTGGAGGAGGGTTTAGCAAGCGTGGAAGATATAGATAAGATAGTGAAATTGTCCTTTAATTGGCCAATGGGGCCGTTTGAGCTGGCGGACCTGATCGGCATAGATGTACTTGTGGACTTAATGGATGGAATTTACCAACAGACAGGGTGGGAGAGATACAAGCCTGCTCCGTTATTAAGGAGAATGGTGGAGATTGGATACACAGGAAGAAAGGCAGGAAAGGGCTTCTATCAACTGTTTGGTGGGAAATAGATTTTACTAATGTGAGGATTGAAGATGGCAAAGAAAGAATACGCAAATATTATATACGAGAAGAAGGAAAGAGTCGCCACCATCACTCTCAACAGGCCTCAGGTGCTGAACGCGCTAAATGTGGCTTTGATGGTAGAATTACACGATGCCTTTGGGGATGCTGAGGATGACGTAAACATCGGCACAATTGTTATAACCGGTGCTGGCGATAGGGCTTTCTGCGCGGGAGCAGATATTCCTGAAATACAGGCCTTAACTTCGGTAGCGGCAAGGGACTTTTCTTTGTCGCTGCATGAGTATACCAGGCATATGGAGAGGATTAAGAAACCGATAATAGCCAAAATAAATGGGTTTTGTTTGGGTGGTGGGCAAGAAATTGCCATGTCTTGCGACTTCAGAATTGCCTCGGACAAGGCAAGGTTTGGACAACCTGAGGTGAATCTCGGCATCATACCTGGTGCTGGAGGAACTCAGAGGCTGACGAGGCTTGTGGGCAGAACCAAAGCCATGGAAATTGCCATGCTGGGCGATGTGATTGATGCTCATGAAGCATATAGACTCGGGCTATTGAACAAGGTTGTTGCCGCTGAAGAATTGGATAAAGCCGTGGATGGGTTCGTGCAAAAGCTTCTTTCTAAGAGTTCTGTTGTACTTGGGATCATAAAGCTCGCAATAAACAAGGGAATAGAAATGGATCTGGACCGTGCACTGTATTACGAAGCTGAGTGTTTCAGCTCGGCGCGGGCGACCGAGGATTCAGCAGAGGGCCTAAAAGCATTCGTGGAAAAGAGAAAGGCCGAATTTAAGGGGAAATAGTCGGCTGCCATTTCTGTGCGGAGAAGGAAATCTCTATTAACTAGAATACTTTTCCTTCGGCAGTCTTTATTGTGTGGAGCTAGCCTATTATAGCTTGGTTTCCTTAAAGGGCACGGGGTGGTTCGAGAATTTGACTTCAAACCGAAAAAACGGTTAGGGCAGCATTTCCTTATAGATGAAGCTGTGTTGGAGCTTATTCTATCTGCTGCCGAGCTTAGCCATGGGGACATTGTGGTTGAGGTAGGCTCAGGCCTGGGCATACTAACCGAGGGGTTAGCTAAGCGGGGGACTAAGGTCATTGCTGTTGAGCTTGATCCCAAATTAGTTGCTATGCTGAGAAAAAGACTAGCCCCTTTTCCCAACGTCAGAATTGTCCATGCTGATATACTTAAGGTCACCCCACAGCAACTTCTGCGAGGTAATTTAACTGCCTCTGCACTTGCCCAAGGCTACAAAGTTATCGCTAATCTTCCTTATTACATTACCTCACCGATTTTGCGCCATTTTCTCGAAGCACAGCTTCAGCCTTCTGAAATGGTAGTGATGGTACAGAAGGAGGTTGGTGAAGCAATTGCCGCCGCTCCCGGCAAGATGAGCTTGCTCAGCGTTAGGACTCAGTTTTACAGTAAGCCGACCCTTATGTCCTATGTGCCAGCGGCGAGTTTCCGTCCCCCGCCCAAAGTAGACTCAGTTATTTTACGCCTGGATATTTATCCCCAGCCGCCCATCAAGGTATCCGATGTTGCTAGTTTCTTTGATATAGTTATGCATGGTTTCAGTGCACCTCGTAAGCAACTTCGCAATTCTCTAGCTCAGTCTTTGGAGATGCCACCAGAACAAGTTGCCTTATTACTTGGGAAAGCCGGAATAGAAGTTAAACGGCGAGCTGAAACTCTTAGCTTGGAAGACTGGAGGGAGTTATGGGAAATATTTGCTCCCTTTAGAAAAAGATTACAATGTTAACTGTTTATGCCCCGGCCAAGATAAACCTTGTCCTCGAAGTACTGGGCAAGCATAATGATTATCACCAAATCTTCAGCATTGTTCAGTCAATAGACCTGTGCGATGTCCTAAATTTCCAGCCAGATGAGGAAATATCTTTTGAATGCGATGAGCCCAGCTTAGAATGCGATAACCTAGTAACACACGCGGCTACCCTGCTTAAGGAAAGCACAAAATATAGCATGGGGGCACGAATCGAACTTCGTAAGCATATACCCTGGGGTGTGGGATTGGGAGGAGGCAGCAGCGACGCCGCTGCTACTCTCTTAGCTCTAAATGAACTTTGGAAATTAGGGCTGTCGCTTTCTGATCTGGTTCATTTGGCATTTAAGTTAGGCTCAGATATTCCCTTCTTTGTCCATAAGGGCACAGCTTTGGTAGAGGGGAGGGGGGAAAAGGTAACCCCGTTACCATCCTTGTTTTCAACGTGGTTTGTTTTACTGGTGCCACCATTACCTAAAATCCCAGGCAAAACAAAGCTGATGTACAGCAGGTTAGATACTGCCCATTTCACTGAGGGCCAGTTTGTACAAGCGGCTTTGTCGTCTTTGATGCGGGGGAAAACGATTGCCCCTCCTCTTATGTTTAATGTCTTCGAAAAGGTGGTTTTTGCTTTCTTACCCAAACTGAATAAATACAGGAAGACCTTTGAGGAAGCTGGAGCCCTGGGAGTTTATCTGGCTGGCTCCGGGCCATGTCTTTTTACTTTTTTCTCGGAAGAAGACAAAGCTAATGAGCTGTGTTTGCGCCTGGGAAAGCAAGGATTGGAGTGTTACTTAGCATCTTCTTTTCCAGGGATAATTAGGTAATTCAGTGGTAATGGAAAGGCTGAAGCAGAAGAGATGGCCTAAGATTGTGCTTTACATCGTTATCCTGATTGGTCTCAGTGTCGGCCTTGCCTTATTAATGAGGAATCTCGATATTGCAAGATTTTCCTCAACAGCTTATTTAGTTGTTTTCATAACCACCTTGGTGTCTAATGCGGGCATTGTGGTTCCGGTGGCAATCCATATTTCTATAATGGTGGCAGCAGCGTCTGAATTTGACCCTGTTCTTATAGCTTTGGTGGCGAGTGTAGCTGGTACCCTGGGAGAAATAACTGGTTACTACGCCGGCTACTTGGGAAAGAGAATAGTGTTCGCTGATAGCACACCAGGATATGGCAGGCTTGTAGCTTGGATGGAGCGGAATGGCCCATGGGCCATTTTCGCCATTTCCCTTCAGCCCATTTTGCCAGTTGATATAGCTGGGCTTGTTGCAGGAGCCTCTAAAATACCGTTATGGAAGTTCTTAGTGCCGTGCTGGGCGGGAAAGTTCCCTAAATATATTCTGATTTGTTATTTTGGCGCTGAACTTCTCCGTCTCCTCCCCATATAGCTTCAGATGTAAGGGGGTTAGCAAGTAGTCCATCTGTTGTTCTAGGCAGCATTCGCTTCGCTCACTACAAGGTCTGGAGGTTCTACTCTAGTCACTTTGGTGAAGGTTCAGGGACAACATGAAGATTAGACGGCTTCATTGAAAGGGCTAGTTTTTCTTCGTCCGCTTTGGTATTAACCTCACCATCTAATTTTGCCTTATGCAATGATTGGAGGATTTTTCCCATCTCTGAACCAGCAGAAATACCCAGTCTCTTTAGCTCTTCTCCGTTAAGGGAAGTTCTGACATAGCGCAGTTTTGTGAGAAATAGTTGGAGATGGTGATGTACCATTGATGATTCTGAGGCTATAACATTTGCTTGTATCGCCAATGGTTCATATTCTTGGAGCAGGTAATAAATCTCACTAGGTTTTATGGAAGGCTTATTCAGATGTGAAAGCCTGGTCTTGAGGCTGAGCGTATCACGCATCGCTCGGGATAATTTTGCCGGTATATTAAGACGATCGAGAAATTGCTCGATTTCCCTCTCACTAAATGAATAAGTAAGAAGGCAAAAATAAAGCGAGGGCAATTGGCTGGGCTTCTTTAGCCGGCGCGCTTTTTCAAATTTCTCAACTATCCTGCCATCGCTAACGAGAAAGGGGCTTATTCTTTGCAGCACGCCTAGCTCGGCAAGCCGCTTAATGGCAAATTCTGGCTGTTTTTCCCTGAAAATTAGTTCCAGCTCGTGCCTTATTCGGTCACCGCTTATTGTATCCAGCATGGGAATACCCCGTTTAAGCAGATGAGCAGTTTGTGGTTCAAGCTCAAAACCTAGCCTCTGTTCATAACGGACGGCCCGTAAGATTCTGGTAGCATCGTCGCTGAAACTTTTGGGATGCAAAATACGAATAAGACGGTGCTCCAGGTCATTTTTGCCCTGATAGGGGTCGACCAATTCACCATAGTCGTTTGAGGTGAGAGATATAGCCATAGCATTGATAGAGAAATCTCTGCGGCAAAGGTCATCCTTAAGTGTGCCTGGAGTAACCATAGGCAATGCCCCCGGTCGGGCATAAGTTTCACCCCGTGCTGTAGCCATATCCAGGGTGAAATTACTGTAGATGAACTTAGCAGTGCCAAAGCGGGGGTGGGTAAGCAACTTTGCCTGAGTAATTTCAGCCATTTGTTGAGCCAATTTCACTGCATCACCCTCGACTACCAAATCGAGATCGAAGCTGGGGTAACCCAGAAGCAGGTCTCGTACCACACCACCAACAAAATATACCGTTTGTCCCAGCTTAGTAGCCTGTCCGCTGATATTCTTGACTAATTCCAAGAGTTGCCGGGGGAGATATTGTTCAATTTGCCAGGCTAAATTCATTACCTTAGTATTATATCAACACTTTCCTAAAGGGGCACTGCGGAGACAGTTCACACCAATCGCTTGGCTATCTTGCCCCAATATAGTAATATTGGAAAGGAACCTGCTAAAATCCGTAGGCCAGTGTTACCCATGGGGTCGAACAGCACACGAACTTGACAAAATTAGGTGATGGTGTTACACTATACAATTTGTGTAATGTTTCCATTGTCTCCTACCTTAGTCGAAGCCAAATTTTTCTAGTTTAGTGTCTTCAAGGTATTGTTTTTGCTTCAAAAAAGGATCAGGCTGTTTCTTTAATGCTTAAATACGAGTTGGTGAAGTCTTTCGCTAAATTGCCCAAGACTTTGGAAATACCTGACCTTATTCAGGGGCAGCTTAATTCCTTCCGCTGGTTTCAAGAGGAAGGGTTGAAAGAGCTGTTTGAGGAAATTTCCCCAATTCAAGATTATACTAACACCAGGCTAGAATTACATTTCGTTGATTATGAGTTTCGAGAACCCCAGCATTCTATTCATGAGTGTCTTGAACGGGGCCTGACTTATTCTTCTCCCGTCCATGTCACTGCTCAACTGGTGGTTAAGGAGACGGGGGAGATTAAGCAGCAGGAATTATTCTTTAGTGATTTTCCTTTAATGACTAATAACGGCACTTTTATTATTTCTGGAGTGGAGCGGGTAGTAGTTAATCAGTTAACTCGTTTTCCTGGCGTCTATTTCACTTTAGATAGAGATCCTTCAAGTGGACGAGAATTGGGCTTCGCTAAGCTTGTTGCTGAGCATGGAGCATGGCTTGATTTTGACACTTCTAATCGAGATGTGATTTCAGTCAAAGTGAGTGGCAAACGGAAGATACCAGTTACTACTTTGTTGCGAGCCATAGGCTTTGATAGTGCTGAGACCTTATTTCCCCTTTTTCAGGATGTAGATGACTCGCCTGAGCATGCTTTTATCCGCTCTACAATAGAGCGAGATCCGCTGATCAAAAACAAGGCTGATGCCCTGTTCGATATTTACAGAAAACTATCTTCCGGTGAAGCTCCTAGCCTTAGTAGCGCCCAGGCCTTGCTGAATAATTTCCTATTTAATCCTCGACGCTATAGCCTAGGTAAAGTTGGTCGTTACAAGCTTAATAAAAAGTTAGGCCTTGATATCCCTGGGGATCGTACCGGCTTAACCCCCGAAGATTTGGTGCAAATAGTCCGGCGTATTATTTCAGTTAATATTGGCAGGGAAGCTCCTGATGACATTGATCATTTAGGCAATCGAAGGGCCCAGGCAGTAGGTTTTCTAATACAAAAGCAATTTCGTATCGGCTTATTAAGGTTGGAAAGGGCTATTAAAGAGCGAATGAGTATTCTTGGCCCTGAGGCAGCAACTCCTTCTGCTTTAATCAACATTCGCCCTGTAGCAGCCGCTATAAGGGAGTTCTTTGGTAGGTCTCAGTTATCTCAATTCATGGATCAAACTAATCCGCTAGCTGAGCTAACTCATAAGCGTCGTCTTTCTGCCATGGGTCCTGGAGGACTCTCAAGAAAACAGGCTGGATTTGAGGTTCGTGACGTACATCATTCTCATTATGGCAGGATCTGTCCTATAGAAACCCCTGAGGGGCCAAACATTGGTCTAATTGGTTCTCTAGCTACTTATGCTTCAGTTAATGAATATGGTTTCATAGAGACGCCATATCTCAGGATTATCCATGAGGTTTCCAATATTGTTGAAGAGTTGCTGGGGAGAACAATCTCGGAGGATATAGATAGTGAGGGCAAGGTTGTGGCCAAGGGCGGAACATTAATCACAAAGCAGCTTGCACAAAAGCTAGCCGCTCTTCCGGCTTGCAATATCAAGGTTACTCCTTTTGTTTCTAGGCAAATCGTCTATCTGACAGCCGACGAAGAAGGTCAATATGCCATTGCCCAGGCTAATGCTCCCCTTAATGAGAGAGACGAGTTTGCCTATGACAGGGTTGAGGTTAAGAAGGGGGGTAGGTATTTCAAGGAATCGATAGACAGGGTAGACTTTATGGATGTTTCGCCAAAACAGCTATTTAGTATAGCTGCTTGTCTTATCCCCTTTCTTGAGCATGATGATGCTAATCGTGCTCTAATGGGTTGTAATATGCAACGGCAAGCGGTGCCGTTATTACATCCCAAACGTCCTTTGGTGGCCACGGGTATGGAAAGCGAGGTGGCCAAATATAGTGGGCAAGTGATGTTTGCCCCTGATGATGGTGTGGTCACCTCGGCCACGAGTTCAGGAATTGTAATTAAAAATGAAAGGGGCGAAGAGCAGGTATTTAATTTGGTTAAATTCGCCAGAACCAATCAAGGGACGTGCATCAATCAGTATCCCACAGTAAATAAAGGTGACAAGGTTAAGAAAGGGCAAGTGTTGGTAGATAGCTTTTCCATAGATGATGGGAACCTGGCCTTGGGACGGAATATTACCTGTGCTTTTATGAGTTGGGAAGGATATAACTTTGAGGATGCCATTATTATCAGTAGAAGGCTCGTCAGGGATGATGTTTATACCTCCATTCACATTGAAAAATATGAGATAGAGGAGCGTGACACCAAGCTTGGTCCTGAAGAAATCACCAGAGATATACCTAATGTAAGCGAGGAGAGCCTCGCTAACCTTGATGAAATTGGTATTGTACATATCGGAGCTGAAGTAATGCCCAACGACATTCTGGTGGGGAAGATTACTCCTAAGGGTGAAACTGAACCTTCAGCGGAAGAAAAATTGCTGCGAGCCATTTTTGGTGAAAAAACGCGGGAGGTGAAGGATAGCTCTCTCAGGATGCCGTCAGGAGAGTGGGGAAGAGTGATCAGAACTAAAGTCTTTTCTCGTGACAGCCATGATGAATTACCTGCTGGAGTAAACACACTTGTGCAAGCGTGGGTTGCCCAAAAGCGCAAGATATCGGTGGGAGATAAAATGTCGGGGAGACATGGCAATAAAGGGGTCATTTCTATCGTATTGCCTGAGGAAGACATGCCATTTCTGCCAGATGGCACGCCTGTAGATATTATTCTCAATCCTCTGGGTGTTCCGTCCCGTATGAATGTTGGGCAGGTCTTGGAGGCTCATTTAGGTTGGACAGCTCAGGTTCTGGGGTTTAAGGCTGTTAATCCTATTTTTGATGGAGCTGATGCCGTGACTATTGAGGATGCTTTAGCCAAAACTTGGATAGCTTGGAAAGCTGACGCTGTTAGCTTTAGCCCTGAGGATCCAGGGAATGCAGGAACTAATTTTGAAAAGGTTGAAGAATGGCTTTCCCATAAAGGTTTTGATGCCAGGGAAATAATGGATGAAGGGCATAAAGGTGTGGCTAGAAAAGCCTCCCTCTGTCTGTGGCTTGAGGAACTGGGCATAGCTGATGGTTATCAACTTAGATCTCTCAGTGATAGAGACTTAGAGGAGATGGCACAAAAAGTCTATAAAGAGCGAAAGCTATATCCTCCTGTTTTTGGCAAAATAGAACTTCGAGATGGGAGAACTGGCGAGCTGTTTGACAAACCGATAACTGTGGGTAATATCTACATGATGAAGCTGATTCACCTTGTTGGTGATAAGGTACATGCTCGTTCCACCGGTCCATACTCGCTCATCACCCAGCAACCCTTGGGAGGAAAAGCTCAGTTTGGTGGTCAAAGGTTTGGTGAGATGGAGGTATGGGCATTGGAAGCGCATGGTGCAGCTCACGCACTTCAAGAGATGCTCACAATAAAGTCGGATGATGTAATGGGACGGGCTAAAGCTTATGAGTCTCTTATTAAAGGCGAGGATATTCAACAACTTGGCATTCCGGAATCGACCAAAGTCTTGTTTATGGAGCTACGTAGTTTAGGTTTTGCTGTTGAGCTACTTAGCGAGGGGGAAAATGTCTCAATTTGACGGCGTTAATGGTATTCGAATAAGTCTTGCATCACCGGAACAAATTAAGAGCTGGTCCCATGGCGAAGTAACTAAAGCGGAGACGATAAATTACCGCACTTTGAAACCAGAAAGAGATGGACTATTTTGTGAAAGAATTTTCGGTCCTGTTAAGGATTTTGAATGCCATTGTGGCAAATATAAAAAGGCTAGGTATAAAGGAGTTACTTGTGATAAATGTGGTGTTGAGGTAGCTCATTCTAGCGTACGCCGGGAACGCACAGGGCATATAGAACTAGCTGCGCCAGTTACTCATATATGGTTTGTTAAGTTAGTGCCTAGTCGGCTTGGGCTACTCCTCGATCTATCTCCCCGGGACTTAGAGGGAATAATCTATTTTGCTCGGTATATCATTATCTCTATTGATGAGGAGGCCAAACAGGAAGGGCTTCACCAGGTTGAGGAAGAAATGGTTCGCAAAATTGCTGAGCAGGAGGAACATCTAGAGAGGAAAATAGAAGAAGTGGAGGCCAAAGGCCTGGAGGAAGAACTTAAGACGAAAGAGATAAACCAGCTTCGGGCTAAATTTATAGAAAGAAGGGAAAGACTTGCAGAAGAGCTAAAGGCAAGCGTTGCAGAGATAGAAACTCTTCAGCCGCTAAAATTGCTAAGCGAAGAGGAATGCAGGAAGCTTAAAGATAAATATGGTGCTATTTTTGAAGCTGGCATGGGGGCTGAGGCTATTCTACAGATATTGAAGCAAATTGATATGGATGCTTTGCACCAGAAGCTTCTTGAGCAAATCCGTAGCACATCGGGAGGATATCATAAGCGGATAAGCCAACGACTACAGTTAGTTGAAGCCTTTAAGCTCAGTGGGAATAAGCCCGAATGGATGGTTTTAACTGTGCTTCCTGTATTACCTCCGGCGCTTCGTCCTATAGTTCAGTTAGATGGCGGGCGCTTTGTTATTAGCGACCTTAACGACCTCTATCGGAGGGTTATTAATCGTAACAACCGTCTCCGCCGTCTTATGAGGTTAGGTGCGCCGGGAATAATTATCCGAAATGAAAAGCGCATGTTGCAGGAAGCTGTCGATGCTCTTATTGACAACGGGAGAAGAGGACGTGTGGTTACCACCGGTAACAATCACGCCTTGAAATCCCTTTCTGACATCCTCAAGGGCAAGCAAGGGCGGTTTCGCCAGAATCTTCTTGGTAAGCGGGTAGACTACAGCGGGCGCTCGGTCATTGTTGTTGGTCCTAAACTTAAACTTCATCAGTGTGGTTTGCCACGCTATGTTGCCTTAGAGCTATTTAAGCCTTCGGTTATGCATAAACTCATGAAGAGTGGGTATGCTAATAACCTGAAGAGTGCTCGGCGTCTGGTGGAAAGAGGTAGTCCAGAGGTCTGGGATGCACTTTATGAAGTAGTTAAAGAGCGTCCTGTAATGCTTAATCGCGCCCCTACATTACATCGGCTCAGCATTCAAGCCTTTGAGCCTGTGTTAATTGATGGGGATGCTTTTCAAATTCACCCGCTAATTTGTACTGCCTTTAATGCCGATTTCGATGGCGATCAGATGGCAGTTCATGTGCCGTTGTCCAGGACAGCGGTGAAAGAAGCTAGGGAATACATGCTTAGTCCTCATAATATGCTGCTACCAAGTTGTGGTGAGCCTGTGGCGACACCTACCCTGGATATAGTTCTGGGTTGCTATTATCTTACTATCTCAAAGACTGGGGCTAAAGGGGAAGGGAAATTCCTCGGCAGTTTTGAAGAGGCTAAGTTAGCTTATGAACTTGGCATTGTCGAACTCGGTGCTGAAATCATTGTGCGAGATCCTTCGCTTCGTTCAGATGGGGGGAGGATAAATACTACAGTAGGCAGAATTTTATTTAACGATGCCTTGCCTCCGCAGCTTCGCTTTTACAATAATGCGGTAAATAAGGCTTCTTTAAGAACATTAGTCTCTAATTGCATCCGTTTGTTGGGCAATGAAGGTGCTGCTGGTGTCCTTGATAGGCTTAAGGAATTAGGCTTTGCCTATGCTACAAAATCGGGCATTTCTATAGCTATGGACGATATTGAAGAGTCTCCAAATAGGGCCAGGCTTCTTGCAGAATCCGACGAACAAGTTGGCCTTATTGATGACCAATTTGACCATGGCTTGATCACTGAGGACGAAAGGTATGAAAGCGCAGTTCAAGTGTGGATGGAGGCTACAGATAAGATTACTGAGGATATATCCCAGTCACTAGACCCTCATGGAAGCATCTATATGATGGCTACATCAGGTGCGAAGGGGAATATTTCTCAAATTAGGCAGATGGCAGGGCTGCGTGGTTTGATGACCGACCCCTCAGGAAGGATAATAGATTTTCCTATTAAATCAAGTCTCCGTGATGGATTGGCGCCCATGGAGTATTTCATTTCTACCCATGGTGCGCGTAAAGGATTAGCTGATACTGCCTTGAGGACATCGGATAGCGGTTATCTTACCAGGCGCCTTGTCGATATATCCCAAGATGTCATTGTGATTGAAACAGATTGCGGCACTACCGAGGGAGTTTGGATATCTCGGGAGACTGCGGATGGGTCTCTTCCCCCGTTTGAAGAACGGATTACCGGCTACTTAGCGGCAAGCAAAATTGTTGATCCAGGTACGAATGCAATCATTGTTGATCGTGATGAAGAAATTACCGAGGATAAAGGGCAGCAAATTGTCCAAGCTGGTATTACTCGGGTATGTGTAAGATCTCCTCTTACCTGCCATTCTCGCTTCGGCGTTTGTCAGAACTGCTATGGGAGGGACCTAGGAAAGAAGCAATTAGTAGAGCTTGGCACTGCTGTAGGAGTTATTGCTGCGCAGAGTATCGGCGAGCCTGGAACTCAGCTCACCCTGCGCACTTTTCATACAGGGGGTGTAGTAGGTATCGATATTACCACTGGGTTGCCTCGCGTAGAAGAGCTTTTTGAGGCTAGAGTACCAAGTGGCAATGCTATAATTTCTGAAATTGATGGCACTGTTGAGGTAGCCCATACTGATGGAGAGAGCATGGTCAAGATCACTAGCTCTGAATTCTATTTGGATGAATACCCAATTCCCTCAGGAGTGGAGCTAGCTGTAACTAATGGTCAATCGGTTGGTGCTGGCACCATCTTATTTTCTCTGCCAGAGAAGATTGAAGAGAAAGTACTAGCTGTTAGCCGCGGTGAAGGAGAACAAGACCAACCCATAGTAGCTAGAGTAGCTGGTCAAGTCGTCGCTGAGGGCGATTACCTTTATGTTAAGTATGAGGAAAGGGAGGAGAGAGAATATACTGTCCCCCATGGTGGATCTTTACTTGTTCAAGCAGGGGATGAGGTCAAAGCAGGTGATCGACTTACTAGAGGTCCCATTGACCCTCACGATATCTTGCATATTATGGGAAAGGATGCAGTCCAGCAATATATAATTGATGAAGTACAAAAAGTATATCGCTCGCAAGGGGTGACTATACATGATAAACATATTGCCGTGATTACTCGGCAGATGTTAGGTAAGGTGAGGATTATCTCCTCGGGAGATACAAAGCTCTTGCCTGGCGAGCTAGTTGACCGATTTGACTATGAAGATGTAAATGCCAAGGTGCTGGCTGAGGGGGGTGAGCCAGCAACAGCTCAAGCCGCGCTTCTCGGGATAACCAGGGCTAGCTTGAGCAAGAACAGTTGGCTAGCAGCTGCCTCTTTCCAAGAAACTGGCCGGGTTCTTGTTGATGCTGCGATCAAGGGGAAGATAGATAGGCTTCGTGGTCTTAAGGAAAATGTCATTCTTGGTAAGCTCATCCCATCTCGAGCCCTCTCTTCAAGTCCTGACAATGGGAAAGAATTAATGGAGAGAGAACTTGATGAGGCGGAGATGGCTGATTTAGAGTTGGATGTCTAACAAGTATTCTAAAGGTCAGTGATGCGGCTTGTTTCAGGCAAGATAGCTAGTGAGGATGGCTTTATCGACTTTGACCTTCGCCCTAGACGCCTTAGTGAATTCGTAGGTCAAGAAAAAGTAAAAGATAATCTAGGAATAGCTATTGCCGCTGCTCAAAAAAGAGGCGAGCCGCTAGACCATGGCATTCTTTATGGTTCTCCTGGTTTGGGAAAGACTACTCTTGCCCACATCATCGCTGCTGAGTTGGGAGTTAACATTAAAGTTAGTTCCGGCCCGGCGATAGAACGTCCTGGAGACTTAGCAGCTATAATTACTAATCTGCACGAGGGCGATGTCCTTTTTATCGACGAGATGCATAGGCTTAGCCATTTAATAGAGGAAAAACTCTATCCAGCAATGGAGGATTTTGTTTTTGATATCTTTTTAGGTAAGGGCCCAGCTACTAAGAATTTGCGATTGAATTTGCCCCGCTTTACCTTAATTGGGGCTACTACGCGATTTGCTTTGCTGAGTCCCCCTCTTCGCGATAGATTTGGGGCGACATATCATCTTGATTTCTATGATGAGGCAGCAATACAGACAATTTTGGAGAGGTCAGCAACTATTCTCAAGGTGGAGGTGGAGAGAGAGGGGCTTGTTCCGATTGCCCAACGTGCCAGAGGTACTCCTCGAGTAGCCAATCGCCTCCTAAAGAGAATAAGGGATTATGCCCAAGTCATGGCGAATGGAGTGGTCACCAGGGAAGTGGCTCTGGAAGGACTTTCAAAGCTAGAGATAGATTCTGTGGGTTTGGATGACATAGATCATAGAGTGTTGCATACGATAATTGACAAATTTGATGGTGGGCCCGTAGGTCTAGATACCATTGCTGCTTCCATTAACGAGGATGCTGATACTATTATGGATGTTTACGAGCCGTACCTCTTACAGTTAGGTTTTCTAGAACGCACACCTCGTGGTAGAGTAGCTGCCAGGCTTGCTTACGAACACCTGGGACTGCCTTATAAAAAGGATATTCAGTCCCAACCTGGCTTATGGAGTCAGAAACAGAGTTAATCTTTAGCTTTGCGCCCTAGCTTCCATCCATACCGGAGTAGCGAAGGCGAACAAAGAAAAGAGCAATATCAAACAACCCCAGAAATCGATGCTTACGCGGCTTGCCAAGGTTACCAGCAATAAGATCACCAGCGGTGGAATAGATAAACTGATAATTTTATACCTGCGCGGCTTGAGGCGGATAAAGCCGATGGTTGCAGCTGCCAGAGCAATAAAACTGATAACTATCCATGGTGCCTTTGTTTGTAACCTTGCTATCCATATGTCACTTACTAAAAGTTCATTTCCCGTGCCTAGTGTTAAAAACCAAGCTAATATTACAGGCATAGGGGCTAACATCAGTGATGCATACAGCCAATCCCGCCTTGCAGTTTGTCTGACTATATAGATAAAGGCAAAAAGAGCCAAGGGGATGTAGATGAGGGCTGCCATCCAACCCCAACCTTGAGGTAGGTTAAGCAGCAGTATACCAGTGACCACTACTGGCATAAGATAATATCCTAACCAAGGGAAGAGCCATATTGGCTTGCCTTTATGCCAACCATAAATTGCTATACTCACGGTTAGCGTCAATATAATTGATAAGAAGACGACATTCTGCCAGTAATATGAAGCGAAGAGTAAGGCAACTAGAAAGTGAGGCAAGGCACTGAAAAATGCTTCTCTCCAGCTACCTTGAGCATGTGTTTCGTAGATTTCCTGAGCAATTAACTCAGGGGATCCCAGAGATTGTATGGCAATTCTGGCTGCCTCTTCTTTGCTTAGCCCTTGTTTTTCTAGCTCCCGAGTTTTGTCCTGGAGATGTGTGTAAAGTTCCTCAGCCACGCCATCCTTGATGGTCCGATCAATATTGAGGCTACTTTTAAACTTATGCAGATAATAGCTTATGCTGCTTACCATTTTGGTGCTAGATTGTCTCCGGTTTTATGACTGCGCTAACCGCCGTAGAAAAATCCTGCCATGTAGCTAACCTCGTAGCCAGGACATGTTGTCCCTTGGCAGTTATGTAATAGTAACGTCTTTGCTGTCCATTAGATAACGTCTGCCATTTACCCTCGATAAGCTTGTCTCGCTCTAAGCGGTGAAGAGCGGGATAAAGAGTACCTTCTTTAAACTGAAAATATCCATTACTTCTCTTCTCTAGTTCCTTTACGATCTGGTAGCCATAGGTAGGCTCGCGACTTATCAAGCAAAGTAATAGCGAATCAGTATTTCCCTTGAGTAGCTCACGTCCATAATTCATCCCTGTACCTCATTAGTCTCATGGGTTTTTCTTTACTATAGCATTTGTTAGCTATAGTGTCAATGCCAGGGAAAATAGTGGTCTGGCTTTAGTTGCGACAGTGAGCTCTAAACGCTAAAATGTCTTTTCAGGGCAAATGTATCGCGGTACGAGGGATTATTACGCCATTCTTGGTGTTTCTGAGAAGGCTAGTCATGAGGAGATAAAGCATGCCTTCAGAAAGCTTGCTATGAGATATCATCCCGACAGAAATCTGGGAAATGAGAAGTGGGCCGAGGAAAAATTTAAAGAGATCAATGAGTCCTATGCCGTATTGGGCGACGAGATCAAGCGCCGGGAATATGATAGGATGAGACAGGCAGGTTTTGCCGGGTATGGTGCTCAATATACTGGTGGACGCTACTATAGCCAAGAGCAAGTGTTTCAGGATGCGTTTGCCAATCCCTATTTATTTCAAGAGCTAACAAGGATGTTCCAGGAAGCAGGTTTAAGGTTCGATGAGAGATTTGTGGACAATTTGTTCTTCAGTGGCAGAGGTTTTACCTTTGCCTTCTCGGGTCAACCACCAGGAAAAGCTTGGTTCACATCGGCTTCGGAGTATAAACCACCTTTATTATTACGGCTTGCAGGCAAGGCAATTAGTTTCACTCTCAAGAAAATGCTAGGCGTGCAAGTACTCTCCAGGCAGGGCAAAGGAGAGGATTTATACCATGAAATTTGCCTTTCCCAGGAGGAAGCTGCATCCGGTGCCGATAAGAAAGTGAAATATAAGAGAGGCAGTGAAAAGAAAAAACTTATAGTCAAAGTGCCACCGGGAGTCACCCAGGGCACTAAGATAAGGCTGAAGGGGATGGGATTGAGAGGGGAAACTCCAGGAGACCTCTTAATTACTGTGAAAATCGGAGGTTAGCAAACATGGGTGCTTTTGAAGATTTCGTTGATTTAGTGAAGAAGACAGAAACTATGCAAGCCGTCCTCCAGAGCTTGGAGAGTGAACCAGCGAAACTCTTGAGCACTATTTGCAGAGAATATGAAGCGACTAGCAAAGCAGTTCCTGACCATCACCTTAATTTGGCTGGATACTTTGGCGAGGCCATGCTACGGGCACTGGTATCGGCAAATCTGGTTACTAAGGAAGCAGAAGACAGGTTCTCTCTCTATGGCTATAAGCCGACGGAGACGGGGCTTAAGTATTATAAAGCCATGCTCAAAGAGAAGAAAATTTAGTGTACAAGATAATCGATACTCATGCCCACCTTGATGAACTGAAAAACCTTGATTTGATGCTTAACGAAGCTAAGGAAGTGGGCGTTATTGCAATAGTAGCTGTGGGGTCGAACCACCAGTCGAACATAAAAACATTGGAAATATCACAAAAACATCGCCGTTTTGTCTATCCTGCTTTAGGCTTACATCCCTGGGAGCTAGCCAATCTTGAAACTTCTGAGATAGATGATGCTCTGCAATTCATTGAGCAAAACATCGCTTCAGCGGTTGCTGTCGGTGAGATAGGTTTGGACTATGACAAAAGGGTGGTGAAAGTAGCGTCTAAGGAATTACAGAAAGAAGTTCTTGGCCGGCTCCTGGATATAGCCAGGAAATATGCTAAGCCAGCGATAATTCACAGTAGATATGCTTGGAAGGACGCGCTACAAATAATTAAGGATGCCGATATAGATAAAGCCGTCTTTCACTGGTTCACTGGCTTTTCCAGCGTTCTTCAGGATATAATTGATAGCGGCTACTTTGTTTCTGCCACGCCAGCTGCTGAGTATCATGAGGAACATAGAAGGGCAGTCAGGGAAGCATCTTTGCAGAGATTACTTTTGGAAACAGATTGCCCCGTCACTTATGGAAGAGAAGCGAGGTATGAGTCCAAGCCCGCTGATATTTTAAGGGGCCTAAAGGCCGTGTCCCAGCTTAAAGAAATTGATGAAGCTACAATTGCCGAACAGACAACGAGAAATGCCATCAACTTCTTTTCTTTAGATATAGCATTTAAATAAGGAGGTCAATCCCATGATACAATCAATAGAAGGCGAGGATAGTTTTCAAACCACTGTTTTGGAATCGAAGTCGCCAGTTATAGTAGATTTCTGGGCGAAATGGTGTGCTCCTTGCCTGGCTAGTGCCCCAGTTCTGGAAGAATTATCTACAGAGTATGACGGCAAAATAGACTTCGCCAAGGTTGACGTGGATGATAATGGCCCTTTGGCCGCAAAGTATGGGATAGCTGCCATTCCCACTATGCTCGTATTCAAAGATGGCAAGCCTGTTCAGCAAATTCTTGGTTTCAAGCCTAAGAAGGAACTCAAAAAGAAGTTAGATGAAGTTCTGGAGGAGTAAGTCATATACCAGCTCCTAATGTATCTGCCCTGAATGTGAAAATAAGTCGCGAATGAAATCGAATTCCTCAGGGAGTAACGCCAGCAGCAAGGGGAATCGTTCTATTAAAAACCTTGCCAGCAGGGACTGAGATATAGTTTCCACCGCGCCCGGCAAGTACTTGCTCACAATGGCAAGCATGGCGGCAACCAGGAGCAAAGCTATTCCGACTCCCAGGATGCCGCCCACAAGTCTATCGAGCCAACCAAGCAGGGTGATATGAACCAGCTTGGCTACAATCCAGCCGATTACCCCAGCTATAATCATGGTGGCTATCAAAATAATAGCGTAGGCAGCTATTCCTGCCCAGCTAGCTCCGTCAGGAGAAAGCAGTGCGGCAAGTGACCTGTAATAACGCCCTGCTAGAATGATTCCCAATACTAGCCCAGCGATGCCAAATGCTGTCCTGATAGCTCCCCGCCATAGGCCCACGAGGCCAAATATGGCAGCAACAATTATGATGACTATGTCCAACCAGTTCATGTTGACGCCTTCACACTTTCGGGCTCGGTTGCCTTTCTCAAGCTTCGCCACATTCAACTTTATTGTCGCAGTAAGGGCACATCCATGAGGGGCATTTTGGAAGCTGGAGTGGGGATGTCGCCTTTTCCAGAAGCTCAACCCGTCGTAGTGCTTCAGCCTTAATGGTATTTAAATTCTTGAAATTTACATCATAGACCATTAGCTTGGCATCCTCTCTGGGAACTTTAACATAATAGAGCAGCAGCCTGCCTTTGGGGCTCTCTGTTAAGGCGCATTCAAAACCCAGGCGGAGGAAGTAATGAGAGAATGTCCGGGGCAAGCGTTCTCTTTCCACCAGAGAAGAAAATTTTGGGTCGCGCAGGATGGTGGGCAAGTCCTGCCAGGTTTGGACCAGGTCGGCCAGTGGCGCATGCTGCACGGGAATCCTCTGCACCTCGCCTGGAGCACCGTAGCGTAATGAATCGCGGAGTGCATCGAAAAAGCCGCGCTCATCCATGGAACGGAGATACTCTTCTTTCTCTTCCCGGACTTCTTCACC
>Ga0180432_10000709_pt1 | contig 54376 bp, 64 predicted proteins | sample SS_ome_10_FD_132414 | JGI IMG/M metagenome (GOLD analysis project Ga0180432, IMG submission 132414) | Hypersaline lake sediment archaeal communities from the Salton Sea, California, USA - SS_1_MS_2 metaG | ecosystem: Environmental > Aquatic > Non-marine Saline and Alkaline > Hypersaline >... | reverse complement strand
GCTGCTGTTGAAGGGGGCGTAGGTGCAGCCCCCGATGGAGCGGGAGCTGCTGCCGAAGGAGGCGCAGGAGGTTGAGTCACAACGCCAGCAGGAACTTCTGGGAGAGCCTGAGACGGAGGAGTTAGACCGGCTGTAGGACCAGCCTCTGGGCCGGGTTCAGGGGTCGGCTCTGCCGTCGTTGTGAGGTCAGTCGTCTCGCCGCCGACCTCTTGGCCCTTAACGCGAGGAATACCAGCAATACCACCGGCACCGGCACCGAGAAGGCCACCGGCACCCATGGCGATAACAACCTGACGACCGTAGCGTTCTGCGATGAGAGGGACGAGCGCCTTCAGTTCACCTTGCGACAGCTTATTACGGAAGTCTTTGTCGAAAGCTACGTTCTGGAGAATTTCCTGCGCGGCTTCGGTGATAGCTTCTTGGTAGCCACCCTGAAGTGCCCCGGCTGCGACGCGCCTCATAACGTTGCTGCGCGCTTCGGTAATAGTCTCCCGGTAGCCACCCCTTGTTGTGACACGGTTTATAACTTTGCCTCCGGCCTCTGCGGCCGCAGCCTTGAGCGCACCGGAGGCGAGCCTACCCGGCACGAGTGAATCGAGCGCCGTGAGACCGATAGTTACCTGTAGGATCTCATTCTGCGTGGCTGGATTCTCAACGTCGAACCCGCGCTCTTTAGCTGTATCGTAAGTCGATTTAAGGTTAAGACCGAACCCAACGAGACCCGCACCGGCAAAAGCGCCTATATGGCCGCCAAGGGCAAAACCAGCGAGACCTCCGGCAAAGACACCGGCAAGTGAAGGAAGGCCCCTAGCAGCGTTATCTCGAATACTCTGCCAGATCGTGTTGTTCTGCTCGATGAGCGCAGTTCGCGCTTTCATCTCAGGTGTGGGGCCGACAGCTCCCTCGATAGACTCAGCGATGTAGCGCCCAGTCTCGGGAGCACCCATCAGTTCAGGGAGACGTCCGACCAAACCTGCTGCGCCAGCTGCAAGATCTCGGGTGCCGACGCCAATGTCTTCAAGAGTAGTACGGGGTTTACGAAGAGCGGCTAGCCGGTCGCTGATTGTGCTAGGGTCTACGTACTGCCACCCGCGTACTTCTTCTGGTTCAGGCACAGCATCAGCGCGGCTAAAGTACTTCTCGGCTTGGGCAAGCTGCAGAGGGTCACGAGGGTCAAACGTATATCCGCCGACATAACCTTCCGTACCAGTGGGGGAGATGCGCACACCAGACGGCATCGACGGTTGAGAAATCTTAGACAGCAGTTCGGTAGCTCGCTGGTACTCCAGCTCAGAATCAGTGGTGAAGCCAACAAGTGGGTCGACCGTAGACGCACCGATGTTCTCAAGCCCGGTGGCTTGAGTTACACTCTCAGGTTCCGGCGAGATGCTAAGCCCTGCCAATGAGGTAGACGGAGTGTATTGTGCGTCAGCCATGGGTTACCTATCGACTAAGAGGGACCATCTCGGTGCGGAAGCTCTGATTACCCAAGGCGTCCTTTGCCTCTACTATCCGGAACCCCATGATGGGGTTAGTGCCTCTATATACCACGGTTATACCTGTGCCTTCATCCCTGCGGAAAGTCAGGTTGAACTCTTTAGCTACCTGCTTATGGGCAAGGTCCAACTCTTTTCGATTCCGGTAGTCTCTAAACTTCAGCGCTTGTTCGGCAAGGGCATCGGCTTCTTTCTGTTTACGCTCAGCGTACTTCTGGTCGTAGAACATTTTGTAGTCTCTGACCAGCTGGTCCTTAGTCACCGTACCGGCGCGAGCAAGCGTACCGTCAGGTGCAGTACGGAAGACAGCGTAAGTGTTGGGGTCGTTCGTCGGGCCAATGCGAATAGCCGCGCCGCCACTCCTAGCAACCTGATCAATTATGTTAGCATCTCCGCTAATCTCGAACTCGGCAAGGTTTACTAGGTTTGCGTACCGTGCTCTCTCCGATGCAAGGGCATACATTTTAGCCATGATAGCCATGGCCTGTGTGTTCTTACCGTTCCGAGCAAGCGTAGCCGCCTGCTGCCGCAGTTGATTTATACCATTGTCGAACTGTCTGAGATCACGTTTACGCCGCTCTGCATTAAGCAGTGTTGCTAAGGGCACCGGAGCGACTTTGTCTACCGGGGTACGCTGTATAGTTTCTAAAGCCGAAGGTCCGACCTTAAGTCCCTGCGTTGTCGGTGTCGGTACGAACTCTGCTTTGCTGTCTCGCGCCGCAGCTTCGGGCCGGGTCGATGATATCGTTACGCCGGGCAGCCTAGGAATTGGAGCAGAAGGTGCTTCTCCCGGTTTAACATCCTTATACTGTTCGTAGAATGCAATGGGGTCGCGAGCTGCCAGCTGGAAAAGTTCAGGGTTAGCTTCGAAGATCTTGCGGGTGCTATCTGCGAAGTACCACTGTCTAGCACTAGAAAGTTGGGCGGAACTCGCCTTCATTTCTGCAAGTTGAGCCGCGTTATACTTTTTTTCCAGGTTCCGCCAATTCCTCGGTTGACTTACAAATGCTATGTTAAGCCCCTGGTAGATAGCCTGTAGGTTCGCGTCGATATCTTTCTTACGTTGTTCTTTACTCCGCTTCACAACAGCAATCGGTTGGTCGTCAGAAGCTACCTCAGTTACACGCCGGATAGTGCGAGTGATATAAGACTGCATAGCCCCCGGAGCTTTGTTGAACTCGGGGTACTTGGTTGCGACACTTCCAAAGGTAGTGGCTGGCCGAGGCGTTTCCGTAGCAGGAGCCGCAGGAGTAGGGGCAGCACCCGGAGGAGCGCCAGCGTAAGAACCGCCGCCAGGAGGGGCAACGGGAGCAGGAGCAAGGCCAGAAGGCTGCGGAGCAGCACCCGAAGGAGTACCCGGTGTTGGGCCGACGGAAATACCAGGAGCGCGGACTTGGCCAGGACGTTGAATACCAGGAGTGACGGTAGGCTGTGGCTGTGCGGGCGGTGGGGAGCCTGCGTATTCTTGTACACTACCTGGATCTTGGAAGTAGCGGTCAGGGATAATCTGCGTCTGCGGCAGCTGCGCTGTGGATGTACGTACACCAGGGGTAGTTGGTGCCGTGGTTGCTGGTCCTTGCGCACCGGCTCCCAACCGACGTAGGATCTCAGCGCTAGTAGCTGCCGCACGTTTGGCAGCTTGTGCTTTTCGCGCTTCTTCGGCTTGCCTAATAGCAAGCTCTTTCTCGGCACGGATACTCTGCTCAAGCGCACGCTGACGTTGGGCCTCGGCGGTCTCTAGACTAGACTGAGTTGTTTGCCCCTCCTGAAAGGCGGAAGCGAACGTAGGACCGGAGAGGTCATACAGTGGCGTCGTTCTTACAGCCATGGTTTTAGTCTTTCTTAAGAACCGCCGTAGAGGTAATCGCCGTACATAGTATCCGAGTCGCTGAAGATACTAGGCATGGAGCTAGGCGTTGCCTGTGGAGCGTACGAGGTCGTGACGATGGTGCCAGGGGGTGGCTTGACTCCGGCCTTCTGTTTCGTACCGCCACCCGTCTCAAAGAACTGTCCGAGCGTTTTACCGGCTTCTGTCATTGCAGTGTCTTGTCGCTTCTGCCGTTCGCGGGCGTTCTCAAGCGCGCCAAACTCTGGAGTATCTTTAGCGGAAGGAGGTGTGGGGTACAAACCTGCTGCTGCCTGCAGCGCAGACTGGGCACGTTCAGATTCTTTCGCAGCTGCTGTAACTCCCACGCGGGCACGAGCGGTGGCAAAACGTCGTGCTTCTGCAGCTCGCGCTGCCTCACTTGCACCCGACGTAGCTAGTCTGCGCTGCGCTTCGCGCTCTTGCGTCCGAAGCTGCATCTGTGCGTCGGCGAAGGCTTTCTCGAAGTTAGGCTCACCCTGCTGTCTGAGCTGTTGAGCGATAGCGAGCTTCTGCGCGAACACTTCTTGGTTCTGTCGGGCTTGCTGTGCAAGCTGTTGCAGATAAGCTTGCTGTGCCGCGTTCAGTTCATCTGTAGTCTGTGCGCCGAAGGCGATACCAGCGAGCTGAGTAAGGGCCTTAGTGAGAGCCTGCCCGCTACTGTTGAGACCCGATGCGATACTATTAGCTGTGTTAAGCGTTTGTACCGTGCCACCTGCGCCAGTGTTTATTGCTGCAGAAACGACGTCAGATGAACCGCCAAACGACAGGGCGCTCGGCCCTGCGGAAGCACCTGGAGTCACACCGAGACCAGCTGGAAGGCTAGAGGTAGACACGCCCGCGCCTGTTGCAGCAGCGGGAGCAGCAGCGGCACCGGCACCAGCAGCCGGTGTAAACCCGAGGGCAGATGAGATACCAGAGGTTAGCTGTTGTAGACCACCCGACGCGAGATACCCGCCTGCGCCACCTGTGAGCGCAGACAGAGCCACCTGTTTGAAGTCCCCGCCTGCTAGGGCGGTAGTCGCTCCGCTCACTACGGCACCCGAGATAGCCCCTGCCACGGCAGAACTTACATTAAGCACAGAAGCAATGCCGGGGGCCAACGCAGGGATCGCGATAGAGGCGATGATGCCGATGACCGGCGCAATCTTTTTGAAGATTTTTTTAATGCCGCTGAAGATACCCATGGCTTAGCTCCTACTCGGTGGTTTGGCCTCGCCGTCGCGGCTTTTGGCGATCATCTCTTCGATTCGTTGCGTACCTAGCCGTTCAACTGCGTAAGCGGGGATGATGTACTCACCTACATGGGCGTTGATGGGGATAGAGCCGTCAGGATTACTGCTGTATTTAGGTAGTAGACCACCCTCGCGCATTGAAGGACGAAGGCCGGGCACACCTTGCGGTGCTGTCGGCGGACCCATAACCTGCTCTAGTGACGGTGCCTGCTGTGCCATGCCTTGAAGCGACTGACCCATGAGGATGAGAACAAACATGAAACCAGGGTCGTACTCAGGGGGTAGATCTTCTTCATCGGCCATGCCTTGAGAGATGACAGAGGCGCGAAGCTGTGGGTACATCTCCGGGTTCTGCGTTGCAGCTACAGCAAACTGCGCTAAGAAATTCATCTCGTCGAGAGTGATCTCGCCGGTGTTCAGCGCTTCTTGCAAGAACGTTTGGATTTGTTGGTACTGCTGTGGGTTCTGCTGGACGAACTTCTGAGCCTCGGACATCACCTGAGCAGGAGCCATCGTCGGGCCACTCATCGCGCCAGGAGCAGCTAGGCCGGGACCACCAGTCGTAGGCACACCAAACGCAGGCATCTCGGGTTGAGGCCGGATAGGCATACCACCTGGGCCTACCATGCCACCTTCTTGGAAGGAGGGGACAGCCCCTTGTTGCGTCGGGATGTAAGAACCCATGCCCGTCATAGCGCCGCTAAGCCCAGTCGTCGGCGGCTGCATAGGCGAAGAGACCTCCTGAGAGATCAAAGCCTCCAGCGACGGAGGCAGATCCATAGATGTGCTAGGGGTCGGAGCGGTCTGGGTGCCAAGGTTGTAGGGTGTTTTCATATCAAGCTCGTAGCTGACTGATCAGGGTGTCGACCGCTGCCCGAAGGTTGGCAACGTCGGTGGCTAGGGTCTGTACATCTCGCAGCAACGCGCCGTAGTCGGTCAGTGTCGGGAGCTGCACATTGCTTATAGTAACCCCCGCGCCGGTCGCGCTGACCCTCGTCATCTGCTGCGTCGGCGGGTTGGAGACCGTTAGCGAACCTTTAGTAATAGCGGCGCTAGCACCGTCTGTCTCTCCGCGAGTGCCGGTAACAAGCTCAAGATTCTGCTTCATAGCGTCCAGAAGAATGTACTGACTCTCATCAAGACCCTGGTCAGGCAGCGCAGGGATGCCAACAAACCTGCTCATCACAACCCTTTCAAAGCAGTGGGTGTACTACCCAAATGGATCGCACGAACTCGGACGGAACTCTCAATCTCCACGCACATTGTGTCGGTCTTGAACCCTGCGGGTAACCTAAATATACTATCGTTAGAACACGTAGTTGTAAAGTAGGGCGACGTACTTGCTACGTCGTTAGCTTCGTCGTTTAGGAACAGTTTGAACGTAATCGGATCGTTGGTGTTCCACTTCTCCTCGGACGCATCCCAGTTCTCATCTAGCTCGCCCCACACAGAAGAACCGACAGACCCGTTGTAGTCTGCGATAACCCTAGCCGCACCGAGGTTGACATAGTCTTTTGTGATAAAAGTCTTAGAGCGCCACTGCATCGTCTGAGCAGGCTGTGTATCGTCATCCCAGCGGTAAACACTACCGGTCTTATCAGCGACGTAGTACAGATCGTTATCGATAGAGTCGTACCAAGCTGCGGTGAAGCTAGCATCGCAGTCGATAATAGAAGCGCGCTGTCGGTCTACGAACTCTTCGAGAACAAGTGAGCCGGTGTCATAAGAGGCGAAGTACTTATCCTTAAACGTAGTGCCAACAAGGGTTGTTGGGTCTACAGACTCGTTCCACGACTCACTACTGTGGAAGATCCGGGTCAGTAGCTGAGGGGTCGTGGCAGATACAAGGATCAGACCATCATGGGATGCGTAGACCGCGCCGACGCTAGTGAAGGACACGCTCTGCCTGCTTACGCAGGGGTAGCGCCCGGTCAGCCGGGTTTGCGTAAACACAGCTGGGTCATTGCCGCTGATAAGGTATGGATAGTCTTCTGTTAGAATAATAATGTTACCAGAGTTAGGCAGGATAGCGACGATGTTGCTATCGAAAGACCGCTTATACGCAGCAGGCCAAGCGTGGTACTGCCCAGGCTCAGAGAAGTAAACGTCGTTACCTACAAACCCAGCAAGGATATTGTTCTGTAGAAGCACGAGTCCTTGCAGATCAGCAGGGGGAGCTTCGTAGTTCTCGGAAGGTAGGACTCCGGTCACGCTGCGGAAGCTAAAGTCATCGGTGAAAGAGTAGTCACCGCCGAACCCCCAGTATCTTGGGGGGTCTTCAAGGGACTCAGCGACGTCGTAGTAGAACGTGCCGGAGTCAACAAGAGCAGGCGAATCAGATACCCCGGTCTGTTCGAACGTAATTGTATGAGAGTCTACTACGGAGGCGATCTCGTGCTCGCCGTTATAAGAACCCTCAGTCATGCCGGAGAGGCGAAAGCGGTCGCCTACAATCCTACTATGAGGGTATTCGAAAGTAATCGTAGAGACGCCGCCTGTTCGCACAGATGAAGTTACATTGTTAGGATACCAAAGTGTAGACTGCCGGAAGAAGTCAGCGTCAGATGTACCAGCAAGTGTGCGATAGAGGCGAATGCCGCGCACGAAGTTGTTCCCCGCAGGGGGTACAGTTGGCAGGTTTGTAATAGTTACGATCTGCCCTTCTTTAATAAAGATAGCATCAGAAGGCTCGGAGTTGATCGACTCTTCTAGCCACGGTGTGAACCATGTGTAGACGTAAGACCGTGCTTGGATCTGTCCGCCGAGATCAACCTTACCATCTGCGATGGCTCGCTCAGCAAGCGAAAACCCTGGAGAGAAGTAGGAGATTGTAGCGTCGTCGATGATAGTAGCTTCCGTCGTTATGTTAAACGACGACATATCTAGTTCGACGTCGCCTGTCGTGCCGCCACTCACCGAGTCCGTACACTTAAACGTATTCGTAGTAACTTCAGTAACTGTGTACTGGTTTGTGGTTGCTCCGCCCGATGTAAACCTGAGAAAAACGCTGTCGCCAACGCTAATCCCATGATCGTTAATAGTAACGGTGATGACCTTCCCGACTCGACTATACGAACCGGATAAGTGGGTGAACCCGGACACGCGGGCAAGAGCGCCGTCCTTAAGATTATGCGCTTCACTCAGCGCAAGCGTGACGTTACCGGAGGCATCGCGCGTAACAGTAGAGGTCGAGACTGGCGTGAAGTCAGACGGTGTAGCCGTTGGTTTAATCGATGGGAGCGGCAAGCCAAGATCATAGGCGGTGGTGGGGTAAGGTTTACCACCGCTGGTCGCTAAATCAAACGTGCTGACCTTCGGCGCTCCGTCACCTGTGTAGTAGAACTTGCGGTCTTCGAAGTCATCGGCGGCAGGCGTTGCGATATCAACGATGTTAGTCCAGCCGATAAACACAAGCTCGTTCGTAGTAGGGTTGCGGATGCCATAAAGCGTGCGGATTTCTCCCGTCTGACCGAGATCATCCACGATAACAGGCTGAGGATACGGTATGAGATCCCCAGAATAAATCTTCGCGTTCTTAGCGATCTGTGCGCCGGTATCGGGGAGCAGCTCCGGTGAGGTTTTCGGAGCTGTCCCTAAGAACTTCTGAAGCTTTACGGCTGTCACTTCTTAGCTTTCTTCAGGCACTTACCTGCCGCACGACACTTGGCAGGCGCTGGGCAACTCGCGCATGGCTTGAAGACCTTGCCGCCTTTCTTGTAACTCATCGGCTTGGCCGTCTTCTTCTTCATCATGTCTATCTCCTGCAGAAAGCATCACGCTTCGCGTTGTTAATCTTGATACCCTCGACCGTCCGGGGTGTATCCTTCACGGACCAGGGGATGGGACGCCATAGAGCACATTCAGTCGCGACGGTAGCCGTCGTCGTCATACAGCCTGCCATCGTCAATGTCAGCACGGACAATACGCTCAGCTTGAAGAGCATCGGCTACCGCCTTTCGTTCTGCCTCCAGCTGTGCTCGCACAATCTCCAGCTCGCGCTCAGCTGCGCCGAGCTTCTTGATGTAGAAGAACATCATGTAGGCCGTGTAGGCAAAGCCTGAGATTAGCGAGGATAGGAGGATAGATGTCCACATCACGCAGGATCTTTCGGAATCTTCTGTTTCGACCAGATCGACCAGACAGCTGTAGCCACAGTGGCGAGACCGCCACCAATAGCCGAGACAGTGTCCGCATCGACCATACCTTTGCCTACGAAATACCCACCGATAGCTGCTGCCAGAGCACGGATAACACCTGCAATCTGTTCGCCGGTCATGGGTAAACCTTTCTGTTCAGCTCGAAGTGGGGCATATCAACGAACGATTTCCAGTCCCCGCCCCACACAATAGAGACCTTCTCCTTCTTAGCTACACTCTTAACTGTCTTAGCAAAAGCCTTGTAGAGTGGGCCGTCCCACCTAGCCTGTCTGTCGATGATGAACACGACGTCGACGGCATGTCCGGTCAGATGCCTAGAGTTAAGCGTGCGGCTAGCTCCGATAGCCTTGAGGTGTTTCTGCCTCTCCAGCGTTCGAAGTCCTTCGGTGATCGTCACCTCCAGAGGGTGCTCGTTGATAGCCTTACGTATAACACGTTGGAGGTCTGGATGCACGCCTTTAAGGTTGCGCTCGCTGCGTGCGTTGACGGCTGGCTTAGTTGGTGGTTTAGCCGTAGGGTTGTTATTCAGCGCAGCCTTAGTGATAGGCCCTGCGATGCCGTCGACAGCAAGACGGCGCATCTTCTGAAACGCTTTGATAGCACGCTTGGTAAGAGGACCAACGATACCGTCGATAGCACCTTTGTACAGGCCGAGCTTAGCAAGAGCTTCTTGGATCTGTGTCTTCGTCATGTTCTACCTCCCCCTCCGTGCTATGGGATAAGTGCTCCACGTATAGCTATAGTTCCACTCATAACGTTCGGTGATGTATAATACGACCCGTACGGGGTTGATGTGCCATCCGCAACCCACTGCCCACCTGTGTAGCTCCCAGCGGTGGTAGATCCGCGATACGCTGTAGCAAACCAGTAGTTACTGTCTCTCGCGTCGAAAATAGACGCCATATTAGTGTACCCTGCTGGCGCTACAGGTTTTACTGCGCCGACTCGATAGCTCAAGCAGGATATTGCTATCAGACTCCGGTTCTCTGCGGTTGTGATGTTCGGTGATACATCCGTGTTAGTTATGGCCGGTGGAGGGTCTACGTCTATCGGCGTCGACTGATCTACGTTGCGAAAAATACCCATGATTCCGCACTCTGAAACATTAAAAGTGTAACTCGAAGGGACAGGGTCTGGTAGCAACGCATAAAAAACATGCGAATAGGGCCGTACAGCAGATGAGTACTGTGCGAGTTCGGTAAAGGTGCCCGTAGTTTCAGAGTAACTAATATACTCTCCGCCTGTCCACACAACAGCTAAGTCGCCGGGGCGGGCTGCTGCAGGCACAGAATAGGTGGTGCCCGTAGCGGTGACGTGCGTAACAAAAGACGGCGCGTACCGCCCTTTATAGGCAAGCGGAGCGGCCAATAGTGCGCGAGTGCTAAGCATTATGACATATCCAACCCAGCGGGGAACCCGTACCACGTGGACCCGCCATCTACAGTAAAGAACGTAATAACGTCATACCCAGCACTGGTAAGACTTGGCGCAGCCCCGCCGCCCCACCACGTCTCAGGAGGGCTGCCAGAAGGCCACGTAACTGCGAACGCGCCGCCGTTCTGAAGGATCAGCGTAAACGAGGACGACGTGCCAGCAGTAACAGAAGGGTTGGTGAAGGAGAAAGTAGTGTTGCCGGTTACGGTTGCTGTAACGATGTTTCCAAGAGTTAGATCGATGGACGTTGCACCGGTAACGTTGCCGAGTGCGTTAACAACTTCGCTGTAGTCTTTGATTCTCGGCTGTCTAAGCTCGTTATCGTCTACATCGAGGAACCCGGTCAGCGTCCCGCCGCTCGTAGAAAGAATGTTTGCTTCAGCTAGGGTGTTGTTGATCCACGCGCTGCCGTTCCACTTAAGCAGTTCACCTGAAGCAATAGACGTGATCGTGACATCGGCAAGCGTGCCGATATTCTGGGTCGTGATGTCTGTTAGATACCCGACAGCGTCGTGGTCGCCCCAGCTATAGGCGGTGTCCCAGTTAGAAAAACCGGCAGCTGCCGTAGCAAGGTTGGCCCGCTCAGCGGCAGTAAGGATCTTATTCGTAGACCCTTCGACCATGTTATCCATGTCGAACACATCGCCAGCGACGGTGGTCGGGTCGTAGGTCGCCTTATCAAGATAGCTCCCAAGCTCAGATGTCACCTCATCAGACACCGCGTCGTAGACACCCTGGGCCGTAACTCGGAGTTCCACAAGAGAACCGGCGACGAACGCCTGAGCAAGCGTACTCTCCTGCGCACGGACAATGGTCATCGAATCGTCGGACCGGGCAGTAACCTTAACTATTTCGGTAGCGCCGTTAGCATCCTGAAGTGTAGCATAGAAGTAATCTCCACCGGTCAAGACAGGGAAAAGAGAGCCTGTTCCCGCAGCCACGACGAGGCCCAAGTCACTGCTTGAGATGGCAGAAGCTAGGACGCTTGCCGTGTTGTTCTTCAGTTTAACGGCCATTTCGAGGCTCCGTGAGAGTACCTGACTAGGAAGACTGTATGGTGCCGACAATCGTGACGGATAAGAACGACGCGGACGACACGCTCGACACTGTGATACTTATATCGTCGCCTTCAGCCACAGCGTTGCTAGTTGTGTGAGTTTGCGTCTGCTTAACAGTTGATGCCGAGTTAGCAGATCCGCCAAGAGGTGTGCCGTTGATAGCTACACTAACTGTGCAAGTGCCGGTCTCCGTCTGTGTAACAACGCTGTTTATAAACCCATTCCAACCTGCCGCCAAAAACTTATACGTTCTATTGAGAGGCTGATCGATAACAGTTGCATCAGATACTGTGATTCCGACGGTACTAGCAGCAACCGTGTACGAAACGAGATCTTCGATGTTCTCTTTGTTGTTCCGCAGTTCGAACAGAGCACCAGCGTCGAGGGTCAGAGCGGATGTGCCGCCCTGCGCACGGACAACCGTCATAGTGTCAGAAGCACGCGCTGTAACTTTCACAACCTCCGTTACACCCCAAGGTGCAACAAGAGTCGCATAGAAGTAATCTCCGCTAGCCAAAGCAGGGAATTGACTACCTTCACCCGAAGAGAGCGTTATGGCAGTATCAGCCGCCGCGACCGCGTTAGGGAGTATGGTGCTAGCATTGTTGGCTAATCGTATCGGCATTAGGCAAACCTATCTCCGTAGACTCTCATCTGCCCGCGTGCGTTACCAAGGTTCGCCCTAGCCCGTCGTTCGTTGACGTAGTAGAGGTATTGCTTCGCATGGTATGTAGCGAGCTGCCGGTCGCCCCAAGCGACGTTGGGCATAACCAGAGTCTCTTGCAGCGCAGAGTGAAGGATGGCGTCTTCGAGTTCGTTGAGGATACTCTCTTCCATGCCGGTGGCCGTACGAGATGGCTTAAGTGCTAGGAAGATCCGCAGGGTATAAACCTCGTCGTTGTCAGGCAGAGGCAACACGATGTATTTGTCTGGCGTCAGCTGGGTAAACACTCTAGGCTCTGACGCGCCTTCCACGATGGCTTCGGGCACGACGAAGTCACTGCCCTCGTTGAACAAAGCCTCGTTGTACTCATGCGATCCCCACGGTGAAGGTGGTGTGTTACGCCAGACCGAAGCGGCTGGCTCGCCGCTGTAGAGATCAGCCCATGCGGGGTAGCGGTCCAGGGCTTGTTCTAGCGTCAGTACTTCCAGGGGGCGCTCGTTCACCACAGCGCGGAAGACTGAATGAACATCGGTCTCGTTGGGCTTAATATAGCCGTACTCGTGAACACCCGGCATGATGCGGTAGGGGGTAGGCGTGTGTCGCCATGCTAGGGTGCGCTCGCAGGTGCGGATCGCAGCGCGTCTGATTTGTTGAACAGCCAAGGGCTGTGGGCATCCGGGCACGCTCGGCAGGAACCTGTCGAGGAGATCTGTGAAGAGGCGTGTAGCCATCAGATGACATCCCCTATGTTAGCCTGCGGTTTGGACGGTCTCATCCCCGCCGACTTCGTGTCGGTCAGCTCACGGTTCTTCAAGGATGTGCCAAGGAGCGAAGCGAAAGACTCGAAGAACAGTTTAGCGCGGTTACTGTTAACATGCTCATCATCGATGGACTCGGCGAGGTACACCGTGCAGTCGACAATGGCCGGGAAGAAAGCTTCGGACGGAGCTGTAATCGTGTCGGTAAGAATATAATCAGCAGGGATAGCCGCATACTCACCAACGAGAACGGTGCCCGACACGGGCGGGGGGTATAGGAAAAACCTGTCCTCGTTCTTCACGTGCCGCATGAAGTTGACCGGAGACCCAGAGGTTTCGTTCATCCAGTTGGGGTAGTTCCGGTTCATAGTCTCGCGGTCTACTTCTGTAACCGCATTACCGCCTTTGACTTGGAAGATATCAACGAGCCGTAGCGCATCACTAGGAAGCGTTTGAACTGCTGTGTCTGCCTGCGTAGGGATATCCTGAATCGACCCGAACATGTCAGGGCGTAGGACTGCCGTACGTTTGATCGCCTGATTGACGAAACCAAGCAGATACGCATCGCTATACCGGTAAGGGATAACGGCGTCTTGTAGAAGGTGGCGAACCTCTACTATGATATCAGCAGGTGTCATCCCGGTAGATTCCTAGACGCCTCTGCATTAAGCTCTTCATTAGTGTACTCTGGTTCATCTTGCAAGTCACTTACGAATAGCTCAAGCTGCTCTTCGACCTTCTTACGCTGCCGACGTTTCTTTGGTGCGCTAAGGTGCTTAGGCTTATGTTTCTCAGGGAAGGCGACTTCTTCCGAGACTTCGTATAGCTTCGGGTGCTTGGCCCGGTCTTCAGTCCAGCGGAAGATATAGCCGTCGTCTTCGTGCTTCAGCCACTTAGTCATTCTACTTCCTTTTACCTGACGGCTTTACTGGCCACGACTTACGGCTCGGGCCTGTCTTCTTATTAGCCATCGTTCGCTTTTCAGTGCTCGACATCTTGGAAGCAGCCTTGGCCGGTCGACACGCCGGATATGGACGAGAACTCTTCTGTGCCTTAGACCGCCCGCAGGGTTCACCGGTCTTGACGTCAACCCATTTCTCTCCGAACCACTTACCAAGACCTCCTTTGCTCATGACTTCTTCACTCGGTTATCAGGGCCGCGCCACCCGCCACCCAGCTTATTGTATTTCTTCACGGCCCAGGCGTTGGCGTAGGCACTAGGGTAGACATCGAACTTCTTCTTCGCGTCTGCCTTCACACGGGACCACAGAGATGGGTTCGTGGGCTTCGGGCTACCCTTCTTAGTAGGCATATTACCTCAACACTTCCAGGCTCGGAGTGACTTGTTGATCCGTGAGTTCGGATCGTTAGCCGTCTTCTTGCTCGTAAGTTTCTTCTTCATCCCGGTCATCCGGGCACAGAATGATTTCTTGCGTGGGCCACCTTCAGGCTGCGGCGGCTTCAGACCCGGCTTACCAGGGTTGGCTTTGTTGTAGGAGGCTCGCCCCTTGGCGTTCAGTCCGCCCTTCGGGTTCTTACCTTCCTTGCGCTGCCATGCAGGAGACTTAGCCATTACGATGTTACTCCCTTGATCACGGCGAAGCTGAGGACGAGTGTGTCAGTGCCGGTTGATGGAAGTGCCCCGTTGTCGTTGTTACCAATGGAGATCGTGCAAGACCCAGCGCTGACGCTCGTGACTGATACTGTGTAGTACTTTCGAGTAGCCGCCGCAGCGCCAGACTTGATGTTCACGATAACGACGTCGTTCGCGCCGATCTGGTTGTTGTTAAACTGGAACTCGTCAGCTTCGTGCCCTGACAGAGACCCGGCAGCGAGAGTAATTGTCCCGCAAATCTTGTGTAGGGTAACAGAAGTCACGCGGCTAGTTGATTGGGTGACAGTACCGCCTGCACCTGCGGTGTAACCGAGGGTCGAAGTAGCAGCGAAAACACCCGAGGTAATAGACGTAATACCAGAGAACGAGCCGGTGAAGGTGACGTTCTGAATAGATCCGCCAGTGATTGCTACGCTGCTTGCATCCTGCGTAGATATGGTCCCAAGGCCAAGGTTCGTTCGCGCACCGCCTGCGGTGCTAGCGCCTGTGCCGCCGTCAGCGATAGCAAGATCGGTAATGCCAGCGATAGTGCCGCCAGTGATATTTACAGCAGCGATATCGACCGTATCGACCGAGCTAATGGCGCTACCGTTAAACGTAAGATTGTCGATAACAACAGAGTCTTGCCCGACTTTAAGAGCCGATGCCGTGCCGTCGCCATCGTAGACAATCTTAGGAGTACCCGTAACCCCACCGTCAACGTGAAGGAGCTGCGTATAGGTAACGTTGATTTTGTTATTGGTAAGGTTTGTGGCCATAGCAAGCTCCTAGAGGAGTAGGGGGCCGAAGCCCCCTACATGTTACTCGGTAGTGTCGAGGACCAGCGCGAAGACTCTGATAACGCAATCCGTGGGTACGGCGGTGTTAAGCAGAAGGTCAATCGCGTCGTCCGCCGTTCCGGTGACGATAGGGGCTGCAAGTGCCGCGTGGTGAATAGCGACTGCGTTAGAAGCCGCATCATTAGCAAACACGTTTGCTGCAGCCGGAGAGCCTGTGGTGTAGCCAAGGTCAAAGGTGGCCGTAGTGTTGGTCGTCTCTGCCTTAGTAACTTCGAGGCCAGCGTGAAGAACCACACTATCTGCAGGGATAGTGATAGCCTCGATGATATCAGTGGCCACAAGAGCGGTCAGGCCCTGCGAGGCACGCGCAGCGACGATCTCAGCAAAGTCGAGACGAGTCTCGAAATAGCGCACCCGACCATCACTGCTGAACGACTTCTGGCCGACGCTATCTTCGTAAGAATAAGTAGGCATTGTTCAGCACTCCTTATGCGAAGTTGACGACTGCGGTCGAGATGGCTTCCGGCTTCACAACCTTATAACCATAGACCTGGAGGCCACGGATGATGTTACCAAACGTGGTTTCCGAGCGGATCGTCTCCATCTCCGTCATCTGCGAGGCGAAGGTGAAGCCCATCTTGTGACCTGCGATGATCGAGGTGTTACCACCGGTGACATCGAGGTTGTGGCTCACGTAGAGGGTGAACCGGTCGATCATGCCGAGGCGACCGTTACGGACGATGGACTGCGAGTCACCTGCGAGCGAGGCGTCCTTCAGTTCCGACTTCTTGATCAGGCCAGCCATACGAGCTGGGATGACCATGTAGCGATCCCCTTCGGGGCAGTTGGCTTCGTCAAGGACCGTGCCCATGTCGACAACGAGGTCCGTGACAGAGACAGTGCCGCCCGAGCCATCCTTCGTGACGGTAAGCGGAGCGCCTGCCGTGCCAAGATCAAAGGATGCCGACTGTTCACCAGCGGTAGCGCCACGGTTCGTGGCGGCTACGTCCGTCAGCATGTCCGACAGGACGCGCTGGTCGATCTTAATCTTCATCTGCTCAGAAGCATCCTTGGACCACATGTCCATGAGCTTCACGTCAGACTGGACGCGATCAACATCGTCTTCGACGCAGGCAAAGTACTCACCCTTATCGATAACGAGCTGCAGCTTCGGCTTGTCGGGGTTTTCCACGACAAGGTTCTGACCCTTGACGTAATCACGGATCGTGATGTTCGGCTGAGTACGGATGTTGACCGTATCACCCTGGTTGCGGATTTCGCCTTCCAGCGATGTTATCGTAGCGGCTCTTTATCCACTACTTCTACTGGTCGCCCAGTAGGCCGGACTATCTCATCACCCGCTTCTTGCGAACCTGTCGGTAATATCGCCTAGAATAACATGCAGAACATAGACCTTTACGACGTAGGTCAAAGATCGGGTTCTGACAGTCAGGCGAAGCACAAGAAGCTACGGGTGCCCTGCACTCGTGGGAGTTTAAGTCCGCGACATGTGTCAGTTTATAGAGCATAGGCTCTATAACATACGGCTGAACCAGATGCGCAAACAACCGTGAGTTCTCGGTGTTGGCCCGCAAAGACCGGCCACCTCCTTCGGGGAAGGTTGTAAACCTGATCTTGTGCACGTCGGAAAACCATTTGCAGATAAGGTCGGCTTCCGCGTCGGTACAGCATGTCGCTATGGAAGTAGCTACTGAAGATACCCGGCCTTTGGTGTTTATGTTGCGTCGGGCATGGCCACCGTCCATGTACCACAACGCAATTCCCTCCGGGGTTATATGATCCAACCAAACTTGGTTGAACGTCTTTTTCCCGTATGGGTAACACCAACGGTGTAGTACCTTGAAATACGGATGCGACACAGAGAAACTGTAAGCATCGTACCTCCTACCGGGGCCGTTCTTCCCGCGTCTAACCGTAGAGTTCCTATTAAGGAGTCTGTTGGCTAGGTCGCACTTAAACTCGCAATATGCTCGCTGCTGTGAACCGTGTACTACCCTCATCTCACTGCTTGTGTAAGGGTACTTACCCGATTTCGTTTTCTGCCGCACACTTACATATGCGTCGCCAGCGATCATCCCGAGCAAAGCTCCGGTAGTTCTACTATCCATTTCCATCTCCGCTGCAGGCACTAGGCCAGGAGATAAAACTTAAACCCCTAGTCTCTGAACCTTCCCCCTCCGGGGCTTGGCTGCGGATTGTCTGCTTCGCAGCAGAGTTTCCCGCAATTCACAGGGTTTAACGACTACAAAGGTTAGTTTGTATAGTCGGTGTTGCTGATAGCAGCAAGCACAGTAGCGTCGTAGAAGTTCGTGATAAGCTTAGACGACCAGATTTCGGGGATGAAGTTACCCGAGTAGTCAGGACGACCAGAGGCAACGGGGAAAGCCATTTCCTAGCTCCATTTAACCGTTCATAACAATGCGCCCCTCGCCTTGTGCAGCGAAGATGTCGCGTTCGATTTTGTCCCGCTCTGCCTCACGTCCTTTGTAAACACCCTTACGCACATCGTCGAAGAACTTCTTGATGTCGGCAGGTGAGTACGTTTTAACATTGCTACCCTGAGCTGCAGAGCCGCCTGAGCGACCTTTGCCTGGGGCAACCTGTTTCTGGAGTTCGTCAGAAGCGGTCCGATTGGGCTGAGCACTAGCTTGGCCGTTCTGGGATTCCCACGTCGAGAAGAATGCAGCAACGCGGTTCGCATCCAAGTTCTGTTGAGCACTAGCAAGATAGTCTTGCCTGGACATGCCAGACAGGGGGTCGACTTCAAGTAGCCACTCATGGAACTGTGGGTTGTCGTTGATCTCCTTCCACGCGGGTACGGCCCGCGTAAGGTCAGACCAAAACGCTTGCTCTGCGCTAGCAGCTTGGCGGTGAGCGACCTGCTCAACCCGAGGAACTACGCTAGTCTGTAGCTGCTGGAGCATACGCTCCATGTCGGCGATCTTCTGCGAGACGGAGGAGACCTCCTCCCGCGTGACACGACGCATAACGTCGATAGAATCACCGTACTCCTCAAGATCGTTGTCTGTAATAAGCTTAGTTACCTCGGCAGGCTGCTCCGAAGAGACAGTGCTCTGGGTGCTCATACTAGACAGCAATTCTTCCATGCTGTTAAGGCGTTCGTTGAGCTGCTGATTCTCTGCCCGAAGTCGTGCAGTATCAGCGTTGTACATCCCTTGCAGGGTGCGGTAGCGATGCTCGTATGCAGTCTCTTCGTCGGTGCCCGACTGTCCGCGCTCATTAGACTCGGGCTGCTGATCAGACTCTTCATCGTTGTCGGCTGCGGTAACAGGAAGTTCTTCCTGAGCTTGCCCACCTTCTTCCGAAGCCGGGGTCTCGGGGTTCAGATCTTCGTACAGTCTCGCGACAGCCTCAGATTGCTTACGAATCTGTTCAGGTACGGCCATGTATTACGCTCCTTCTCGGTATGCGTGGTTAAACGTCAGCTACCCCTGGGGGGTTGTGCTGGCAACTTAGGGGCTTGAGTACACAGTTTATACAACTCAGTCAAGACTTGGCAGCGCCCCTGTGCTGTGGCCATCTGGGTTGTAACATGAGGTAGCTGCTCAAGTTCGCGTTGTCGCCACTCTCCCAACCATTCAACGAAGGCAGGGTGTTGGACAGCAACAGCAGCTACGACTCGAAGGGTTTCCGCGTCAGGACGGATCATGCCGCTCCTCCTGTCTGCTGGTTCCTGACCGTGGCGGACTCTGCGCCACCTGCCGGATTACCAGCTGCATCAAGAGCTTGCGGTGCGGAGGGCTGTTGGGGTTGCGCCGCTTCAGCGGCGATCTGGAGCTTGGTCTTGTATGCGAGCTTCTCCCGTGATGGGATGATCTCGTCGACCGGCATCTGCAGCCCCTTGGCAATCTCACGGAGGATAGCAGCGCGACCTTCAGGCCCCATGATCTGCATATCGATCTCGTTACCGGTAGCGTTAAGGAACTCAACGCGGCGGATGTTTGTGGTCTCTTTAACAGCGAGGTTAACAGCGCCTCGGGCAATCACTTCGGCATCACCCTTGATCGACTCGTCCTCGTCGTAGCGCATGTTGTAAACAAACTGCCGGTGAACGATGGGTTTAATAACATCGTTGTCGATATGCATGACGACTTGGCGGATGCCCTTACCAGCAGAACCCATGAGCATGGACAGGCCAGAGGCTGTGCGGCCCGCACCTTTAACGTCAGTGTCGCCGTAGATGTAGGCAGGGATACCCGAGTGGTCGTCGGCTAGACGGCTGAACCGCTCATAGACACCCATGAGAGTGTTGGCATTATCGTTAGGTTGGTTGAATCTAACAGCCGGGGCAGAAGAGCCTAGCGGGTCGTTCGTAACCTGCCAGATCTTCCAGGGGTACATCTGCGTGATGTCTTCGTTGGGCGGGATACGCTCAAGGTTCACTTCGACCTGCGGGCCAGAGGCGATACCCATGTTGTTAACAAGAGCACGGGCTGCTGCGTTGCACACCCCCTGAAGGTCTTCGATGATCTCAGGAATGCCGCGACCCCAGAACGCTCCGGGGGACTTGATGAACGATGTTTTCGTGTAGGGCTTCTCGCCGAGTGGGTCGTAGTTAAGTACCGCTTTGATCACATAGTTACCAGCAAGCCACACATTGGCGTCGTACTCACGGGCTTTGTCAGGGATCTCTTCTTCCGTCATGCCCCACTCACGGAGCATGGCACCGCTCACCTTACCCCAGAACTCCAGGACGTCGAACATGTCGGTGGGGCGCATCTCGGTGTAGAACTTCCGCTCTTCCTCCTCGCGCTCCTGCTCGATGTGTTCTTGAATCCATGACTGATTAGGCCCGAGGTCAAGCACCTTACGAATAGCATCATCGTCGTAGTTCGGCACGCCGATAAGATCAGACATCTCAGAGCGACTCAGCTTGTGATGCTCGAACAGATACCCGTCGTTGATCCTTGTGATCCCAGGCTCAGGGTAGATCTTGAAGGGGTCTACCCGCTCGAACTCAGGCGCTAGCCGCTCACCCGATGTAACTGTCGTTGTCCCTTCGGGGGTCTTGGACCACTCAAGGTGACGCTGTCTGCGCACCACCGGACCCTTGACGAACGCACAGGGGAAGGTAACCAGATCAGTGATAAACTCGTTAAATGCTTCAGCCCAGCCGCCCTGAGCGAACTGATCCTCGATCTTGATCTTCATCTTGTCGACGCGGTTCTGCGCCGCCTGAAGCATCTTAAACCGCAGCTGTTGCGCGGCCATCTCTTTCAGCTCTAGGACTTCCGTCTGGTTAGGAGCCTGACCTGTAGCCTCGATCATCGCGATGATCTGCTCAGCAAACGCAGACTGGATCTCTTCGTTGTGGCCTTCGGACAAGTCAGGGATAGGTGTCGCGTGTAGATCCCACGGGGGAGTACCGCTATCCATAAGGATATCGCGGAGCCAGCTCTCAGCTGCCCGACACTTAACTTCTGTAAGCATCATATAGACTTCAGAGCCGCCCTGAGCGCGAATCGCCCGCAGCTTGTCAGCCTCGTACTCACCGTTGCGCTGCCGCATGGCGCGCAGCATAATATCCTCGATAGGGCGCTTGGCGATGACAGCAGCGTCCCAGCACACACGCAGGTGGGAGGCGAGACCCAACAGGACAGGTTCTTGCTGCCGAGCTTCCAGCTCTCGGTCAACCCGCTCCTGTTCTTGTCGGTCGAGTTCTCCGTTGGAGACGACCCGTAGCATAGTCAAGCCAGCCATTTCACTTCCTTATAAGCGCTGCGGAGATACTCTCTAGCTGCTTATTGATAGACTTTATCCCCTCCTCGATACGTCCAAGCTGCACTGCCTGTTTGGCGCTGGCCTGCCGTAGTGAATCTACTTGCACTTCGAGCTGCCCGATATCTTTAGCGTTCCTATCTATATTAGCCTGCATTGTGCTAACTGTCCACACGATGCCAGCGAACTGCAGAACAAGCGCAGTGATAACAGTAATAGGCACTGACTTAGACAGATGCCAGCTCTCTTGTTCAGGCTTCGGCGGCATCGCAGCGTCCTACAGCAGTCTGTTACTCGGCGATTTAACAGTGTTAGGATCGATCAGCTCGATGCCTGCGTGATGGATAGCTTCTTCCTCTTTCATCGGATCAACCGGCTGGCCGTTGGCCGTCCAGGTTTTTGCGAAAGTTTCCCAGCGGCCTGCCTGCACGAGTTCGTGCGCCAACCAGAAATTTACGTGCCATCGATTGTCAAGCACGGGCGGCGTAATCTCGTTGCCGTCCTGGTCGTAGGTTCCCGGCGTGATGACATAGGGGCCTAGCTCTGTCAGCGTGACGCCTGGGATCCTTTTGATCGGCCCGGAGGGTGGTACGGCTGGTGTAATTTCATCGCCGGTCTCAGGGTCTATGACGGCGGGCGACCCGGGGTTCTGATACTCTGCAAGACCTACAGCAAGAGCCTGCTGCCAGAACGTGTCTCTATCAACCGCGCGGACCATGCAGTGGAGAATACCGCCCCGCATAGCTGCGTAAGCGCGCTGTCCGTCGACCATAAGGTATCCCGTGTCGGGGTCTATTTCCCAGCTCATGAGCTTGCCTCCTCTATGCCTGAATCCCCGAGGTCCTCGTTCCACACGCGAAGGAGAGAGATCGTGCCCATGTAGTCATACCCGAGGTAGAAATCGGACGCGGACAGGTCGGGCAGTGCTGTGGGGGTGGTGTTGGCGGTTAGTGCCGTGCCATCGACCGCACCGTTGATGAATGTCGAGCCGTGGCGGCTGGCGATGTTGAATGGCACGAGGATGCCAGGGGAGTAATAATCAGCTGCAGTGTTTACCTGGGCTAAAGTGTAGGCGGGGTCATTTTGCAAGAATTGCTGGTATCCTGATTGTGCACCGGCTGTATTGTTCCGTGCCCGTATGTAACTGTTAGCGTCTTTAAACCAATAAATCTGGGACACAATTGAATCATCATCAGCATACGTCATCTTGCCCTGCATTTGCAGCGAGACGTTGCTTGCATCCCACGGCATTTTTGCCCCTGAGATCCTCAAGGACTCGGCTGTGCGGGCTGCTCCGGCCACAAGGCCGTAGTTCGGCATGTAGGATGAGGGGGTGGAGCCTGCTTCGAGTTGTGCGCCGTAAACGTATAACGTCCCGGCTGCTTGTGTTGGGTTGCCGGTTGCATTCCCGTCGGTGCCAATATCGACTGATATTGTTGTTATGGGGCTAACAGTTGTTCCAGTGACGTCAAATCTTTGCCATTCGCTAGTCAATGTGACCGGTATTTCTGCTCTGTTTCCACCGCTGTCATTAAGACGGATTCTGGTCTGGGTTATGGTCCCGGCCTTTAGCCAAACAGAGAATGTATAAGTTCCCGTCGTTGTGGTCGATAAATTGAATCTCCAAAGGGAATATGTTCCCGCCCCAGTCACCGCTGTATTATGTGTCAGCAAAGAGGCAGAACCAGATACACCATCTGGGCCAACGGCTGCTCCCGTTGTGTTTGTTGGTGCTGTTCCAGATGCAAGCCCGGACCACCCAGTGCCGGATAATGGGCCAGAATACCTCAACAAATTCGTCCGCTCCTCGGTCTCCAACAGGAGGCCCTCGTTCACCCAGAACGAGCCATCGTAGACGTGGTGTCCTCGACGGGGTTGATAGACAGCGGCGGATGTCGTGGGGACATAGGAGTCGCCCCGGTCGGGGTTGTTGACCATGCCGCCGAGGTCGGAGCGGTAGACGTGTGCGCCCCAAACGAAAATATCTTCTCCCGCTGCGGAGTTCGTGTCATTGTCAGCGGTTACTGGTCGCAGCATAATGTAGGGAGTGGTCCCGCCTGTTGAACTATCAAACGACCCCTTCACCCTGTATATGTTGTTTCCTTCGGGCGTGACAGTTAGACCTGACCAAGATCCGGTCGGCGTTGCACCTGCTGTGCCTGTTGTTGCATCAAACCACGCTAAATTATCAACGTTGGCCTTATCTTTGAAGCGCACATAAAGCCATCCAGTAGTGTCCGCTTTTATAGATATCTCCAAAGAATACTGCGCGTTGTCAGCGAGCGTTGTAATGTTTTGTACTATATAACCGCCGTCTACGTCCGTTTCGAGCCGATACATAGAGACGGCACCGTCTGGTCCCAGACTAGCATTTGGCGTCGGCGTTAGCGACGCGGCTGACCAGGGGGATAAGTCGAAACCTTGTGACCGCTGCAGGATATTATGCGGCCCCCACTTTATCAGGCCGTCGCTGTCCGCCATGGTCATGGGGCTGAGGGAGGTGTGGGTGAAGACGTCCCCGAAGGTTTTTTCTAAGCCACCCTGGCGAAAGTATTCGGCCACTTCATTCTCTCCTTAAGATCCGCTCGGGGGGTCGCCGGTGAAGTTGGCCACAAGTGGCGGCCTGATGTCCTGCACGGCGTACTCATCGGGGGCGGTGACAGCAAAATTAGCCACGAGCGGGGGGGTGAACCCCTGCACGTCGTAGATATCCCGACGAAAACCTATGCGACGACGACGGAGGAGCGGGACGTTAACCATTAGTACAAGCCTCGGAACACCACAATGACGTCGACGTCGCCGGTCTCTGCAGTGCCCCCGCTGAAGCTAGGGCGGATGTAGGCCGAGCTAAGGGAAAACTCTGCTATGCCGTTGGCTGCAAGGACAATGTTGTTGCCCTGCAGGTCTTTAGCTGTGAACCAGTTGGTTCCATCGTTGCTATGCTGCATCGTGACCGAGCCGCTACTAAACGTGCCGGTAGCCTGCACAGAGGCAGCTAGGCCCCACTGCTCAGAGATGGGCAGGGCAGTCGCCGTGTCGCCGTTCTTGACGGCTTCCCAGAGAACTCTAGGGATTTTAGCGATAGTGCGGTCGATGACAGGGGATACAGTGGCCATGGTGCCCTCCGTTTGCTGCTACATACACCATTAACATGACATGTGCAACAAGCAAAAATACCCCCGGTGAGGGGACACCGGGGGCAGTCTAGGAGGAAACTGCGCCGAGGGATGGACGCAAAGGAAATGTACGACATTCGCCGCCCTATGTCCACCCTACAGCATCAATTCTCTTCACCTCACGCACGCGGTTGACCATGGACCCCTCTTCCGCCGAGGCAACGTGCAAACATAAATACTGCAATGCGTCCGCAATGTGGCTGGAGTCATTCTTCTCAATGACGTTATCAGCCTTGGGTTTGTAGCGGTAGCCACCCATCATCGCACTCTTGAGCCACCGGCAGCGCGGATCAACCAGGAAGGCAGCATCACCGTCCACCTGCCGCATGAGCAGGTCGTCCACCGCGTTGAGGCGTGCCGAGACAGCGTTAGTCTTAGCCCTGATCACCTTAAGCCCTTCGGCCTTGATGATGTCCACCGCGCTCCGCTCGTCGGTCTGCGCTCTCTGCAGCCCTGCCGGGTCCACCACAATAAGCACAGGAGCGCCCGTGAAGCGCTCGAAGAGTAGCGGCTTAAGCACTGTGCGCGTGAACCGCTGCACCCCCATGTCGAAGCTCACAGCCTCATCATATATAAGCACACGCCCCCTTGCATCCATCTGGCCGATGACTGCTGCAGGTGTAAGCCCGAGGTCCATGCCTACTACAATAGGTCTAACGCCGTTAAGAATGGGTCGCAGCGACTGGTGTGCCATGTGGTAGTCTGGCCTGAAGTACTTGAACACCGGCTGGCCTGCCGAGGACAGCCCATACTCCCCGTCGATATACACTCTAATATATTCATCACTGCGCCCCTGCGTGTCGTAGTACCCTTCCGGCAGGTTCTCCACGTTCTCAGCATAGGGGCTACGGCCTGACGGCTGCTTGAAGACAGCCCACCCGTTCTCACGCGGCGTGACCCCATCCTCGGGGTCGATCTTCTCCATCTGGTAGTACCACCAAGTCTCCATGGTGGGTGGGTTAGTGTCAGCGAAAACGCCGTGCCACGTAGGTCCGCCGTCCTTGACGGAGGGGTAGCGCCCAACACGCTTAGACAGAGCATCTACAATGTCAGGGTGAATGTCTCTACACTCGTTGATCCATGCGAAAGTCGCTTCGAGCGAGTTCAGGTTAGCCACATCATCCGCATCGTCCAACGCCCGGAACATCACCTCGCACTCGACATCACCCACCTTGAAGAAGTATGTCTTAGTGGTCTTCATGAAGTGCCCGCATACACCGGGTGGAAACCAATCCAAATATGTTTTGATAGTAGTGTCAACAAGTTGGCGGACTGTCTGGCGGATAACTATGCACCTTGTTTTTCTTATGCCCTGAGCATTAGGTTTCTGCTCGCTGGCACGTTTTATTATTTCAAAACAACAAGTTACGGATTTGCCGCTGCCTACAGGACCGTTAAGAACTCGCATCCTCGCATCAGAAGCCATAAACGCCTGCGCAGTGGGGGTAGGTGTGTAGTCTATTTGAAGGGTCATGTTGACATCTCGGTAGCCAGTGTGGTACGTCTTGTTTACTATAGGAGTACGCCATGAGCAAGAGAAAACCACTACCATCTGTAGAAATAATAAAGTCTCGTCTACGATACGACCCACAAACCGGGAAGTGCTTCTGGTTGCCGCGACCGGTCAGTGATTTCCAAGCTACCCACAACCGATCACCGGAAGCAGTTGCAAAGTGGTGGAACGGACGTTTTGCCGGTAAAGAAGCCGGGTCGAAGCAAAACAACCATTACACGTGTCGTATTAACGGGAAAGACTACTTCCTACACCGCGTGATATGGGTGCTGGTGTGCGGCAAAGACCTCGACGGGGATATAGACCACATTAACGGCGACGGGTTTGACAACCGTCTCCGCAACCTCAGAGAAGTCGAGGTACGCGAAAACACGCGGAACGCCAAACGCAGGAAGGACAACCGGTCGGGTATGACCGGGGTCGGATACTACGCACCGAAAAACATGTGGCGCGCAAGGATCAACGATAACAACGGCAAGACCGTAACGCTCGGGTACTTCAAGACCAAAGAGGAGGCTATGGTGCGGAGACGGCAGGCGGAGATAAGGTACGGATACCACGACAACCACGGTAGATGAAGGGTCATTGGTTGGGGTACGTCGTTAATCTGTATGTCGTGGTTGGCCGTGGTTGGCCAGCGGAATAGTCTTTGCCTCTGATGACCTTAGTACTAAACGGTTTACCAATGACAGCCAGCTCACGCTGCTTGGCGAGACATTCCAAGGGTGATGAGAACTCAAAGATCTCCGGGGTCCGCATCGATGACCTTCGTCTTGGCCTCCACAACATCCTCTACCCCTCCTAGATTTATCGTTATGCGTACGCCACCGGCAGATTCACCAGTGTCGTTATCACCCTTACTATCTAGCCCAGCCCACTTGACCGTTGACTTGATCAGGTCCGCCTTCACAGTAGGGCTTACGTCAGGGTTGTGGATGAGTAACCAGGATGTTGTTAGGAGTTCTTCAGCTTGCGCTCGTGCCTTCAGCTTGAACGTCAGACCTTTGGCTTGGATCTCAGTGCGGTAGTCGTCGACCCGCTTGATGAACACCGGGTCTTTCTTCAGCGCTATCAGGGTGGCGGCGTCAATACCATGACGCGCCATAATATCCTGCATATCTTCGCCGCTGCCCTCCAGGCGTAGAGCCATGTCGAAGGCAAGGCGGTCGTTCCACATCTTTGATAGTCTAGCCATGATCCAGCTCGGGCCAACAGGCGAACTCGCCGTGGGCTTTATATAACGCTCGTGCGTAAGCTACGCTACTACTATGACACTCTCGACGCTCAGGTTCCAGGATAGGGATAGCGACGTTAGGGAACTTGATTCTCTCAGCCGTCATCAAGGCTGGTGGTGGACTATTAAAGAGAGTGCGGTGGTTGTTAGATGCGATGTGCTGGATACAGTGCTCGAACCGGCTCTTATAGCTGAGATCCTTCCGCATACGGGATAGCTCCTTGCGTGCTGCATATAAGAATGTAGCGTGGTCCCTATTAAACCTACGCCCGATACCAGCAATAGAGACGTCTGAAAGTACCAGGGTTGCGACTATCACCATGTTGCGCCGCCGCAGAACATGTCTCTGCTTCGTGTGCTCTAGCACCTCCGCTTCGGTCAGTCCGACATACTTACACCCCCAGTCTATGACTGTCTCCATGGGTAGGAGCACGCGGGTTGGGTTGAACAGATCGACAAGCTGATTTCTTACATTTGACATAGATGGAGCCTACTGCGGATAGAGCGGTTCGTCAAGGGTGGGGTGAGGGGGATAGTAGACAGTGGTGTGAGCTTGCGAAGTAGGAGGCGGCGGCAGGGATTAGTGGACAGTAGTGTATAGTTTTGTAAAATCAGGTTGGAAATTTTAATTTCGCCAGCATAGAGGCGGCGACAGAGATTAGTGGACAGTAGTGTATAGTTTTGTAAAAGTAGGTTGTGTAGTGAGCGAGGTACTACATATAGGGGGCGGGCCGCTGCGGCTAGTCCAGGTGGGGTGGGGGGTAGGGGTGGCAGCCTTCGAGTTGTATATGCCTAGCAAACTGCGTAGGTTGTATATGCCTAGCAAAAAAAGAAAAAAAGTTGACGCGAAGGTGAAGAAAACTATTGACTCGCGCGGCGAGTTGTGCGATTGTAGTGATGTTAGCAACAAGCAACACATGAAAGACGAAGACACCATGCAAACATTCAATGGTTGGACCAATGCAGCAACTTGGCGGGTTAATCTGTGGTTCGGTGATGCGCTGTACGAACTACGTCGCGACAGCGGCCGCGACTTGGTGGCCGATGATTGCCGGGAATATGTGTGGGCGCTGACGGAGGATATGCACCCGGAAGTTTTCGGGGCTTCCTTCGTGTCTGATCTGATCGCTAGTGCTTTGTGCGAAGTGAACTGGTGGGAACTGGCAAGGCACACCAACGACATGAGCGACTTCGAAGAAGTCGCATAAGCCTTAACCCTGGCGCGGCTACAGTAGCCGCGCCGCTATCATATGAGAGGAAAGACAATGGAAGAACTGCCACACAACGCAATCTTGTACGCTGACAGCAATCGCGGCCGCTATATCCCGCAGCATTTCGCAGAGTCTATCGACCTAGACGCGGTGACGCTAGACGGTATGGCCGCAGAAGCAATCGCGGAATGCTTGGGTATAGTCCGGCAAGGTCCAGATGCTGATGGCTACTGGGACGCTTGGCACGATCTAGAACTACACCTAACCATCACAGAAAAGAAATCCGGCAAGGCATGGCACTTGTTCCAAGATGGTGATCTGTGGCTTGTCCCAGCATAACTGATCTTTAACCCTGGCGCGGCTACGGTGGTCGCGCCGCTATCATGTGAGAGGGAATGACGATGACAGAATATAAAGCGCTCAAAATGTGGTCGATGCCTAGCGATTACGCGGGCGAGGTATGGCCGAATTACTATGTCGGATTAGGTATCCACCGCGATTCCAGCAGGGTTGCGCGTAGCAATTTTGACGTGTTCTTGCGCGAACTAGGTGGAGAATCAGATACGGTTCACGTTGTTCGGGAAGGCCATTGGGCAGTAGGTTGGGTTGAGTGGATCGCCATTCACCAGGATGATGAACGAGCATGCGAGATAGCAGACGAATTGATTTGCGCGCTGGACGACTACCCGGTGCTGGACGACTCGCACTTGTCCGAGTTGGAATATAGCGAAATCGGCGAACAATGGGCGGCAATGCGACTACATGATCGCGTAGACGTTTGTCTTGATGCTGGCGTGTCTATATTTGCCGCGAGACGTGACGATATACCAGGAGAAGTTTTCGACGAACTACGCTACGAATAACAACGTTGCGGGTATGGAGAAACCGGGATCGCTCCCGGTTTCTTTTTTGTTTGGCTTGCACCTAGTGCTGTTAGTTATAGACTCGGTGCCGACTACTGCTGCGATGCTCTGTGTAAGTATCATTTTTTGTGTAAAATTTTTACACTGGTTCGGGCTGACTTATGCTCACTATGGGTAGATATAAATTCTTAAACTTTACACAACTTCGGAGGTTGAAAGTGTAAAAAATCGGAGTAGTGGCCACTTTGGCCAAAGAAAAATTTTGATGAACTCTACCTTAGGTTGTAGGAATCTAGTAAACTTTCAACCTTCCGTTGTCGTCCTAATGTAAAGTTTCTGAAACTTTACGTAAAGTTTTTCGTATTTTTACACTTTTTTGTGTAAAGTTAGGCCGATTTTGTGTAAAATTAGGGGGTCTGAGGAGTGTAAACTATCTACTTTTTTCGTAGCAAAATCAATGGCTTAGGCAAAAGTATCTATAAAACTATCTATGGTTTTCCGCTGGTCCTGTTTACAGTCGTGTCAAGCAATTTGAGGGTTAAACCATTGATAAATAAGAGTTTTCCATCTGGAGAGTAGCTAGATTTCTTTACGTAGTATCTAAACTATCTAAACTATCTACTTTTTTTGTCTTTAATTTTTTTTGGATCGCGATCTCTCCCACTTTTTGGGCCATATTTTGGGAGAACCACGCCCACCGAAAACTTTACGCACCAAATTTTTTGCCTATTTTATCTAGTGTACACTGAAGCTCTTGGAATCATTAGCCTTTTTCGCTTCTTTACATACCTAGTCCATCCGCCTAGTTTAGATACTTTTCCCTAACCCCTTGGAATCATTAAGAAAAAAATAGATAGTTTACATCCTCCACGAAAAACTTTACATCAGAACTTGACACTACCCCGAATCAGCAGATAGTATGCAAGTACGTTAGCAACAGACACCAGAAAGGAGACTAACCATGAAACGAGTAGCAAACAAACTTGTGCGGTCCTGCGTCGAGAACCGCGAAGAATTCACCAATACCAACCAAACAATTCAGGGTGCCTACCGCACCCTGGATGACGGGACCAGCGTCTATGTAGTCACCAGCTATGGTGACCACTGGCCTATGTACGTAGCCATCCACCGCGACGGTGGCTGGCAGTGGCTCCACAACAGCGACCCAACCCCTTCAAGTACAACTACACGCCATATGGGCTTTGCCCGTCCATGGCTCTACAACGGCGGCTGCCGCATCACTTACCCTCAGATCAAACCTACCCCGCGCAACCATCTAATCTACCTACTGGAGAACGGCCTGACGGCCTACACAGCCAAACTACTAAGCCGAGAACCATTCCCAGACTACCCTTACGCAGTCAATAAATAGGAGAAACTAACCATGATCGCCGCATACACCGATGCCCTGCCTATAGCAGCAGGACTAATGCTAACCCTCTTCTTCCTGGTAATAGCCGCCACCATCATCTTGTCCCTAATAACGCTAGGTTGTTGGTCCATGCTATGTGCAGCCAAGAAACTGCTGCGACGCCACAGAAAAGCCTGACTTGCTTCTCATGGTAGCATCGTTATCGATGCTACCCTTTCGTTCTACGAGGAAACTAATCACATGCGAGCACAACTACTGACCCAATCTATCGCCGCGATCTACCATGGCAACAAACGCGCGGTGTGCATCGAGGGAGCCCCTGGTGGCGGCAAGACCAGCATCGTGCGGCAAGCCGCCGATACTATCGGTGTGGAGTACAGAGAACTTCACATGCCGACTATGTTGGTCGAGGACTTCGGGGTGTTGTTCCCTGCGGAGGGCTCACTACAGTTGGCCTACAAGCTGCCTGAGTGGTGGCCGACCGATCCTAAATCTGCTGGTATCCTGTGTTTCGATGACCGCAACCAAGCCGGTGCTGACTTGCAGAAGGTGCTGGCTAACATTATCCAAGCGCGATCTCTTCACGGCCACTCGCTGCCTGCTGGCTGGATGGTTGTTAGTACGGGCAACCGCCAGTCTGATAGGGCTGGTGCTAACCGGGTGCTTGGTCACCTGCGTAACCGCGAGACTGTCCTGGCCTATGACGTGAGCCTCGATGACTGGTCTAAGTGGGCGTTGGCTAATGGCGTGAGCCCCATGGTGGTGTCGTTCCTTCGCTTTAGGCCGGGGCTGTTGCATGATTACGACGCTAACCGCGATGCTAACCCGACGCCTCGGTCATGGGTGGAGGGTGTGAGCCAGATGATGGGCGTAGTGCCTTACGACGCCGAGTACGAGTGTTTTCTTGGGGCTGTGGGTGAGGGTGCCACGGCAGAGTTCACTGGGTATCTCAAGATTGCTCGGTCACTGCCTGACCCTGATAGTGTTATCGCTAACCCCGATACCGCCGACGTTCCGTCGGACCCCATGACACTCTACGCCTTGGCTGGTGCGTTGGCAGAGCGAGCGACCGAGGACAATTTGGCTAACGTTATCAAGTACTTGGGTCGCCTACCCGGCGAGTTCTGCGTGTTGGCTCTAACCCTAACAGTAAAATCTAAACCGCAACTTGTAACAACAGGAGCATTTACACAGTGGGCGCAGACCAACAAGCTGCTGTGGTGACCAGCAGCAAACTACTTCACTGGCCCCGGCTTATGCCGGGGCGTATCATGAGCGACAACGACTTCGCTGATAACGGCTACGGCTCTGGCATCGGAGGCATTCAAGGCAACGGCCACGGCGGTGCTCCCATCTACGGCAGGGGCTACGGTAACGGCTACGGCAACGAGGAAGGATCTAACGGTGATTGAAAAGTTAATAGTGCTAGCAGCACTAACATTTACAGTGGTCGATGGCGACACGATCAAGCACGATGGCGAGCGGATCAGGCTATGGGGTATCAACGCAGAAGAGCGTCACACCCCAGCAGGTAAAGAAGCTACTAGGGCTCTTAAAGATATCACAGAGGGTAACTCCTTGGTGTGTGTAGCCCGTGACCGTGACAGGTACGGGCGGATCGTGGCTATGTGCTACCTCGACCATGGCAAGTGGGCGTCAGTGGAGAACGATATCGCTTGTTTGATGGTGCGTGCAGCTAGGGCGAAGGAAGCACCCAAGTTTTCCGGAGGCTACTACAAGAGGAGCGGATGCGTTGCCTACAAGTAACAGTACAAGCAGTAAGTATCTACACTGGCCCCGGCTCATGCCGGGGTTAGTTTTTTGTGGCCCGCGACGGCTGGACTTCTGGCTGGGTGGCGGGTCTGGTCGTGGCTATAGCAACATGGATGGTAACGCCGATGCCTTAATTTGGCCATGCGACTACACTAATTCTAACGACGGTAACGGGACAGGAGAACCGTATGACAACTGATCTTATCAAGACACAGGCGGCCATCGTGGTCGGCTCATCCAGCCACGTCTGGGTGGCCGCTAGTACAGTGCAGGACGCCTTTTGGCTTCACCTGCATAACGCCCGTATCATTAGGGTGTGGGGCACTGACGCTGGTCTCAACCAACTTGTCGACGGGCCACGCAGTGAGACTATCCTGGACGCTACGGCACCTATCGTGAGCGTGGCATGGCACGCTGTTGTCGCTGTTATCCCTGTGGATAACGCAGCATGGGCACGGCATCTGTAATTTTAACCTAGGAGAAACTGACCATGAAACTTTCTGATAGAGCACTGATCGTGAAGCTGACCATCTCGCAGTGGTCGGCGCGCAAGTATGACAAGCGGGCAAGCGAGCAAGTCGCTGCTGCTAATGGCACTACGGCTGAGGTCGGTCGCTACAACAAGCTGCTATTGCCTATGAACGACGGGCTGAAGCAAATCATGGCGGCTAGTAATGCGCTGCGCAAGCATGTCTACGACAACACCTTGCCATGGGCTCACGACGGGCAGTTCATCCTGCCCACGACACGCTACCTTGGCTTTGTGGACAAGTACCGCACACTCAAGGGCGAGTTTGATAGCCTAGCTAGCCAGTTCATCGCGGACTACGCCCGCGTGAAGGACAGCGCCAAGCAGTCCCTTGGCTCACTGTATAACGAGGCAGACTACCCCGATGCGGCTACGCTGCGGGAGAAGTTCAAGGTGGACCTGGAGCTGGGGCCGGTGCCATCGAACGATTTCAGGGTTAACATCGCTAACGATGAGCTGACACGCATCCAGCAGGACGTGACATCGCGGGTGGAGGCCGCGCAAGCTCAAGCGATGAAGGCTGCATGGTCACGGCTCTACGAGCGGGTGGAGCATATGTCTACGATGCTTACGAAAGATAACCCGCGTATCCATGACAGCATGGTGGAGCATATTCGCGATCTGTGTGGCACGCTGACTGACCTTAACCTGACTGACGATCCTAACCTGGAGGCTATGCGACAGGAGGTGGAGCGGTCCCTTGGTACTGTGAGTGTGACTGACCTGCGGAACGACAAGACGGCGCGGGCAGAGACGGCAGAGACTGCTGCTAACATCATGGCCAAGATGGGCGCATTCATGGGCTAACTAAACGGGGGGTGCGAGTCACCCCCCACCACTAGGAGGATACTATGACTAACGATCTTCAACACAGACTGTCTAAGGCCAAGACGCGGCTGATCCTGCGGCACCCCTTCATTGGTACGATGGCACTCAAGATGCCGTTCGAGATTACCGACGCCGTGCCTACTGCTGCCGTCGATGGGTTCAAGGTGTATTTCAACCCGGACTTTTGTGCGACCTTGACCGACGACCAACTAGAGTTTCTTGTGGCGCACGAGTGCTTGCACCCCATGCTTGAGCATAACTTCAGGCGTAAGGACAGGCACGCTGACACATGGAATGTGGCTGCTGACTACGTGATCAACCAGCTACTACACGATGAGGGGATCGGGCGGTTCATCGACGGTGGCTGCCTTGATCGTAACATCTACGATGCTGGTAACGGCATGACAGAAAAGATCTACGACAACATACCACAACAACAAGGCGTAGGCCGTGGCGGCATAGGCCAAGACGTCATGGATGCTCAAGGTTCACCAGCAGAGATCGCAGAGCAACAGGCAGCGATCAAGGTGGCAGTATCACAAGCGGCACAAGCCGCCCGCATGGCCGGTAAACTGTCGGGTAATCTCAATAAGCTGGTTAACGAGATCGTCAACTCTCGCATCGACTGGCGTAGTGTGCTGCGTAATTTCGTGGTCAAGACCAAGGATGACCAACGTTCATGGGCGCGGTTCAACCGACGCCTGCTACCACAGGGTGTGTATTATCCAGCACGATCAGGTGAGATGATGGGCGAGATCGCCCTGGCCTGTGACTGTTCTGGCTCTATCAGTGACCAAGACTACGTCAAGATCGCATCCGAGATGCGGGCGTTGCACGCTGACCTGCGGCCTAGCAAGCTGCACGTGGTGTACTTCGACCATAAGGTGCTCAAGGTCGAGACGTTTGAGCCTGATGACTACGTTGAGGTTCGTCGCCTTGGCGGTGGCGGCACGGCCTTCGCGCCTATCTGGTCTGCTATTGATGAGGTTAGCGAGAACCTCCAGTGTTGTGCCGTGCTGACTGACCTGTACTGTAGCGAGTTCGGTGACGATCCTGGCTATCCTGTCCTGTGGATGACCACGGGTGCTACTAACGCACCGTTCGGGGAGACTATCGAGGTGAAAGACTAATGGAGATCATAGCCTTCAGCGCCACTACGGTGGCGCTGCTTCTCGCCTTCTACATTCTGCATTTACATAAGGAGATCGACAAAAAGGACGATGAGATATCACTACTGTTCGACGGACTAGAGAACATCGCCGATGGCACACACCATGCCGCTAGGGTAGGGGATACCGTAGTTGTTAGACCGAAAGAGGGACACCATGATGGGTAGAACATCAACGTTGATAGTCAGTGCAGGGTGCATACTGCTGGCACTTAGCGGATCTCTGGCTGAGGGAGCTAGTAGAAACTGTCTACCTAGTACGCTTAAGAGTACGCTGCATAAGCTGAAGCGGTTCGGCAAAGTGCAAGTGATCAGTACGTACCGGCGAGGTGCACGCATTGCTGGGACACGACGCATGTCTAAGCATGCTAGGTGTAGGGCAGTAGACTTTCATCTGAGGGGTAACAAGCGGGCAGCAGTGCGATGGCTGCGCCGCCAACGACTGGAGGTTATTACTTACGGGTGTGCCATGAGCCACATTCACATCGCAATTGGCAGTTACAAAGGACATCACTGCGTTAGCCGTATTGGCCAACGCATTCGCTAGGAGGACTACCATGACGAAACGTATTGACGAGGCACTTGATATGCATCGTGATCAGGCCAATGCCGAGATGGCAGCGGTGGACAAGCTGGACAAGGCTCTGGAGGCGTTCGACCTGGAGCTGGAGACACGGATCAAGCAGGTGATGGCTGACCACACCGAGCGGCGGGTGCGTATCTCTAATGCGCTTGAAGAATTGAACAGGCGGGTAGGGCTGCTGCCTCTCCCTGGCCCCGAGCCTGTTGATAGTGGCGTTAAGGTCTATGAAGAACCGATGGATGACGACGACTCGCTGCCGTCCGTGCTGTCCGAGGTGCCTACGCTGCCTAAGCCTAAGACTACACCACCGAGCCTTGTGGCTGCACTGAAGGGGAAGAAGTGATGACGTACCTGGAGCTGGGTGATCTGCTGTCGCTAGTGATTAAGAACGGCGGCCCGGAGTACAAGGCGATCTGCAAGGGGATCGCACAACTGGCATCTGATCGCGACTCGTGGCGCACGAAATGCTTTGAGATCGAGGATAAACTGATGCAGCAGGAGGCGGATGAGCGCACGGCACGGATATGCCGTGCCCTTGAGACTTACCAACATAAGCATCTTACAGTTATTAAAGGAGGCCGGGATGGCTAACGCTAAGACTAAGAAACTCACGCAGTTCGAGCGGACTACGGTGGAGCAGTTCATTTCACGTATGGCTCAAGCTGTGTACGATGACCCGGTGCAGGCGATGGCGCGGGACACTGACTTAGGAGACCGGGTATATAGGGCGCTTGTTGCGCCCTACGTCTCTGCGATGGAGCGTCTACCTGCCAAGGCGTTACCCACGATAACCGAGCTGGACTGCCTGTGTGCGGACATGCAAGATGAGAGTGGCAACAGGATGCGGATTAAACTCAAACTAGGTGCCCCCTCGCCCTGGTTTAATAACGGCGCGCACGATCCGTGGTTCACAACTATGTCTTATAACCGCGAGCGCATAGAACTGTCATCGATCTTCATGTCTGCGCATCCTGAGCTTGCGGAAGAGCTGACGGCGTACACCTACGACGTACATAATAAGATTATGCTTAGGCGTAAGATCCAGTGGGCGATCAAGTTTATCTTGGACCGATGCACTACGTCAGGGCAACTACTAACGATGCTACCGCAGATCAGGGATTACCTGCCTCGCAATCTGCAAGACCACACACCGACGACGCGGGGCATCCGTAAAATTAAGGATGCTATGAAAGAGAACACGGATCTGCCGTTCGACCGCATCGCCGGTACGTTCGCAGCATATAGACTGATGGGTCACTGATGGACGAAGGGCGTAAGGACGATAGCGCCAAGATCAGATGGGACTTGCTCCCACCTGATGCCGTCGAGGACATCGTGAAGGTGCTGATGTTCGGTGCGGTTAAGTACGGTGACTATAACTGGGCCAAGGGTATGTCGTGGAGCAGGCTGTTCGCTGCCTGTATGCGGCACCTATGGGCTTGGTGGCGCGGTGAAGAGAACGATCCTGAGAGTGGCCTGTCTCACCTGTCACACGCTGGGTGCTGTGTGCTGTTCCTGTTGTCGTACAACAAGCTGAAGCTGGGCAAAGATGACCGGCCTGTAGGTATGTATTATGGCGTTCATAAAAGAGCGAGAGATCAGGAAGCTGATCGAGGGTGAGGGTGGCAGCGTTGTCGATATCCAGCAACGCAAGCACTACGTCGTGACCTACCAGTACGGCGGACACACCCACAAAATTACCTTTGCCAAGTCACCGAGCTGCCATCGTTGGCGGAACAATATGCTTGCGGCTATGCGAGCGCAATACCGGAGGAAAGATGATTACGCCTGATGATATCTTAGGAATGTTTATCATAGCTCTGCTGTCCATATTTGGATTCGTCCAGCTATCACAATGGGTGTTACGATGAGGGTGTTTACAGCCCGCGTCGGCAGTACGTGCGAGCGGTGCCATGTCATAGCATGGGGCGGTGAGCGTTGGTGGATAACCCTGGGCAAGCTGCTGTGCAGCAAGTGTGGCAGCCCTATGTGGGAGGACTAGCATGGATATAGTGACGATAGACATAGAAACGTTTTACAGTCGAGAGTACAGCTTATCACGGCAGACGACCGAAGAATATATCCGTGACCCTCGGTTCGAGGTGATCGGCCTGGGTGTGAAGCTGGGCGACTACCCCACTACGTGGTACTCCGGTGATCGACCGGATAAATTTCTATCGTCGCTAGATTTTTCTAACAAGGCTGTGCTGGCTCACAACTGCATGTTCGATGCGGCTGTCCTGTCCTGGCACTTCGGGATCAAACCCGCAAGGTGGTTAGATACTTTAAGCATGGCCCGCCCCGTTGTTGGTGCCCGCACATCGCTTGGTCTAGCACGTCTCGCTGAGTTCTTCGGGCTGGGTGCTAAGGGTGATGAAGTGTACAACGCCAAGGAGAAGCGGCGCGCTGACTTCACGCCTGGAGAACTAGAACGCTATGCCGAGTATTGTGTTAACGACGTTGACCTCACGTACCAACTATACCAGCGGCTTGTTGATGGGTTCCCCGAGGATGAACTACGCCTGATCGACATGACCATCCGCATGTTTGCGGAGCCTGTATTCACGTTAGATGTAAAGATCCTTCGGGAGCATCTAGGTCGGCTACAAACTAAGAAGGCTAACGCTCTCGCCACACTGGACCTGGACGACGACGTCGAGGATATCCGTGGCACGCTGATGAGCAACCCCAAGTTCGCAGAACTACTCCGGTCCTATGGGGTGGAGCCTCCAAAAAAGATTAGTACAACCACAGGTAGGTCCACATATGCTTTCTCTAAGACCGATAGCGGTTTCTTAGAACTACTCAACCACGACGACGAGCGTGTGAAGCAGGCGGCTACGGCCAGACTAGAAACTAAAAGCACGCTAGAAGAAACACGCACCGAGCGGTTCATCGGAGTGGCAGGGCGGGGGCCTCTACCTGTTGCTCTTAACTACTACGGAGCACACACTGGCCGATTTAGTGGTTGCTTAGTGGGAGATACAGTGGTAACTGTTAAAGAGTTCGACGGGACGGTTACCGATAAGCTCATTGTTGATGTTCTGCTGGATGACCTTGTGTGGGACGGCGAAGAGTTTGTCCGGCACGAGGGGGTGAAGTTCAGCGGGTTCGCTGAAGTCATCGAGTGGGACGGTGTAAAGGGGACGCCAGATCATGTCGTATTCACAGACGCCGGAGAGATTAGCCTACGAGAGGCGCGAGAGGGCAGCCACCACATCACGGTTGCTCCGTATACTGCCGACGACTAACTGGATCTTATACGGTCCGGCATTCGTCTCTACTAAAAGCCGGGTGTTGCTACACTGCCAGTGTGGGAGAGTCTCTAAGGCTATACGGGTTAACGATGTCTTAACCGGCGGCACCAAAAGCTGCCGCTACTGCGCGGCGCAGAAACGGGTTGCGGCGATCCCTGCGGAGCGGCGGCGGGCGGGGGCACTTAAGGCTTCACAGGCCGCTGCGCGCATTCCGAAGAGTGTTATGTCGCCGGAGGTCAAGACTGTTCGAGTTATCATGACCGGCGCGAAGCAGCGATGCACCAACCCGAGCTGCGGGACCTATAATATGTATGGCAGGCGTGGCATAGAGTTTCGGTTTGCGTCGCCCGCAGACGCCGCAGAGTGGATCATCGCCAACCTAGGCCCGCGCCCCTCGCCCCAACATTCCATAGACCGGATCGATAACAACAGGCACTACGAACCTGGAAACCTCCGGTGGGCGACGAGATCGGAGCAAGCCCGTAACAAAAGAGCCTACCGACGAAGCGAGGCTGGCGAGCGCATACGTAATATATTAGCGGTCCGGAAAGATCTTACATACGAGACAGTTAGAAGTTGGATTAAAGCCGGACTGACAGACGACCAGATTTTGCAGCGGAGGAAGTATGTTCGTACCGGTATATGACATTGTAAGTTGCGGCCCCCGCAAACGGTTCGTTGCGAACGGCAAGCTAGTACACAACTCGGACAAGCAAAATCTCCAGAACCTACCACGGACTAGCCTGATACGTGCTGCGATGAGAGCGCCTGAAGGGTACAAGCTGGTGATCTGTGACCTCTCGCAGATCGAGGCCCGCATGGTTGCGTGGCTGGCAGGCCAAGACGATCTTCTCGTGTCGTTCGAAGCGGGTGAGGATGTGTATTCCCAGTTCGCGACTAAGGTCTACAGGCGGGATATTACTAAGGCCGATAAAAAAGAGCGGACAGTCGGTAAATTGGCGATTCTCTCCCTTCAGTACGGGGTTGGCTGGCGTAAGTTCCAGCATATGCTGAGCCTGGGTGGCGTCGATGTCGATGAGCAAGAGGCCAAGGAGATCGTTGCGCTGTACCGCAACACGTACACCAACATCACAGAGCTATGGGACCGGTGCGGTGAGGCTATCTCATCCATCTATACTGGTCAGAGCGGCCATATAAATAACACAGTTGTGACTTACGACGGGGACGGGCTACGCCTACCGAGCGGGTTCTTGATCCAGTACCCAGCGCTGCAAATGGACAGCGATGATGAGGGTATGAGTGAGGGGTTCTCGTATATCTCGGATGCTCGCTCTTACATGAAGGAACAAGAACAGCCGGGGAGCGGGACGCGGGTCCGCCTATACGGCGCAAAGGTAACAGAGAATCTATCGCAGGCTTTAGCTAGGATCGTTATGACCGAGCACATGCTGAAGATTGCCGATAAGTACCGCATAATTCTACAGGTCCACGATGAAGTCGTGGTTCTTGTACCAGCAGAGGAGGCGAAGAAAGCAGCGACATACATAGAGAATGTGATGAGTACACCACCGACATGGGCACCCGACTTGCCGGTAGCGTGTGAGTACGGATTGGGTGATAGTTTTGGTGAGGGACACTGATGGACAGTAAGATCACTATTGAGAACGCCTGGGATAAGTATCTCGAAGAACTCAATGAGGCATCGCGGGCACGGAAGCAGAGTAGCTGGTACGAGCACTTCATGAAGCTCGCCTACACAGTAGCCGAACGGTCTAAAGATCCACGCACCCAAGTTGGGTGCGTGATAGCCACAGAAGATAAAATAGTTGCATCGACTGGCTATAACGGCATCCCACGTAATGTCGAGGACCGCAAGGAGCGGATGCTACCACCGCAGAAGTACCAGTGGACAGCGCACGCCGAAGAGAACGCAGTATCTCAAGCTGCTAGGATTGGTCGGGCTTTGGCTAACGGTACTGCCTTCGTGACCCATGAGCCGTGTAGCCGTTGTGCTCGCTCTCTTATCCAAGCTGGCATCACGACTGTTATTATCGGCAATGGCGTTACCAACATGGCAGAGGAAGAGTTCGAGGTGGCGCAGACGATGTTCAGGGAGGCTAGGGTGCATGTTCAGTACCTTGACGCTATGGGTACAGATCCCTAGAGTGGCTTCCCGATTCGAAACCTAGAGGAAATTATGCGGCTCGCTCACTCGTTTTCATCGCTAAAGATGTACGATAACTGCCCCCTTCGCTACTATTACCAACGTATAGCTAAAGAGGTGACGGACCCTGGCGGTGAGGCGAGCATCTATGGTGAGAGAGTACACAAGCAGTTGGAGCTCCGGCTTCGAGAAGGCACGGAGTTGCCAGAAGAGACTGCTAAGTATGAGAGTCTTATCCGTAAGATCGAAGAGCGAGCCGCAAACAAAACCCTCTTGGTTGAGCAGGAGCTGTGTCTCAACGACAAGCTAAAGCCCACAGGCTGGTGGGATGACGACGCCTGGATGCGCAGCAAACTTGATGTGCTTATCCTTAGCGACACTAAGGCTTTCGTCGGAGACTACAAGACAGGCAAGCGACGGCCTGACTTCACGCAGCTAGAGCTGTTCGCCTTGCAAGTGTTCGCGCATTACCCCGACGTTGATAGTGTAACCAGTGCGTTTCTCTGGCTGAAGGATGACGCCACAGATCGCGAGACCTACTCACGCGACGACGCACCTGTGATGTGGAGCCGCCTACTAGGCAAGGTGCATAGGGTAGAGAAGTCTCTGGAGTCTGAGAAGTGGCCCGCTAACCCCAGCGGCCTGTGCAATTTCTGTCCTGCTAAGCACATCTGCAAATACAGATAATCATGGCGACTACACCAGATGGCGTGACTATGACAGGAAGAATACCCAAAGATAAATACGACGCGTGGATGGCAGCACGGACAAAACACGGCGGTTATGCTGGGGGTCGAGAAGCTCCGGAGCACTATATCTGGCGGACTATGCACGCGCGCTGCAATAACCCAACCCGTAAAGATTACGCCAACTACGGGGGCCGAGGCGTGTTTGTATACGATGCGTGGGGCGACTACGCGGTGTTTCTCACGGACATGGGTGTGCGACCGTCACCCAAACACTCTCTTGACCGCGTGAATAACGATGGCCCTTACGCTCCGGGCAACTGCCGATGGGCGCTGTGTAGCGAACAGCAAAAGAACAAACGCAACACGGTTCGCTATACCAATGGAATTTTTATCGGGACGCCAGCGGAATGTGCGGAGTACCTCGGTATCAGTCGCGCACTCGCTTCGTATCGCATGAGAGTGTGGGGTACTTACGAAAAGGGGGTGACATGGCAGCTACACCAGAAAATCGAGTTAAAAAACAACTTGACTTAATGTTAAGAAACGCTAAGGTCTGGTTCTACAGCCCACAAGCTGGCCCCTTCGGACGGTCGGGCATCCCTGACAGGGTGGCTATCGTTGACGGTCTGTTCGTCGGCATAGAATGTAAGGCGGATAAAAGTAAGAAGCCTACCCGCTTACAGACCCAAGCCATGGAGCAGATTGAGAAGGCCGGAGGAAAGTGTTTCGTTGTCTACGATAGCGATACGATTGACGAAGTGAGGGAATTTATAGATGCGTGTCGTCGAGGACAAGCAGAAGATCCTGCTAAACCTACGGAACCCTGAGCGGGTTCTGGCTGCCGTACCAGATGCTGAGATCGTTAGACGGGCTGACACCACGATAGTCGCCTGTCCCCACAATGTGCAAGCAGTATCAACGTTGCGGACCCTGGGGTTCGATGCACCTGCACCGATCCTACACCAGTACGACTGGCCTGGGAGATTCAAACCCTACGAGCACCAGCGACAGACGGCAGCGTTCGCTACGCTACACCACAAGTGCATCATCTTGAACCAGATCGGCACAGGTAAATCTCTAAGTGCGCTATGGGCAGCTGACTACTTGATGAATATCGGTGCTATCAAAAAGGTACTGATCTTATCGCCGCTGTCTACACTAGAGCGTGTGTGGAAAGACTCGGTGTTCCTAGACATCTCACACCGGGATGCTGTGGTGCTGCATGGGTCGGCTGCTCGCCGCCATAAACTACTCGAACAAGATGTGGACTTCTACATCATCAACCACGATGGGTTCCGGGTCATCGCCGACGCAGCTCATGGCATGTTCGACCTTGTGATTATCGACGAGGCTGCGGTCCTGCGTAACGCACGGACCAACAGGTACAAGGCATTCAACACATGGTACAGATCACAGAGCCGCGAGCCATCGCTATGGCTAATGACAGGGACACCGACACCCAACGAGCCTACGGATGCTTGGTCACTTGCACGGCTGCTAGATAACCCCCTGGCCCCTAAGACGTATTCATCGTTCCGTGATCGAGTGATGGTCAGGAAGAGCATGTACTCGTGGGGTCCGCGCCCTGAAGCACCTGAGATCGTGAGCCGGATACTACAGCCAAGCATCATATATAAAAGAGAAGACTGCTTCGACCTGCCTGATACCGTCGTCAATAACATCACGGTGGACCTCACGGCAGAGCAAGCCAAGCACTTCAAGACGATGGTCTCGACGATGCTGGTGGAGGTGGATAGTGGGCAGACGATCACCGCTGTTAATGAAGCCGTCAAGCTACAGAAGCTCGTGCAGATCCTGTGTGGCGTAGCCTATAACGACGATGGTGAGAACGTAGAAATCGACTGCAAACCACGGGTGGATGCAGTCTGCGAGATCATCGAGCAGGCAGGCGGCAAGGCCATTGTCTTCGTGCCCCTGACAGGAACCATCAAGATGCTGGAGAGGGAACTATCCAAGCGGTGGTCCGTCGGCGTCGTCAACGGTAACGTCAGTGCGAGTAAGCGGGGTGCCATCTTTGGTTCGTTCCAGCAGCGCAAAGACCCCCATGTTTTGTTGGCTCACCCAGCGACTATGGCGCACGGGCTGACATTGACTGAGGCTTCTACCGTTATCTGGTACGGGCCGATCACTAGCAACGAACAGTATGTCCAAGCAAACGGGAGGGTAGAACGAATCGGTAAGAAGCACGTCTCTTACGTCGTGCATATAACGGCAACAGAGCTTGAGCGTAAGATGTTCAGGCGACTCGACAGCAAGCAGAAGCTACAGGGGATACTGCTAGATCTGCTTGAACAGGAACGGAGGACTGCATGAGTGAGCAAGAAGACTTCCACGATATCGTACATGATGTAACAGAGGACGTAGACGCCTACTTGAAAGAGCTTGTCTCGACTAAGACCGACAAGAGTTCGACCCGGTTGTTCGTCGCGGCAGCGGCAGTGACTACGATCTTGGTATCGATCATCGACTATGTGGACGAACTTGATCCCGAGACAGCGGAGCAGATGCGCAAGCACACTGTGTGCCAAGTATTTAACGTCGATACCATGGAGCAGTGACGTGGCGGTCAAGGTGGATCAGGTGGTCGCTGCGTACATCACGCTACGCAACCAAAAGGATCGTATCGAAGCGGAAACAAAGGAGAAAGTCAGAGGGATAAAAGAGAAGATGATTAAGCTCGAAGGCTGGCTCATGCGCAAAGCCGACGAGCAGGGTGTGTCGTCGTTCAAGACAGATAGTGGGACAGCTTTCGTCACCTCGGTTGACTTCGCTCAAGTCGCTGACTGGGATGAGGTGTTGGAGTTCGTCAAGGCTCACGAAGCCTACGATATGCTTGAGCGGCGGGTCAGCAAGCGAGCTGTACGTGATTACATTGAGAGTAACAAGGCTGTACCTCCCGGTGTGAACTACGGCAGTAAGCTAGAAGTCAACGTTCGGAAACCTACTAAGAAGTATGAGGACTAATATGAGCGATCTCGTTCCTATCGATGCTATGTCTATCCCAGCCCACCTTCGTAAGAGTTCCGCGAAGCGGCAGGAAGTGCTCGATGCCATGAACAAGGGCGTCACTAGCGGTGGCGCTAACTACTCTCGGATTAGTATCCGGGCTGCACGATTCCGACTGGTGACGGACGGCGAAGAGACTGTTCTCGACAGCGGTACGCTTCAGGCTATCATCGTTGGTATTAACCCGCAGTACTCCAAGTCGCTGTTCACTGAGGCATGGTCTCCGGACGCAGAAAGTAACGCCCCGGCTTGCTTCTCTCTCGATGGCCTGCGCCCTCACCCGGACGCGAAGGAGCCACAGAACGACCTGTGTGCGACGTGTGAGAAGAACGTCTTCGGTTCTTCTACGAATGCTATGGGTAAGCCTATCAAGGCGTGCGGTGACCGCAAGCGACTGGCTGTGGTATCAGCTGACGATCCGACAGGTGAGATTTATCTTCTCCAGGTTACTCCGGCTGCGCTGACCCCGCTGAAGAAGTACCAGACGGAGCTGAAGAAGCTCGGCCTCGGACCTATGGACGTGATCACTCACATCTCGTTCGACCCGAAGGCGTCGTTCCCTAAGCTGGTCTTCCGGTTCGGTGGTTATGTTGACGAGACTACCCACGACAAGATCCTCGACATCGCTCGGAGCGATGGGGTCCAGGAGATGATCGGCGTCAAGATGCCAGGGTCCGTCGAGGCTGAGGCTGCGCCTGTTGCGGAGGAGCCGAAGAAGCCGCTGCTGGTTAAGGCAGCGCCACCGGAAGAGGTCGAAGAGGTAGAAGAAGTAGAAGAGGCACCGCCGCCGAAGAAGAAGGCTGCGGCTAAGAAGGCTGCACCTAAGAAGGAGGAGCCGGTTACGTCCTCGACCGAGAGCGACCTCGACGATCTGTTCGACGAACTTGAGGTAGATGATGGCTAATGTAGTAGACTTCGAAAAGGTTGAGGTGCTTAGGAAGAGGATGCTCATCACCAAGAGTCAGATGGCAGACCTCCTCGGGGTAACTCGACAGACGTACCACAACTGGATCGGCAGGCCCGTCTCACTTCGGACAAAAAACCATGGGCATGTACGTGATCGGCTTCGTGATCTGCTTAACCTTATCGCAGATGATACGTGGTCGCTTCCAGAAGTCGTAGAGCTGTCGTCAGAAGAACGGTTCGCTAAACTCAAGGAACTGCTTGGCGACGAGACATAACCGGTGGGGGCTTAGCCCCCACCTCACACTGAGGGAACAAGATGGCCGTAGGACCATGGACTGAAGAGGAAACGAACCGAGCTGCCGACATGTGGCGGCAGGGGATCACCGCAAGAGAGATTGCTAAAGTCGTTGGGCGTACACCCAACGCTGTTATTGGTAGGATGCATAGGCTCGGGCTGGGCAACCAACTTGCCATGGACACCGAGACAGGCCGCGTTATGCGGCGTGGGCAGATCCGCTCTGATCGCCGTGATGTTAATCCCAGCAAGAAGAAAGTAGCCCATGCTAAGGCTAAGATCGCTGCGGAGAAGGCGAAGCGCGAAGAGGAAGAAGAACTCAAGCGACTGGCCCGCCGCGCCAAGCTGGAAGCGCTATACAACCTACCCAGATCAAGACCCGTGGGGCAATCGACCCCCGGCTTCACAGTAGAAATGCCTATCCCGAAGGGCTTCAGAGGTGTTACACTGATAGACCTCGAACCAAATCAGTGTCGTTACCCCGTAGGGGAAGGCAGTGATATTACGTTCTGTGGTCAGCGGACGAACGCCGGATGTTCGTACTGCCCGGAGTGTTACCCAATCTGTTGCTACTGGGATGGACCGTATGTCAGACGTTGACTTCCTCCGTTTCGTACTCCCCGAAGACGGGGTATATGTTGGCCTGCTTATCTGCCCTAACACCAAACAAATCAAACAACGGTTCTTCACTGACGTAGAGGATCTCTACACGTTCGCTGTTGATGGCAGCGCACGGGGGCTGAACGCATACTTCGCTTGCGCGTCTTATCTCGACGACACCTCCCGTCGTCAGGAGAATGTTAGCCTCATTAAGAGTTTCTTCCTCGACGTGGACTGCGGCGAAGGCAAGGAGTTTGCGGACCAGCGCGAAGGGGCAGCTGCTCTGGTCCAACTATGCAAGAAGCACCGGCTTCCCAAGCCTACTATCGTGTCGTCAGGCAATGGCTTCCACGTTTACTGGGTGCTGGACGAGGCTATCTCCTACGTCCAGTGGCGTGGCTACGCCCGCAAGCTGAAGGCTCTCTCCCCTAACTTCGACCCGGCTGTGACTGCCGACGCCGCGCGTGTGCTGCGTGTGCCAGGGACTATCAACACCAAGGGTGGCAAGCCTGTGCGCGTCATTGCGCAAGGACAATCAACGTCGCTCTCGAAGTTCGCAGAGGCACTAGGAGCACCAGCAGCACCAACACAGGCGGCGGCACCGCCACCGAAAACGAAGAGTTCGGCAAGCCTTAACAAGCAGATGCTGGAGGCTATGTCCTCTGACTCTGGGCTACCACCTGCTGATAGTGCGCTTATATTAGAGTCGTGTGCCAACCTGCGTTGGGCGACGGAGAACCAGGATAAAGTCTCTGAGCCTCTGTGGTACGCTACGTTGGGGGTGGCTGCATACTGCGAGAACCCTGAAGACACAGCCATTGCATGGAGTTCCCAGTACGAGAACTACGACGAGGGTGAGACCCGCCGCAAGGTCACGCAGTGGAAGGACAACGCGACTGGCCCGACGACCTGCGCCAAACTCCGTGATCTCAACGAGACGAAGTGTGAAGGGTGTCCGTTTGCTGAGAAGCTCACCTCGCCAGCACAGTTAGGGATAAGATCCGTTGAGGTAGCGGCGGACGACACAGCACCGGACACGACAGCGAAGACCGTACCTGTACCCAAGCAGTTCAAGCGGACTGAGCGTGGGTTCGTCATCATCGAAGAGAACAAGCTGGAGTTCCTTGTCTGCGACTTCGACATCTACCCAGTGAGCTACGGCTACGACGAGCTGCTCAAGTATGAGGTTTGCCGCTTCCGCTGGAAACGCCCACATGTAGGGTGGCAGGACATCACGCTACGTCTAGCGTTGTTGGCTCCTTCACAGTCACACAAAGACCTGAGCACAGCTCTCGCTGATAAGGGTATTGTGTTAAACTCGTCTAAACAGATGGGGTTATTCCAAGTGTTGTTGCGCGGGTATCTACACGAACTCCGTAAGATGCAGACTATGACCAACCTCTTCTCCACTATGGGGTGGAAGGAGGACTACACGCAGTTTGCGTTGGGCAACCGCATCATGCGGAAGGATAAAGACGGCGCTATTGGCGTCTCTGAGATCAAGTACGCTGGGGCTAACGGGCGTATAGCGGAGACGCTGTACGGCACCAAGGGTGATGCGGCCCAGTTCGCCAGACTCACGCTCGCCCTAGAGAAAGCTGATCTCCCGATCCACAACTGGATGTTCATGGTCGGCATGTCGTCGGTGCTGTATGCGTTCGGTGGGCTTAACGGTCTCGTGATTAACCTCTACGGCAAGACGGGGGGCGGCAAGACCCTAGCACAGTACTGCCAGCAGGCAGTGTGGGGCGATCCGATCAAGCTACACTTCGCGTCAGGGTTCACAGGCAACGCTCTGTACCAGCGGCTGGGGTTGTACAACAACCTGCCGTTCACCATCGACGAAGCGACCGTCATCCCACAGAAAGAGATCGGGGACTTCCTCTACTGCGTCTCGCAGGGACGGGAGAAGGCCCGGCTTGACCGCAACGCTGAGGCTAAGGAGGTTCACACATGGAGCCTACCGGTCACGACATCAGCCAACAAAGCCATGGGGTCTATGCTCACTTCGGCTGGGATGGTCGCAGAGGCACAACTCTCTCGCTTGCTAGACATCAAGCTGCCTGTACACCCGCTGCTGTACGAGGGCTCCAAGACAGGTAAGGGTCTCTACAGGATCGTTACGAATTGCTACGGCCACGTCGGCCCTAAGTTCATGGAGTACATCCTCACGGTTGGCGTAGATGCTGTTAGGCAGATGCTCAAAGACCACGAGGATAGGTTCAACAAGCAGTACGACATCAAGTTCGGGGGGTCCGAGCGGTTCTGGGAGCAGGCCATTATCACCGCCGACTTCTGTGGCATGATCGCTGCTGAGCAGGGGTGGATTCTCTGTGACTACCGCAAGTCTACCGAGGCTGTACTGAAAGCTGTCGGTGTGTTCCGTGAGAACATCGATGAAGTCCGGGTCGATTGCTTCGACATCTTGGGTGAATACTTCAACGACAACGTCGCTGATACCATCGTGGTTAACCACATGCAGTCAACGAAGATGTCTAACCATGATCCTCACATGAGCCCACGCAACGGGATCTACATCCGGTTCGATATCTACCAGGATGCGCCTAACATGAAGGCGAAGTGCGGGACAGTTTCGATAGACCGCAAGCATCTGAGGTCATGGATCGGAGCAAACAATCACGACTACAGGGGGCTGATCTCAGACCTGATCCAAGAGGGTGTGCTGCGGGATTCCAAGGCACAGAAAGTCTCCATGGGTAAGAACACTAAGTATAGAATCCCGCAGGTATATGCACTAAAGTTTAGCCTCAAGCATCCCAAGCTGGCCAATCTGATTACCAACGCTAGGGATAACAGGAACAGGGCAGCAATCGAGCGACTGAAGGAAGACAGCGGAGCCGATGCCTAACAGCTAACAAGGACAGATACCCATGTGGAAGATACTCTTGCTGGTGTGGATCGTACCTGCACCGTTCACGGCTATGAACTACCGCTACCCGCCGACCTTGGTTAAGGCATCCGGTGTTACGTTCGAGACATACGCAGAGTGCGATAAACAACGCCGAGACTTCGAGGCTACCTACCACAAGAGTATCGACGCCCAGCTAGAGGCTGCGTTCAGGGACGGGAAACATCCCGTCCGCCACCACGCACGGGCGGTCACGCAGTGCGTGCCGCCTAAGCATGTAATGTCTGGTCAACCTACGTAGATCAGCGAGCGCCCTGTATTCTCAGGAACTCTTCTTGGGCTTTGCGCTCTCTCGTCTGCTGCTGTTTGGGCGCGCTGGCAAGGTTGGAGATAGCCGAAGGCTTGAGACCTACCCGACGCTTCGCGTCTTGCAGAGCGCGCCACTCTTCTCGCGCTTTGGTCTGACCAGCAACGTCGCGGTTCTTGCGAGCCTCTACGTAGTCCTTGCGGATCTCCGTCGTACGCCTGCTGAAGTACTTGTTGAACTCGTAGAGGTCCTGTCGAGCACGGCGGATGCGGCTAAGCTCTGTGGACGGGAAGCCCATTGCTTGCAAGACAGTCTGCATCGTGTTGAACTCATCGGGAGATACCAGCTGGTCCCCACCCCTTGTGGTGACGCCTTCGGCGATAGTCTCACGGTAGGACCGCATACCTTGGCGAAGACCGGAGGGCATCATCCGTTCAATACCCTTATAGTAATCACCTCTCGCCATGTAGCTCAAGCCGTCTGCGAACATGGACCCCGTACCAGCAAGAGGACCGGCCAAGCCAACGAGGGTTTTGTAATACCCTTCGCGCGTTGTGAGATCGACGTCGGTGTAGGGCAGCGGCGAGAACGCCGTGTTGAACCCGAAGTATGCATGAGCATCGATACCGCCAGCGTTAGGCACACCACGCAGCAGGACGTTAGCTAGATCTTCGTTACCGATAAGGCGGCGTAGGGTACGCTCTGCGTTGACCGGCTCTTCTTCCTCACCGAAGATGGACCCGAGGATGTACGCAGTGAGGGCAACACCAGGGAGGCCCAAGGCTCCAGTCATCACAGCTGTCTGACCAAGGACAAACGCGAGCGTCCTCTGAGCTACCGCTTTCTCTTCGGGGGTAGCGCCCTTAAACGACTTGTAGAAGTTACCGATGAGGAGCGATGCTTGGATCAGCTGATACTTGCGGAACTGAAGAACAACCTTACCAGCAGGGACTTTGGTGAAGTAGCGCGGGGCGTTCTGCCAGTTGTAGTCCCCTTGGGTATCGGTGAGGATATCCTCGGCGTACTTCGCCGCTGTGGACGCTTTCTTCCCGCTCTTAGTTGCCAGCCGGTAGGCTGCGAGACCAGCGCTAACACGGTTGAGAACTTCGATCTGCCGCACAGCGGTCGTCATGACGTTGACGGCTTTGGACATAGCCTTGGAGAGCTTGTAGCTCTCCTTAGAAGTCTCCCACACGCCAAGATCGTAGGCGATGCCGATGTCGATAAGACCGTTATCACGCTGAGCCTGTAGGAAGTCGATCTCGGCATCAGTAAAGGGCGAGTCTTTCTTACCCTTCAGCTTCTGAATGTCGAACTCACCACGCATAAACGCCTGCACGTCCGCGCCGATGACCTTGGATATGTCCTGATACGCAGCAGTGATCGCCCTAGAAGATTTGCCATAGCCATAGGTCGCCGCCATGACTGGCATGGATAGCATGTACGTCTGCAAGGCGTTCTGGATGTAGTAGCGAGGCAGTGTGAAGAGGGTCCAGACAGAGTTAAATGCCAACAAACGATCCTGCACAGGCGTCGGGGCGAAAGCCATACCTTGCACGTGACGTTGAACCACCTCGATGTAGGCCCGCATACGGTCGGCGCGATCTCCGGTAGCCCCTGTCCCTTCCAGCTCGTCGTTGCTAAGCTCAGCCTCTTTCTTCATCCGTAATAGCGCGTCGGTGACGGCCTCACTGTTTTCCAGTGATGCAATGAAGTGAGCATCAGCTCGACCCTTCGTCACGAACGCACGGAACATGTCGTCGGAAGCCCCGGCAACACCCTTACGAGCAAGGTTGTTCCTACGCGCACTGTTCTCGGCGAGGCTAGAGATATACAGATCCTGAACCAACTGGTTAACCTGATCACGCTCCGAAGTGGTTAGTACGTCTTTGAGATCGTCTTGTACCAGAGCGCGAAGGCGCTGTAGGCCAGCCCAGGCTTCTGAGTCTAGTGTCTTGCCGAACTGCTGCCGCTCGTATGATTCGACGGTCATGCCGGGGTTATCAGCTTTGATCTTGTCTCCATACTGTTTCGCTTGCCCGAGTGAGTCCGCGAAGATCACAATATAATCATCGGCAGAGGCCCGCATCTCTTCCAGTGCCGCTCTATCCTCCGGCGTGCGGTCTAGCCGGGGGATTCTCTCAAGGGCGCGGTATGCCTTCGACTTCGCAACGGTAACATACTTACCAAACCGAGACAGTGGCATGTAAGGCCCGCTCAGCATAGGCATCGCCGTATCCAGCAGCTTAAACTGCCGAGTTACTTCCTTGCGCCGTTCCGCGATGACGTCATTCAGAGCGTCGATACGATTCCTTTGCGCAGCGGTGGGGTTGGCTATAGCCTGAAGGTCGGCAAGCTCTTTAACAGCTTCTCTCACCGGAGCCTCGATGGCGTTACGGATCGCAGCCCGCATCCTCATGCGAGAGTCGTACATATGCTTGAGCATCTTATCGATAGTATTTGCCGCAAGCGGCGACTCCCTGCGGAGCGCGTTGTACCTCAACTCCAGTGTCTTATCGATCTTCGCATCCTTGGGAGTGAACGCATAGCGCTTCGCCCACTTCTGCTGGACCGTCATGTCCTTCAGGAGCGCCATAGTTCGGTCTTGTAGGGGCTGCGACAACCCCTTCGCAGCATCCATGATGCTGCCGACCTCTTGGATCAGCTGACTACCAATGGCATTCTGCTTGAAGATCTGGTCGAAGTACGCCTGAGCCGACGGGAGTTTATCCTTGATCATACGCACCAGCTGTCGCCCGAACGACATGCCGTACAGACCCTTCTTCGAGAGATCCACGATGGTCGTTGCAATGGACGACGCCTGCTCCCGCAGCGGCTCAGGTACGTTCTCGTTAACGTAGTCGCGGATATCCCGCTTGGTTTCGGCAGGCGTAGATTCCTCCTCGCTAAAGATCGCCGGTTCTGGGGCTGTCTCAGGTTCCGTCTCTACTTCAGCTTGGGTCTGCTGAGGTGCTGCTCCGGGGGTCTGCGCAGTAGGTTCAGCTGAAACCCCGTCCGGACCGTAGACGAACTTAATAAACTCTTCGATTGACGGAGCAGGTTCGCCGTTATCTTTGTACTTGCCGGTGAGCTTGGTGTGTAGCTTGCGTATCTCGGTGGCGAGCCGCATAAAGAATTTTTCGACCAGTGATAGAGGTTCGGCACGAGTTGTCGCCCACCGCGCTACGTTATCAGCAAACCACTCGTCGAAGCTGCGTAGGTATGTTCTGTGTTGTTCTGAGATCTTCGTCGCCGGGTCCGATGAGTCGATCTTCATCGCCTTCTTAACGGCCGCTAGTCTGTAAGGTACGGCGACGAGAGGTTTAATCGCAGCGTAGAACTCGCCAACCGGCAGATCTTCTTTCATAAGTTTCTTATAGAGAGCCGGGTCTGTGCGCTTAAGAAACTCTTTCCAGTCTTTATCAAGAGCCGCCTTGAGTTCCTTCGGAGCCTTCGCGTAGAAGTGACTTTTAAGAAGGTGTCCGAACTCGTGCGAAGCCGTTAGGTACTGCTGCAGCGCAGGCATATCTCCAGTAATCGAGAGGTGAGCAGCCGAACCAAAGTATTGTAAATACCCTCGGAGAGAAGTTCTGTTTTGTCTTTCCTTAGCCGCCTGTCGAAGAACGGCACGTTGGTAGTCATTAAGTGTAGTTCCGCTATAGTCAAAAGTCCTTGTTTGATCACCTAGGTCCGGACCTTTTGAACTCACTATCAACTTAAAGGGCGATTCGAACGGAGCCATAAGTGTGTCGAGGAACTTCACGACACCCGGATCAACAGGGGTTGCGCTCGGTACTTCCAAGAGCTTACCCGATGCCTGTGGCTCGGGGGCCGCAGCTGTTATTTTCGCTTGGTCGGCTTCCTGCTTTTGCCTGCTTTCTGTAGTGCTATCGCGACGGCTTGTTTTTGTGGTCGCCCTTCTTTGCGGAGTTGTCTTACGTTTGAGCTTATTACTTGTTGGCTGCTGCCTTTGCGTAGCGGCATCGGCGGGTTCCTTAAGTTTGTTAGCTAAGTCCGGGTTAGCGTCGATGATGTCGAGTAGCTCTTGGGCGTAGCGCTGCTTAACAGTTGGCTTTAAGATACTTTTGGGGCGAGGGGGGATATCCCCCGCATACCCAGCCGCTTTGATTCGCTCAGCTAGCGCATCTAGAGTCTTCGCCTTGTAGTCCGTGTACCCAAGTGGGCTCAAGCGGTCTAGAATAGACTTATCAGTGGCAGGCGCAGGCTCAGCCGCTGCGGTCCCCACCGGGGTTTTCTTCGCCGTAGGTGCAAGGGATTGCGCCGTTATCGTAGGTTCAGCAGGGGTAGGTGCAGGTTGAGTTGTCGTCGTAGGTTGCGCTGCTATATCGCGAGCCAAAGTATTCAGCTCGGTGACCATGTCATCAGATAAGCCACCGGGCGTTGTAATGATCTCATACATACGCTGGGCAACGGGGGTAAGTCGCGGATCAAGCGACGAAAGAGGGGCGTCGGGAAGGGATGAGCCCGTTCCGACCGGTTGCATCTGATCGACAGTTTTGGCGACTTCGAGAAAGCGATTGGCGATATCTCTAACCCCTGGCTCTAGCCCGCCAAAAGATAGGATATAGTCCAGCTTATTTCGCATAAGATCGGCGCCGGTTGCGGGACCGGGACGTTGGACCGTAGATTGGACCGTAGGTTGCGCCGCTGCTGTCGTAGGTTGAGGTTCTGCCGTAGGTTGCGCTGTTCCACCGAGATCCGACGCGCGTTCCGCATCGATCCTCCTGCCGAGTTGAATCAGGTACTCAGCCGCACTGGCAAGGTCTGGGGCTAGAGTTTCTACATACGAGTCGAGCTGCGCTTGGTTTGGGTAGATCGATCTAAGGGTTGCAGCGACTTCTCTAACATCTCGAATATCTGGATCTGAACTAGAATAACCTTCTACATAGTCTAGTAGAGCATCAGAGCTATCATAAAACCTCGTGTCGTTGAGGTACGTAAACGGTTGAAGCAACCTGGGCGTCGGGTCAGTTGGAGGTAAGTCGGAGGGTTCGAACGTAGGTTGGGGTTCTGCCGTAGGTTGGGTCGGAGCCGTAGGTTGGACCGTAGGTTGAGCTGCTGCGGTCGTAGGTTGGACCGCAGGTTGGGCTGCTGTTGAAGGGGGCGTAGGTGCAGCCCCCGATGGAGCGGGAGCTGCTGCCGAAGGAGGCGCAGGAGGTTGAGTCACAACGCCAGCAGGAACTTCTGGGAGAGCCTGAGACGGAGGAGTT